>Ga0099799_10346_pt1 | contig 12783 bp, 9 predicted proteins | sample Uncmet6_SortLC_1_FD_89033 | JGI IMG/M metagenome (GOLD analysis project Ga0099799, IMG submission 89033) | Marine eukaryotic communities from CALCOFI LINE 67, Pacific Ocean - CN11_C50_N6_SortLC_1 | ecosystem: Environmental > Aquatic > Marine > Oceanic | place: Pacific Ocean: Monterey Bay...
TCATGAAGCTATCTGAACAAGTCGCTATACTTGCAGCAGCTGCTGCCATTACTTCCTCCGATGCCCACACTGCCTTCCAAGGCTGCGCTACCTGCTCCGCTGGGCGTCCTTCACAGGAAGTCGATATGCGGCGCCTCGCGTCTCCCACAATGGGATCCCTCCGTCAGTTGCCACGACCCCGCCGATCCTCGGCCGATATCTTTCGAGAGATGGACGAAATGTTCGATCGTGCATTCGACTCGTCTTTTATGACAATGAAACCCGCTCCCTTCTTCTCCCGCCGCGCTGAATTCCCTGTTCTTCAAAACCAAGCTCTTCGCCGTCCCTATATATACAATATCGCCGAGGACGAGAAGAAGTTTCAGCTCTCCTTCGAGGTTCCTGGAGTGAAGCCATCCAACTTGAGCGTCCATCTGGAACAGGACGGACGCATACTTCGAATAAGCGGTGTTCGCGAAGTGAAACACGGTGACATGTCCTATGAGTCAAATTTTGACAAAGCCTTCGCCTTAGACAAGAGCGTCGATGTAGAAAAAATCACAGCCAATCTTTCCGAAGGAATTATGACCATCGATGCCCCCAAGAAAGCCAAGATCGAGTCAAAATCCATTGACATTCCTATCCAGGTGAATTATCCTGACACACAAATTGAATTCCCTCTGGAGAGGGCTGCTTTGGATAATGATGCCGATCCCTCACCCACAGCTGAAGATACGGATGTTGACATCGAGGCCAAAGCCAACGAGGAAGAAGACACCATTGACTTTGACAAGGACGACGAGGAGGCCTAAGAAGCCACTACAGAGAGGAAATACCTTGGTCAGAATGGTTATGAAATTGACGAGGACGATGAAGTTGATGTAGCGGAAATCTTAGAAATTTTAGAAATAGGAATACGAACACGCTGCAAATTATATGGTTAGAGATTGATATAAAGCGTTTAACATTGGACATATAAAGACACTTCTGGAAATATTTTCTAGGTGCCACGAATTACTTTCATTATCTGTAAAAAGAAAGAGGCGAACAGTCCCGCCCAAAGGTGCCTCTTGGCAGTTTTAGCGCCAAGCAATAGCGAAAGAACATTCTGTGCCAGCTCTCGAAGAGGGGTCAGAAAACTCTGGGACCGCTGGGGAGCCCCTTCTGTCGGCTTAGTGCCATTAACGCAATCTCTTTTGCGGTCCTTGCTCTGGAGTCTCTTCAGCTCTCTCAACACTTGTGAATCGGAAAGATCAATACCGTGCTTCCTGGCCTCCTCCTCCATAGCAAGGGATGGGTTCTGGAAATTAATTTCTTCTCTGACATCACCATCTGGGCTCATTCTCGACTTCGCCTTTTCGATTCGTGCATAAACATCGTTGGCTTCTCTTTCCATTCCTCGGTCAGAGAGATGGCGTGCCATATGATCTGCCTCGGCAATGCAAATCGGGGCTTCCTTGTCCTTGCATTCGGCACTTTCTTTCGGGATTTCCATATCATGGTAAAGGGTCCCGCGAGAGAACACGCCCCGGAACATCTTCATGTCCTTCGCGCGCTGTTTAGACGAAGCGCCCCTTATGCATCCTATCAGATTCTTCACGGACATGTTGCGTGGTTCCAACCGGTGCGCTAGGGCCAGGTCCTCCAGGGCCTTCAAATCCTCAGATTTGCCAGCGTTCCCGGGCTCAGTCATTGCCCTTGCTCTGAGGTAAAGGGCCTTGACGCAAGTATGGTTTAGTCTGAGCGCCTCATCACACGTCTTGGATGCTTCGCCGTACCGTTTTAGATGAATGGAGGCGAGCGCCAGATTACAGTATACCGTCACGAGAAAGCGGGAAGTTAGGCGGCCCTGCTCCTGCTCCAACAAGGAATTTGCATCCTCCACCGCAGTAGGATCCACTTCAACCATATCCTCGTCCCGGATGCCCCTCGCCCCCCTCCATTCGGGATGCACATTCTTAAGGTATCTGAATATCGCCGCTGCACTACCATAAGCCACCCTGGCTTCCTCGAATCGACCATCGCGGAAGGCACTGTTGCCCCCTTCTTTGATGGTTGTGGCGGCAAGCAAACGGTTTTTGAAGTCCATCTGCCTCGCCTCAGTCACGATCTGGCCTGGAGGGAAAATAGTGACCCGAAGGAATTCCGGGAGAGAGTCATACCAGGTCCGATCCTTGGCGTCTCGGGCCTTCCGGATGGAAACCGCTTGTTCCATCAGTACCGAAAAGGGGGTGCCCCCGACGCCTTGGGATTCTTGCATGTTGCGCAAAGTGGAGGGGTGGATCTTATGACGGGAGTTGGGGAGTTAAACGTGGAACAAAATTAAAATTATTTGTGACTTAACATGAAAGCGACCAGCGCCCAATTGTTTATAAAGTAATTACCACTATGCCGCTTACCCTCCACAAGTATAGGTGGTGGCACTGCTTTGACTTCCTTCCCGCAACCGTAGATGCAATGTTGCACGAGTAGTATCTACATGGGCATGAGGGTGACGGTCTGAGTCTCAACAGTATCAATCCCGTCGATGGCCTTGAGCTTCTCCAGGAAATCCTCCTCAGGGGCGAATTGGTTGCCCTCCCAGGCGCCGAACTTGGGCTCCTCAACGCTGGTGATGACCTTGAAGTCCTGGCAGTCTCCGCACACGATGCGCTGGACACTCTTCACTCCGTCCACGGCCTTGACGACAGAGAGGGTCTCGTCCAGAAGCTTCTGGGCGGCAATGAGCGACGCCTTATCATTATCTGTTGACCACTGCCAGAAGAAAGAAGGGACGATCGCGAATGGGCAAAGGAGAGATGTTAAATTGTATCATTTCGTCGGTCCCTCCCTCAAGATTCATGAACACATGCAAGTAGATCCCAAATAGAGTTCGATCGAGTAAGAGCGTGACTCGTGTGACTTACCTTCGCGCGCCACTCCCTAGCGACGGTGTCGAAATTCACTCCTTCCGCAATGGATGGCATGGTACTCTTCAGCTTTTTGTTTACGGGGCTCATGAAGGCTGTGGTGTTGGGATGAAAGGCCCTGCGAGCGGCCACGAATAGCATAATAAAAGATAGGACGTAGAGTATCTATCTTTAGCACAGACGGTTTTATGAGGTTCTTAAAGAGTCTCAAGTCTCTTACGAGCTCGTAATACTGACTCAAAACTCTAACCCTAATAGTGAAATAAAGACCTATACCGGGTAGAGACCCAAAAGCTGTTTGGATGACCTCACGGAACCACGCACGCCTACGAATTCCAGCGTTTACAGAAAAATCATGAAACAGTATGATACTCCTACTACTCTCATTCTAGTACTAACTAGGAGCTGCTAAACACAAATACTACTACTACTAGTTAGTAGCTATGCGAAATTTGCTATGAAGAATGTTATGGGTTCTATATTACGTAAACTCTCACGCCTCCCTAATCCTTGGTCAATTAGTCCAATTTAAGTAATCATAGATGCAGTAAAAGGAGAATATGCAGTTTTCGACGGATGACTGGCAGTTTAGACATTGTCGAAAGATAAATGTGTGCAACGCGTTCAGAAGGCGAATTTACAATGTAGCCCAAAACCATTCTATTGTAATGTTACCGCTTCCCTCCTTCAGACTAACACAACAAATGGAAAGGGTAGCATGTATGATGAACTATTTGTGGACCCAGTCCAATTTGACGTCTTTGCGTCCACTCAGATATTTGTCGAGGGACATGGCAGCGATGCATCCGTCCGCCGCGGCCACCACCACCTGCTTGAAGGACGTGTTCCGAATGTCCCCAATCGCAAAAATCCCCTTCACCGAGGTCTCCATGTTCTCATCCACCACGACGCCCCCATCCTCCTTAAATTCGACCTTATTCTGGATAAAGTCAGTGATGGGTTTATTACCGCCTCCGGCAGAGTAGATGAAGGCCCCCTCCACGGGTATGATGTCGGGTTCGTCGACGTTCCTCTGCTGTACCTTCACCCCGGTCACACCAGACACGTCCCCCTCCACCTCCAAGAGACGTGACTTGGTCCAGTGTTTCACGTTGTCACATCCTATCAGATCTGTCACTTTAGCATCCTTCATCAGGAACTTGGGCTCTGAGTTGGTGATCCAGTGGACTGTACTGGCGAACTTGGTCAGGAACATGGCCTCCTCAACTGCCTCGAGGTTATTCCCGAAGACGCACACCTCCGCGTCGCGGTAAAAGGCTCCGTCGCACGTGGCGCAGTAGCTTACCCCCTGCCCGAGGTACTTCTCCTCGCCCGGGAATGGAGCGGTGCTCCGACCCATGGCGCCGGTGGCCAGGACCAAACTGCGCGCCTTGATGGTGGCATCTGGGGTGTAAACGGTCTTGGAGTACTTCTCCCCCTCATCGTCGTCGCTGTCAATCATGAAGACCTGAGCACGGCGGTACTCGGCGCCATAATCCACGGCCTGCTTCGTCATCTGCTCGAGAAGCTCCTGGCCCGTCATTGCCTTATCGACCCCGGGGTAATTGGCGATGTGCGACGTAATGGCCAGAGCCCCGACATTTGGGTTCTTGTCGATGACGATGGTTTTGAGATCGGCCCGGGAGGTGTAGAGGGCGCACGTCATGCCGGCGGGACCACCGCCGACGATGGCGACATCACATTCCACGACCTCGGGCATGTCCATCATCTGGAGGCGGGAGACTCTGGATCCAGCGGTGGGGCGGCGGGTGCTGGCGTTGGGACGAACCCTGTCGCTCCTATGCGCCACAAACGACGATGCCGGCCCTCCCGCAGCGAAGCCGCCGCTCGTTGAAAAGGCCAAGGCACCAGCCGCCGCGTGGAGCGCTGCAGCTGCCAGGATTCGCCGCACAGTCATGATGTAAGTGCGTACGTAGGACTGGAGGCGACCCTGGAAAAATATTCGGCGGATGGAGCAAGCGTTCGCGTACTAAAGCCGGGGGGAATCCAAAAGTGGAGCACCGAGAGTGGAGCAGTAGATGAACTTATTATGCAGTCCAAGGTTTTACGAGGTGTCAAGTTGCAACTTCTTCGGCCTCCGACGGATATGGCGAGAATGGAGCTGTCGGAAGAATGGTTCTTTCGTTCGTGCCGAGTAAAGAACCTGCCCAGGCCTAAACCCGCGGCGCGGGGAACACTGTCCAACGACCCGTGTCACATGCGCCCGTCCACATCGTCAGCGAGATAAAAAAACCCGGATGTTGGGAACATCGTCGATAGGTGGAGCCTACGCGCGCGCGCAACAACGAAACTTGAGGCAGCGTCCGGCGTCGAAATGTTCAGATGTCCGTGTGTGTCCAAAGCAAGAAGCAACACCAATGCACCTCTGCACCGCATAATGGTATGCTTTCAAATTGACGCCAAAGTAAAGAGACTTGACCTCCTGGGTTGATCCTGCACCTGCAAATACTTTTCCTTGCGGTAGGTGTGCGCATATGGGCCAACTTTTGCACCTTTCGTAGCTAGTCCCAGCTAATCGTAGAGACTCGGCTCGTTCCCAAGATATGGCGCCTTCCAGGGGCAACGATATACTTGCACTTGCATCGGCGCGCCACCCATCCAGTTCCTCTCCCAGGCCGATATCAGGTTTCGTAGTTGCGATGGTGCTTTCAGTTCTGCTCAGGCTGCACCATACGTCGGCCTCTCCCGCGGGCAGGGCTGCTGGCATGAGGACACCTGTCTCTCGCATCGCCGCTCGCCTACCTGGCGCTTTCTTCGCATCATCAAACGAGCGCCGCGTCTTGAACCGTTCCAGGCACAACTGCGTGGATCCGCGTCCGCCTGGACCCCCCCCCCGTCCATGGTTGCCATCGATAACACTGAGACAGAGCCTTACCCAGATTCGGTACAAATCCCTGCATTCCCTCTCGTTGGACTCGTACATGTACCATGTAGGAGACAAGGTGGAACTGACCGTCGATTCGGATTCGATCGCCTTGCCAGAGACGGGGACAGTCGTCGACATTCGCGGCTCCGGCTGGTACTCTGTGGAGATCGACGGAGCTCCGCAAGGAACCTTGGTGAAGCGGAGGAGGTCTCAGCTGAGGCCCGTTCTGACGGAGCCTTCGCTCTATGCGAACGCGCCCGAGTCCGAGCTCGAGACCGCAACTAATGGCGAGACTTTCATCCCCTTGCCGAAGATTACCGATTTGGACGCGGAGCTTCGCCTCATGGACGTTTCGTCGGACTTGTCGCGACTGAAACAGGCAGCGCATCATGCCAAGTACGACAAATTTGTCGTCTTCTCTGATCTGCACTGCTCTTCTTCGTCGCTGTCAACCTGCCTCGAGGTACTCGCTGCGGTGCACGCCCAAGCCGCAGAGCGGGGCGCCGGTGTTATTTTCCTGGGAGACTTTTGGCACCATCGCAGTACGTTGCGGGTCGACTGCCTGAACGCCGTCCTCCGGGCTCTCTCGTGCTGGTCCGTTCCTCTGATCATGATACCGGGCAACCACGATCAGGTGACCTTGGGGGGTGCGGAACACGGGCTGACTCCGCTCCAGAATGCCTACTATATGGGCGGTGGCGACTCCAGCGAAGAGCCCGCCCTTCCGGGGCCCATGATATTCACTCACGCCACCAAGTTCCGCGGGGCGTTCTTCGTCCCTTTCGTTCGAGATGCGAGGATAATGGAGCGAGTCGTCCAAAGCGAAACATCCATGGCATCGGAAGCTATCTTATGCCATGTCGATGTATTTGGCGCGTCCATGAACGATCAAATAGTTTCGCACGGAGGCGTATCGCCGTCAATTTTCCCGCCGCACAAACACATCTATTCGGGGCATTTTCACAAACCGCACACAGTCTCTTCGCCCAAAGCTGCACCAGACGTCGCCATTCAATATGTTGGATCTCCGTATCAAACATCCCTATCAGAGGCTGGCCAAGTCAAGTCGTTGCGAGTGGTGGATGCGTCATGTGGATGGCAGACTGTCGAAAAGATTCCGCTTGCGATTGGAAGGAGGCATCATCGCGTTACGTCCGTGGAGAGTGTTTTGAAGCTTACGGGCATACATGAAAAAGATCGTGTGGTTGTATCCATGACGACGCAGGACTTGGTTGCTGCGAAGGAGAAGTCCGCAGAGGGGGAATCGTCGCCTTTCCGGCAGAAACTTAAGGCCCTGCGGGCGCTCGGAGCGACAGTTGAGGTTAGAGAACAAAGGCAGCCCTTCTCAGAACATGTGGAGAAGAACATGACAAAAATCGCAGAACTGGAGGATCTTTCGCCAGAAAATACGCTCGAAAGTTTCCTCGCAGAAGGAAAAGATCGCGGATTGATGAGCCCTGATTCCGCGAAGGAGCTGCTCGATGCGGGCATGAATATTGTAGAAGAGGTCCTGGCAACCACATCGGTGGCAAGTGCAATGAACCGGATTGGCATGGGGGCGGGAGGGCCTATTGATCTCAAGTTTTCCAACGTCACTGTCAGCGGCTTTGGTCCGTTTAAGAAGTCCCTGACGTGGCCTTTATTGGACAGAGGTCTCGTTCTGTTGAGGGGGAATCACATGGACGATGGAAGTGATAGCAACGGGAGCGGGAAGACCACACTGGCCATGGCGATCCTTTACTGCCTCACGGGCGGTCTCGACTCGAGACCAAGCATGCATGATGCAAAATCCATCATAAATGCCATGTCCAAGACCGCAGTAGTGGAGGTACGTGGCTACATCAACGACTCGCCCTTCCAGGTGTCCAGGACCAGATCGGCATCGAAGGGCTGCCTCGCGTTCACTCTAGGTGGAGAGGACCTGACGTGCCAGTCCATTAAAGACACGCAGCACGCCATCGAGTCGAAGCTGGGCATCAGCACGCAGATACTGGCGAGAACCATGTTCCACGGACAGCACTCGATGAATGGCCTGCTCGAGGCGACTGACGCCAAGCTCAAGGACGAGCTGTCGCTCCTCGTTCCCATACACCTGTGGCAAGAAGCCGCCGCGCTGGCACGCAAGAGGCAGCGATCGGCGAGTACGCGCGCGTCTGAGCTTGCTGGGATGCTTTCCCTGCGCGAGTCCGACGTCAAGGACCTGTCGGAACGGGTAGAAGCGGCCCGACAATCGGCGGAATCCTACCAGAAGCTTCTCGTCGCCAGGCAGGAGCAGGTCGAGAAACAGCTCCATTCGCTCCAATCGGGACTGACGAATGCGACCGCCGACGAGGGCCTCATGGATGCCTGCAAGGGGGATGTGGAGAGATGGGGCGGCCACGTCCGCGAGATGGAGGCGCTGCTGAAGGAGAAGCGAGCTGGCATGGATTCGGGCATGAAGGAGGCCAGGGCCGTGGTCGAGGCGAGGCGAGAGGACATTGCGGACCTCAACCGAGGCATCCAGGAGCAGATGCGCGAGGCCGACAGGGCGCACCTCGCGCTCGAGGGCGGAAGGCGGCAGCTGCGGGAGCTCAGGGCTACCTGGGGGCTGGGGGACGATCCCGACGACGACGGCTCCCTCCCCGACCTTCCCGCGCACTGTCCGACCTGCGGCCAGGACCTTCCCAGCGAGGAGGAGGGCTCCCCCGACCCCGCAGGCCTCCGGGCCACCCTCGAGGCCGACCTCGCAGCCGCGCTCGCCCTGGTCGAGGAAGGCGAGGCCAGGCACCGGTCGGCGGCGGCCGGCCTGGCCTCCCGCGCTCGGTCGCTGGAGGTCCTGGAGGGCGAGGCCAGGGCCGGGACGGCCTCGCTCGAGGAGCGCGAGGGGCGGTGGGAGGAGGAGGTCGCCAAACTGGAGGGCCGGCTGGGGGAGGCCCGCGGGGCGCGGGACCGCGCGTCGGCCGCCCTCTGGGCCTCCGAGGCGGCCCAGCGGGAGGCCGCCGCGGCCCGGGCGGCCGGGGCGGAGGTAGAGGCCGAGCTCGGCCGGCTGCGGCAAGACGCGGGGACGGCCCGGGCCGCGCACCTGGCGGCCCTGGCCGAGCTGGACTCCCTCTCCGGCGCCGTCCGGGACCTCCGGGCGGACCGGGACCGGGAGGAGGCCGCGGCCTCCATGGGCGGGAGGCTGGCCGAGCTGTTCGGTCCCCGCGGCGTCCAGTCCTACATCCTCCAGAGCGCCGTCCAGTCCCTGACGGTTTTGGCGCAGGCCCACCTCGACGAGCTCAGCGACGGCACCCTCCGGCTGGACCTGGCTCTGGGGTCCGGAGATCGGATCTCGAGGACGGCCCTGGTGCGCTGTCCCGACGGCACGTACACCGAGCGGCCCCTGGGCAGCCTGAGCGGGGGGCAGTGGAGGAGGTGCCACCTGGCCCTGGCCCTGGGATTCGCCTCGCTGGCCAGGAGGAGGGGGGGGGCTCCGGCCGTCCCTGCTCGTCCTGGACGAGCCCCTGACGCACCTCGACCGGACGGGAAGGGCGCAGGTGGGCCGGACCCTGCGGCGCCTGGTCTGCGGCGATGACGGGGATGGGGACGGGGACGGAGGCACCTCCCTGGGGGGCGCCTCCTCCTCCAGCCCCGGCGGCACCCTGGTGATGATCCTTCAGGACCTGTCGGCCGAGGAGCTGGAGGAGTCCTTCGACTCGATCGACGAGGTTGTGAGGGAGGGGGGGCTCAGCCGGCTTTCGGTCGACTGCGGCGGGGGCTGAAGGCCGGTACTACTGACGGGCGAGAGCACGGTACGGCGCAAGGCAGTGACTGAGCGAGTGGCCAATGGAGCGCCCTGCCCTCGCCGTTCCTGTGGTGCGCACAGGTAGCTAGTGGGCGGGGTTTTGTTCTAGCGCTAGGGTATCTAATACATAGGATCTATACATATGGGTGCCATGGGTTGCCTTGTGTGCCGTTCGTGGGTGCCGGGTAACGAGAGCCAGGTGGCAAGGGCGGAACCGGAGTTGGCGGGCCGGGGATCCAGTCCCCCGCCCCACCGTGGTGCCCCAACCTAACCGAACACCTAACCACCACCACCACACCACACACTCAAAAAGCCCTCGTCTCTCCCCTCTAATCTCCTCTCGCCTGCCTGCCCGCCTGCCCGCCCGCCTGCCTGCACTACTACTCGGTGGCATCGACGATCCCGGCCCCGCTGACCGCGAACTGGCAGTCCGCCTCGGGCAGGGTGGGACTGTCGAAGACGGAGCAGATGCGATTCTCCCCCCTCCCCTTGCGCAGCCTCAGGCGGGTGGTGGAGGCGTGCGCCATGATGTTCCCCCCTATGGGCTTGGTCGAGTCCTTGGCGAAGGACATGCCATCGGGATTGGCCACGACCTGATTGGTAAGGAGGACGGCCACACCAAACTCCTCTGCGAGCCTGGTGAGCTGCCTAAGGAACTGGGCCAGCTGCATCTGCCTCTCGCTAAGCTCTCCCCTCCCCGTGTAGTCGGTCCGGAAGAGGGCGGTGGCGCTGTCGACAACGATGAGGGCGTACCGGTCGGTGGCCATGATGGCAGCTGCGGTGCTCAGGAGCTCCATCTGGTGCTCGCTGTTGTGCGCCCTGGCGTACGCGACGTTCTCCAGGGCAGCGGCAGGATCCATCCCGTACCGCTCCGCTATGGCCTGGAGGCGCTCCGGCCGGAAGGTTCCCTCGGTATCTACGTAGACTGCCTTCCCCTCGGCTCCTCCCTCCGTCACTGGCATCTGGCAGGTAACGCACAGGGTGTGACAGAGCTGGGTCTTGCCGGTCCTGAACTCGCCGAAAAGCTCGGTGAGGGATCCGGTCTCGATCCCGCCCTCGAGCAGCTTGTCTAGCTCGACACTTCCGGTGGTGAGGCGGAGCATCTGCCTCCGATCCTCCAGGGCATCCGCCGCGGTCTTGAAGTCCATGGCGACCAGGGAACGGGCCGCGTCCTTGACCTTGGAGACCTTGGCCTCGCTTATGCCCCTAACCTCGGAAAGGCGCCTGGCGGTCGCATGCGCCACCGACTCGACCGTGTGGTAGCCTGCGTCGTTCAGCTTCTGCACGTCCGCGGCGTTGATGCCGTGCTCGGTCAGGACGTCCAGGGGGGTGAAGGCCACGGCCACCTGGTGGTGGTGGTGGTGGCGGTGGTGGTGGTGGGGGAGGAGGAGGAGGAGGATGGCGCGGGAATTGGGTTGGTTGGTTGGGGTTTGATTGGGGTTTGGTTGGGGAGGGAAGAAAGAGGGTGAGACGTTTGAAAGCAAGAAACCGGTCTCATGGCACCCACACACATGGGGGCACCTCGGGCATAAATGGGCATGGGGACATCGGGGGGGAAGCCCAAGGCTCTCTCTCGGCCGCCAGAAATGGGAATTGGGAATTGGGGGGAGGAAGCAGAATGGGGATGGGATGGGAGGAGCCCAAAGGCCCCGCCGCTCTCTTCTTCCAACCCAAACTCTCTCCCTCTCCCTCTCCCACCGCGGCGGCGGCGGCGGCGGCGGCGGCAGCAGCACTTCACTTCACTTCACTTCACTTCCCACTTACCGCCTCCTCCTCGGCCCCGGCCTCGGCCTCCTCCATCGCGCGGGGGGGCTCCGCGGCCTGCGTCTGCATCTGCTCCATTTTGTTGGTCGATGGGATGCTATGGTCGATGCTATGGGATGGGATGGGAGAGAAGAGTATAGAATGCCGGGGGGGAGAGGAGAGTAAGAGGAGAAGCAAAAGCGCGCCGGGGCCGAGGGCCCGAGATCCCGACAGGGGTTAGGGCAGGTGGGCGGAGGAGCGCGCGTCTGCCCGGGGTGGGGGTTGCGGATCTCGGCGCGCGCGAGCCGGCCCGCCCTCCCCCAATATACAGTCCCCCCCCAAAACTCTAGAGTCAGTACTAGCTAGTAGAGTAGTCTAGTACGTACTATTCTATCTACTAGAAGTATGCATATTTATCTACGGGGAGGTCGTAAAATATTCCCCCACCAGGCTATATCATCCCGCAGAAAAAAAAGAAACGAAAAATCGACCTCATCTGAAACGGCGCAAAATTCAAACCTGACGGACGACCTTTTTGATCATCAGCCCGACCCCAACCCAATTCCACAAATCCCAACCCAGCCATCACCACAAACCCCCGTGATCCCCAATCCCTGGCCATACTAATAAGTAATACCAGCTAGCAACCCCAACCCCAACCCCAACCCCAACCCCAACCCATCCTCTCCCCACCATGCGCAGCCCCAGCCTCCGCGCCCTCCTCCTCCTGGCTCCCGCCGCGGCCTCCTCGGCCTACCTGCAGGGCGGCTCCATGCCCGAGCAGGTGGGGCGGCGGCCCTTCGTCGTCGCCGTCCCTCCTCTTCCTCCTCTTCCTCCTCCTCCTCCCGCCCACCACCAGGGCGCGACGGCCGAGGTTGAGGTTCCGCCCCCGAGGCCGCCGCACCGGCCCAACCGGAGGCCACTGGGGGAGGGGGGGATGGTGGTTCCCGGTGATGGGACCGCCCGCGCCGCCGCCGCCGCCGCCGCTGCTGCCCTGCCCGGAGGCGGTGCCCTGGGGACGCTGAGGAGGAGGCAGAGGAGGGCGGAGGAGATGGAAGAAACGGCCCTCGCCGCCGCTTCCGCTTCCGCCGCACCTTCCGCCACCGTCCTCGTCCCCTACGAGCACTCGTACGGGTACCGCGGGGGACATCCGTCCGATCCCATCTCCTCCAACGTCATTGTCCCGTACCAGAGCCGCTGCAGGATCGGTTCTGGTCCCCGCCCCCGTACCACCGCCACCGGCACCGGCACCGGCACCGGCACCGGCACTGGCACCGACGATGGCCTCCTCCTCCTCCGTCCCGTCAGTCCCATCTCGTCCAACATGGTCGTGGTTCTGGGGGGGGGGGCGGGGGCAGCAGGCGACCCCCACCCCCCCTCCCGGCAGCACTGCCCCGTACGTGGCACCCTTCACCTCCACCATCGTCGTAGACTAGGGAGTAGGGGGTGGTAAACTGCTAGTGGGGTCGCATACTATATACATACTATTTTTCTAGTAGTAC
>Ga0099799_10347_pt1 | contig 12702 bp, 8 predicted proteins | sample Uncmet6_SortLC_1_FD_89033 | JGI IMG/M metagenome (GOLD analysis project Ga0099799, IMG submission 89033) | Marine eukaryotic communities from CALCOFI LINE 67, Pacific Ocean - CN11_C50_N6_SortLC_1 | ecosystem: Environmental > Aquatic > Marine > Oceanic | place: Pacific Ocean: Monterey Bay...
GATGGAGGTGGCGCTGCTGTGCCGATCGGTCGGTCCTACGAGGGCAACCAATGGGAAGCAGTCCCTCCTCTGCACTTGAAATTCAATTGTGATTCAGAATCCAGCTGTAACGTTCGTCTTCCAGAATCGCATGAGGGAGGAAGCGTTTCCCACTACATTTACGAATCGATGATTTCTGATGATTTCTCTGCAGAAGAAAGGGCTGCCAGACTTCTCATTCAGGGCACATTTGGGCCGACAGCGGAGTCAATATCTATCGCAAGAAGGATGGATCCAGAAGATTGGATTGCGGATCAAATGGAAGATAGCAGGTATCCACCTACACTTCACCGCGAGCACTATCGAAGGCGCGCGAATCAGCGACTGAACCAGGCCGCTGGACAGGGCCGTATGGGAGTCCGTTCTCCCTGCGACAGGGGATCCCGGTGGAATCGGTTCGCATTCACGAACCAGGACATAGGCAAAGAAATTACTACCGAGCAGACGAGATCAGGGCGTTGGTTGGTCAGTGTTAATGGTTTGCCAAGAACTGAGATGGAAAGGAGAGAGGTCCAGTCATTGATTAATTCGTCCGTTTCTCCTCCGCATATCATTTGTGGTGTGTTCGAGTTGGTGGGTGGTGATGTCGCTATCAGCTCTCCCAATGCCTCAAACATGTGCCGAGAGGACTTCATTGTAATCGATAATGTTCCCATTCGATTCAATGACGGCGTTCCTAGCACAATTGTCTCCATTCCTGGCGCCTCCCTCGAGGACATCTCCCCCAAAGTGATGGATTCAAAGATTCTACGGACTCAACTCGGAAGCGGAAATTGTCAGTTTGCTGGCTCGGGACCAGCTATAGTTCTCGCAACGGGCACTAAAGACTACTATGCTCATGATCCTCGGGTGGAATTCATGGATGCCTCTCCAGGCTCTAATGACTCCTATCCAAGCAGTGCTCTAGCTTCATCAATCGCGGAATGCCCCAAAGTTCCCAAGACATTTCTCAACCAGGATACTTGTCAGCCGATGAGAGGGGATTGCTCTGGACCACAATATGACTTGGGAACACAGGTGACTCTGAATGCAGATACTTTGAAACGCTTTTACGATCTTGATGCAAGATATGTTTACGTGATCAAAGGTTTTTCCCTCGAAAATGTCGGCCCTCCTTGTACTAAGGGTAAACATCGATGGGTGCGTTACAAACCTGGGAGTGATACTGGGGGTTGTCCTGGTGGAGACACGGCTATCAATGAGAATTTGAGGTCGAGGCTGGTCTCTGATATCTCCCGTGAATTAAACAAGCGTACCTCAGAAATAAGGGCTACGGTACAGGCAATAGACGTGTTTCACAGATCGGTACAGTGTGCTGAATCCCGGTTTGCTTTGGGAGCAAGGCTATCTGTCGGCTCGTACGGTTGTTGGACCCATAGTAATCCGTCGGAAATGGGAGTATATGACGCATCTTTTTGGGTTTTGGAACACCCAGGAAATAATCAAGCTTTCAAGGGCTTTCGCTATAATCCAATAGCTCGAATAGCGGAGAATAACGCGGTTGGTACGACTGTCGAAGATAATGTAACCCTCAACTTTCCATCTTGGCATCCAATTGACAGATTCAAGCCAATCCGTTGGACCGAGCACTACCTCGGTGGCTTTGGAGATTCGATTGAGTTCGCGGGTCTGCCTCAAACCGTTCAAGGCCCGGGTATGGCAAAATATCTTGGCGCCATTCTTGCCGGCAATCGAGACGATGCGTTCGAATTTTGCGGGTCTTACGGCGAAGTGTCCAACGATCCTCGTGCGGGCCACCATTACAACAACTATTATGCTGCCGATCAGAGTCAAGTCACCCCCCACAGTCTGGATCAGGATCATAGACCGATGCATTCAAAATCAATGGTTTGGACGTCAATCGCAATGAGCGCACCTGATCAATTCAGGCAGCGATTTGCTTGGGCATTATCTCAAATCTTTGTTATTTCTACCGATGGATTGGACCTTCCGGAGTACACAGAACCTTGGGTAACATACTACGATATTTTCACTCGACATGCATTCGGAAAATTTGGCGATGTCTTGAAAGAGGTGTCATATTCACCAATGATGGGGGAATACTTGACGTATCGCGGGTCGAAATCGTTCCAAGACAGTTTTGAACGAACTGGAGAAGCGGTGCACCCGGATGAAAACTTTGCAAGAGGTGAGACTTTTCCAATGTGCCTTAACCAATATTCCTCATTTTTTCAGTATCATTGTCTTCTTCGCTCCTAACCAACCATCTCCTTGTCTCTTACTTCGTCGCACAGAAATCATGCAACTCTTCACAATTGGTCTCTCAATGCTTAATGGAGATGGAACAGAAGTACTTGACCAAGACGGCAATCCAGTCGAGACCTATACAAATGAGGATATCGTGACTTTTGCTAGGGCCTGGACTGGATTTGAGCCAAGTGCGACGAGATCAAATGTTGAGACGAAAAATATTGCGCTCTTCGGGACGAACGGAATTGATCCCATGAATATCCCAGAAGGTAGAGATGTCTTCCCCAAGCTTGGGCTTGAGTTCGGGGGGGGGGGGAGGACCGGCGCTACATTGGCGATAGAGTTCAGCGTTGTAGTTCATTACCTCGTCAAGCGTATCTCTTAAAGGGGGCGACCTACCGCTATCTTGGCAGCTCGTCATCTCCTGAATTGAGTCGAGGCGATTTGAAGCGATTCGAGAAAAAAGAATCACCGCATTTGGTTCTGGATCCTGTGTATTCTTCTTTATACTCTGCTTTATGCGGCTCAAATAGAGTCGGGGGGAGCTGTCGTTTCAAAAGTGTTGTCATCCTCGAAGAGAATCTTCCTTGTTTTGGGACTTGCTCTGCTACCACAATAGGTGGTAGAAATAGGCCATGCGAATGCAGTATTGATCAGCCTCGAGTTGTTCGTCTTGATAATTCAGCTCAAACAGGTAGCCGATATCCTGTATATTATGAATACGTTCGCCAACCATGCGTTGAATTGGCTTTCAAATCAAAAAGTTCAGATCTTATGGCTGTCAGTGAGACAGGTCCTGATGGAAAGGCCATGTGCGCAGAGGCGGATCTTCCTCTAGCTGGGACAGCATGCTGCGACAGAGGCAATAACAGACTTGCGCAAAGTGTGTGCGTCTTCTTTTCTGAGCGCGTTTCGTATGAAACCGCGGCGAACCGCTGTGAATCCATGGGGAAAACCCTTTGCCCGTGGCAAAATCTTCAGACAAATAATGATTGCGGCACAACACAGCCTCAGGCAAACATCCTTGGACCAGCCAGACGCGGTCTCGGCCTTCAATTTCAATGGACCAACTCCCCGTGCCGCCAGAGGCTAAAGGTAGACCACGAAGGCAACGTCGCAATAATTCACGAAGCTTCGGAACTCAACCGTGAAGTAGTCGGACGCACCAGTGAAAATGGAGCGACTGATTTTGCAGTGCTCTGGGCCGGAGATAGAACGTTTCCGAAGGCGTCTAATAGGTGCTCTAGATCGTGTACTGTTAGCGGTTTGTCTTGCGTTTGTGATTTTGAGGTAGTCGAATCAATTGCATTTAATGGAGCCAATGGCCTTCCAAGCCGTCAAACTCTTCAGCGGGATCTGTACATTGGTGCTCCTAATCCCGACTTGTTTGAAAGAGGCACATATTCTAAATGTGTGGCACCGAGATGCATTGATTTAGAAAGGAGAGAGGGAGTGACCTTGTTCACGCGTACCGCAAGACCAATAAATCAAGATTCAGCTTTAAGGTTGGATGGAAATTCCATATTTGGATTGGTCAAGGAAGATGGGACCAGGAAAGTGGAATTTCTCACAAACCTGGAATCGACAGTCCGGATTATCGGAGGGAAGTGGTCATTCCGCAACCCACCCATGTTTGGCAGCGCGGTGGATCAAGCTCAGAGGGATAGTATATACGAAACTGATGCTGTTCTCAATCACTATCTCGAACATCCAAATGTTCCACCGTTTATTGCGACTCGTCTGATACAGCTTCTCATCACCTCCAATCCATCGTCGCGCTATGTTGAGGTAGTTGCAACAGCATTCAAAACAGGTTTCTATACATCTCCCAAGAGGAAAAGATTTGGTCGGGGGCTGTTTGGAGATTTGAGTGCCACTGCCGCTGCAATTTTCCTCGATTCTGAGGCACGAGCTTTGTCTCTAGATTATGACGGCATGCATGGGCGTGCCCGAGAACCTCTGCTTAAGGTCATTCACTTTCTTCGAGCTATGCGTCTAGAAGCGGACGAAGAGAGAGAATTGAACTTGCCAGCTCTTCAGGACAAGATTGGACAAGAAGCCCACCATGCACCTTCTGTGTTTTCCTTCTTTCTACCTGACTTCCAACCCGTCGGGCCAGTTCTAGAAAAGGGACTGGTTTCACCAGAGTCCCAGGTTCTTGACGCCCCTCAGATTATGTCATATATTAATGGAATCAGCAGCACTCCTAATTTTGGGCTTACAGATTGTATGGGAGGATTTGGGTCAAACTTCGAAAGGTACAATTTGAAAGATACCAAGCAACGTCAAAGGCAGGATTTTTTCAATTGTAACATAGCCGGGAATGGCAATCCCAGAACCCCAAAGGCTCCACTGCAGCTACATTGGGTACCATCTAGATGGGATCCGGCCACTGTTGTGAGTGAGCTTGATCTCCTGCTTACTGGCGGGAAGCTGTCACCGAGGAATCGAAAATTGATTGAAGATGCTTATCTGTCCACTCAATTGAGGATGGGTCACAGTGATGCGCTAGAGGTTGCACAGTCCTTGTTGGGGTTTTCTCCCGAATTCCACACAACGAACCATTTGCTTGGTACTTCAACACTTCGAGAAAGCAACAATAATATTCCACTAGTTGAGTCGAGACAGACGACAAAATCTTTGAACGGATATAAGGCTGTCGTCTATATCTTTCTGCAGGGTGGTGCTGACTCGTTCTCAACGTTGGTTCCTTTGCGGTGCAGCAACGATTTGTTTTCATCTTACACTTCCGTTCGTGGCAATATGGCTCTAGACCGAAACTCTTTGCTACCAATTAATGATCGTTCAGGGACTCAGCCTTGCAGCCAGTTCGGCGTCCACTCTGCTCTTGGTACCGTAAAAAAATTATACGACGACGGTGATGCAGTATTCCTTGCTAATGTGGGAAACCTCGTAGGTCCTACTACCAAACAAGACGTACTGGACAAATTGAACGTTCCGCCAAATCTTTTTGCCCACAACACTCAGCAGAAAGCAACGCAGAGCGTCCACGCTCAAAACCCAAGAGCGAGCGGCGTCCTTGGCCGCATCGGCGATGCCCTAAACTTCCAAGCCGGAGACGAAAAAGTATTTTCTGCATACTCAACCCGAGGCAGCCCAAAGATAATGGAAGGTGCACCAGGTGTTTCCCAAGCGGCAGATGTCCTATCAAGTAATGGGGTCAGTGGTTTGTCCTTTTTATCAAGCAAGATGGAAGAAGGAATTCGAAGTCTTAATGCTCCAAAGCTCTCATCAATTTATGGCGAGACCTATTCCGAGAAAGTGAGCGACTCACTCAATCGAATGAAGCACCTTGGCGACACAATATCGCAAAAGACGCTTGTCAACGGATCTTGGCACCTTCCCGCAGAAAGGCCTTCGTGTTGTTCTTCAGATATTTGTAAGCAGCTGCAGCAAGTGGCGCGCCTTATCAATAGTCGGGACATTCTAGATGCGACGAGGGATTCTTTCTTCGTGCAGCAAAACCGATACGATACTCACAATAATAATGGCCCTCAACTGGAAAGCCTACTGGCAGAATTAGATGAAGCCTTGAAATGTTTCGCGGATGAATTAAAAGCTCAAAGAATTTGGAACGATGTTACTGTTGTGACTTCATCAGACTTTGGGCGTACTTTGAAATCCAACGGCCAAGGTACAGACCATGGCTGGGGGGGTAATTATTTTCTCTTGGGTGGAGGTCTCAAAGGAGGACGCGTACTTGGAGAGTTCCCGAGTGATCTCTCAGACTCGTCTCCAGTGGTTCTTCAAAAAGGACGTGTGCTTCCCACTACTCCTTGGGACTCCGTGTGGAATGGTATCGCGGAATGGATGGGTCTGGAAAAGGAGGGAATTGAGTCTGTTCTCCCAAACCTGAAGAAATTCCCAGAAAGCACAGTGCTTACCAAACAGAAGCTCTATATCTGACTCCGCGACACCGCGTTAAGCTTACAATTTTAAATGTACGAGCGTATATATATTATTATCAAACTTCTAAACAATCCTTTATGATGAATGCGGTAGTACTTTTTCAGATCAGGACGCAAGTGAAATTTACAGTCTCGAGCGAGGGTTAGATGGTGGAACGTCTGCATTCAGATCGAACCTATCCAGATTCATTACCTTTGTCCAGGCCGCAACAAAATCATTCACGAATTGATCCTTCGAATCGTCGCAGGCATAATATTCTGCAATGGCCCGAAGCTCGGAATTTGACCCAAACACGAGATCGACCTTGCTCCCTCGCCAAGAGACAGAGCCGGTGCGTCGGCAGCGACCCTCGAATTCTCTCCCATTCCTCACTGGTTTCCAAGCGACTCCCATGTCAAGAAGATTCGCAAAAAAATCATTGGAAAGAGATTCTGGGCGCTTGGTAAATACCCCAAGCTGTGACTGGAAGCTGTTTGCGCCGAGAACACGCATTCCTCCAAGCAGAACCGTCATTTCCGGGGCGGAAAGATTCAGCATGGACGCCTTTTCGACAAGCATCTCCTCCTCTCCTTTCCCCCCGCAATCAGCCGACCTGAAATAATTGCGAAACCCATCTGCCCTGGGTTCCAGATAGCCGAAGCTCTCTACATCAGTCTCCTCCTGAGACGCGTCAGTTCGACCAGGAAGAAACGGGACGGAGAGAGGAGTTCCAGCTTTTTCCGCACCTTGCTCGACTGCGACACACCCGCCGAGAACAATAACATCAGCAAAAGACACAGCTTTGCCACCCCCGGATCGTTCTAGATCCGCATTGAAGTCGCTTCGGACTTTCTGTAGTCGCGAGAGAACCACCGAAAGCTCCGCACGACAGTTCACGTCCCAATCCTTTTGAGGGGCGAGGCGGATCCTCGCTCCATTGCCACCCCCACGATGGTCCGTACTCCTGTAGGTAGACGCCGACGCCCACGCAGTCTGCACTAGCTGGGAAATAGAGAGGCCCGAAAGAAGAATTCTGCGTTTAAGATCTTCCAAATCCCTCTCATCGACGAGAGCATGCGTAGAGGGGGGGATGGGATCCTGCCACTTCTGGGCAACGGGAACGTAGGGTCCTTCCAAACGAGAGATAGGGCCGAGGTCCTTATGGGTCAGCTTGTACCAGGCCTTAGCAAATGCCAGGCGTAGCTCCTCGGGATGCTCGTGGAAGCGCTTTGAAATAGGACCGTATATGGGGTCATATCGCAGAGCAAGGTCGGTGGTGAACATTACGGGAGCATGCTTCTTGTGCCTATCGTGCGCGTCGGGGACTGTGTTCTGAGCTGACAGGTCGGTGGGAATCCACTGCGTGGCGCCGCCTGGACTCTTTGCTTGCTTCCACTCATATCCGAAGAGGTTGTCAAAATAACCGGAATCCCAGGAGATGGGGCGGGCAGTCCATGCTCCCTCTAATCCAGAGGTGATTGTGTGGGAGCCCTTTCCCGACTTGTATGTGCTGCTCCATCCGAACCCCTGCTCCTGCGTCGACGCACCCTCAGGCTCAGGTCCAACATGCTTGTCGGCTGGGGCTGCACCGCTGGAGAAACAAAGTTTTGCACGAAAGAAGTCCACAAGCGACAAAAACAAGGAGGTATATCATAATATATATATGAGGGCGGAATCATCGAATCAGCTACAGAGTCATGGCAAACAACAACCGCGACTTTTTTGCAATTTTCAGGGGAATCAAGTATACGAACGAAACGCCGAACGCACAAATATTGCATCAGGAAGAGAAACGGACTACTCACTGCGCCTTCCCGAACGTATGTCCCCCCGCGATGAGAGCGACAGTCTCTTCGTCATTCATGGCCATCCGGCCGAAGGTGGTACGGATGTCGTTCGCGGCGTCAAGGGGGTTGCAATTGCCTCCGGGGCCCTCCGGATTCACATAGATGAGGCCCATCTGCACGGCCCCCAGTGGTTTTTCGAGCCCTTCCCCCGTGGGCTGCTGGGCCGCATGTCTGTCGTCGTCGAGCCACTTTCCCTCCGGCCCCCAGTAGATCCCATCGTCGGGGGCGTAGACGTCGGCCCGGCCGAAGCCGAACCCGAAGGTCTCGAAGCCCATATCCTCCATGGCGACATTGGCCGACAGGATCATGAGGTCGGCCCACGAGATCTTTCTCCCCCATTTCTTCTTGATTGGCCATAGGAGTCTCCTGGCCTTGTCGAGGTTGGCGTTGTCCGGCCACGAGTTGAGAGGGGCGAAGCGGAGGGTGCCGGAGCCGGACCCACCCCTCCCGTCGGCGGCGCGGTAGGTCCCGGCCGAGTGCCATGCCATTCTTACCAGGAAAGGTCCGTAGTGGCCGTAATCGGCAGGCCACCATTCCTGCGAGTCAGTGAGGAGGAAGCGAAGGTCGGAGACGAGGGCCTCGTGGTCGAGGGTCCGCACCTCGGCGGCGTAGTCGAAGGTGGGCGCGGGATGGTTTCTCCTGGACCGGTCGGCGAGCGGGTGGGAGAAGGACGACAGGTCGAGGCGGTTGGGCCACCATTCCTTGTTGGCCTTGGCCGACCGGGGCGCTGGCCCGTCGAAACCGTAGGGACACCTTCCTCCTTCCGTCATGGCAAGGGGTATTGTGAAGAAAGGCTAAAAAAATAATTTGGACGTAGTATGGTATGCAAAGAATGCATACATACTCTCTAGGGTAAGAGTATGATACGAGTCGTAGTATGCATAATATGCGTACGAGCTCGTAAGTACTCTACCACGAGCTCGTAAGTACTCTACGAGCTCGTACTCTAGTAGTAGTATCTGCGGACGCGGAGCGGATCTGGGAGAGCGGGAGAGCAACATACTAGCTAGTACGAGCTCTCGTTATTGTTTTACATGAACTTGACTGCAGGTTGTACGGTCAGGCATCGAGATGACTCCGGGTCTCTTTCAAGTTGAAGAAGTCATTGGTCGAAAAAGGGCGATACGTACAGCTGCTAATAATACTACTGTAGAACAAAAAATAACTTAAATTATCCTTAACCTGCAGGCATTGAAAATAACGATGCCGCCGCTGACGCCCCCCCCCACTGGAGGGGGTGCCCCCTCCGCCCTGCCGCGACTCCCGCTTCGATTGCAACATCTGCCTGGACTCGGTTGCCACCCCAGTCGTGACCAGGTGCGGCCACCTTTACTGCTGGCCATGCCTGTATCGGTGGCTCGAGCCCGGCATGTCCCCCGCCGAGGCCAGTGCCATGGGCTGGACCGCTTCGAACCGCGCTCCCCAACACGCCGCTGCCAGGCGGCGGTGCTGTCCCGTATGTAAGGCGGAGTGCACTGTGGGCAGCGTCGTCCCGATCTACGTGCGGGATCAGGGCGAGGATGGGACCGGGCGGAACGATGGAGAAACCGCGTCCGCGTCCGCGTCCGCTGCGCTTGCCAGCGCTTCCGCTTCCGCTTCTGCCCCCGCCTCCGCCTCCGCCTCCGCCCCCGTCCCGTCGTCCTTCCTGGGTTTGCGGAGGAGGAGGCCGCGCCGGGAGGCGCCAGCGAGGGAGGTGACGCCCGGCAGCCCGACCGGAAGCGGATCGACAGACAGCCTTTCGACTCTGGGCGACGGCACTGAGGAGATCTACGTTGGCCACCGCCCCCTCAGCCAGGATGTCCCGTCCAGGCCGATGCCGACCGCGCAACAGCAACAGCAACAGCAACAGCAACAGCAGCAACAGCAACAGCAACAGCAACGGGAGCAGCAGCTCTCCCAGTTGCAGTGGGCGGAATCCTCGGGGAGCCAGCACGCGCGGCACGAGCGGCGGCACTCGGGGTCGGCGCCGCTTACCCCCCTCGCCACCAACCGCCAGGTGCAGGCTGGAGGAGGGATCCCGCCCGTTCCGACGGCGACTATGACGCTTGTTTCCCCTCGGTCTATTCGCCAGTCCTCGCTGTCGAACGGGTTCTCACTCTCCTTCCTTTCGTCCGTCGTCGATGCGGTGACAGGCGGCGCCACCAACGGGAGCGCGCCGCATGTCGGAGGGGGAAGTGGTGCTGGCAGGGGCTGGGACGTCCCCCCCATCCACCGACCGGTTTGGGCTGGGGGGGTCAATGCCAGCGGAAGAGGCGATGAGGGCGGAGGAGGCGGCGCCATGGCCCATCTTCCGAGGGATGCGTTGGCTGGCGTGGTGTCCGCTGATAACTTCGCCCCAGCACCCATCGATGACGCCACAACGGCATTCCTGTCGAGGCTGCTTCTCATGCTAGGGTCGTTTGTCATCTTCTGCCTCCTTCTGTTTTAGATGTTGGTCTGTGCGTAAGACTGTCTATTGACATCAAATGGATACATAATGCATACTAGAGTAGATGATACAAAATTGTTTTTGGTTTCTTTGGGGTGTTGCTGACCAAACCAGCGCGGAAACAACATTGCGCACACACGAATAAGGAGATAGATCGCAACGACAAGCATTTCTGGTGCAAATGAGCGAAGTAAAGGACGTGCCAAGTCAACGCATGCCCTGTGGAACAAAGGCCAATAACGATGCTTGCGCTCACAGTCGAAATCGAAAGTGCAACCGACTTGCACCTCTTGGCGCCTGCTCAACCTCAAGAGGACCTGTCGGGCCGTCCCGATGAAGCCTGGCTATCTTATCAGTATATTGGCAAGCTTGTTCAAACAAAGAGATTCAGGCTCATCCAGGGAGCGGGTAACTTTGCTCCAAGCAGCAAGACCTTCCGTATAGACGGTTCCACCGACAAGCTAAATTCCTTCTTCGCCGCAGAGGCGACCGGATTTCTACTCGTCTACGCATGCACCCAAGGTGCTGTCCGAGGGAGGGCACGGGTCAACCTTAAGAGTCTGCTCTCCCTGGAAAACATTTGCGACTTAAACTTTACCGAAAGAAGCGGCAGGGGCGAATTTATCTTTCGCGACTGCAACGCGAACGAAGATGTTGCCCCCCCAATGTCATTTCCCCGCATTTCAGTGAAGGCTCAACTTAAGCGTGCTGTAGCCACCAATTCATCATCAACAAGTTGCAGTACAGTCGCGTCTCAAACTTTGTCAGCGCCGATTAAAAATTCTCTGCCGAACGGGGTGAAGGAAGAAGGACTTACAGAGCAACGTGCTGCTCACCCGTTAAGCGTTCTACAACATCCTCCTATTTCGGAGCAGAAATTGGCGTTTGAGAAGGAAAAGCGAAAATGGGAGGAATGGCGCCACAAACAAGTCATTCAATGGCAGGAACAAGTGCGGAAAAAAGAGGCCGAAACAATCAAGTCTCTGGAGGAGCGAAGCGAAGCGAAGGAAATTGAGCGCAGACAAGCAGCCGAAGCCTCCCGTCAGGACTTTCTGAAACTTGAAGCTCGGCTTCGGAAGGGTTTGGTTGAGGTCGAAAAGCGAGAGCGACGGATACGGACCGTGGAGGCCTCGCGCGAGGCGGATTACACAACAAAAATGGGCCAGATTGAATTGAAGGAGCGATTGGTAAAAGAGGAGACAAGGCACGCTGCTGAGTTGGAAAGATTAAAGGTCAAAGCGGCACTGGAGAGGGCAAGTGACGCAGAAAAGGCGACGGCCGCAACTCAGGAGCGAATCAAAGATCTAGAGGGAAGCTTTTTAAAGTACAAGAAGAGCCTCAGCGAAACTCCAGAAGCGCTCTTGCGGCAGGAGATTGCGACTCTCAAGGGTCAGATGGCCGCGAGTGAAGCAAGCATTAACAAGGAAATATCAGAAAAAAATAGGGCCCTGTTTGAAAAGGAACAGTGGCGATCTAATCTCGAAAAGCTAGGCAGAGCTCTCAAGAGAGAAAGACAGAAAGTTGCCAACTTTGAAGAAAAGGAACTGAAGCAGCTGCGTCTCCAGTACGCCGCGAAGCCGAACGGCAGCAGCTTTGCCATTGCTGGCAATCGAGACGAGCTTCACCGAATAAAGAACGAGCTTCGATCTCTTTGCTCAAATACTTGCAATACACCACCCGCCGCGATTGAAGGCCCCGTTCGGATTCATAGCCGTCAAAAGCATAGTCCAGGTGAGATTCCGACACCGCTCACTCCACCGAAACGCCCATCGCCAACGAGCATCGCTGCGACGAACCCGCCAGCCTAAAATATAAATGAAAGCTAATTAAGAGTACGAGCTCTTCTTAATTCTTCTAAGGGGAGTTTCTATTCTACCGGACTTCCTGTGGTGTGTACGTCGATCTGGCAATCTGAACAAAGCGAAGCAATCCCGTGGCCTCTGATATTTCCACTTCGAAATCTGACTTGTTCGCTGCGTACGCCTTTCCAGCGAGTTCAGCGAAGCAGCGACGTAGCGTTCGGGTGGCGCAGGCCGAGGCATATTCGAGCTTATTGGCCACCAATGGTCCTAGGGTTGATACCGATCCAGTAACGCCCAGAGCTGTTACTGTGGAATGGCTAGCAAGACCCCAGGAGGTTGGTATCCATGTTGGGAGCCCCCCCTCCATTGTTCTTTTCCGGGTATTTGATGTATTCGATAGTTCTGCTACCAGTGACGGTGGTCCAATGTCTCTCGGGCTGGATGGCTCCTGGGATTTGTCACCACC
>Ga0099799_10349_pt1 | contig 12655 bp, 14 predicted proteins | sample Uncmet6_SortLC_1_FD_89033 | JGI IMG/M metagenome (GOLD analysis project Ga0099799, IMG submission 89033) | Marine eukaryotic communities from CALCOFI LINE 67, Pacific Ocean - CN11_C50_N6_SortLC_1 | ecosystem: Environmental > Aquatic > Marine > Oceanic | place: Pacific Ocean: Monterey Bay...
TCTATTTTTTATTGATTCTTCGTGCAAGCTTACTAATTTGTGTTCTTGTTTTAATGCTTGTAAAGAAGTATATACTTTACAAACAGAAAAATCATAATTCTTAGCAATATATTGATGAACATCAACATTTTCTTTTAAAAAAATTAATTGTATTTCTTGTTGTCCAGGAGGCACAGCACACCAGGTCACGGTCCGCGTAGAACACGCAGTTTGATTCTCATAATTCCTGCCATTATACCTATATGTATCGCCAATATATCGTTGGTCCACTTGCTCCCTTCTTTTAAAACTTGATATTTTCGTCCAAAGTAAACCGAACACTTCCTCCTTTTCATTTGTTGTTAAATTATCCATATTTGGAAGATGCCCCATTTTTGGAAGATTGTCTCTGTATGTTAATTGTAAATAGTAACTATCAGTTGTACCTTTGTAAATATCGCCCCCGACTCTTTGGTAATGTTTACTAAATTCAGTTACAAACATTTTATCAATATCACCCCAATGCGACGGACCGTGTCCGAAATCCTCCGAAAGATTGCTATATTCACGTTCACGATCAATATTACATAGAAACGGTCGGTGAGTCCACGGCATCTCCTTTGTATCCGAGTAATGTACTCGAGTTTGTGATTGTCTGGATGGTATGTAAATATCTATGTCACCTGGGCGAAATGATGGCATATTATTTTTTTCCAAATACATTGCTAAAGCACATGAACCAGCAATACAACCACCATGTAAATTAGCAAACTTCAATATACTTAATGCTAATCGACTTTCAAGCCCAGTAACATTAACTAACGATTTATGTATATCACTATTTTCCAAACCACTGTTAATATACATTTATTAATATTACAAAATATTATGATTTCCATGTTCCAATTGCATGGTGTAATCCATAATTCCCAAAAGTAAAGTAGTTTAAGAAGTGTAAAGTAGTTTAAGAAGTGTAAAGTAGTTTAAGAAGTGTAAAGTAGTCTAAGAAGTGTAAAGTAGTTTAAGAAGTGTAAAGTAGTTTAAGAAGTGTAAAGTAGTTTAAGAAGTGTAAAGTAGTCTAAGAAGTGTAAAGTAGTTTAAGAAGTGTAAAGTAGTTTAAGAAGTGTAAAGTAGTTTAAGAAGTGTAAAGTAGTCTAAGAAGTGTAAAGTAGTTTAAGAAGTGTAAAGTAGTTTAAGAAGTTGATTATTATTTTTGACTGGATACAATATATTTTCGTCATAATAATTTGAGTTAGTGCTGTGTATATCCACAAAAATAATCAGGAAACTGGTATGTATATTATATTATATTAATGAGTAAAGTTGCTGTGAGTTTCCTTGTTTAAGGAAATATATCTAAAACCAGAAAATTTGTATATTATATAATTATTGTTTCAAATTGCTGTATGGTTTCTTATATTTCCTTAATTTATATATATAAAATTAGTCCTTAAGTACTATTTTACTAAAATAGCTTAAACGCATATTCATATAAAATATTAATGTTTGCCAGATTTCTTAATCCGCATGCTAATTTACCTGACGCGAATCCAATAGCTAAAATGCTCCATAAAGAAGGTATTACAACGGACAAAGAAAACAATGTGGTTATTAATGAAAATGGTGCAATTCAAATTTCTAAAAATGGACTAAGTGATGATAAAAGAAAAGCAGCTTACCTTGAATTGTTTATCAAACTGGTGAGGGATAACACATCTACAGATATGGTATTGGAAAATGTCGAATCAATTTTGAAATACAATACTGATTCTGAAATTACAGATATGGTAGATGGAATTTTACGTCAAATGGCTATGACAAGGTCATTTCGTATTTCTATAGGGAAAGGTGAGAAATTACAGTCTCAATATTTGATGATGGCTTTGTATAAAAATATGCCAAACTTGATGAGTTATATTATTCCAGTCGCTTCTAGAGAAGTTGGATGTTGGAAAGACATTGTTGTAATGAGTCAATATTGTATAGATAATGAAATTTATCCAAAGCTAGTTGACTCAATTACAAAAGTTCACTCTAAAGCGATTCAAGACGGCGATTATTTAGCGTCTAAATGGGCTCCTCGTGAAAAATCTTCTTTTTCGAAAGTTGCGAAGCATTATGTAAAACACATTTATGGGAATCGTAATCAAAATTCATGGAAAAAATATCGGACATTACTAAAAAAGAATTGTAGTTCTGATAAAAATTTCCTTCTGGAAACGGCAATGTGTTCAAGAAACTGGGATTATATTGGAAAAATGCTTCCTAAGCTTACAGCTCTAAATCATACCAAATACAGGAAAGCATTTGATAAACATATTCAAAAACAATATAGTGAATATTTATCGGAAGCAGCTTCCGGAAATAAGAAGATCAATACAACAGGTCTTCATATTGATGGTATTGTTAAAACAATGCTTAAGGGAGGCCACGCCATCCACGGAGCTGTATTCAATTCTAGTTTATCTGAAAATGAACTTAAACTTCTGAATTTACAGTGGAAGAAAATTGAGGATGATATGGTAAAATTGATGTTAGAAGACGATAATGTTTATTCCACATTTTCAAATCAAGTAAGTGTTATTGATCGTTCTGGTTCAATGCAGGGGGTATGTTATGTTGCAGTTGCTCTTGGTTTATTTATTGCAAAAGTTTTGGGAAGAGCTGGTAGAGAGAAGTATGGCGATGATTATATCGGATTTGGTGATGTTGTGATTCGATTTTCCGATAAGGCTGAGGTAATATCGTTAAATCCAACAAACAATTTTAATGAATATTTGGAAGAATATATTAGAAAAGAAAATCGATTTGATTGTGGATATTCGACCAATATTATGTCTGTTCATAAAAAGGTTGTTAATTTAACTAAAAAATGTGGTTTAAATCAAGCCCCAGATTTGATTATTTTAACGGATATGCAATATAATGAAGTTTGCAACACACGCACGCACTCCGGTGTTTCGCATCAAAATAAACAAATTGATGAATTTTACAATAACTCTAATGTTAATAGGGGCGAAACACGATCTTGGAATTTGAGGGGAAATACAGCCTCGTTTGAAGCAGAAGGAGATATACCTGGCGTAGTTATGATTGGTGGATTCAATCAAACTATGTTGACTCTTTTTTCAGAAGGGAAGGATGTCGCTGAAGCGAGCGGAAAGGACCGAAAAAATGTAACTACATGGGATACGTTTTTAGCATCGCAAAAACACTATAATATGGCAACACAATGGTTGAAAGATGGTATAGAAGCCATTAAAGAATTGGAAGATCTTAGTTTAGTTGAAAAACAATTAGTCAATTCAATTCCCTCTAATTATATATCTATTTGGGCTGCGGAAGAAGAAGAGGTATAATGATTGGAAAAGATAAAAAATGAATATATATTGGTGATTAATAATAAATTACTAATAAAATGATGACTAAAAATAAAATGATGACTAAAAAGCAATTGATTGAAAAAAAAAAGAAAATTATGAAAAAAAAAGCAATTGATAGCAAAAGAAATTTGAGAAAAGATGGATGCTGGAAATCGACAGAAGAAATACTTGAGGACATACGCACGTTGAAGGCAAAAAATTTTCGGAAGCAGCTTGAATGGTTTGTGTATGCGTGGGGTGACGGGGGATATATAAAGGTAAATCGTGAAGATGAGTATGATGTTGATTGGACATCTTGGAAGCAATACCTTTGTCGTGGAATGTCTGGGTATAAAGCACTAGAAAAACTACGTAAAAAATATTTAGATTATTAATCAGTTATATTTCAGTAGAAATATAATTTTAGTTAATAAAATATAAGTTTTTCTGGATAAATATATAATATATGGGGAATCACAAATATTGGGTAGATTCTAAAGATGAAATGTTGAATATGGCAAAAGACCCTAATAAAATCGGCTCTATATTCGTTTTAGAAGAATCTCCTTATAAATTGATTGGATCATTTGGTGCAACAAATAATTCTAATTTCCATAGTAGAGGCTTTGGTGTAGAATTGTTTATCAAATGTACAAATATTGGAAATTTATCAATGTGGGAGGATTCCAATGGTTTTACTTCAATGACTTATCAATATTAACTGTTAATGAATAAAATATAATAATGGACTTTAAGACTCGATTAACTCGTTATTATCAATTAAATGCCCCCCAAAAGCTTGGAGATGTTGACAAATTAGTTACAAAATATTCGTCAAAGGAAAAAGAATTGTTTAGACAATTAACGTTTAAATATGGCCCCGAGGCAAAGCTATCCGAAGCAGAAAGAAAAGCTATTCAAGCAAGGACAGCAAAAGCGCCAATTGTTAAAGCCCCCAAACAAATGATTGACATAAATGAATGGATGGAATCGTTATTAGATGAGAATGATAAAAATTTACTAAGAGAAATAGATAACTATCCTGGAAATCAAATCCCCCAAAGTATTTTGGATAGGATTTAAATATTTTTTACACCTTTGAACATTTAAAACGCCGACTTTCATATTTAGGGAATTAACAGAAATTGTTAATTCAAGTTAAATTTAATAAAAATGATTTAAAAATAAAAATATATAACAATATATAACGAAAATGGTTAAATATTCATGCGAACGATGTGGAAAGGAATTCTCTCAAAAATCTCACTATGATTCTCATAATAGACGCAAAACGCCTTGTGAAAATAATGCTGATAAAATTAAGGCACTTGTAGATAAAGCAGTTGAAGAAAAATTAAAATTGATTGTTGAAAATGTTAATACCGACACTATGCTACCAGAGGAAAACAAAATAAATGAGATTAAATATATTGATTTATGTTCTGGTATTGGTGGATTTAGAATTGCTTTAGAGAGTATAGATAATATACATTCTAAATGCGTGTTATCTGCAGACATTAAACAAGATGCTATAGATACATATAATTTAAACTTTAATGAAAATAATCAAATAACTGATATATATACGTTAAAGAATGAAGATATAAAACCATTTGATTTATTATGTGCTGGATTTCCTTGTCAACCTTTTAGTTCAGCAGGCCAAAAAAAAGGGTTTTCAGATGAAAGAGGGGGTATGATATTCAAAATTATTAATATCTGTAAATATCATAAACCCCGATTTGTAGTATTAGAAAATGTATATAACCTAATGACACTTGAGAAAGGAAATTGTATAAAAAAAATAAGACAATTATTTGAGGATATTGGATATAATGTTAATTATAAAAAATTAAACTCATCTAATTTTGGATGTGCTCAATCACGTGAAAGAGTTTATATTGTTTGTACTAAAGACAACACATTTAATTTTGAGGATATAAAATACAAACCGAAAGTTAATCTTAATAGTATAATTGATTATGCGAATAAAGATACCACAATTGACCCAACATTTTCTAAAAAAATATTACAACTTCATAAAGAATCCCGAATATTTGGATGTAAAATTGGAGACAAGCGCGGGGGTAAAAATAATATTCACTCTTGGGATATAGGTTATAATGGTAACTTAACTAAGGATGAAAAGGAACTAATGAATAAAATTATGTTGAATAGAAGAAAAAAACATTGGGCCGAAAAGAAACAAATTACATGGATGGATGGAATGCCTCTTACATATGAAGAAATAACGACATTTTATAAACATAATAATTTGAAGAATATGTTAGATAATTTAGTTGATATGAAATATTTGAGACTGGAGAAACCAAAAGATTTAGTAGATGGAAAAAGAAAATATAAAGAAGAATTACCGGAAGGTTATAATATTTGTAAAGGTAAATTAAGTTTTCCTATTAGTAAAATATTAGACCCAAATGATATATCACCTACATTAACTGCAACAGATTCACATAAATTAGCTGTGATTATAGATGATAATACTATAAGAAACCTATCATCAACCGAAATGAAAAAAATGTGTGGATTTCCAGATTCATTTATTGTTCCTAATCACGTTAATTATGGAGATTTATTTGGAAATATGGCAACACCGCCTGTAATTAAAGAAATATTTGAGGGTTTACTAAATTGTAATTAAAGAACTATTTGAGGATGTAATTCATTAAACTGTTGAATTATCTTATTAATAGTTCTTGTTTTGTTTTCTTGTGTGTTATAGGGTTCATCTGGGCATTGATTAATCGCCTTTACTATTTGATTTATGAACATAGTTGGTGTTTTATATGAAGCATTCATATCATTGAAACAACAAGGACGTATATTACACCAATTACCTTTCTTAACTTGTAATGGGATTGGGTATTTCCCCCCATAATTCATAATTTCCCAAACATTACATAACTTGAAATCTGTTATTGTTATAATTCTATCTTCCAAGTTATATTTAAATATTAAGTATTGTGTTCTATACATTTTTTTTTCAAGATCGCCTTCTAATTGTGAAATATAACTATTGAAGTTAGATATATCAAAATTAGGCGTATCTTGAAAACATTTTAATTCCCACTCCCATATCTGGTTAATGTCCCGCGCCGGGGCGGCGTCGAACCAACGCCTGACCGCGTCCGTATCTCCCTTATGAAGGAAGTCTCTTAATACGTGAATTGGGATTTCCTGACCACCCGTGCACGACGATGCCCATATCTTTGAATTATAGAAGTCAGGGGATGCTTGTTTAGGTCCTTCTTCAAATGTAGGAATATAATTCTTTATAAACGGATAGAGAATATTTTCCATACAATCTCCAACTATATTACAGTTCTCCAGTTCTCCTGAACGTTTTTCACCACTTTCTAAAGTGATTGTAAAACCAATATTGATTTTACAACCAATTAGTGATTCGCAAATTGTTTTTATTTTAGGTGTCTCAGGATCAGAAGACATATTGTGTTCTTTAAGTATAAAAATAGGTACTCATTCTTAATCATTTTTTTATAAATGAATGGATGGAATCGTTATTAGATGAGAATGATAAAAATTTACTAAGAGAAATAGATAACTATCCTGGAAATCAAATCCCCCAAAGGATTTTGGATAAAATTTAAATAATTGTTTATAATAAATGACAGAATATTTAATACATATTCTTAAAGAAAACTTTGATTCAAACAACGATAAAAATGAGAATAAATCTAATTCTTTAAACATATTGATTGCGCTTATTCATATCGCAATTGCATTATTTGCAATATTTTTGTCGTTCAAACGGAATAATGGGTTTAACATATTAAGTTTTTTGGCAGCATTGTTATTTCCAATAATATACTGTTTGTATGCATTGGCCGTACCCGTATAAATTCTGAAGATGGATTTAAATAATTAATTATTGAATAAAACATTAACTTTAATCAATTATCTTTCTTTTTAGAGCCAATTCTTCCATAAAACTTAATTTTGTTTTATTTTTTTCATTATTTTGAGCATTTAAATTAATTTTTTTCAATTTTATTGGTTCTTTTTTGTCTAAATAAGCTTGGTTTCTTTTTAATCGTGATATTAAAGTATTGTTTTTTTCCTGATTAATTAAATCAGATAATTTCTCTCTAATACCGGACAACCATTGCATTTTTTCACCAGTATCGTCGTGTTCAAACTTTTCAGGCATACAAGCATAGAGTGCTCTCATTTCTATAATATCAAGTCCAGCAAATGAGTATTTAAACCTGAGATCAGCTAAATGAGTCAATGCTATTTGATTTGGATCCATATGAACAAGCCATAACACCCTATTTCTCATTAGACGAACGGCTAATTCCTTTTTCAAACCTTTTTCCATTAAAATATCAACAGATGCACCAGAATAGATATTTTTGGGAATAATCTTTTGCTGTATTTCAAGTGCTTCAATATTTTTCAAAAAATTGTCATTCTTCCAAGCCTCCTCTTTTTCTTTCTCTTCTTCAACATATTTTGGGTGATTTTTGATGAATTCATCCCAGCGTTCCACCTCTTTTATGTTTTCATGACTATCAGATTCAGAAGCAGCTTTGATAGCATTTTTGAGATATTCTTTAGCATCTTGGTATGAAACCATTTCCGATATAGGCTTGATACCTGCATTTAACAATTGAGATTTCAAAACCTCGATTTGTTCAAGCAATTCTTTGTCTGTTATGTTATACGTATTTGTAATATTAGGTATTCCAAATGTAGATGATTGACTTGTTTGGCTATTTATAGCAATAGCATTATTCGTTTTTTGTTTTTTCCCCAATATTTTTCTTACTTGTTCTCTATAGATTTCCATATTTCTAGCTTTTCTTAAATGAATTAGATTTTCAGGAGTCTTTGCTTCTTTCGGGTTTTTTAGATACATTTCAGACAAAGCTATGTTAGAATACGTTTCTTTGTTACTCATATACTATCCAATATAATTTGATAGATAATGCGAATTAAAATCTAATTAGAATTAATCAAATGAATACGCATAAAGATATTGTAAATAAGCGTAAATGCGTTCATATCTACAATAATATGGAGCAAACAGCGGATAACATAAATGAATATCGTTATGGATATGCTATAGAATCTTATAACAATATAAATATGGAATCAAAAGATGTTAACGGTGAACCTGAAATTGTATTAGAAACTCCATTACAAAGTACTAATTCGGGAAATTATTCTAAGTTGTATCAAGATAATTTGAATTTTGATGAACATAAGGATTTAAAAATTTTTGGGAATGAGGATACGAAGGATATATATGATGGGGGTAGCAAATTTTGGAGAAATCCCAATAAAGATGAACTAAAAGAGAACAAGAATATTAGCACAGACTCTACAAAATCAACTTTTGAGGCTGGAAAAGAATTTTGGGAGAATCGACCATTGATTTCACCCAAAAAGGAAGATTAAATCTTTTTAGGCGCTGCCACCAACATTCTGGCGGAATAGTGTAGCTTCATAAGCTTCTACTTCACGAGCATAGCGGACCTTATCATCTTCAGCGAGCTGAGTGAACTCAGCCTTCTTAGTCTGGCTGAGCTTACCCCAATCCTTAGCCATCTTCTTAATGATATCAGCGAAGGCCGCATCCTCAGGTAGGGAATCCTTTACAGACTTGCGGTTCTTTTCACAATAAAGCATGTAGCCCGACTTAGGGCGCTTAGGGTGATTCTTATCCTTGAACTTCTTGATACGAATCGAATCATCAATGAACTTTTCTTCAAACTCCTTCTTTCTATCAGGAGCTCCGAGTTCATCACAAAGATGATCAATAAGCTTTACATGCGAAGCACGAATCGTTTCCATAACACTGCGACAAGCAAGGTAATACTCACGGTGGGCCATTTTGTCTATATAATATAATTATAGAGTAGTCCTTATACTCTGAAAGCGTTTTTGTACATACCAAAAATATAATCTATTGGAAGATCAAGTTTTTTAGACATACCAATAATTTCTTCAACTAATTTATCATTTTGTTCATTATATATAGCATTTTCACCAAACATCAAATAATATGTATAGGCCCACGGAGTTGCATTTGTTTCCATTGTATGTTCTATCGTATTATCGCAAGATTCTTTACATGAATTCATTCTTAAAAAGGTAATAGCGTCTTCATTGGAAGATATGTTAGAATATAGTTCCATCAATCTGTCTGGATATTCAGAACGTATAAACAGCCTATTTCCATTCATTGTAATATTGAATCCTTTAGCAAGATTCTTTAACCAATTACCGTTATCGGTTTCTTTAATATGGACCTCTATGCATTCAATTCTATCAAACAAATTCTCATATTGCTTATTTTTAACACGTAACATATTGAGATTGTTCCTATCAGAATTAAGATCCATGTTATCTATTTCTGATTTCACAAGCTCGAGAAGTACATTTACGTCATTTAGTAATTTTTGTATAGCATTTAGCTCATTCTTATTAAAGTTTCTCGACACCAATTCTGTTAAAATGTCTTTGTAAACATACACGTATACAGACCATTTTCTTGATTCTGATAATCTCAATGTTTGGATTTTTGCTAAATTATTAGTTATAATTCGAATAGCATCTTCTACACTTGTTTCTTGAGAGATGTCATCTAAATCGTTTTGAGATTGAATCAATTTGGGAATATTAATATTTGATACTAGTTCGGTTAATAAGGATTTGTATAAAGGGCTTGAAGCAATTTTAGACATACCTGATAATACAGTATCTGCAAAATCGGGATAATCATAAAACAAAATATGAGAATATTTTCCAAGTGATTCTTTATCTTTCTTGGTGATTTTGGTACATTCTCTAATAGTTGATTTAAAAGCGTATATCTTATCTTCAGTATTATGGTCGTCTATATCTAAATCATCTCTTAAATAGTCAATTTCTAACAAGTGTTTACAGTTCTTAATTGCTTCTGTCATAATTTGTGATTTTGTTTGGGGTATATCGCATGTTAACATACTCATTAATCTTAACTAATAAAAATGATTTGATAATAACTAAAATTTTAAATAATAACCAAACTATGCTTTTGACTAAATTGAAAGAATCTTTGAGTAAAGGACAGATTCCTTTAATACACGGGCCACATGGTTCGGGTAAAACAACTGTTATCAAAAAAATATTCAAAGATTGTATATTTCATCTATTTTGTCCGTTAGAACCAAATGAATGGGAATCTATGACACATGGGATATCAAATAATCCAAAACAAGTTGTAATTATTGATAATTTAGAAGGAGCTGATTCAATAACTCTCAAACAAATCACTCAATTTCTTACAAAAAAGAGTAAAAACACCATTATGGTTTTGATTTGTGTAGATCCTTACATCAATAATTTGAGAACATTAAGGTCTAAATTACAACTGATTCCAATGCCAGCAATTAATAAAGCAGATGCAATATTACAAGCTGAAAAACTTGGAGCATCACAAGAAGTTTTATCAAATATTGCAAAGAATGGTATTACTGACTATCGATTATTGGAGAATTTAGCTATACATGGTGGAACATCTTATGATTCACAAACAAATATTGCTATTAGGAGTCCATTTAAAGGATTCAGCTGGTTACTTGGACAAAAGAATAAGGCAAATTTGGAATCAGTTGTAGAAGACAATCCATATTTCTATTCTTGTGGAATATTTACAAATTATACAAAAGTGTCCAATAATATTGATACAATTCAGCAATACTCCAAACATTTATCGGATATAGACCATTTGAGTTTTGATGTATCTAATATTCAGAATACTTTACTATCAAAATTGAGCAAACTCAAACAAGTTAGTAAGCCATACATGATTCAATTTCCAAAATTCAATGTAAATTCAAAAGAATTTGATACACGATTATGGAGAACAATTGAACATAGGGATTCTTTATGTTATTTGATAAGATATATCAATACAAACAAAGGACCGAAAAAAAGATTGGAATTCTTAGAAAATTGTATAAAATATTACAATATTAATCCTGATATTGCGGAGAAGGCTTTGCAAGTATTAGGTGATACTAAGAAACCAAAGTTACGAGTTCATATGAAGAAACTATTCAGTTAGGCAATATTTGTTAACCCATGCAAGTAAGCCAATAAATACATCAAGTAATAGGACTATATAGGCATTTTTTTCTCCTTTAAATGCGTATATTGAATATAGGACAAATAACATACCATGAATCGGTCGCAATGAATTCCACCAAATCTTTCCACCGGCTTCTATACCATTTTTTCTTAAATCGAACAAATATAATGATATAAATGAGATACCTAACAACAGTGCTGGTATTGCGGAAAGTTTTAAAGCTTTAGTTGATAAATTTTTAGCAATTAATGCTATAGATAGTCTTAATCCTAAACATAATATTAAAAAAGCAAGAGCTCTTTTCATTACTAATTACATGATTTTTAGTTGGGTCTCTAAGCTGTTTTCTAACTCATTAATTTCCATATTTTTAGAGTTGAAATCTTCTCCAAATATGTCATAATCTCCAACACAAATATCCATAACTTTTTGACAAATCATCTTTTCTCCATTTTTTAGAGTAAATACATTTTCGTCTGTAAAGAAGATATGATTACCAAATTTATCCTTTATTTCAACAATAATATTCAAGTAATCTAAATGGGTTTGGGTTGCCCAGCATTGATTCCTCTTGCTAATAATTTCATATTGGAAATTATAACCGTAATTTTCGAATAATTCCTTTAAATAATTAAAAGAATAATCCATTTTAACAATTTAAAGTCATATTTACTGTATTTATTGACTTTATTAATCATTTTTTTGAGTAAAAAAATCAATAATTATAATAAAATTATAAAAATATGAAATATTTGCGACCAAATGAAATAAAAGAAATACCAACATATGATAAATGGGAGGCAATTGAAGAATTAACTCTAAATAATCATAAAATTAAAAGACAAAATGGTTCTATAAAACAAGAAGGATATGATAGTAAATTATGTGATTTTTCTAAGTTATCTCAAATAGCATCTATTGAAGAAGTAGCTTCAATATTAAAGCTCGCAAAACAAGCTACTTTTGATGAAGATCCTGATTCAGTAGATGGCATGTGTAGTCATGAGTTTTATTTAGACAGTCCTGATATAAAAAAGGATAATAGTAAGTATAACAATAGCGTATTTACAAATAAAATTAGAAGTAAATTGAAAAATATAGTAGATACAATTATAAATGAGCGCATAAATCCTTATGTTCGAATGGTATATCCCAGTGATGATAAAGAGCATGATTGTACACCATGCTATTGTTT
>Ga0099799_10350_pt1 | contig 12636 bp, 8 predicted proteins | sample Uncmet6_SortLC_1_FD_89033 | JGI IMG/M metagenome (GOLD analysis project Ga0099799, IMG submission 89033) | Marine eukaryotic communities from CALCOFI LINE 67, Pacific Ocean - CN11_C50_N6_SortLC_1 | ecosystem: Environmental > Aquatic > Marine > Oceanic | place: Pacific Ocean: Monterey Bay...
TTTGCAGCGCGGGTCCCTGTATGCGGCGTCCCAACGCGCGGAACGAGCTCTGAAAGCGGACGCGACGCATGTCCCGGCGTTGCGCGCCTTCGTCGAGTGTATTAACAGAGGCGCGTCGGTCCGTCTGGAGGCCGTGGCGCAGCCCTTTGCGCGTTTAGCACGTAGCAAAACGGTCGCAAATCAGGAACTCGAGGCCTGGGTGGCCTACGCTACTGCTCTGGAGGCCGCGCTCGAGGTCGCTTCCGGAAACGCGACGCTGTTGGCGATCGCGTCGGCGCGCGTGGCCACGAAGTTGCGAAGGGTGGCTACACAACAGCCTTTGGCCATCGCCGCCATGACCGTGGCCTGCGGCGAGGATCCATTACTCGCGCTGAGCGCGGCGCTCGCCAAGTGCGGCCGGGACGCCGCCGACGTGTTTCGGCGGGTTGAGAGGTTGTGCAAGGCCGACGAGGAAGTTAGTATAGAGGGTACTTTGAAACAGTGCTGTTCTGCTTTGGATGATACGGCGACGTGTGATAGAGTCGTCCGGGCGATGGCGTTCGTCGAAAAGCTAGGGTTCGTGCTCTTCGAGGGCGACGAACTCTCTTCCTTAGTGAGTGCGCGCTCCATGACCATCGAGGACGGTATGAACATGGACCTCGCGCGCGTGACGTTACAAACGGGCAAGGCGCCGCGCGACGCGGCCACCGTCGAAACTTTAAGGCAGGCTCTTACAAAAGCGGAGGAGCTGGACATGGTATCAAGCGTGGAGTGCGTCGACGACGCCTTGAGTGATCTGTGTAAACGAGTGCAATCGCCGCCCATCACGTCCCTCGTACAGTCGCGCCAGCGCTGCCAGCCGCGCAAGAGTACTACGCCCATGGAGGAGTCGTCGTCCTCGGATTCTGATGAAGCACCCGCTCCGAAGCGGGCGCCGTGCATGAAGACCTGCCCCGGGTGTTCCACAAAACTCCACAACTGCGTCAAGACGTGTGGCACCTGCGGCGCGACGTTCGGGACCAAACCCCAACGACCCGTGGAGTCGTCCGACGACGACATGCCGCCTCCTAGACAAGAGGACTCCTCATCATCATCAGAGGGCGAGGCCTGCGTGCCCCGATCAAGGGTCTACTTCGAGAGCTCGTCCTCGTCCTCGTCGTCGGAGGAAGAAATTATCATCCGGCCGTCGCGCTTCGGGCGCCAGCGCCAGAAGACGCAGCGTTTGTCGGACATGATGGGCGGCCGGGGCAAGAGCTACGACGAACCACGGGACCTGGCGGGGCGCCGGCTGCCGTCGTCGTCCGAGGACGAGTCGTCGTCAGATGACGATAGTGCGCCGCGGCGGAAGCGATACGTGGAGAAGCCCCACGCGCGCGCGGGCAAAGCCCCCTCGAAGGTCTGCCCGAAGTGTCAAACCAGGATGCACTCGTGCAAAAAAAAGTGCCCCACCTGCGGCGAGTGCTTTGGAACCGCCAAGGCCGGCGGCGCCCACGCCGAGCGCTGGAAGCACATCCAGTCGCACGCGTCGGGCAACACCGAGGCCGACGTCACGATATTGAAAGTGGAGGACCTGCGCGAGCGGCTGGAGTCGCGGGGGCTGTCCTCAGAAGGTCTGAAGAAGGAGCTGCAAGCGCGGCTGCTGGCCGAGTACCGGAAGCCGCCGGGGGACCCGGCGGCCGACGCGGCGGCCGCCGCGGCCGCGGCCGACGCGTTGAAGGCGGCGCCCGCGCCCTCCAGAAAGCCCGCGGCGGCACCACGGAAGAAGCCGGCGCCGGCGCCGGTCAGCGGCCGGAAGAAGCAGACGATCGCGCCGCGGAAGGCGCCCAAGAAGAAGAACGACGGTGCCGCCTGCGCGCCGCGGCGGGCGGCGAAGCCGCTGGTCGGCGGCGAGGACGCGCGGTCGCTCATCGAGCGCGCGGCGCCGATCTGCGTGCGGCAGGACAACCCGAAGAAGGGCGCCTCGGCGCTGCGGTATGCCAAGTACATGGCCGCGACCACTGCCAAGGAGTATATAGATCTGGGCGGCTCGCGGGCCGACCTGAAGCACGACATCAACAAGGGCTTCGTGAAGGTGCTCGCGCCGGCGGCGCCCGCGCCCGCCGTTGCCGCGACGCCTCCGCCGGCCCCCGCGGCCGCGGTCCCGCCCGCTGCCGGCTCCGACGGCGCCGCCGCCGCGCCCGCACCGGCGCCGCCGGTCGCCGCGCCCGCGCCGGCCGCCGCGGCGGCGCCCGCCGACCCGCGGCTCCGGGTCGGCCGCGCGGTGCGAAAGAAGTTCACGGGCAGCGGCTGGTTCGACGGCTCGGTGACGTCCATCGCCGACGGGAGCTTCGAGGTGCGCTGGTCCGACGGCGACGAAACCTCGTACCCCGTCAAGGCAGCGACAAAGATGCTCGACGCCGCCGAGGGCACGGCTGTCGCGCCTGTTGCCGCCGCCGTGGCGGCGCCGACCGCCGCGCCGAACGAGTAAATACTGTGTTTCGTGGCCCTAGCACCATCGACGCCGTCAACACTAGGCGAGGTTAATCATTGTGTTAAGCGTTGGGACGGCCTCACGCGTCTTTGTGCTTCTGCACGGCTTTGGTGACGGCCTCGATGTTCGCGCCGTTGATGACCTCGACGCGCGAGTTGCCCTTCCAGAAGTGGAAGCTCGGCACCGTGCGGACGCCCTCGCGCTTCATGAGCTTGGAGGCGTCGGCGGACGCGTCGCCGACGACCTTGTAGAACTCGGCGTCGGTGTACTCCTCGGAGATCTGGTTCATCTTGGGCTCCATGACCTTGCACGGCCCGCACCACGTCGTCGCAAAATCCACAACCACCAGCTTGTCGGTCTTCTGGACGATGTCATCAAAGGCCTGCTCGGAGCCGATCTCGGTCATGGCCCGGCACCGCGTGTCGCGTGCCCTGCGTGGGGTGATCGCGTGGGCGGGTTGCGCGGTGCGACGCGCGCGGCGCGGCGATTTATGGGTGTGTGGGCGTGACGACGGCGCGGGAGCGCCGCTCGGCTGGGCGCGGGGGGCGGGGTGCCGCGGCGGGGCGCGGCGCGCGCGGCCCTCTGGCGTTTTTCAAAATTTGCAGCGCTGATGCTCACCTGCTGACCGCGCGACCACTGATGGCGGGCGCCGGTGTCCATCCGAACGCGCCGGATGAGAGCAAGGCAAGTGCAGCTACTCTGCTTGCTGTCTTCATTGCTGCTCCTAGGCTCCAGCTGCGCCTTCACTGGCTCTATATTTATCGCGCTGTAACTCAGAAGTCTCGCTGCGTTGATCGCTGTCGCAACCGGCCGTCTCTCGGCTCGTCAAGACTGCCTTTTTGGGTTGGCTCGCAGGCGTGTGTGAGGGGGGCTGGGGCTGGGGGCGAGTGCGCCTTTCCGACGACTGCCGTCGCCGGGGTGGTGTCCTGGATCGCTCTGAAGCAAAATTGAGATTGAACCCGAACGGCCTAGTGTGTCGATACGCTAGCCAGCGCCCAGCTCTGCGGCAGCTCTGGGCGCACAGAAGGGGTAGCAATACTCCAATTTATCTCCAGACACACCCTTGGTGCATTCCTTCAAGGCGGCAAGGCTGTGCGGTCGTCAGAGGCGTGCAGAGATTGCATCTTAAGTGAGGTGCTCCGGCACTGCAGCTCCATCGACGCGACTCGTCGAGATGACCGCGCGCGAGGCCGTCGTCACGCTGGAGAGCGGCGCGACGGCCGCCCTGCGACGCGGCGCGAACGATCTCGGCGTCGTGTGCTTGCACCCCTGGGGCCCGCTGGGCGGGTCTCGCGACGACCCGCACGTGGTCACGGCCGCGAACTTCTTCGCGGGCCGGGGCTGTCATACCTGCCGCGTGGATTTCCGCAGCGGCGTGGGCCGCGGCCACGGCAGCGTGGCCGACGCCGTCGCCGCGGCATCCGCATTAAGGGACGCCGGCGCCCAGCGGATCGTTGTTGTTGGGTATTCCTACGGGTCGCTGATTGCCATAAGGGCGGCGGCGAAGCTGCCCGATTGCGTGGGGTGGGTCGCCGTGAACCCGCCTTTATCCTACGCGTGGTTTTTGTACTCGTTCTGCGGCGACCACGTCGCGGCCGCGCGCGCGTCGACGGTCCCGAAGATGCTGCTCCACGCGACGGAGGACGTCTTCTGCTCGAATTCGACCTTCGAAAGCTTCGTGGAGACCGTTCCGGAGCCGCGGACCATCGTGAGGGTCGAGGGCGCCTCGCACTTCGACGTGCGCCGGCCGCTCGCGGCGGCGCTGGCGGAGTGGGGCGGGGCGATTCTGTCTTCTAAGTGAGTTCTGTTGTTAGTCAATACGCAGTCGTGCCCGGGGCCTAGTCCCAGCCGTCGTCGTCGTCGGGCTGGAGGAAGTCGTCGAAGTTGACCGCGCGCCGCGGGCGGCGGGCGCGCGTATATCGGTCGTGTCTCGGCCCGTGGCCCGGTGCCACGTGTTTCTTGACCGGCAACAGCCTCCCCGTCGCGGGGTCGACCTCATTCTTCCTCCGCCGACGTTGTGCGGGAGGCGTCTTCATTCAGAGAGCACTCTCAGAGTCTTCCTGATTCGGTGAAAGATTGCCCTCAAGCCTGACCCTGGACTCAGTTGGACCAAGGTTAGATTCGACAAGTCACGCAGTATCCGCAACCAATGGTTCTTGGTGCAGATGAGTTGCTTCAATTCGACAGCCCTAGCGTCGAGTAAGACACTAGCCTGCAGCAGCAGCTTTTGCCAAAACTCGCTTTTGGAGCCTATCGTGCACGATAGATCGCGATTGAATAGCTTTTAAGAGTCGTGATAGCTACAGCGAACGAGACGCGGCGGCAAATTGCAGCGCTATGGCCTCACCGCCGCCCGCACCAGCAGTGCTGCGCGCCGTGAGCCTCGACTTCGACGACACGCTGATCGAATCCGAAGCCATGAAGCGCGCCGCGCTCGTGCGCGTCGCGTCGGCCTTCGACGGCGGCGAGGCGGCGCTCGGCCGCATCGATACCGACTCGCGCACGGGCGCCAAGGTCACGCGGCACACCATCTTTCGGGACTTTTGCCGAGAGGTGCCGGCGGCGCGCGCCGTCGGCGCCGAGGCGCTCGTCGACCGCTACTCACAAGCCGTGCGCGAGGGCATCGCCACGGCGACGGAGGTGAACGGCGCGACGCGGCTGCTCGCCGAGCTACGTGATAGAGGCGTGCCCACGTTCATCAACTCGGCGACGCCCAATTCAGCGCTGCAAGACGCCGTCAGGGCGCGGGGCTGGGACCGCTTCGTCTCCGCGGCGCTCGGCGCACCGGAAGGCGGCGGCGACAAGGTCGACAACCTGGCGGAGATCGCGAGGCGGGTTGAGTGCTCAGCAGCCGAGGTGGCGCACGTCGGTGACGGCGCCAACGACGCGTCCGCTTCCCAGCGCTTCGGCTGCGAGTTTTTTAGAATCGGCGGCGACGGCTACCGAGACATCGCTGCATTGATGCCGGTGTTGCTGGCGCGCCTCGGGTTGCCGGCGCCGGCGGCGTGCCGCATCTGCGAGAAGAATTCAAAGCCCGACGCGTTACCCTACGGCGGCGTCGTGTGGTCCTCGTCGCGCTGGATGCTTCTCCACGCTTCCAAACCCGCGGGCGTCGCGGGCCACCTCATGCTGCACGCGCGACGATGCGTCGTCGGGCCCGCGGACTTTACTGATTGCGAAGCCGCCGAGTTCGGCCCCGTGCTGCGGCGCGTCTCCGACGCGCTCCAGGCCGCGACGTCGGCAAAGCGGATCTACACGTGCTTCATGTCCGAGTCGTCGCCGCATTTGCACGTGCATCTCGTGCCGCGCCTCCACGACGCGGACGTCACCGGCTTCGACGTCTTTCAATTGCAGGCGCGGGCCAAGAGCGGCGCCGTCGCGGCGGCGGGCGACGACGCGTGTCGCGCCGTTGTGGACAGCGTTCGTGCGGATTTGGCGGCGCGACCGCCGTCATTGTGAGTAGTAAGAGTGTTTGTCGTTGGCCAAAAGGGTTCTAGTCTGCCCCGTCACAGATAGAAACCAATAAGGTTAGGAGCTCGACTTAATCCAGAAGGCCCGGGGTGAGTTCACGCGCCGCGCAGTCGAGGGACGGGGATGGGGATGGATGAAGAGAGGCCTAGGCGTTGATCTTCTTGAGGAACTCCTCGCCCGTCATCGGCGACGAGAACATGCCGAACGTGCCCCCCGTCGCGCCGGCCTGGCCCTGGTGGATGTCGTGAAAATCGCGGTAAACCCAGGATCCGGCTCCGCGGCTCGCTAGTGTCTTACAGGCCGCTAGCAAAAAACAGAAGTGCACAAACGGGGAAAGTTAGTCGGGAGGGGAGGAGGAAAAAGACCCATCTAAGCAGCGACGGCCACGTCCTCGCCGTCCCCGTAGAGCCCGTCAATATCCAACTGGTGCGCGGCCAACACCGCCGCCCGCTTCACCGACAATTTGGGAGTGACCATGCCCCGCGCCGCGTTGAACCCCTCGGACACGACGCCAACCCTCCCAGGTTTCTCGAAGGACTTGAAGTGCTTCCCGTGGTAGTCGACCTCGGCCTCCATCAAGTGAACTATTTCCGTCCTGTGGTTTTCCAGGAGTTCCTCAATCTTCGCCCGAGGTTCAAAGGTGAACGGCGCCGGCATAGAAACACCCTCAACACCGAATTTGCTGGCCACGTTCACCCAGTCCGGGGCGACCAAGCATACATTATGTTCCTTGTTCTCGCCATACACGAAGGCCTGGGCGACGAATCTAGAGCGAGCTAGCGTATCTTCTAGAGGTGCGGGCGCCACGTATTTCCCGTTGGCCAACTTATACAGCTCCTTGACCCGTCCGACGACTCGGACGTGGCCATCACTTTCCATGACGCACCGATCGCCCGTCTTGAACCAGGTTTCTCCATTATCTTCATATAATACCTCAGACGTTTCGTCCGGCCGCTGCCAGTAGCCGCGCATGACGCCCGGGCCGGACGCTACCAACTCTCCGGGCTCGCCGTTCGGGACTTCTTTGTGGTCTGGATCGATGCATTTCAGTTGCACGCCTTTCAGTGCTTTCCCAATAGAACCAGGTAACAAGTTTTTCGGGTCAAACGGTTGTTCCTTGGCTAGGACCGGTGACGTTTCCGTCAGACCGTACCCGGAGGTCATCGGGATGCCGATGGCCTCGATAAATTCCCGCACGGACGGCGACACCGCCGCGCCGCCGTTCCCGCAGAACTTAACTTCGCCACCTAACGCTCCTCTGACTTTCTTGAGAATCAAAGCATCTAGAATCGAATGTTGAAGCTTCTCGACGAACGAGGGACCCGGTAGTGATGCATCGTACCGTCTCTTAGCAGCGGCAGCACCAAGCGCGATGGCCTTGTCCGCCAGCGCCTTCTTCCCGTCGGACATAGTTCTACGATTGGCCCGGAACCCATCATAAATCTTGTTGTAGAGCGCGGGGACGGCGAACAAAACGTCCGGCTTGGCTTCTTTGGCTTCATCCAAAAATTGCGTCGGATCGGAACATAATGCTACTTCATGCCCTCCAGCGAGCATGCCGTGCAGTTCTAACGTTTGGCCGTAGATGTGGGCCCAAGGTAAGACAGCTAACGACCTTACGGGAGTTTTCAGGCACCCGACACTAATTAACTCGTCGACCATGCCGTCGCGCATGGTCAGGGCGTTCCAGACCAAGTTGCTATGAGTTAATTCGACGCCTTTGGGGCGTCCAGTAGTTCCAGAGGTATAAATCAAAGCCGCGGCGTCGTCCGGTCGGCACGGATCTAGAATTGTGTCAGAACCACTTCCCTCGTTAATCAGGGCCTCCAACCCCCCGTCCTCGAAGCAGACCACATCAATATCCGTGACTTGACGCGCCGCCTCCGCTAATTCCGTAGTAGCCACAAACAATAATTTAGCGCCCGAGTCCTCGAGGACGTGCTTCCACTCCGCGGGTTTTTGTTGTTCATATAAAGGCACGTGGGCCGCGCCTACACTGTACGCACCATACATCGTGCACGCGAGGTTCTCCCTATTTTTGGAGACGCAGGCAACTCTATCGCCTCTTCCGATAGACTTCTTCGCTAGGGCTCTCCCCAGATTCTGGGCCCGCTCGTCGCGTTCGGCGTAGGACGTCCAGGTCCACTCTCCACTTGTGGCGTCCTTCGCTCCTAAGCTCTTCTGATCGGCGTAGACGTCGCCGGCCGCAACTCCCAATTCATGGAGCGTGGCGACGCTCGTCGCCGGGATGGCCGTGGACGAGAAGGTGCGCGCCGTCTGGCGCGTCGCGTGGCGCAGCAGCATTTTTGCAGCTCAGAGCACAGCTAATTATCTCGCTCCCCAGCGCGGAGCACACGGCTTTTTTTGCTGGGTCACACGTTCGCCGTTACTGGCGTTGCTTTCAGCGTCTCGGTTATGTTATATGTGCCCGCACCTAATGGCACAGGCGCGTTTACTGATTCTTTTGCTAAGGAGCACTTTGTTTGCTAATTTCTAATGTCGCTAAAAATTTTACGTCAAACGCTTCCAAGAAAGGGTCCTCGATGACCGTAATGAGGCTTGAAAACAAGCAGGAACCATTTTGCTAGTTTTAGGACAAAACGATCTCCGCGCCGCGCCCGAGGCGGCAACAGCTAATACTAGCCTAACATATCCCGTCGACGAGGCGGCAACAAGCTGCGTATCAAGAATATCACATCACTTATGTCAAGAGGGCGAGTTGGATCAGGAAGTCTCGCGCCGGCGCAGCATCAAATAAGCCACAAAGAACGCGACGACGGCGACGAGCAGCACCACCGCGGCGCGCGACGGTTCCACCACCCCACCCACCGCCGGCTCCCAGACCCAGGACGCCGGCGTGGAGACGAGCTCGATCGCGTCGCCGTCGTCGTCGGACGCCGCCTGGAAACTCACGCCCGGCGCGCCCCAGCCGCCGATCTCCGCATACGTGCACGAACTCTCGATCATCGAGTCGTCGACGCCCCGCAACACGCGTCCAAAACCGGCTTCCCCCCAGTACTCGCCCCACGAATTCCTAATCTCCCAGAACTCCTTTCCGTCGGCCACGCCCCATCCCACGACTTCGACGACGTGGTCCGTGTCGTTCGCGCCCCGTCCCAGAGGCGGGTTCGCCTCGGCGATGCCATTCACATAAGTGAGTAACGGCTCGGCGTCCAAGTTGCACGTCACGGGCCCGGCTCTGATAATTTCCCTCTGGATCGCTTCGGAGGCTTTCTGCGCACCGACCTCATGCGACCCGGGCAGCTTGCCGTGCTCCGCCACTACTAGTCTAGGGTACGGCGACGTCGCGCACGTTCCACCATTATCGCAAGGGTGCGCGTCCGACGCGTCGCCGGGCACGGCCCAGCACGCGTGCTCTCCGTTATTGGTAGGCATGCAATTCCTACAGATCGTGTCGCCGCTACAACCCAAACCATCTTCAGCTTGATACGGAAAGCACGTCGCCGACGGCCAGCCTTTAAAGTTCTTGGCCCATTTATACGCGGACGTCGCCGAGCCGCCCTCGTGGCAGTTGCCGGCCTTGCCCCAGCCCGAATCCTCGCCTCCACAATTGAGTAGCACTTGCACCGCTACTAATAGATCAGGTCCTGTGTAAGCGTCCTCTTTCACGCGAGCACGAGCAATCTTCGTTCGATCCTGCAGCGCGTGCGCCGTGGCGAAGGCGAAGCAGGCGCCGCAATATTTTGGCACGTGCTGGTTCCACGACGGCGCGAGTAGGTCGTGGTCGCGCCACGAGAAGCTTTTGGGGAGCTTCGTCGTTTTTGCGTCCGGTGCGGTGGTTACTGCGGCTAAATCTTCGTGAGCTCTTACGTTGGCGAGGCGCGCTTGTGCGTTTGCGAGCAGTGCTAGGAGCAGCATTTGGGTGGTGCGCATGCTGCCTGGTATAGGTGCTTGCAGCCTCGATTTTTGCAGCGAGCGCGGCGACGGCGTAAGCGTGGACGTATGCTTGCTTCACGTAGGCGCTGGTTGCGTCTCCGTGATGGTGTGGCTCCCGAGCCGGCCAGCCACTAAAGCTAGCGGCCTGTAAGACACTAGAAAGCTATCAAAGTAACTACAACTACTACTTGCGCGCGACCCTCATACCGCCAACGCAAAATGATCCTCACAAACTGCGCCGCCTGCGCCGCCGCACTGGCCCACGACGCGCCGCGTTGTGTGAGATGCCATGTGAGGTATTGTGATTCGACCTGCCAGCATGACCACTGGCGCCGCGGCCACAAGCAGATGTGTAAGAAAATACACCGCGGCGGCAACGCAGAACAGTGTAATGCAGACAAAAAATACAAGGAGGCCGTCGCGGAGGCCGTAGAGGTGTGCGCCGACGACACGAAGGGCCAAGAAAACACTCGCGGCGGCCAATAACTACATAAACTTGCTTCGCATTCTGAAGCGCTTCAAAGAAGCCAGATCGCTGTTGCGCAAAACGACACCCCTGGCGCAACGTGTTCTCGGTGAAGGTCATCAAGTCACGCTCACGATGAAGAAGATAAAAGCGGAGATGCTCTGCGATGACGACGGCGCGACGCCCGACGATCTCCGCGAGGCAGTGGAGATATTCGAGGACATAGAACGGACTTCGCGGCGCTTGCTCGGAGCCGCGCACCCACGCGTATTCGACATCGAGTTGAACCTGAAAAGCGCGCGAGCCGCGCTCCGCGCCCGCGAGGAAGCGTAAATCAAAAATTACTCGCACAAAAAAAAAACACAACACTACGAAACCGCGGACCGGTGCACCGCCACCGCGCGCGGATCCGAAGTCCGCACGCTCACCGCCGCGCAGCGCGCCTTCAGCTTCGCCCACAGCTCCGCGACGCCGGCGCCCGTCGTGCCGCACGTCGCGACGACGTCACAATGCGTATCATCTTCAACGAGGCGCGCGCACCGCGCGACGGCCCCCGGCCCCTGAAGTAAATCGCACTTCGACAGCGCCACGATGCATGGTGACAACAGATCGAGCCAGCGCCTATCTTCAGTACTCACGCCGCGCGTCGCGTCCACCACCACCACCGCAACTGCGAGCGTGGCCCGCGTCCGCGCATAATCCGCGCAGAGCGCCGTCCACTCCCTTCGCTCGCGCGCCGTCGCGACGGCGTGGGCCCCGTAGCCCGGCGCGTCCACGACATAGAGCAGGGGAGGCTTGGCGCCGACGCGAATCCATTCCAAACCAGAAGTCCAGCCCGCGCGGTCACTGGCGCTGGCCGGCGCGGCCTTTGACGCGGGCGCCGCGCCGACCAAAGCGTTGATGAGCGTCGATTTGCCGGCGTTCGCCGCGCCCACGAGCAGCACTTCCGGCAGCGCGTGCTTCAAGGGGGGTGGCGCGCCTTTGAAATGTTGCGACCCGACGCGCGCCGCCTCTATTCCTTCCCTTCGAAACAGACCGCGTTTCCCCGCTCGTCGCACGCCGAGGCCGGCCTTCTTGAACCGCTTCTCGTCGTTGAGTTCCCTTTGTGATTCCTCCGCCGTCTCCGGCGGCGACGCCTCGAGGCGCTCGGCCCAGGCCGCGCGCTCGGCGAGCACGGACGGGTCGACGGAGTCGCGGCGTTCGCGGCGCGAGCGCGACACCGTAGTGCTCCTCGGCCGCACAGCTGTCCGCACCGCTCGTGCATGCCGCAGCGCTTGCCTACAGCGGAGAGCAAGCATGTCTACTGCATCACAACTACGAGTTAAAACCAGCTCCGCGTCAGGCAGGCAGCAGTGCTTGAAAATTGCACTGCGCTCGTGATCTATAGGACTTCACAACGCTTCCTACGGCGAGCAAAAGCGCTGCAGCAAAGGCTGATAGCTAGGTCGTGTAAGACACTAGAAAGCCGGGCCGACAGGTACACTGTGGAGGCACAACAGCTGCCAGGAGTCGTTGTTCGTGCATTCGACGCCTGCAGCGAAGAGACGCGACAAGCGGGTCTAGCAGCCGGACCCAAAAATCCAGCAGCTAAGCCGCGTCCGCAGCTAAGCCGTAGCTAAGCCGCAAGACCAAAAGACAGCCAAGCCATGTCCGCCGTCGAGGATAGATTACCAGCGGTGACCGACGAGGCCACCGCACCAAGCAACGACGCCGCCTGCGCCGAGGCCCTGGCGGCTCTGGAAGCGGAGCTCGCGGCCCAGGACGAGCAGTTTCAATTACTCGCGTCGACGATGAAATTGACGGCCGAGTCCCTGGACGAGCTTTACGCCCAGGGCGAGAAGGACGGAGACGTTGATGTCAGACGCATCGTCGAGACGGTCGAGCGCGTCGAGAGGGACTTTACGAGGAGCGCGGACGCCGCGAAACGGGGCGAGGCGCGGGTCGATGAGTTGGTGGACAGGGCCATCGGAGTAGTGCCGAGAGAAGTCGAGCCGCTGCCGCTGCCGCCCGTGGTCGAACCGCGGTCGCCGACCACGCCCCTGCGGAGCATCTCGTCTTTATCTGATGATGCCGTCGTCGCCTCGGAGCCCAATGCCGAGCCCGAGGAGGAGAGCTTTGAATTGATCTTTGACAAGGGGCCCCTCGGGTTAGGCGTGTCCGTGATGAGGGATAGAAAGAGTGGGAAATCGCACGTCATCGTCGATAGCGTCCTGGAGAGCTGCCCGCACGCAACAACTTTGGAAAAGATGGACGAGATCACGTCGATTGCCGGGGCGGAACTTTTACCAGCTCAACCAGGCGACGACCCAAAATTGCATCTCGACGCGGCGCTCGACTTGATTCGAAGGGCGCC
>Ga0099799_10351_pt1 | contig 12605 bp, 12 predicted proteins | sample Uncmet6_SortLC_1_FD_89033 | JGI IMG/M metagenome (GOLD analysis project Ga0099799, IMG submission 89033) | Marine eukaryotic communities from CALCOFI LINE 67, Pacific Ocean - CN11_C50_N6_SortLC_1 | ecosystem: Environmental > Aquatic > Marine > Oceanic | place: Pacific Ocean: Monterey Bay...
TTTTTTTTTGCTATTTTGCAGTTATATACTCCACAAGCACCCACCCCCCAACAGAACTCTTATTTTTTGGCATAAAAAATTTATTAAATAAAAATCCCCAGCTACTCGAGAAGCAGGGTACCCAGCAAGCTTAAAGGGGGCGAGCACCGTTAGTTGGAATTCAAGAGGCGAAAAGACTCGGCCTTTTTTTTTTTTTGCTTTTTGCAGTTATATAATCCACAAGAAGCACCAGCGAGTACTTCCACTCCCCGTAACAAAACTCTCTGCTGTACCAAGTTTCGCTGGACTCCTCCTTTGAGCTCATATAAGAATTCCGCTCCTAAGACTCAATCGACTTTTGGGGTGCGACCTTCCAAAAAAAAAGTGGAAAGAAAAGGACCTTGCGGTAAGATCTCTACTAAAGCAATCCAAATAGGGTGCGAAATTTAGTCCACGCGGTAAATTAACCTCCGTAAATAGGAACCCCCCAGCCCTAGGTTCCTAGTAAAAGTGGGTAAGCGCCACCGGCCATGAATGGCATCTCTACCTGTGCCATTTGGCCTCTCCCAATAAATAAAAAGAGTTAATTATGAATCCTCAATTTTTTAAATATAGGCATACAATAAGAAGAGGAGATGAGAAATAATAAGCGCGGCGTGAGATTATCTATTAAGCCTTCTTCAATTCTTCTTCTCCAACAACGATAGAAGAGCGAGTGTTGCCTTCAGAAGAGAAATTCATCGAGATGAAGTGGGCATGGAGACCGCGGAGAGAGGGCCGGCAGCAGAGAAAGATACAGGGAAAAAGAAAGAAAAAGAGGAAAATAAATAAAGAGAAACCCCGACAGTGAAAATATTGGGTGAACCCCATTCACTGTCATCAGGCAGCGCCGTTCTGTGCCCCTCTGGTTGCGCCCCCGTGATATGACGGGAGGCAGCACCGAGTCACAGGACGAGCAGCGCCGGGTGGAGAAGCAAAAAGGGAATAACTATAAGGCCCCGCCGGGCCCTGATGAGGAGAATCAGACCCGGTCGTCCGATAGAGTTGCTATGGACCGAGCAGAGCAGCAACACGCCGGCGAGCCAGAAGGCCCACCAGCGGCGCGCGCTTACTCACATATAGTACAAACGCCCCTCGTGATCAGACAAGGTGAGGCGCAACTGAAAAGAGCCAAGGCCGAACTGGCGGCAATGAACTGGGTGGTTCTTGCCGGTAGGCTGGTCCGTGCCGATAAGGTTATCAAGGAAGGGGGTGAACACCGGTACCACGCCGAAGGCATGGATTTCGGAGGATTGCGCGAAATGGAAACGCGCAGAGACGAAGACGAGCAGGGCCTCAGGGGCATGGTGCAACAGATGAACTACAGGATGCACCGCGGCTCGCGGCGGGATAATGACTCTGACTCTTCCAGTGAAGAAGGAGAGCCGGAGGCGGAGGAACTGGAAGAAGAACTGAAAGAGCATTGCGACGCGACCGAACCGCAAGGACCACCAATCCTGCTAGAGTGGCACGAGAGAAATGCACGGTGAAAAGCACTCAGCTACCTCGCGGGGTGGCACACGAGCTGGCCGGGGGTGTGTTGGATGGCGTGTCAAGGGAAAGGTGCCGGATACTCATCTTTCGGCCGAATTGTGGTCATCGAGTGCCTAGACGACAGGTATGCACGATTTGCCGGCAGATACCGACCGATATGTTCGGACTCCTTTGGTATGCACAGGTTTTTGGAGCTCATAGTGAAGAACCCGTGCACAGGAAAGTACGAAGGGGGCAGATGCCGACTGGGGAGGGACCCGGAGTCCAAAACGTGGGTGGTTTGCGACGCGGATGGCTAAGTTAGGATGGATGAAGGGAAACTCCGGTTTGACCCCCGTGAAACCGGGATGGTGTTTGAAGAAAAAGTACATTTCCGCAAAGACGTGTTGACGCTCGACGCGCTAATGGACCCAGACGAAGAAATTAACGAGGCCGAGGAAAAGGCGATCCTGGCGATCGAGAACCCAACGATGATCAACACCAGCACGGGGCTCGAACCAGTTACGGAAGTAGTGCCGATACCCGACGAGTGCGTGAGCGTGTTCATCGGATACAAAGGAAAAGGAACTGAGCACCACACCGAGAGCGAGAAAGATGAGGGATGGCGATATCATTTCAAGGACATTGAGGGAAGATACGTACCGGTGGCAGGGCGAAAGGTAAACGGCGCTCAGGTTTTTACCAAGGAGGCAACATGGAAAGACGAGTTGCGTTCTTATGGTGAGTGTACCGACTGGGTGCTCTACCGTAGCTCGCGCACGGGTCGATGGCTAGTGACCAATGAGAACGACAATATCCGCGCAAATGCCGCCCATCTATCCTTCGACGCGTTGGAGACAGGAGCGAGAGCCAAGCAGGTAACTTCCTGGGCAGCGGAGAGGAAGTACCGAATGGCATGGCGACCCGTATCCTTTATGGAGATGACGGTGCAGCGAAAAACCGACGCCGAGCCGGGGCAAAGCGCCAAGACCGACGAGAGCCCAGACAGTCGAAAGAAGAGCAACCTGGATGCGGAAGCAAAATCCTGGCTACCAAAAATCCGACGTCAGACGGGACGGGCGGGAAGCCGGGAAACAAGCGGCATCGCTGATCGCCACCAGACGCCAGTCTTAGCCCCTTCACCCCCGGCCGAAGGCGAGCCGAAGGTGCGACGGGAAAATGCGAGGGTAAGACGCCGGCCGACCCGCGACGGGGAATTCGCGGCGGCCAGCGAAGGAGCCGTAGGAACGGAAACCGACGGGAGCGTCCAACGCGCGAGGATAAGCAAGAGGAGCAAGGAATATCAGGCGTGAAAGAGGAGGTAGCAGTGCACGAAGCAGCCGCAAAAGAGGAGCGGCGAGTGCCGTCAGACACGGCGACGATAGGGAACGAGAGTCACGGGGAGTCGGCGGTGCGGACACTGTGCGGACGGATGAACAGTGAGCTGCCACGGGCGCGGGACGAGCTGGAGGAGGAAGGACGCAAGAAATCTCACTGGGTATGGTGGGCATTCCCGACGGAGAAGAAGGGCGAGAATGAACCACATCCCAAGACGTTTGTCACGTCCGCCTTGGTGCCGGAGCTGGTCAAGTCGGTTCCCAAGATCTGGAGAAGCGTTCTGGAGAAGATTTGCGACCTATGCGATGTGAACGACGGTTCATTTGATGGTATAATCCCGTACAACGACTGGGGACGCGTCAAGGAGTTCGTGAAGCTATTCGAGAAGGCGAAGGAAATCCCCGAGTGGCTGGCCGATCGTGTCCTCCCGTGCCTCAAGACTGGAGCCATCAGACTCAACCTCATGGATTGGGAGTTTTATCGAGGCAAAGGGGAACGGGCTGAGTTGCCCAGAGACACTGCAAAAATAGTGCCGCGAGATAAGACGACGCCGAGCCCGACATCGAGGATCAGCTGCTTCTGGAAGAAGATCAAACTACCCCACCACGAACCCCCGAGGGGGCCGGTGATTAAGGCCCGTGGGGATCCCAACGGAGAGGCGGGACCAGAGACGAAGGCAGAAACCAGGGAAAAAGTAGCGACGTCGGAGAGGCACAGCGAGGCTGCTGGGGAAAGATGGATGGACTCATACTCCTGGATCGAACAAAGGAAATTCCAACGAGAGGCGACGGCGAGCAGGATTAAGTATCGTGAACAGTTCCCGCAAACTCTCCAAGATTCGATCTACGCCCAAGTTAAAGGGAGAAAGAAATCCTCTAAGAATCGAATCCGGAATTAGGCGGAAGCGAATTCGACACCAGTGTGGTGCCTAACTGACGTTGGAAGATCTCCCCGCTCTGAAGCCACTCGGCACGAAGAAAAGTAAGCGGAAGAGCTGAGTACCAAAAGCAAATGGCAAGGTTGCGGTGGAACTACACCGGATCGAAATTATGAGCAAACAGTACGAACCGAAAAGCGAGCAAAATACGTGACACGAAAGGAGAGAAAAAGGGAACGATGTTTAATGAAAGTGAAGAAGCCGTAATACGAGTGCCGGACACGGAACCGGCCAAAGCCAAGAGAAGGGTACGATTGAGGGGGGGTGGCACCGATGGAATCGGCGGTAGCTTCGCATTGCACACGAAGGAACGAGGACTGCTGAAGGAACAACAGGAACAACAACCAGTGCCTGGAGAATATCTATTAAGCCTTCTTCAATTCTTCTTCTCCAACAACGATAGAAGAGCGAGTGTTGCCTTCAGAAGAGAAATTCATCGAGATGAAATGGGCATGGAGACCGCGGAGAGAGGGCCGGCAGCAGAGAAAGATACAGGGAAAAAGAAAGAAAAAGAGGAAAATAAATAAAGAGAGAAACCCCGACAGTGAAAATATTGGGTGAACCCCATTCACTGTCATCAGGCAGCGCCGTTCTGTGCCCCTCTGGTTGCGCCCCCGCGATATGACGGGAGGCAGCACCGAGTCACAGGACGAGCAGCGCCGGGTGGAGAAGCAAAAAGGGAATAACTATAAGGCCCCGCCGGGCCCTGATCGCCAGTGGCGATATTGTGATTACGAGAGCGTGTGTATTGTGTATTGTGTGCCATCAGATCTTTGAATGACACAGGATCCGTAGGTACGGATGCACGAGGACACGGGCTTGGCGGGTTAGTAACCATTTCGAAAGTAGAAAAGTTTTTTCTTTCAGAAAGATTATTGCTCACCTGTTTGTTTGTTTGTACTCGCTCGGACCTCGGAATTGGATGTATAGTGGCCTTCTCCGTTCGAATATCAACCTTGGAATCAGAGGAAAACCACTATTCGAACCGCGAAGTCGATGAACTCGATGAACAAAAAGTGAACTTCAAAAGTCAGCCAAATAAAGAAAAGAGTTATTTATGTATCCTCCCTGTAATGAACAGATGAAGAAAATGCTTTTTTTGCTTTTACAGTGGGATATGCTCCGGCGCGAAGCGCACGGAGGAATAATCCAGAGGGATGGCCTCACAGATGGGCACACCGGAACAGGAGTTCCACGGTGATGGAGTAAGGCGCGGAGCGCCGTGGATAACTCGGAGCAGGGCTCGCAGAGTGGATAGCTCGGGTGAACGAGTGGAAAACCGGAGCAAAGCTCGCGGATGATAAACCGGAGAGATGGCCTCACGGATGGACACACCGGAGCGATGCTCCCACGGTGATAGAGAGATGGGAGAAGGGGAGAGTTGAAGAAGGTGAAAGGGTGGGGAAGAGAGGAAAGAAGGCAAGAAAGGAAAACGGATAGGACGACGAGGGACGGGAGAGGAAATGAACATCTCGAAATTTAAATCTAAATAAATAAAACAGGTGAAAAGGAAAAAGATACGTGGGCAACCTTAAAGGTCCCGGCATTCAATGAGCTCCCACCACCCTCCTCCCCTTTTCCCCCTGGTCATCCTGATGTCCCTTACAGACGTTGGTTCACTCTCCTTCACTGCCAAGGCTCTGAATTCCCGAAGCTGCTATCACCAGCAGCGCCTCCGATGCAGTGGAACAATTCTCTCCTGTTCTTCTCGCATCCGAGCACTATGGTCCGGACTCTGGCCAATGTCGGTCGAGAGGGGGCGCTTGGATGGGGCTGCGACCTCCTTGATGACAACCGATGTCGACAATAGCAGCAGTGGCAGCACTGCGATAGCAGATGTCGCGACATGGCCGCCGCTTCGGGAGGCGGCGCTCGGTGCGGTGGTGGTGCTGGACTATGCGCCGAGGCTCATGGCGGCGACACTTCTCGGGCGGTTCCTGTCGCGTGGCGTACTCCGGTCTCACCCCCAGGCACTACTAACGCTAGAACCGCCGCCTTCGCTTTCTGCGCGGCTATGCATCAGGACAACGGACGCCGCCTGGGCCGCCGTTGGGGCTGTAAAAACCGTCGCGCTTTCGCTACCAATCCTTCCACGCCTCGTCTACATCGCGCTCTGGGTCGAGTCCACAATCAAGATGCGCGCCATGGCAGCGGCGTGGGCTGTGACAAGCATGCTTGGAACTGAGCATTCAACGTGGTGGGGGAGATGCGCGCTTGACGTCGTGGCGGCGCCCATAGCAGAGGAGGTGGCGCACCGGGGGGTCCTGCAGGGTGGCCTGACCCAAGCAGGGCGGGCGGTGCGGCGAGGAGGGGTGATAGCAGCGGCGCTGCTGGTCGGACGTAGCACCATCGACACACACAACGACAGCGGCGACAACGACGCCGAAAATTGCTTTGATTCAGGTCGGTTGATCTCGACGGTCTCGACGACGTGCCTGCGCGTGTTCGGAGCGGCCTACTTCGCAAGTCTGCATCTGCCTCAGGACCGATCAGCCTTTCGCGAACTCGTCAATCGGTACCCTTTGACTGGCGTCGCCAATCCACGCTTCGCCCCTTTCCTGTCCACCGTCGCCGTCGCTGCGCCCTTCCGCTCGATGATACTGCCGCAAACGACGACGACGACGACGACGACGACGACGTCAGTATTGTTTGGGAGTCCCGGCTCCGTGGTACGCTACCAGCGGTGTGTCAGCGCCTTCATAATGAGCCTACTGGTCTACTTCCCGCTCGCCCAGCGACTGCATCAGCCGCTGCGGCCCAGCAGATCAACGACGGCGACGAAGACACCGCCCGAGGCGACGGCAGCTCGGATAGCACTACCATCGCCGCCGCCGCCTTCGTCGTCGTTCATCCTTTCTTTCTTCCCAGTGGCGGCTATCGCAGCGCACGCGACCTGGAACGCGATCGCGTGGTCGCCCCCTGCACGGCTGCTCGACGCTGTCGGCGCTACCGCGCTCGCCCGCGGCCCCGGCGCCATTGGCATAGACCGCTGGGTCGCCGCAGCCGCCGCCTTCGAGGCCTCGGCCTACGCCTCGCGTTGGCTCGTTGCAGCCCTCGTGCGGACCTTCCATCTGCCGATACGGCTCGCGCCGGAGGAGGGTGGATGCAACGGGGGTGGTGACGGCAGCGGCGGCGACGGCCGTGGCAGTGGCGGCGACGGCCGTGGCAGCAGTGACCATCGCTTCTTCCGCCCTCCGGCCTACCAACCGCCGTGGTTTCGCTGCGCTCGGCCGCTGACTGGGTCGCTTTTCGTAACTACGCTCGCCGCTTTCTGGGTGGCGGGTGACGGGTCTACCCTGAGTCAATGCGGGTGCGGACTCAGTCGCGGGAAGGCGCCGAGGGGTTCCTTCGGGGGGATTTAAAACAGCATTCTACCCGGGGCTAGCCCCGGCCACCAAATTATGCCCGGTGCCTTAAAGGGTGCAACACGCCCAGCGGTAAACCCGACAACCCGACGACCCCGACCGGCCGTCGTCGGGGCGGAACTGGCTTGGAGGATCCCGCGTCAACTTAAGCCTTAGCCTTCACAGCCAAGCACGTTGAATAAGTATTTCGATTGCTTCTTGGCTTGGGCACTGCCTGTAATCAGTAATCAGGGCCCATATTAAAAAATCCCCCTTTGTATAGGGCCGCGCCACCCGAACAACTTCGATAACTGCAGTCACACAGCCCCACCAACCCCCAAGGACGGCTCGGGAGTGGTCCTCCGAGACATATGCACTCAAGTCCTCGCTGGGAAGCCCCGAAGAGCCAGCGGAGCCGAGAACAGCTGACTCTTTTCACCTAAATTTAACTTTTACTTTTTATGAATAGTAGTAAACTTATTAGGATTTTCTAGATCAAAATGGATCTTTTGAAAATTGGGGATCTCATAATTGAATTTTTCTACTACGTAGTAAGGGCTTTTTCCTCGAGATCCAAATTATGGTTCCGAAGCAAAAGTTGGGCCCGGCTTTTTGTTGAAAATAGTTGGAGCAATAAGTTCTATTGTATTCGATTTTCTTAAACTTTACACTTTTACTTTTTGTGGCATTTTGCCCAAATGCCCTGCCTAAATTTTAGCCTTACGTCTGTTTTCGGTTTTCGTCAAAAAACTTATTACTACGCAGTTAAATTTAGGTATTTGGACACCCACTGGTGGGCTGGCGTGGCCCGGGGCTGCTGGCTGCTGGCAGGTTCCGAAAAAAACCCGAAACCGGAATGTTTTTTTTGAATCCGAGCGAAGCGAGGATTCAGCACCCTGAGTTAATTTTTGTCAGCCACCTTTGTTTTGATCTTTTTTATAGAGAAAATGGTACCTAATTTTCATAAACCATTAACTAACAACCCTTAAAAAACCGTTTTTAGGGCAGCTCTTTGATACGAAAACCCGAAAAAAACCGGTCCCACGGCCTTGCTAGTGGAAACAAATCAAAAACAATTCAATATCAACTAGGAAGGCAGGGAGAAAAGAGAAGAGAGAGAGAGAGAGAGAGAGAGAAGAGAGAGAGAAGGGGAGGGAGAAAAGAGAGGGAGAGAAATCTACTTTTTTTTTTCGTCTAGGGTCCCTCGTGGCAGCAGGGGCTCTAACTAATTTCCACGTACAAGGTACTATTTCAAAATTTTGAGCGCCTGCGGCGGGTAAAACATCAAATTTGAGCGACAAAAATCTTGGCGTCAAAATTTTTTATTTGGTATGTTATTATAAATATTAAATTAAGGGCGGCGGAGACAAATAATTGAATTTCTGGCTAAATAAATCTTTTCAAACTAGTTCGAGCGGCAGGCTGTTTGTCCAGTCGCTCCGGTCCGTCTCCTTCCCGAGGCCGTAGAAAGTGCTCGAGAACGGCTCGACGTCCAAAGAGTGGAATTCGGGCATCGCCTCTACGCTCTATCAAAACGGTACATGCCAATTCCACTCTTTTCTGGTCCCTCCCCTGCCAGCCGCCCCTTGCCCGTCTCCCCGCGAGGTCAAGGGACGCCGCGGAGGTGCCGGTCGCCCTGCTGCTGCTGCTGCTGGGAGAGGGACGACGACGCGAGCCCCGCCGACTCGCCGCGGAGATGCCGGTCGCTCTGCTGCTGCTGGAAGAGGGGCCCTTAATTAAATGGGCGCCCCGCCGCTCTCGCAGGCAGCCCGTTCGCCTTCTCCTCCTCGGTCTCCAAGCCCTACGCTCAGCACCTCAGATGTTCACTCTGTACACTCTGAGGCACGCGGCGCTTCCTACTTTGATGACTCCGATGAGGCATCACAGGCGGTGGAGTATCTAACTGCAAATCAAAATAGCAACAAAAAAAAAGCGACTTGGCGGGGCTCACACGGCCGCTATATCGCGGCTGTCTGAGTTCTAGCTGGGCTCTGTCAGTGAGGCATTTGCCTGCCTGAGGTCAAAAGGAGAAAACCCGGAAAACCCGGGGTTTTCTCGGGAACTGGCTGCTGGAGGCTGGCTGAAAAGCCGCAGGGACAGAGAGACAGAGAGACAGACAAAACGACATGCCACAAGCCGAGAAGCGCTCCTTATAAGCAGGAAACGAATAGGTTTCGTCACATGGAAGGCCCCTGAGACCCCTGACGCCCGGCTTCACACCACTGAAACTGAAACTAAACTGAACTGAAACTCGAAACTGAAACTTCTTCCTCTAGTGCACCTTCTCATGGCTTTGGATGGCGACGCGCGTCACCACAGCACCTTCGAGACCTGCCAGCCACCTGGAGCCGCAGGTCTTTTTCTTTCCCTCATCTGTTTCCTCTGCACTATTCTCCTCCTCCTCCTCTTCCTCATCCTCCTGCTGCTGCTGCTGCTGCTGCTGCTGCTGCTGCTGACTCTCGAGGTGCTCGATGAGCGCAACCTCCTCCTTTCCGATTTTGAAGAACTTCACGAACATGGCCCGTCGCTCGGGGCTCAGAGCCTCCAGCTCTTCCCAAGTCACCAGAGTCGGGCTGCCGCCGTCGGGGGAGGTGAATTGGCGCAACTCTTCGTTCACGGCGAAGAGTGGCGCCGGGTCGTCGAACGCGCATACGAGCATTTTGGTGGTCGTCTCCTTCAGGCCGAATGTGTGAAGAGACAGGTCGATGGACCGCTTTCCGCTCAGGCAAAACATCACCTCAGAAGCAAGGGTCCTCGTTTTGAGCCCGTTCGCTCCGCGCTCGTTCCCTGACCGGTAGAGTGCATTGGTCGCCGCGGTGGTCAGATGGAGCCGCGACACGACGTACTCGCCGTCAACGAGGGCAGCTTGGAACGGCGGCGGCGGCGGAAGAGGAGGCAGGAGAGAAGCAGGAGCAGGAGCAGGAACCGAGGTCGCCACCGTCGTCGCCGCCGCTACCGTGGCCGCTACCGTGGTCGCTGCGGGCGCTGGAACTGGATCGCCACCTGCCTCTTCATTATCCACGGCCTCGCCGGCCTTCCTCTTCTTCCCGCCCCCATAATTCGTCCGTGCGAGCGGTACAAATTTTTCAAGGACTTTTCTCACGGTTTCGGGCGACATGCCGGCATACGCCGCAACATGCAGAGTTCGACTGGACTGGAATGCCAGAGGAAAGGATTGGAAAGCCTCCATCCTCTCTAGGTTCCTATCAGGCGAATTAGATCTTCACAGAATCGTCTCCTTTTTTTGGCCGCAATGTGATGAAATTCTACTGCGACGCTACCTTGCGAGATACCAAAACCCATTGACCACCCATAGTCACCCATATTCCCAGCTGCGCGGCGAAAATTGATCCCCTAGATCTCCGGTGCCCCGGTGCGTGGGGGCGTGGTGAGGCTGTCGAGAGGCAATACGGGCACGCTTTTTCCAGCCATACTCGCGATATCCAACGAGAAACTCGGGGGGTTCAGGGACCTAAATTTTCGGTGCTCCGCGGGACCCGGCCCAATCCGCTTATATATGCGGTTTGGCTTGTGTGGCATGCCGCATTTCATTTACCAAATCAAGTTAGTACTCTCCACACACACATGATACAAAAATATCCTTCCTCCATTTACGAATAATAGTCATTTCATAGTAAAATTTTCTTGAAATCCAATCAACTGTAATTGGTTTATGTGAAATACAAAATAAATAAAAACAAAAACAGAGCGGCAGGCATCCCAATGGCCAAGGGGCTGCTCCCGGGGTATCAATCAACGACAAGGCAGAAATCAATCAAAGCAAACGCCGGGCGATTCCGACGTCTTCTGCTCCGTTTCCCACTTCCCACCCTGTTGTTAGGGGGCTCGCCCCAGCGCCGCTGCGCATCTGCATCGATGCCGCTGCGCATCTGAATCGATTCACTGGCGACCGTGAGCACACGACACCGCGCAACGAAATATGATATATATGCCAGCTGTTTCGAGATGGTAGTAATCTCGGAGTGCGAGGCGGATGCGATGTTCATAGCGGCCGACATGGCCGTTGCCATGCCCGTTGCTTCGTTCGGTGGCTGAAAAAAGGTGGTCCGTGTGCTGCCATGTGGCCGTGGCCGTACCCTTGTACAATTTTCAAACTCAAGACACCACCGGCATCAGAAGTCGTAGACGTCCTCTTCTTTGTCGTGGTGAATTTGTCCGCTTGGTAATCTAGCACCCTCAGAGCTGCTCGCTTGTTGGATTTGCCACCGGATAATCTGCCATGCAATTGCGGCATATGACCCAAGAAGGAGGAGGGGAATTGAAGCGAGAGAAGAAACGACATGAGGGGCTCGCTCGAAGTTGAAAACGAATTCATGAGAGGGGCAAGAAGAAAAAACAAACAAACAATAGACATATGCGCATATGCAATCGAAGGAAGAGACCTACCTTGGTGCGCAGGTCCGCGTCTGGAATGAGCTGATCGATCGCCAGGGGCTGGTGGGTGATGGGGCATACGTTGCCGCGGCTGTTTAGCCACAGGGAGATGGTCGACTGCTCGAAGACTTGCCCGTGGACCGAGCGCACAGGTTCTTTCATTAGGTGTCCGTTGATGGCGCACGTGAACTCCTGTGGCACGCCACGGCCCACGGTCGGCCGGCCAAAGCCTGCTGCACACGACGACGACGACGATAACGGCGATGATGAGAAGTGCTCTGGTTCCGAAGATACCGCCGCATCGTTGCCACCGTTGCTGGCGCCCTCCTCCTCCTCCTCCTCCTCCTCCTCCTCCTCCTCCTCGGCTCGTTCTTTCCTTCTGCTTCTCACCGACGCGCCACCCTTCCTTCGCTGCGACGATCCAAACCTCCCTTTGCCACCGACATTGCCACAGAGTCGCGCCGCCGCTGCACCGAGGCGATCAGCGAGCTGCTGACCGCTCCCCTGCTGCCGCGCGGGCAACTCCAGCTGCAAGCGGAGGAAGTCAGTGTTGCTGCCGCCACCCCTCCCCCCGCTCAAGGAGGGTAGGTTGCCGAGCAGCCGGTAGCTTCCGTTCTCTTCCTTAACACCGCCGCTCTGTTTGGCCATAGCGGGCCCCAGGTCCACCTCTCCTCCCTTCATGCCGTCGTCGGGCTGCTGCTGTTGCCTTTGCTGTTGATGCTGCTGCTGCTGCTGCTGCTGCTTGCTCTCGGCTCGCAGCGCCGCGCCTTTCCCATCCCCGCCCCCGCCCCCCGCCGCATCCAATGTACCATCGAGCACATCGAGGACGCGGCCGGCGCCGCCACTTCCGCCGCCGCTGTCATGCTTAGCCTCGGCTACCGGTGATTCGTTGTCGCCGCTGCTCAGCCGCTTAAGGCGGGCGGAGGCAGCGGACTTGGCGCCCCGTCGGTCTACCACCATCCCCTCTCCAGTGTCTCCAGTGTTGTCGTTGCCGTCATTTTGCTTGGCGCCATCGGTGGCCTTCGCTCCAGCCTGGCCACCTTCCTCGAGCAGGTGCGGCGAGGTCCCTCGCAGCACGCTCACTACGGCTGCATAGGATG
>Ga0099799_10352_pt1 | contig 12490 bp, 10 predicted proteins | sample Uncmet6_SortLC_1_FD_89033 | JGI IMG/M metagenome (GOLD analysis project Ga0099799, IMG submission 89033) | Marine eukaryotic communities from CALCOFI LINE 67, Pacific Ocean - CN11_C50_N6_SortLC_1 | ecosystem: Environmental > Aquatic > Marine > Oceanic | place: Pacific Ocean: Monterey Bay...
TCCAATATGAATCATAAAACTGCATAAATAATGAGGAACTCACCGGACCAGACGAGCCAGACTCCAAAGCCACAGGTGAGATTGGGGATGGAGGAGAGGAGATTGCGCTTGGCAATGCCTTGGCCGACGGCCTCCCATTGGGTTTCGTCTTCGGGATCCCAGGCGGCGAGCTTGACCTTGGGGAACTTCCATCCGGCTGACTCCTTGATTGCCTCTATCTCGGCAGCGGAGTTGATCTTGCCGTCGGCGGCCTCGGCGTCTGTGGCTTTGGGGTCAACCCCGGTCGGTTCTCCTTTGTCACTCATGTTTAGATCGTTGAAGATAAATTATGAAGTTCCTAATTTTTTTGGTTGGTTTTCTTTCTTGTGTTGGTTTCCTCCCAATACGCTATTTAGAGAACCGCCTAGAACCGCCGATGCCACGGCTTCGCAAGGAGCGATTGGAAACCCGCGGGCTGGTGTGAAGAAAAGAGAACCTCTCGGTCGAATGTTTGTAAAAATATTGCGCACTCAGACGATGCGGCACAACTTCTGGCAGTTCCTCGAAATTTTGGGGAGGTTAATTGCCCATTCATCTGGAACCTCCGGAGTTTTTCGGTAAACTTCTGGAAGTTCGTCTCTTTCGTGTCAGGGTTCATTCACATTTAGTGCGAAAAACCTTCGAGCAGCAATCAATCAATCACGAGCATGGATGAATGGATGATGAATGAACCCCGGCCCGCCCGTCGCCCGTCCCCACACGTATCGCACGGAAGCAAATGCAACCCGACCCGACTGATCCATCGATCGATCTGTGATCTATCTATCTTACTTGTTACTCTAGGAGTATGTTCGGCAACGACGGATCCTGAATCATACACGACGCGTACGTATATTATTAATAAATTATATGAATACTCTCGTATAATACTAGCTAGTATATTATTAGAGCTCGTAAAATTTACGTACTAGAGTATGCATACGATCATAATATGGGTGCAAACCCCTCATTATTGTTTGATTATTATTTATTTCTTGCTGACATTACAGCCGAGAGGTATAATACAGACACTGCAACACAATAGATTAATGGATACGATTTCTGCGTAACAGCGAAGGAGCTCGCAGACGACAGACGACAGCAATTATGCAGGATGCGATGAAAGCGAGGAGAAGCCGCACGTCAAAGACGGTTGCTCATATGGCGGGTTTGTGGTTGATGGCAGTACTTGTCCTCTCGCCACCCAATGCTGTGCTTCCCGCAATGGCGGCGGCATGGACGACGACAGTGGCGCCTTCAAACCATCGCAATAGTCTGCGGCCAAGGTCAGGAAGCGCGATCGAAGGGCCAATACCAACGCTCCGACAACCCTATTTTTACTCCACCGCCGCAGGTGCCGCAGCGGCATCCAGCCGGTCGTCGTCGTCGTCGTCGTCGCCGCTGTCGTCGAGAACGAGAAAACAACAGCTCCCCCCCCTTGAGCTGTTTGCGCTGCGCGCCGAGCAGCAGCCGCCGCCGCAACGGCGCCGGTGGGGAAGATTCCGCATTGGCAAGGAGAATGGGTTCGGGACGGTGGCGGCGGCATCCTCATCTTCTGCCAGCGGCGGTGTCGGCAGCGGGTTTCGCTGGACGTTGGCCAGGGCCGCGCAGGCGTTGGTGGTGTTCCTCATGGCCGGCATTGCCGAGATCGGAGGCGGGTGGCTGGTGTGGAAGGCCGTCCGAGAGGGCAAGCCCTGGTGGTGGGCCCTTGCGGGCAGCCTCGTGCTGGTCCTGTACGGCTTCATCCCCACGCTTCAGCCCACCGATTCCTTCGGAAGGGTATACGCCGTGTACGGCGGTTTCTTTATCGCCCTGAGCTACGCCTGGGGGTGGAGGTTCGACGCGATGAGGCCCGATCTGGGGGACATCGTCGGCGGGAGCCTCGCCCTTGCCGGGGTCCTGGTCATCCTCTTTTGGCCGCGGCGGTAGTGATGTGGACCTTTTGCCCGCACGGAATGCGCGGATCTAAAACTAGCTTAAATCTAGAGCTACGGGTACTAGCCGCAGAAGAGGACCTGCCCCAGGAAAGGAGCGGAGAACGGACGCTGGTGGTGCGACGACGCCGAAGCCCAGCCAATGCATCCCCCTCGAGGTACCCCCGGCACGTGAGTTGGGCAGAACGCAGCCTACGTCTGGCTCGTCGGCGGCGGCGCCCTCCTCATCTCTATGCCGTAGTCGAAGAATGCGACGGCCCTTCCGCCGACCTGCTGCCACAGGATCCCCTCCCTCGAGTTCGGGTTCGGGGTCAGGTAGACCGCAATCCTCTGGGCTGCGACCGCACCGTCGTCCCCCCGGCGGACGTACTCGGTGATGGTCTCGGTGTCGCTCACCACGACGGACCCGGTCGCCACCGTCACCTGCCTCATCCGCTCGGACGCGGCGAAGGTGGAGCCGTCCCCTCCCTCCTCCCTCCTGCGGGCCGTGATGTAGACCTCCGCCCTCCTGGCTCCGAGGGGCCTCATGTCCTCCCCCAGCGGTCCCGCCTCGAAGGACAGGGACAGCCTGGTGGGATCCCTGGCTGGGTCCCAGGCCACCTCCTCCACGGGGGTCAGCTGCCGGTACGCCCTCGAGGTGGCGAGGGCGTTGTGCCTTCGATCGGCGATGACTCCACCCGCCCCCCCCTTCGCCCCCCCCCGCCCCCATCACGTACCGGGACCGGGAGGAGACGACGTTGCCGGCCCCCTCGGAGCGGTTGCGGGGCGATCCCTCCACCAGCGACGAGGACGGGACGTACTCCGTCCCATACGGGTACACCTTCCGCAGCAGCGTGGCGCGGACGTCCCACTCCCCCTCGAGCCACGCCGGGTAGTACAGCTCGGTCTCAGCCAGGGGGGAGAGCGCCGCGGAGAGCGGGGAGAGATCCGCCGCGCCGAGGCGCTCCCTCCCCAGCCGCGTGGCCGGAGGCGGAGGCCGGGGCGCTCCCTCGCCCGCGGCGGCCTCGACGACGACGGGGCGGAGGGGTGCCCCCGCCCCGATCCCCGGGATGGGGGACTGGGGGGGCATCAGGATGCCCTCCCGGCCAGGAGGGGCCGCGGGGGCCGGCAGCGGCCGGGAGGCGACCAGGGCGGAGGACAGCGCGCCGCAGACGGCGGACCGGCGCGATACGGCCGCGGCGGGGCCGAGGGCGCTGGCGGTTGGGCTGGTCGACGCGACCAGCGCGAGCGAGAGCAGGACGGGCGCCGCGGCCGGCATGGTCTCTCCGCTAGTACCACACCGGGGCTGGTTCGGGGGCGGACTCGACGGGAGGGGGGCGCGATACGGTGACTGCTAATGAGGCCGGAAAGGTCGATCTTTGATCGTACGTATGCATACAATGAATGAATCAGACAAAATGTCAGCCGTATAACCCCGTAGCCGTAAATAACACATCATTCATACACATGCATGTTTCCGTTCTTCTGCACTGCATACATACTAGCTAGTAGTAGTAGTACATTTTTATACTACTACTGTATGCATAGAGTAGTTTTAATCCTGGGGGCTGCTGGTACTACTACTAGAGTAGGGGAGGGAATTGCCATGACAGATCCGGGTATTTATTGGGGTTTCATTTCTGAGAGAAAGTCCTTTTTAAAATCTCATAGTCAACTACTCTAGCTAGTACGAGTTCCTAATAGTGTACGAGTACTCTAGCTAGAGTATGTATACATTGTGCAATTACTTGCGTACGAGCGTCGACTGAGTAGTTACCAATGCCCAAAAGACCAAATAGGCCCCAGAATAGGCTCTAAACGACACCTTTCTCTTGCTTGCTGCGATGGAGCGCTCTGGATGTCGGTCGGATTCGCATAAAATCATTATTTAATTTGGGCATACCGGATACCGGTCCCCTTCCTTTCGCCATGGAGACAGGCGGCCTGGACTCGGGACCAGCAGAAGGAAAATATCCCCGAGACGGCGGCGCACTCAATGAAGGGGGAGGTCCAATGGGAGCGGGAGAAGAAGGAGGGCTAGCCAATCGAAAAGGAAAAGGCCTTCGAAGGTGGACGGCAGCGTGGAGAGGGGGACGAGAAGCGATCGACAAGGACGCGGCGCCATTGCGATCAGAGGAAACTGAGCTCCGGGAGGGCATATTGGAAGAAGCCAGGTCAGGCACTCTGAATCGTAGACCGGACAAGATCAGCATAACGGTCCATCGATCGAGCCAGGAGGAATTCGGTTGCGACTTGTTTCGAGATTCGGAGGGGGCGATCCGAGTCAAATCTGTTGGTTCGGGTCTACTGTCGATCGAAACCTCTTTCGCGAAAGCCCCGACTGCAGTTTGCGCTGATGATATTTTGGAGTTCATGAATGGATTCGAATGCCGGGGCAAGCCCTTAGAAGAAGTTACGGCTCACATGACGGAGCTTCAAGGGAAAGTTACCTTCGCCTTTTCGACCATTCCACTTTCGTCCAATGCAATCTTGTGTCAGGCCATAGCAGTACGGCCTCGGAAACGCCCTAATCAGCAGAAAACTATCGAGGATGTCGAGGGATCAAAGGGTGACATGGACACCCTTGCATCATTCAAAAATCATGGTCTGGTCTTTGGACGATACCGTCAAGATAAATCGTACCTGTGCTTACGGAGCCTCCATTTGGATGGTTGGTTTGCCGGCGCCAAATCTGTTATGCTCGAGAGGGGGTCGCTGGTTGTATCGATTGGAAACAGTATCTGTCTCGATTACGTGGACGTAAATGACGCTGGGGCGTTGTTACAAACCCATGTGGACTGCTGTGAAACTGTTTCCGTAATCACCTTGGCTCCGACACAGGCCCAGAGACAAAGGGACCGGATCCGCAGAACAGCCAAGGCGGTGGGCGGAGGAACCATGATTGGTGTCGGTGCCGTCATGATGGTCACCCCCTTACATCCGATAGGTCACGCCATGGCAATCGGAGGCGTAGGGATAGTGGGGAGTGAATTTGACGGCGCTAAGAAGGCTGTGAGCAAGGCGAAGAACCGGATTAACCCCGGTAAAAAAGCGAAAGATGAGGATAAGCACGAAGGAGGTGACAGCCAAGGCCCAAATGACGTGATAAACAGCGCGGACTCTACCAATCTGAATATACCTGACGACTAGCTCGTATCCGTTCTGATCTATTGCGCTTTGAGAACGGTGTTTTTTTGTCCCGTTGGTGACCATCCTAACTTAAATAGTTTAATCTCAGGTCTGCCCCCTACCTTTCCAGTTTTCAGGGATTTTAGGGATTGACTTCCCTCGCTAGCTAGAGGAGTTTCTGGAGAGAGGTCCTCGGTTCTTTTCCTTCCTTTAATCCGACAACGTTTCGCGGAACATTTCCTAGATCACAGGCTAGCCGCCAAACATCTTCCACGAGCCTGCGCTTCACCGCCTCGTCTTTTCCCGTCCTTGGCTCCAGGCCGCAAAAACGATTCACCTCGATCATCCACGGCCTCTTCTCATCGTCGAGCAGAAAGTCGAAGCCCAGAATTTTTGGAAGATGAGGCGACGGGTCTGATTTGGAGCTCCTTGGTCGCGGGCCCTCGCTTTTTACAGCATCGCGATAGAGTCTCATGGTGTGGCAAACAGCGTCTGAGATGCCCTTCCACATTTCATCGTAGTTCCAATCCCGGCGCTCGAACTCTTTCCTGAGCTGAAGGAAGTCAAACTGGGCCTCCGAGTTCTCCTCTCCCCGTCCTGAGTTGGTCATATATGCATCGTCAATGTTCTCCATATCATAGACTCCCTCTTGGTACGAGGACAGTGCAAGTTTGGCTAGTCCATCAGCGCATAGATACACGTCGGGGAAAGGGTTTTCGCCGTCGCCATCGTTTCGACGCCGGTGGACTAAAACAACATAGACGCGCATGGAAAATTTACGATGGTCCATCAACAATGGCGGTTCCACTATTCTTTGGCATAGCACTTTCTCATCTTTAGACTGAATGAGTTCCAGCACCTGTGAAGTTGTGGGGACGACATAATTGCCATGAGATCCATATCCCGCACGCTCCTTGATTATCCAGCTTGCACACGTATGGATTCTTGAATACTTCTTGAGCCGATCAAGGTCATCCGGCAAGATGAAACCCTTAGGCGTATATCCCCCTGGCCTATCACTGGACACATTAAATGCTGTCATGAGTTTATGGAGGCGAATTTTGTCGTCCAAATTTATTAATCTAGGGTCGTCAAGAGGAGATTGGTTAATCGCAGCCATGTCGAGTAATGAAAACGACTTCGTGGTGGTGTTTAGTGGTACAGCCTTTCCTGATGCGACAAATAGAAGCCAGCGATACAAGGCCGAAGGCGAGGTTTTGACAGCGTACGCAAGCAATTCGAACTCTCTCGACTGTGAGTCCATTTCCACCTTCCCGGACTCGATGTACTTCAGATAGCCGTACAATCCTGCTGCTTCTCCGTCCAAGCAGGACACGTCACCAAGCAAGTCTCGGAGGTGGAAGCTGACGTACCGCTCCAGAGCATCAACAGCAACCTGGAAATCTTCAATCCGCAAAGAACAAGTAGCCGCAGCTACAGCTGCCCTCGCAGCAAACTCGTAGCTTCTCGTCTCTTCGCCAATTGTCAGATCCAGGGTGTCCAAAAATTGATCTCGAGCTTCCTTATATCTCATCAGTCGCTGCAGCGCGTATCCCTTCCCCATGGATATGTCGAGCACAGAAGGGAAGGTGAGATATTTTCCCAGCTTTAAAGCCGCGTCGAAGGCAGCGATGGCTTGCCCATCCTTCCCCAATGTGGCAAGCGTCGCAGCCTGCAACGAGAGCGACGGAGCAAGGATTGGACCAGGTATCACTTTGGGTGAGATGGAGTCAGGGCAGCTATCGACACTTCGTGGCACACCGAGGATGGTAGACCACAAAGCAGCGGCCTCCACCGCTACAGTTATATTGCCTGACGATCTGGCCGTAAGTTCCATTGCCGATCGGATCTGGCTGCCGATGTCTCCCGATCCCTTACTGCTGGCCAAGCATTGTACTAACGGCGCAGCCGCAAACAGAGTGGCGACGACGACGACGACGACAAAACTCGAATTGAGCGAGCAATACATTCTGAAGGGACTTAGATGCTAGGTCCACATTGTTGCTGGTGCCGTCCCGACAAAGAGTCCGATTGTGACAGAGCAGAGAGGATGGAGGAGATTTATGCATAGTGACGAGTTGTCAAATTTGAATTCGTATCATACTACTCGTAACATACATACGTACCTACTTAAAAGTACAGTAGTTTCTTGAGATGCCTCCAGATATTCCTCCTACTACTAGAGTAGTATTCGTAGTATGCATACTTGCTATAGATCTAGTTGCATACCATGTACCTAATTAAAGCTTAGAGCTCGTACTGCTCCATTCGATCATAATATTGAGTTTGCCATTGGGGGGATACATTATAACCTATCGGAGGGAAATCGCTTGCCTCTTCTTCTCGTGTAAAACCGCCTGCCTTTTCTTCTCCTCGGCAGCCATAACAGCATGAACCACCGACCTGAAGTTCACCGACTTGGACAGCCTGACATTAGTGAAGATATTTTCTTCATCCTCTTCTGGTTCAACCGCTTCGGCTTCATTATCTTCTTGCTCAACGACATCATCAAACAGAGAAAAATCGACTTTCATGTAGTTGGATCCGGCAACAGTGTAGAGGACTGACGCGAACTCGTAACCAACTAAGACATCACCGAACTTGTATCTTTTGTATGCGTGGACGGAGACCGCGCTCACATTTGAGATGCCGACAAGAGTCACAATTAGATCCGTGAACTGTAGCGCATTGCGCACATCTCGGGCATTGGTCCACTCAACAGGCCAGGATCCGCCTCTCTCGCGAATCCTTTGCTTTGCGTAGGGGCTAAGGAGTGGGGAGTCGGCGTCTAATACATGTCGACCCTGCCAGACTCGGCTGAAGAAGGGATGCTCGGATTCCATCAACTTCACATTGCGGTACGCAGCCTGCATACCCAATACATCCGCCCGATTGTTGGCGGACAAGACCTTGAGGTGAGCATCCAAAATCTCTCCACCTCTCTCATTGCATAGCAAATTCACGGCCTGAAACATTAGAACAGGGCAGGGAACCTTACCTCGCGCACCCTCCTCCGCCTGGCCCACGTCAATGCCTGCATCGTCTCTGGAACCGAATTTGATGCAGATGGCGCTGCCAAAGCGGACCTGAGCATGGGACTGAATGCGACCGATCTTACTGAAGAGAATGGCGGCACACATTCCAGCGTAAAGAAGGCCGACAAAGGACTCCGTCGTAGAAAGGCCAACGACGACCCAGCAATCGCGTTGGTCGGGCGACCACGCGTCTTGGCCTGTCGCAGTGTAGACCGCACCATAGCCGACTGCAACCGCACGGTAATTGAAATGCAATGCATACAGCAAAGAATCTGTGAGAATTGGGTGGGTTCATTTAAGTGCGCAACCTCTTCGCCTATAAAGAAGCATGTCAGACATAGCATGCCACATTCTGCTCATGGTGCAACATCCCTCCAAAACTTACCGGTGGTAAACGTCGTCCAAGACAGCGCAAAGGCGTCTGCGAACGCATATTCTGGAACAGTCCCGAATACCTGGCCACTAACGGTGATGCACCCGGGTTCCTGGTTTCCAGCACTCAACAGCAGGGCACCGAAAAAAACAATGAGGACCATGAATACGAAGAGAAACGACATGAAGACTAACCTAAAGCTGGCGCGGAAGGTCCAGTGGATATATTTGGCAAAAAGTGAATTGGGATCATATGTATGTTCGTCAACATCTCGGTGTGACACACTGTCGCGAATACGATCAGCTAGGGTAACGTTTTTGCGGGCTTTGGTAACCGTAAACTGAGGCCGCTCATCGACAGATGCATCTCCATCATCAGAACCATTCGCCCTCTCGGTCGTCCCATCATCACCAACCTCAGTCGTAGTGAGACCACGCCCGAAGAACCCAGCAACCTTTGATCTGATGCGCCGCATCTCCGACATTGGGTTGCGTTCTGAACGGGGTCGGATCTGCCGTTTGGTTGGAATGAAAATTGGGTTTTATAAGATAGGAATGTAATTTCATCGCGACACACACGGAGCCTTTAAGTCTGGTGCCTATCGAAGCACTATCCACCAACTTACCTGAACCTCTTGGGCCCATAAAACACTTGATCATACCGGATTCAAGAGATTTGATAGAGCGGCGAAAGAGTCGGACATGCAATGGGGTCAGTATGAGGTGAAGGGTTGAAGTCATGGCGGACAGACAAAGCGGCGGCAGGAGACTGCGGTCGATCACCTGAACAAAAAAAAAGTAACAAAGATTCTCACCCATCATCCGGATCACTGCTTGGCGATTGAGAGAGACCGTCGGGGTTATCACCCAATCCGGAGGGAGGTCTTCTATGCTTCTTCCTTCCCATGGTCGATTGATTCAAATAATAAATAATGGATGTTTAAGCGTAAAAGGCTCGTAGCAATTTGAGCCCTGCCACGCCGCGCCTTGATGGCCAGACATTTTAGTAATGATATTTCCTCTCATGCATAAAATTAAAATAACGACGCTGGAGTCTGTGTATTCTACGGAGGAAGTAGTATATAGTTTCCAAGATGATGTATCCATATGCACATACGAGTACTCTAGCTAGTAATATGCTTAGAGCGTATCCATACTTTACTATCTAGCAGTATTAGTGTAGTAAATATAAATAATTAATACTGTATGCAACGGATCTTTTTTCAACCTGGCACACCCTGGCCACTGGCCTCTGGCCACGCAGGTTGCATCGTTGCATCCCAGTCTTTGCTCATTGTGTCCAAAAATTTTGGTATCCAATTTCGCATCAGTCGTACCGGTACTCTTTCAGCCTAGAAGTACATCATCATGTAGTCGTGGCGCCGAGCCAATAAGGCCATCAATGCGGCCGACATTGAGAACTGGCGGCAGACGCATAGTCGAAGTTGGGATCGAAGAAAGTCCGTCCGTCAAATGTCCTTCAGATGCTGCAAGAAAGTGACAGAGAATACGAAGGAGAGGGTGATGAGGGCGGCAAGGGCCGACTCCCTCTGTACGCATATCCAGCCCAGCGACAGAGGTGGGGGGTTGAGCAGGTTTTGCCGTACATTAATTGGGGCGATCTTTTCTTTGATCTGTTTTACGTCGCCGCGGCCTATAACCTCGGGACGCTTCTCATGTCGGCCCTGACTCCAGAACTCTGGCGCCGGGGGGTGCTGTACTTTCTCGCAGCTTTTGGATCCATGTACAACATGTGGGATGCCAAGCTTGGATATGAAGCCCGCTTTGCTGTCTCTGATTTCGCTCACGAGGCCCTTGAGGTCGTCCGTGTTTTCTTCCTTGGCATTTCCGTCCTACACATCAAGTCCATCGATCGCATGTCCGACCCCTCCTCCATCGAGACCTTCGGCTTTACCATTGGCCTATTCCTGGAGAGCTTCGTCCATATTCTTCTTCTCGTCGAGCTCACGTTCTACGGCGTTGGAGACCGGGAAGCCATTAAAAATCACGGCTTGACCAGGATCACGACGGTTTACCTGCCTCAGACAGTACTGTACTTCGTGGCCTCGAGCTTCGCGGCCTCACAGTACTGGAAGGTAACTGATGAGGGAAATATCCTCTCTGGCGACTGCGACCACAGAATATTAGGAGGAGGCGCTACGATCAGTCACACGTCCGAGAGCATGGGGGACTGCGCACGAAACCTCGGCCGCGAAGTAGTCGCTACCAGCGACTTCGGGTGGAAGCTGCAAGACCTGCCCTTGACAATCTGTCTCGTCGCATACTTATTGCACATTGCCACCGACTCTTTTCTCATGGCTTTCGTTCTACCAAAGCTTATTGACTTCCGAAAACGCAATGTCCCCATCAACATTGACTACTGCATACACCGATACGGTGAGTGGACCATGCTCATGTTGGGAGAAGCTGTGCTGAGCCTCCTCATCGTCGACACGACCGAGTCGCAGCAGTATTACATCGTCACCACTCTTGGAGTATTGACTGTCATCATCCTACAGACGGTAAAATACGAGAGTGAGCCCAGCCACGCCGCAGGCCACGCTCTGTGGCGCAGTTTGTCGGCCGGACATTTCTACGGTGTCTTGATCCATATCTTGTCTATGGGTTTAATCGCCTTTGGCGTATCGTACAAAGTCATGCTCAAGACCATATTTAAGAAAAGCACAAAGGATTCCGAGGTTTATGGCTACCAGTCAACACTTTCAGACGCAACCGATTACGGGTATGGAAACAGCGACGCTTATGATATACAGAAACTGCACGGGCAGGAGGGACATCGCCTCCTTAGCGGTAGCGTCAGCGTTGATATTGGGGCCAGCAGTGCTCTTTTCTGCGGATCGCTGACGATAATTCTGGTTGCCTTGGAAGCTCTGATGAACTGCCACTGTGGTGCTGATGAGAACTTCAGCTCTATCTTCAAGCGCGACACAAACCAATTGAGGGTTCTGGACCTCCTCTTCAAGATTTTCGTAATCCTCTTCACGGCGACCCTGTCGCTGTGGGTGGAGACCCCGGTGAAGGTCGCGGTCGCCGGATTCTTCATTGTATCGAGCATCGCCATTTCTAGAATCTATTGGTATAACGTAACATTCCATCCGGAAAAGGGTAAGCTGAAGTTACCGTCCATTCAGCACTTGGCCATCTTCCAGGCCGCAATCGACGAGTCCCAGTGGGAGACTGCCCTTGATGCCTTCCAGATATATCGCAGCGACTTCAAGGCAGGTACCATGCACGCGAAGGCGATTGATGTCTTCAGCCGGATCGATGTTGATGCGGACGGCTATCTGGATCCGGACGAATTCCGCATCGCCCTCAGAGATATGGATGTAGTCCTTTCCTCTCATAGGGTCGCCAGCATGTTCAAGAAAGTCGACGATAACGGTGACGGGGTGCTAACATTGCAAGAATTCATGAATTTCCTCAACGATAAGATGTCCAAGAAACAATCTGTTCTCACTTCTGCTGCGGGCAAGTACGCTGGGAGAAATTGTTGTTAGAGAAGAAACGTAGGGATGAAAGGAATAGTAGCCGATAGCATGAAAAGTTAGAAACAGAATCCAATAGGTAGACGCTACCGAGCAGCACATTGAAGAAGATCGTGAGGTTTCCGCATCTCTGTGGTAACGCAGGGTCATTGGTTGGACTATCTATAACTAGTATATCTTCAATTAGCGAAACATCGTTGTAATGTAAAATCTTCAGTGATCTGAAACATCTACTGTACCACCCAAAAAATTTACTAGCTAGTATGAATGCTTTAGTACGGACTATGTGCATACTAGCCAGTATGCATAGTTGATCTTACATCCATCCATCATGTACGAGCTCGTGCTAGTACGCTCGTACAATCCATACTACTCTAGCTAGTATGAACTCATCCGCTCATGACGAACATGCACAGTCACTCAAATCCCGTGTTATTTCCCCATCCAGTCGTCACCCATTTCTTGATCTAGCCTACTCGTACATGTTTATGTATGTAAAGTATGCATACATTTTGTC
>Ga0099799_10353_pt1 | contig 12452 bp, 7 predicted proteins | sample Uncmet6_SortLC_1_FD_89033 | JGI IMG/M metagenome (GOLD analysis project Ga0099799, IMG submission 89033) | Marine eukaryotic communities from CALCOFI LINE 67, Pacific Ocean - CN11_C50_N6_SortLC_1 | ecosystem: Environmental > Aquatic > Marine > Oceanic | place: Pacific Ocean: Monterey Bay...
TTAGCAATGTCGTAGCGGGTCCTAGGCAGCCTCGTGAGAGACGCCCCCGTTGGGATAAAAGTTGGACTAGATCTTGAAGGAACAGACTACGGTGACTGGCACTGGCACTCAGGGCCGGGCGGCGAGCCAGCCTGAGCCGCCTGAGCGCGTGCCCGGACCCGCTAAAACCCTTCCTTTTGCCGCCAATGGCACTTAGTTCCTCGCACTTGGCGTGATTTGGAGCCCCAAGGCCGGGCAAAAGAAAGACACCGTGACGCCCCCCGGCCCTCCAAAAGTGCCCGTCCAAAGTGGCCCGGGCCCGTCTCAGGCTTCAAGTCCAGCAACGTCTGCATCTAATTGAGCTTGTAGCTCATCCATGTTGTTAATTTGAGTTCGTGTGTATTATATTATATCATTTGAGTTCGTGCATCTCTATGCAATACGAGAGTGTGTCATAATTACGTTGATTGAATCATGTAGGTAGTATGTGGATAGGGGGAGGGGAACCTACGAGGCCGGGCCCGGCCCGGGCCCGGGCCCGGGGGGCTGCCGCGGCGCGCTAGGGTAAGAATTCCCGCATTGGCCCGGACCCGGCCCGGGCCCGGGGGGGTGGACGGTTTCAACTTGAAGTTCAAGTTCAAGTGGGCAAAAACTGAGCAAAGGACAAATCGAGTTCCCAATAACTAGTCTGTGGGCATTGTGCTAGGCCCTAGAGGAGACTAGGGCAGCTGAATGAATCAATGCTTCAAGTTATTCAAGTTTTCAGGTTAGGTATAAATGTAGAGTAACAAAATTGATGCAAAATGACTGATTGTAACTTTACTGCAGAATCAGCAGCGCAGGTAAATGCAGTATTCGAATTCTCTAAGAAGGCTGTCGCTGTCAGCATCAAGCCGAGCTAAATGATTATCTGCAATCCAAGTCGATCAACCAGTTATTCATTCAGATTGGTACGTCCTAATTTGTCAATTAGTCTTTACTGGAGCCGTTAAAGTGGAGTCACTGTTGATCGAAAAGCCGGATAATCCCATTGGTTTTATTGTTGAGTTTTTACAGAAAAAGTAATCAATTAGAACTCATCCGCGCGCCAGAATCTTAGACGCAGGTATCCTGATCAAGTCTGTGAGAAAACATTGGTCGGTAGTGAGGTGTCAAACAGAGCCGACCTTTTGAAAAAAACAGAAGATTCGTTCGATGAGGATGACCTTGATCAAGAAGAAGACTCCGAGAGTCGAGCTCTAGAAACATCAATCAAGCTGGCAAGAGCCAAAAAACGCAAAGCAGTCTGCTCAGAGGTAGCTCTGGATGACCAAGACGAAATAGCAGAGTTCGAGAAGGCCCCGGATGCGAAACTGCGAATCCTCCAGGTCTTGCAGCAATATACCTGTGTCTGGCTTCATGTTCATGCAGTACTTGTGGAACATTCATTGCCATCCCTAGAGAACATTTTCTGTTTCGTCACCTCGAACAGGAGCAAAGAGAACTAGTGACAAAGGCAATGTCGAAGGTGGTGCTTAAACGTGGTGAAATCGCTTTCAAGCAAGGAGAAGATGGCGACCATTTTTACGTGGTTGATAAAGGCAGTGTGGCATGTTTTGAGCGAAGAGACGGGTCAGAACACGAAACATTGGTCCATACTTACAATCCGGGTGGGACTTTTGGTGATTTATCTATTATGTATAACACGCCAAGGGCCGCAACTTGCCGAGCGACAACTGAGTCCAGACTATATGCATTGCCACGCAAAGTATGTCCCACAGTGAACGAGATCAACTTTTACCAGCAATTCCCCGCAAACAGGCATTTAAAGTGATTGTCATGAAGACAACTATTGAAAAGCGCCTACATATAAAGAGTCTCCTACAAAATGTACTTACATCCCACAAGAGCCAAATGCTGGCGGCGTTTACTCGTGATGTACGCGCTAGGTTGAAATTTTCAAAGAGCTTAAGGACCATGAGTTCTCGAAACTAGCGGATGCAATGCAGGAGGAAGCCTATGAAGAAGGCGATGTAATTTGCCGTCAAGGCGACGTTGGTCAGCTTTGAAACGTGACCAGGATGATTTTTATGATACAACAGGTTCAAGCTTTTTCATAATCAAGCAGGGTACAGCAACCTGCATCCAAGCGGACCCTCACGGAAACCAGCAAGAGGTCGCACAGCTCACCGCATGTTTTCTGTGTACTTTCTCGACCATTTCATCATATATTTTGATCAGACTGGTGACTATTTTGGCGAAAACGCGCTTCTCGCTAGTAAACCCCGCCAGGGGACGGTCAAGGCCACGGGAAAAAATGGCACATTAAAGTACGTACCACATGCTAGGGCAACTCCCGCTTGCCAAGATTCATGATGCAATTAGGCTACTATACGTGGAGCGAACCACCTTCAATCGGATTCTTGGTTCCATCGAAGACATACTTCGTCGAAACCAGTCCTACTGAACCAGTGTATGCAAGAAAAACCAACGAAAATGCTATAGAACTATAGGGCAGCATACAATAAGTTTTGGGCCGCTCAGATCTGACATAGTGGACCTTCAGGTAAACGGTACCGAGAGAGTAGGGGGATAGGATTTTGCTCCGTTGGAGCAAAATCCCATTCCCCAATGAAATAGTCCAATGAAACTGTGGTTGGAGACAGTTTTGGGTGCAATTGGAAGTTCCTCAAAAAACCGATTTTCCCCAATAAGTACGATTTTCAATGATTAAGGAAGGAATATCCTAAAGGAAAGGACATACACCAAGCCTCTAGAGGCCTTCTCCCTGCGCGGCTAGGATACCCAGCCGGCGTCTAAAAAGAGACGTCAAGAAACGGTAGAGCAAATTCGCTAATATGCCGCGACAAACGAGGGCCTAATAGAGCCTCCTCTCTGTATTTGTAACTTACTATTAGCAGTCCAACCTACTAGCAGTCCATTACAACTTCAATTTAGTACACTAGAGTTCCTCGTCGCTCGAGGCGTCCGGCGGCTGCGGCGCGAACCGCTCCAGCCGCGCGAGCTCAGCGCGCCACCACGCGTCCGCGCGGCCGTCCGTCAGGCGCGCCGGGAGCTGCTCGGCGGGCGCCGGCGCGCTGGCGCGGAGCCACAGCTCCCACCGCGGTGCTGCCGCGGGCCCGTCGGCCGGCGTCGGCGGCGGGTCGCCGTAAAGGGTCGACCGCCGGCGGGCCGCCACGGGTGCGTCGGTGTCGGCCGCGTGGCCCTCGTCGAGCAGCAGCGCCAGCGCGTCCTCCGTCGCCGCCGGCACGAGCGCCGCCGTCACGGCCGTGGAGTGCGACACGTCGGGCGACACGTTCGCCTCGAGCAGGTAGCAGGACAGGTCCTCGCCGACGATGATATCCAAACCGAGCCACTCGAAACCGTGGCCGACCTTCTCCACGTCCAGGCGCGCGGCCGTCTCCGCCACGGCCACGGCGATGGCGCGGATACCGGCCCGCACGCGCGCCTCGAAGCTGCCCGCGCCGTAGATTCTATCGATGTGCGCCGCCAGTTGCGCCTGGCTCCACATGTTCTCGGTGATGGCGTCGTCCGCCGCCGGCGCGTCCTTCTGGATCGAGTAATTGCAGAGGTGCGCGAACTTGTCCCGGAGCGACGCGTCCGAGAGCGCGAACCGTTGTTGAGCAAACCGCGCATACGCCTCGGAAAAGCCCCAGAGCACAAGCTTCGGCTGGACGGCCGACAGGAGGACCCACTGGCGCACGTCGAATTTCCGGGCGAGGGGCGTGAGGGGGCGCTCGATGTACTTCTGCACGACGACACGCCACCGCTGCGCCATTGCCGCCGCCAGCAGTTCTTGGACCGACGTCGAGCAGACAACGCCCTCGCCGCAACTGCCGCCCGCCGGCTTGAGCACCCAGACGCCCGCGGCGCCGTCGACCACTGCAGCCTGCGGCCGTGCGTCGAAAGCCCGCAGCGCCGCCGCGGCCGCCACCGCGTCGCCGCCCCCCCTGCGGGCCGCGAGCGTCGCCGCCGTGTCGCCCGCCGCGAGCCGCGCCGCGATTTCATCAAAATTACGCCCGGCGCAGGCATCCACGAGCGTCCGCCCCAGGCCGGCGTCGCCGGGGCCCGCGCCGCCTGCGCGCAGCGCCGCCGCTGCCGCGACGCGCGCGGCATCGCCCAGGAATCGCCGGGCGTGCGCCGGCAGCCGGAGGTCGTAGCAGCGCGGGTAAAACTCGGCGGACGCGTCCGCCAGCGCGGCCGCGAGCGTTGCCTTGTGGCTCAGCCGCTGCGCGTGGCGAAGATGGTTCACGTAGCGGTCGGCGTCGGCGGACTCGAAGTCCGTTTGCTTCAGGTTCCGCCACGCGAGGTCTCCGCCACAAATCACGCGCGCCCAGCCCCGCGCCTCAAGGCACGCGATCACATCGCCAAACTTGTCGTCCGCCACAAAGGTTTGTTGAGATAGCCCCACGCGCTGCTCGGCCATATCTGTTACCCATGTATTGTTTTGCGCATCGTATCGGTTGTGCTAGTCCGCCGGGGCAGCGTCGCGTGCTCCCATTTTTGTCCCTGCTGGTACAGTATACTTTGTATGTAGTGTCTTACCTGTACAGGCCGCTCGCCACGCGGGATTTCCTAAACGCGCGGGAAACCTGGAAGCCGCGCCCCGGAGCGGTGCCCACTAAGTTGCGTCGTTGGTACTAGGTAAGTATCTCTAGCATGCAAGATACTAGATTCGTATTACACACAGCCATTTTCGGTCTCGTTACTTGGAGAGCAGGATGACAGCCGAGGAAGCGGTGAACGTGTATCGACTAGCGCGATTTGGCAATAACGACGGCCTCAAGAAGCTCTTACAGGATCCTAGTGCGCGCGACCGTGCTGGTCTGTACGACATTAACGCTACGGACGACGCGGGCGCCACGGCGTTAATCTACGCCGCACGCGCCGGCTACGTCGGCGTCATCAAGCAGCTTCTGGCGCACGGTGCCTCGGCGACGAAGGAGGGCTACGGCGGCCTCGCGCCCCTCCACCACGCGCTGATCCATCTTCGTGAGCCAGCGTGCCATGCGCTGCTGGAGGCCGGCGCCGACCCGAACCAGGCGGACAGCGGAGGGCACACGTCGCTCCATTTCGCGGCGCAAGTCGGCGCCCTCAACGTCTTAATTACGCTGCTGGAGCGGGGGGGCGATGCCAAACAACAATCCACGAATAAGACGACGCCGCTGCATGTTGCCGCGCAGACCGGCGCGGAGGCCATCGTCCTGAGACTGCTGGAGGCCGGCGCCGACCCGAACCAGGCGGACAGCGGAGGGCACACGGCGCTGTCCATCGCAAAAAGAATGGGCTACTCGTCCATCGTCGCGCTGCTCGAGGAGCATCAGAAGTGACCACCTCCGGTGCCGCGCCGGATGGCTTCGAGGGGAAGCTAATGTAATCGTGTCGACGTTCACAAGGAAAGCGACCGTCGTCACAAAGGCTGGCGCGACTAGAGCCGACGTCGTCGCGCAAAAACCGACGCACATTCCTCTATTGTCGCCTGTTTGGGCCAGAGTCGATGCCGCCCCCAGTACTAGTAGTAGTAGTAGAATTAATTACTACGTTTGTTTACACGAGGCCGCCATGCAGCCATTTTTGGCCTTCCTCAGAGCTGCTGCTGCTCGCTACGCGCGGCGGTTTCTCGCGCGCCGTTGCAGGCCGGTTCCAGCCGTCCAGAGGCGTGTCTTCCACGTCACAACTCAGTCAATAAGATCGCCGCCGCCGATTTTTAGTGCGAGTTTGAAACGAATGCTAGCGTCTCAAGTGCAGGAAATGAGTAGGGTGCGGTGGTATACCGACCCTCTGCAACGGTGTGAGTGAGTTTGGCGTAAGTGACTCCCCGTGTAATACTAGCACTAAGAATGAATGTGGTGTAAACCTTCATTACGTCAAGGTGGGACTAAGTAGGAGAGTAAGAGGGGCCTAGTGTAGTACTAGGGGACTAGGGGGTATATTCTTCGCACTCCCCCTGGACCTTGATATGGTTTGGTTTTTCTTTTTCTTTCAGTGTATAGAGTAGAGCTTCTGTGTCTACTCTATATTGTGAACCACAAGCAAACAGTGCTTGTGTAGTTCTCGGTCGTTTTGTTTAAAGTAATTCGCGGACATGAAAGGTCCACAGGGAATATAGCCCTTGTATGTAATGAATTGGGGACTCTATGTTCTGTCAAAAGGCGAAGTTTTTACAGGTTCACAAGTCGTACTACATGAAGAAGAAGAAGAAGAAGAAGAAGAAGAAGGGGGGAAAAGGGGAACAACGAAAAAGCCGTATCATGATTACTCTGCATGATTGCCTGTTTGATAGCGGCCTCGAACACAAGCAACTACGCGAAGCCCTAATGAAAAAGTCCAGAGCAGGACTCAACCGCCTCTGCAAGGCCGCCAAGGGCGACGTGCTGGCTAAGCTCAAGGCCGGTATGCCTCGGATGAAACAAGGCAAGACGCTTATTAACTCCGAGCCGTTCAAGAAGCTCCATACGGCCTACATGGTCTCCGCTTACAAGAAGTAGTTACGCATAAGCTCGGTGTTAATTCACGGTATTGTTACCCCTAGGGTCAGGCACCGGACCATCCGGACCCCGCGTACTGGGTGGGCCATACAACTAAACTCTCTAGCGAATTGCGCCGAGGTGGGGCCTCATGAGCCGCCGCCTGGCAAGGCTGCTGGCGCGCCAGAGGTTCCCCAGATACCGAGCAGCCTTTGGGTATGGCTCCGCCGTGATCCCTCAGCGGAGCACAGCCGCCCCGGCACTGGTCGACGCCGTCCTGTGCGTCGACGACGCGCGGGCCTGGCACGCGGCGAACGTGTTACGGAACCCGGCCCACTACTCGTGGCTGAAAACGCTGGGGCCGGCCGCGATCGCGACGGCGCAGGCTACGTATCCCGGCGTCTACTACAACGTGACGTCAGAATTGAAATATGGCGTCGTGGCGACGGCGGACCTGCATCGGGACCTCGACGCGTGGACGAGTCTGTACGTCGCGGGGCGTCTCCAGAAGCCTGTGGTGTGGGTGGCGAGCGACGCCGCCTTAAGCGCCGCCGTCACGCGCAACCTGCGGGCGGCGCTGGGCGCCGCGCTGCTGTCGTTTCGACCCGGACACTTCTTCGACGAGCGCGAGTTGTTCGCCGCCATCGCGAACCTCTCGTACGGCGGCGACGTGCGGTTCGCTCTGCGCGCCGAGGACCCGCGCAAGGTCCGGAACATCGTCGAGGGCGGCTTGGGCCGCTTCCGGACGCTCTACGGGCCGCACGTGCAAGTCGCGATCGCCGCCGGCGCGCTAGTGCGGGGCGACTTTGGATTGATGGTGCGCGACGCGGCGTGGTGCCTCGCGCATGTGCCCGAGACGCTTCGCGGCGCGGCCCGCGCCGGCCGTCTATCGGGCGCGCTGCGGAGCTTGGTCCGCTTCTCTTCTGCGGCCCAGACGCTCAAGGGCGCGCTGACGGCCGGTCCCGCGCGCGCGGTGGGGTACGCGCGGCGCAAACTCCTGAAGGGATCGGGGTACCCATCATGATGTTAGTAGTACCAGTAGTGTCAGCATTCTAGTAAAACTTATTGCCTTTAGAAGGCTCGGTGTTCGTCCTTTTCTTTTAGGATATTCCTTCCTTAATATTTTCCCGGGCCTTTATTTATTTATCATAATGATTTATTTCTTGTGTTGTCACGGTATAAATAATTTTTTTAAACAGCCATTTCTCTTCCCGGGCGGCTAGGCCGCAGCCTGAGCTCAGCTCTAAGCAATGCAAATAAATAAATAAATAAATAAATAAATAAATAAATAACTGTGACTTGAATTCAAGTTCAATAATAGAATCAATATGTGTGAAATTTACTAAGAAACCCGAGTGAAGAAATAAATTAAAAATGAAATTATTAAGCACCGACCGTGACCTAAAAAGCCTGAGAAGGAACAAGCTCCTAAGTATCTACTTCCCGCTCGGTCAGGAAGCCCGAGCTTCGAAAGCAATAAGGTAAGGTAAGGTAAGGTAACAATTATCGCAATTTGTGCCCCATGACAAAAGTCGCTGAAACTATATTCTGTTACTACCCCGGATAGAGCGCCAGGAGCGCGCCGGCGAGCGCGCCGGCACGCGCGGTCAAAGGCGCCGCCGCGTTGCAGTCTCCGAGCCCTCGGAAGCGCGTCCACTGCTTGTTGTACTCGTGGCGCGGACACATGAAGTCGCCTAGCCGGCAGGCCCAGACGCCGCACCTGTCCAGGACGCGGCACATGATCCGGCCCGAGTTGCGCTGGCAGACCTCACCCTCGGTGCGGTACGGGCCGAGCCGCTCGTAGCCCACGATGCCCTGTCCGTCCCAGGTCCACGGCGCGCCGACGCCCCAGTGCGCGATTTCTTCCAACACGCCGCCGTGGCCGTGGCCCGGCGGCGCCGGACTCAGGTCGCGGCACGTGCACGACGACTTCGCCATCGCCTCGAGGTGTAGGCCGTCGGAGTCCATGCACTCGTCGGAGCACATGGGCCCGAAGATCGCGTAGTTGTCGACGTCGCCGTGGCGGCCCGCGCGGTCCGTCTTGAGCGCGTAGAGCGCGCGCTCGCACATCTGGGCCGCGCGCTCCATGACCTGGCCGTTGCCCAGGTAGGCCTTGCAGGCGGTCGCGGGCGGGCAGTCGGGGTACGACAGCGTCGACAAGATGCCCCAGAAGCCATCCTGCATCTTGACCCGGACCTCACGATAGGATTGCACCTCTTGACCCGGACCTCGCGATAGGGTCGCACCATAGAGATTGCTCAGGAAACGGTCGTCGTACCAGTTCCAGTAGGCCGTCATGTTGCAACTGGACGATAGCGTATGGGCGTCGCACGTCCCGATCCCGTAGCCCAACAGTCGTAGCAACAGCATCGCTATTATGCCCATCGCGCGTAACATCGTAAATTTTTTTCGCGAAATTTTTCGCCGTCTTGGACAGCTTAGAAAAAGTATCTCCGGCAGGCACTTCCTACTGTTCGTAGCAAGAGTATGTCGTCGCAGTGTTATGTAAAGTAGCAGGGTCCTAGCTCACCAGCCGAGGGCTGGGCCAACCTAACTACGAGAGTGTTTTATAGTAAACCTCTGTCACACCGTAGCGTCAATGACACTCGCTGCATAGACTCTAATATTAGAGAGAGGGAGAAACATATCTATTGAGAAAGCACATAATGAATGCCAAGAAGGTAAATTAGTCGTGTTGCTTATTCCTGCGCGAACGGATACGACGTGGTTTCACGATATTATCTTGAGAAATAACTACGAAGTTTGTTTCCATAGAGGACGCTTAAAGTTTACGAACGCTTATGGTAAAACGACGAATTGTGCGCCGTTTCCGACTATGACAGTTGTCATGCGGCCTCCAATTCACCCTCAAGTGCAACGCATCCTGCAAACATACATGTAGTAAGGCTTATCATGTCAACAAGTTCTTTATTATAGGCTGACGGCAAAGGCACAATAATCTCGTCATCTTTATTGACGGGATTACGCAAGTCTTGCACTAAGTGTAGTATGTATCGTATTATCAGAAGGCGGTATCTTATTGCTGGTTTGCTTAGGCGCCGCATGTTGGTATAAGTCCATTAACAAAATCATAGGGAGCAATTGCACGAAAGCGTCATGTTGTGGGATGAGTATCGAGCGAAAGCCCCTCTCGGAGGAAGCAGCGATCGAAACTCAGCAAAAATTTGCCGCCATTCGGTCGGCGTGTGGCTGTACGCTCAATTCGCCGAAACCTGCCAACGTCGACTTGCGCTTGACCCCCTATCAATCCCGGCGTCTCCACGCAGTATTAAAGATTCGCAGGGTGATTTATCTTAATTTGGACCCATGGAGGATGGGTGAATCTCTTATTCCTCCTGGGCCCCGACGAGCGGCGCGAGCGCCTCCTTCGTGAGGCGCCATACTTCCTCGACGTCGCCCTCGCCCCGGACGCTAAGCAGCGCGCCGCGCCGCGCATACAGATCCACGATGGGCCGCGTCGCCTCCTCGTAGACTCGTATGCGCCGCCGCGCAGTCTCTGCGTCGTCGTCGTCGCGCTCGCCGCTCGCGCCGCGCGCCGCGATGCGTCGAAGGAGAACATCGTGGGGCACGTCATAAAACAACACGCCGCGCACGTCAAGTCCTTTCGTAGCGGCGTCCGCCTCCCAGCCTTCCACGTTGTCCGCGTTCCGCGGGAAGCCGTCCACCACAACTACGGGCGCGCCGCGCCTCGTCGCCTCGTCGATCGCTCGCCGCAGGAGCCGCAGCGTCACGGCGACGGGCACGATCGCGCCGCGGTCGAGGCAGTCCGCGATGACGCGGCTCTCCTCCGAGCCGCCGGCGCGCGCGGCGCGCAGCAGCTCGCCGGCCGAGACGTGCGCCCAGCCGAACTCGTGCTCCAGTCGTGCGCACTGCGTGCCCTTGCCCGCGCCGGGCCCTCCGAGGCAGAAGAGCACGCGCGCGTGCGGCGCGCCCGGTCGCAGCGCGGCGGCCGCGGTCGCGTTCGCGAGCAAAAGCAGCCGCTTCGTCGTACCCATGGTGGCGCCGCGAGCAGATAGGAGATGGCAAGTGCGGGCTCCTGGCAGATAGGAGTTTGTTGTTTGTCTCCCCCCCTCTCTCGTTTGTCGGCTAGAGTGTCTATAAAGTCAGCGAGCGACAAAACCGCCCGCAGGAGCGAGGCAGACCCGAGAAGGGCCTCCCTTCCTACGCAAGACTACCAGCGACGAGCCTTGGGCCTGCCCGTCGGGGCACTCGGGGGTCTCAACACACAAGCAAATGTCAAAACTCCTAGCGAAACGAAAAGCCAAGGACGCCACAGCCGTCGACCGCCGCATCCTCATCCTCGACCCGGAGAAGTGCAAGCCCAACTCGGCGGCCTATGCCTTCCTCAAGCAGTACGCTGGCAAGTGTGGGAAGACGTGCATCGAAGTCGAAGGTAAATTAGTCCGCATCTCGGAGGATTTATGTGCCGCGTGTTTAACACGAGCGAAGCATTGTCCTGGTGGTGCCGTGAGCATCGTGAAGCTCCCCACCAATCTGAGCACCGACGTCACGCACCGCTATGGCGAGAACGCGTTCGCGCTGCACGGCCTGCCGTCGCCACGGCCGGGCGCGGTCCTCGGCTTGCTGGGCACGAACGGCATCGGCAAGAGCACCGCGGTGCACATTTTGTCGGGGCGCGTGAAGCCGAACCTGGGGGTCCTCACGGCGGCCCCGCCGGCCTGGGCGGACATCATCCAATACTACCGGGGGTCGGACCTGCAGAACTACTTCACCGCCTTGTGCGAGGACCGGCTGCGCGTGGTGGTGAAGCCCCAGCTCGAGCCGTCGCTCGCGCGCAAGTTCACGGGCCGGACGGTGGGCGCGTGCCTCGAGGAGAGCGACGAGCTGGGGAAGTGCCGCGAGATCATGGAGCTGCTCGACCTCGAGGCGGTGCGCGACCGCGAGGTGCAGGCCCTCTCGGGCGGCGAGCTGCAGCGCTTCGCGATCGCGCGGTGCCTCAACGTGGCGGCGGATGTGTACCTGTTCGACGAGCCCTCTAGCTTCCTCGACGTCAAGCAGCGCGTCGCGGCGGCGCAGGCCATTCGGAGCCTCGTCGACGGCGTCGACGCGGCGGCGCGGGCCGATTCGGTCCGGGCCGCGGACGAAGCGCGGCGACGGGCAGGCGCGACATACGTCGTGGTGGTGGAGCACGACCTGACAGTTTTAGATAATGTGAGCGACGCAGTCTGCTGCCTGTACGGCGGCCCGGGGGCGTACGGCGTCGTCACGAAGCGGCAGGCGGCCGCGGCGGGCATCAACCAGTTCCTGGCGGGCTACATCGCGGCCGAGAACATGCGATTCCGCGCCGAGGCCCTGAGCTTCCAGGTGAGCGTCGAGCGCGACGACGACGGCGCGCGCGGCGTCGAGGCAGTTCACGCGCCGCAAACGCACCGCTACCCAGCCATGAGCCGGACGCTGACGGGGGAGAACTCGTCCTTCACGCTCGACGTCGAGGCGGGCAGCTTCCGGGACGGCGAGGTCGTGGGCCTCATGGGCGAGAACGGCTGCGGCAAGTCGACGTTCATGTCGCTGCTCGCGGGCGTCGAGAGCGACGCGCCCGCCGGCGCGTCGCTCGCGCGGCTGGGCGTGGCCTACAAGCGCCAGCACGTTGGGCCGCGGTTCCGGAAATACCGGGGCTCGGTACAGGACTTTCTCGAGGCGCATGTGCAGCACGGGCTGGGTGACCGGCTGTTCCGCCTGCTCGTGATGAAGCCGCTGGGTCTGGAACGCATCGAGGAGCTACCCGTCCGAAGCCTGTCGGGCGGCGAGGTGCAGCGGCTCGCGATCGTGGTGTGCCTGGGCACGCCGGCGGGCGTGTACCTCGTGGACGAGCCGTCGGCGGGCCTGGACGTGGAACAGCGCATTGTCTGCGCGAAGGTGATGAAGCGCTGGGTCGTGTCGCACCTCGGCAAGACCGCTTTTATCATCGAGCACGACTTCGTGATGGCGACAGCGCTCTACGACCGCGTCGTCGTCTACCGCGGC
>Ga0099799_10354_pt1 | contig 12439 bp, 9 predicted proteins | sample Uncmet6_SortLC_1_FD_89033 | JGI IMG/M metagenome (GOLD analysis project Ga0099799, IMG submission 89033) | Marine eukaryotic communities from CALCOFI LINE 67, Pacific Ocean - CN11_C50_N6_SortLC_1 | ecosystem: Environmental > Aquatic > Marine > Oceanic | place: Pacific Ocean: Monterey Bay...
CTGCCCCCAAGGAGCACCTAGGTCCTCCACCGCGACGACGTGCGCTCGCGGGCGACCACTAGGCGTCGGGGAGCACCTCTTGTCAAGCTATGAGGTCCGACGGCGCTGCCTACTGGCCAGACTGGCCAGTCCCAGCGGCACAATGCGCTGCGCTGGCTAGTGGGTCAAAGCTAGCTTTAGGATTTTCGATGGGCAGTAACTGTCCTAGCCACCGACCCCGCACAGCTCGACAAAGAGACGCATTCGGGGGCAGCCTATCCTCCTTGCGCGCACGCAACGCCGTGAGGCTGCATCACTGCCGGAACGCGAGCATCGATGGAACAACCAGCCTGGGGCCCGGGCCTCAAGGCCTTGGTAAGACGGCACCGCTACGACTTCGCGGCGGCCGCGGCCGAGGTCGGCGCCACGGCCAAGGAGCTCCGGGTGGAGCTGGCGCGGCAGGAGTTCGGCGGCGCCGCGGCGGCGCCGCCGCCGCCGCCCCCAAAACCTGCTCCACCACCACAGCAAGCCCCGGAGCCCGTCCTCGACAGCGACGACGACGTCGGGCCCATCGACATCGACGCGCTGCGGACGCGCCGCGGCCTCGTCCCCCCACGGCCTCCAAGCCCACCGACCAAGCCGCAAGCGTCCTGGGACGCCGAGAGTTTTTTCCGGGAGGAGCAGCGGAGAGATAGGGAGAATTTCGAGCGGAAGCAGAAGGTCTTCGACCGGGTCCTGGCGACGCTCGGCGGCAACCAGGGGACGGAGAACGTGCCCCGCGACGTGCTCGAGGCGTTTAAACGGTCGAGGGAGAAGGAGGAGGACCGGCTCTTCGAGCAGGAGGAAGCCATTCGGGAGCGGGCCGAGGCGCGGCGTCTCCAGGCCCAGCGCGAGACTTTACGAAGGCGTTTTGAAAAGGGCTCGCCCGACGCCGTCGGCCTGGACCCGCTCGCTGTTCGTAAGCCGAAGGAGGCCACGGAGACGAGGGAAGAATTAGCCAAGGCCGCGGCGGCCATGATGCCGAGGCGAGGCGGCAGCATCAACTACGACCCGGCCGGCCTCGACAAGATCCTCGACGGTATTGAAAAGGAGCACGGGAATATCGAGGACGGGCCCATCTCCGCCGAGCTGAGCGAGCTCTTCGCGCTCATGGACGCGGCGCCCAGGTCGAAGAAGAAAAGCGCAACGCCGCCGCGCCCGCCCGACAAAAACAACCGCTTCTCCGCTTTGTCGTCGCCCGAGCGCAAACCGAAACAGCCGAAGCGCGGTCCCGCTTCTCGGGGTACGCCGGGCGGCCCGTCGGCGCGGAGTCGCGACTACGGCACGCGTGTTGATAATGACTCCGACGGATCGGACGACGACGACTGGCGGAAGGCGCGGGCGGCGCGGAAGACTAAGGCTTAGTTCTTACTTACAACGCCCCAGTGCACCGACCATCATACAACCGGCCACTACACACATGCTTGGGGACCCACTCGATGCCCGTCTCCCCAAGCTTCACGAACAAGCTCCGGTCGGACGCGGAGTTGCTCCCGTTCTCGCCACAGTAGTACACGAAATCAATACGCACCATCCCATCGGCCTGGACGTGGCGGAGCTTCTTGACATCTTGGTTTTCAGCTGTCGACGTTCCCTTCCAGACGAGCTTCGTGCCGGTCGCGGCGTGGCTCACGTGGATCTCCCACTCGTCGTCGCAGCCGTTCTGGCGCCATTCGCTCTTCACCGCCACGTCCTTAGCGAGGAGCTCTTGGCTCACGTCCACCTTCGGCGCGGGCGTGACGGGCTTCGTCTTCGGCGTCTTGCGCACGGGTCCCGCCCACGCGAGGGGTTCTAACACCACGACGCGCTCGAAGTATGCTCCTGGTGAAGCAAGGTCGAAGGAATTTTCCGACCACTCCCACTTGATGGTGGCGCGCCCGCCACCGGTCGGTTCGGCGCGCAAGCTGGTCACGGCATCCGGCCTGACGGGCCCGCCGTAGGCTGACGAGTAAGCGCAATACTCGTGCACGAGCTCGTCGCTCGCCGTGGATACCACGACTAGGTAAGTGTCAGCAATGCCATGATCCTCTGTGCGCTGCGAGAGCTGCAGGTTGTCCATCATCGCGCTCATAGTTTGTGCTGTTTCGTTTTTTGTTGCTGTGGTTTTGGGCTGCTTTTGTGTGCTGCCCTTGAGTGCTACTCAACTCTCGAGACAAATTCCCAGCCAAATTTGGGCAGCCTCTCTGAAGCTTGTTCCCGAACACTCCGCGATGCACCCGACGCCATCGAATAAAAAGCATGCATATTCGTGGTCCCCGGAAACATCTAGCACGAGTGGCGCGAGGGCTCTTCGCGGCGCTAGTGGTCGGCCACTAATAAAAAAAGGAGTGGCAGCCGCAGTTGGGCAGCCGCTACGAACGCTGGGGCAGCCCAACGGCCCGCACCGCTTCAGCACCATGTCGGAGTTCGACTACGACGCCTTCACGCAGCAATTAAAAGTGAAGCTGGCCGAGGACAAAAATACACCAAAACCAAGCCGGACGCTGCACCTGGAGTTCTGTGGCGACCCCTTCGACCCGCTCACCGCGATCAACATCAGACACGTACGGGCGGCCGTGCGCGCCTACGCGGCGGAACGAGCCGCATCCAACGAGCCGCTCCTGAAAGTCGAGACGCACCGCGTGTCGAGCTTTTTAATCCCGGGCTACTGCAGCATGCCCGACGACTGGACCGAGACGCACGCGTCGTATATCGCGCGGCCGGGTTCAAGGGATGAGGCCGACGTGATCGAGCGCGCGCACAAGGTGGGACTGTTGCGCGAGGGTTGGACCAAAGAAGCGCTTTCAAAGCGCATACATGGCAACTCGACGAAGGCGCACCGTTTGATTGCCTTCGTCGGGGCGCTCCGCGGCGCGGCGGCCGCGGAGAAGTGTGTCGACGCGCTGCAGACCGCGCACTTCGCCGAGGGCCGGGCGCCGTCCGATCCAGCCTTGTTGGACGCCGCGGCGGTCGCCGGCGGCACTTCCAAATTTGTGGTCCGGCGCTTCCTGCAGACGCGCGAGTTGGAGAAGGAGGTCGCACAGATGGCGGACGCGGTCGACCGGAGCTTAGCGAGGGACAAGCTGCCCGCCCTTGTTGTGGATGGGGAGCTCGCCGTCGAGGGGCCCCACTTTGATAGGGACGCCGTCCTCGCGGCGCTGCGCGCGTGTCCCGAGCCGACGGGCGCGCGCGCGTTTCCGCCGCCGAAACGCGGCGAGTCGAGGAGGCACGAGCCGCTCGACGTGCCGGTACCGCCTGGTGTAACACACTAGCACATTACTACCCTTTCCTTGAACGCCTTGTCACGTCCTCATCCACGTCCTGGCGCCGCGCGGTCGCCGAGCCCCTTGCGCCGGTCGGGATGCACGCGCAGGGCGCACTTCTCGGCGAAGGCGGCCAGGTCGACTTCGGTCCTCGGCGGCGGCTGCGGCACGCCGTCGAGGCGGATGTCGCGCGCGGCGAACGACGGCGCCGCCGGCTCCCGCGGCGCCGGCCGCATGAGGACCTGTCTCCGCGCGCGGCACGCTTTAGCAGCTCTTTTCGCCGCATTCTTCGCGGCGCCGACGAGTTCCGGGCCCCGGTCGCGCTTGAGCTTGCCGGCCTCCATGAGCTCGTCGACGAGCCACTCCGCCGACTCGACGGCGAGTAAGTCGGACGACGCGTCGGCGCTCTCGCGCAGCGCGTCGAAGACCTTCGCGCCCTTGGCCGGGCCCGCGGCGACGAGGAAGCCCCGCGTCGCGCCGTAGGTGCGCGGGAGCCCGCGGAAGGCGCGCGAGAGCTCGCAGCGGCCCAACGCCTTCAGCAGCGTGACGCGGTGCAACTGGCCGTCGCCCGAGCCCTCCATCAGCGCCGCGTCGCCTTTCTGCCGCTGCTGCTCGCTGACGTCGTACGTCGCGACGCGTGTCAATATTGTGTCGACGCAATAAGCGCGCAGCGTTCGGACCTTTTTTGGCTGTGCGGTTGCCGCCATTTGCACCTGCACTGTCTATGAGCAGCGATGCGACAGGCCTGCTTGCGGTTTGAGCTGTAGTTGCAGCACCTGCGGCCCGCTGCGTCGGCGCTTGGCTCGGCGCTAGTGTCTTACAGACGCTAGCTCGCTTTTTTGGCCACCCTGCTTTTTTGCACTTTGCGCCGCAAGAGATAAGATAAGAGCGAACCCACGTGGCGCGCTTAAGACAATTGTCAAGCGCAAACGAACGAAAGCCGCGCGCGATCGCCAATCAATTTGTTTCCTCTCCTCGGCGGCCGCGGCCACGACGACTGAGGCCTCGGCGCCGTCGCCGTCGCCGACCAAGCCTCCCGCGATAAAGCCAGTCATGCCCGGCGGCCGCAAGAAGAGCAACAAGAAGAAGAAGGGCAAGAAGGGCAAGTCCAAGAAGTGAGAAGAAGCGTCGCGCCGCATTAGTCCCTAACATAACAGATTAATTGACTTCATATGAATTCTCGAGCTCGAGCGCCTGCTCAATGTCGCGCGCGGCCTCGTCGTCGCGTCCGAGCCGATCGTACGAGATGCCGCGGTTGTGCAGCGCGTGCGCGTTCGCCGGATCGAGCCGGAGCGCTTCCGTATAATCCGCGACCGCCGCGTCGAATTTCTCTAGCTTCGCGGAGCAGTAGGCGCGCGCGTTGTACAGCTTGGCCGTCTGCGCGTCTTCCAGGGCCTTCGTGTAGTCCCGTCGCGCACCCACGAAATCCCCAATCTTCCGGCGGGCGTACGCACGGTTCGCCCGGGCGGTCTGGTGGTGCGGGTCGAGCTTGAGCGCGGCTGAGAACGCGGCGCAGGCTGCCGCGTGGTCGCCGCGGTGACGTGCGTTCGTGCCCCGCGCGTGGTGAAACTCTGCGTCCTTGGGCGTCGCCGCACAGGCCCCGTCGAATGAAGCTTTCGCCGCTTTATACTTTTTGAGTTTGTCGAGGACGAGCGCCCTCGAGTATAATGCTTCTCCCCGCGTCCGGTCGCCGCCGCAGTCCACGGCCGCGTCGAACGCTTCGACGGCGTCCTCCAGCCGCCCTAACTTCTCCAACACAACACCGCGGTTGTGATGCGCCGACGCGTTCCGTGGCTCCACGACGAGGGCGGCCTCGTAGTCGCGAAGCGCGTCTTCCCGCCGGCCCAAGGCGTCCAGGCAGAACGCCCGATTGTACAGAGCCTTGAAATGACTCGGGTCCCGTTTGAGTGCCGACGAGTAGTCGTCGATCGCGCCGCTGAAATCAGCAAGCTTCCGTCTGCAGAACGCTCGGTTGTGGTAGAAATCCGCGATGGGGTAGTTCTTGCTCGCCTCGGCCCTCTGTATGGCCTCCGTAAAATCGTCGAGGGCCGCCGCCGCGTCACCGAGCCGCTCGCGGCAGATGCCCCGGTTGTACCAGGCCAGCGCATGCGCCGGCAACACGCGGATCGCCGCGGTATATTCCGAGATCGCATTCGGCAGGTCGTTCGAAGCATCGTACGCATATGCCCGGTCAAAGTGGGCGCGAAACTGCCCCTTGGCAGCATTCTCTTCGAGTTTTGCAGCGTACGCGTCGACGCCCAAGCGCAACGAAGGCCGTCGTTGGAGGGACGGCGACGGCGCCCCGGCATCGGGCGCCGCGTCCAGAGCCAACGCCGCCTCGTAATCGTCGGCCGCAGATTCATCCAGCGGATTGCGGCACGCGGCCCGGCGATATGCCGCCCTCGCGTGCGCGGGATTCTCCGCCAGACACGCGCTATAGGCTTGTATCGCTTCCTCTGAGCGCTCTTGCTTTGCAAGGACCTCGCCGCGGGCAAAATGAATGGATGCCCGGGCGCCATTCTTGGATAAGGCGAGCGCCGCGGCGAGGTCGTCCAGCGCGGCGTCGAAGGCGCCCGTCGAAGCATAGGCGGCGGCCCTTTCCGTGCGCAGCGCCCTTGCTACTTCGCCGGACGCACGTTCGAGTTCTTTCGTGGTGCGCGCCACCACGTCCTCATTTTTCGCCTCGTGCCGTTGGCGCGCGCTGCGGCTCCGCGTCGGCGTCGCCTTCGATGGTGTGCGGGCGACCATTGCCGCCATCGCTTGGCGTTGCCACGTGCTCTCCCTGGTCGGCGTGGTCGGGATCCTGTCCTTGCCCGGCGTCGTCGCCGGGCTCCGGAGTTGCCGCTTGTAGATCGGGATCCTCTCCTTGGCCGGCGTGGCGGGGCTCCGGAGTTGCTGCTTGTCGAAGGTAGCCATACTGGGCAGCCCTGAGCGCAGCGATGCAAATTGACGGGGCAGCGCGTGTGGCACACTATGCCTTGCAGCGATGCGACTGCTGGCGCCCAGATTGTCGCTCTGGGCTGCCCTGCAAGGCCGCGACACTCAGCTTGCTCTCCGATGCATGCTAGTGTGTCAATTCCATTAGCTAACAGAGCAAGGTAAAAATCGCTGTAACTGGCCATAGCGCTGCAAAGAGACGGTGCAAAAGGACTGCAGAGCAACCATGGCCACGCCGCAAGCGCCAGATGAGAACGAAGCCGAGGAGGACGTCTCCCCAGGCGGCGACGGCTCCCTCCTGAAGCGCGTGCTCAAGCCAGGCAAGGAACACGGCCCGCAAGCATTAACGACGCCGTCGCCGCTCTGCGAAATTACCCTGCGAGTGCGAGAAGAAAACGCGGCGACGCAAACTACAATAGTGTGGCCGCGCCAGCACCACGGCGCTGATACACCACCAGGCCTGCCTCCACAATTACGGGTCGGCGTCGAGACGATGCGCCTCGGTGAAGTGGCGCGAATAACACACGTCGACTTCGACGAGACGCCATCCGTGCGAACGACCTTCGACGTCGAGGTGATCGCTTGGGACGAGGCCCTCGTGATGAATAGTGTCACGAAGCGCATCGTGAAACGACCGCCCATCCAGGCGTGGCGCGAGCCGCGGGCGCTGGACCGGGTCGTGGTGAGGGGCTTTCTTGGTAATGTGGACTACGGGCCGCTGTCTGCTGAATGGCCGGACCCCTCATTGACAGCACCACCGATAAAGGGACAATGGCGCCTCGACGAAGATATTCAAAATGACGAAGGGCGACCCATCTGTCCTGCTCTAGCAGAGTGCGTCAAGACGATGCGAGTAGGGGAAGTCTGTCAAATACAGATAGGGGAGGACCAAGGTACCATAGAATTGACACAACTGCGGGAAGATCCGGACCAAGCGTTAATTTCCCATAGAGGCGCCTGGGCCGAGCCCGGCGATGCCGAGAGAAGATCGAAGGCCGTCGACGCCCTAAGGGCAATGGGCAACACCCACCTAAAGAAGGGCGACCTCCAAAAAGCTATTAGAAGATACGACCGGGCCCTGGAGGTGGCGGATGATGGCGGCGGCGACGACGGCGACAACTACCTCATGGAGGAGTCCGAAGACGCGCAACAAGCATCAAAAGCGGCCTATGAGGCGGGCAAAGAAGCGGTGAAGCGTCGCAGCCTCGCGGCGCGCGCGAACCGGGCCCTGGCCCACCTGAAGAGTGGAGACGCGCTCCAGGCGAAGCTCGACTGCGAGGCGGTGCTCGAAGAAGACGAGGGTCACGTAAAGTGCAAATTTAGACGAGCGCAGGCCTTGGTGCAACTGGGCAGCATCGAACAGGCTTGTGATGTGTTTAAGGCGCTGATGGAGGTCCCCTCGTTGCAACGCGAGGCGCGGGCGGGTTTGGTGAACGCGCGGAAGATGCTGAGGGCGCACCGCGACGCGGAGAGGGAGCTGTTCCGGGGGAAGATCAAGCCCGTGAAAGCGCCTGTCGAAGAAAAGCCGCCGCGGAAAAACGCTCTCGAGCGCACCGTCGTGGCGTCGCTTGCTGGAAGGCGCGCGGCGGGGCGGGCGGCGAGCGACGCGTACTAGTTTTTTTAACAGTGTGTAATTAGAACAAACCCGTGAGCGGCGACCAGCTCGCGCCGCCGCCCGCGATCTTTTTCTTCTCCGCATCGGCCTTCTCCTGGATCGCCTTTTTTTCTTTCCGCGCCTTCTCGTCGGCGCGTTTCTTGTCCTCGGCCTGCGCGAATACGACGCGTCGCGTCGATGGCGGAGGGCAAGGGCGGACGCGGCGCGCGCGCCTTCTTCTGGGCCGCCTTGGCGTCGCGCTCCTTCTTCTCGCGCCGCGCTTTGTTCTGGGCGACGAACTTGTCTTTTTTAGCTTTTTTGTCGCGGACTTCTTTCATTTTCGGCAGCTGAGCCTTCATGCGAGGGACCGACGAGTCGTACTCCTTCACCGCGCTCTTCATCTGCTCCTGCATCTTCAGCATCTCCTTGACCTCGGGCATGGCGTCGACCTTGGCCTTCTGGGATTCGAACTGCGCGGTCATGTCCTTCTTTTTCTTTTCCATTTTGGCAATAGTGGCCTCGGCGTCGGCGACGGCCTGGGCCTCCTTCGTGAGCTTCACGGGCGGCGGCGCGGGCTTCGCGACAGGCTTCGCAACGGCGAACGCGGGCGCGGCCTTACCCTTGTCGCCCTTCGCCTTGGGCTTGAGGGCCTCACGCTGCCGCTCCTGGGCGCAGAGGTCGCTCGTCGGCGCGTAATCACAAATAGCTGCATAGCTCACGGTCGGTGCAGCGAGGATAATGGCTGCCGCAGTGGATGCAGCTTTTCTCGCCAAAGCCGTCTTGGTCGGCGGTGCAACCTTGCCTGGTGCGAGCGCCGTGGCCGCCGCGACCAATCCCAGAGAGATGCGCATTGCTAATTGCATCCTCGCAATGGAGCGTGCACCAAAAAGCCGCTCGCAGCCTGAGTCACAGGTGCTACCTAGGTATGGTATACCATGGTACTGTTGCGGGATTCATAGGACGACCCAGCACCATTAGCCCTCACTCCTAAGGGGGCTCCATATACAGATAAGTCCATCAGGCAGCGCCAAAAGGGCCGTCTCCTCCGCGCCGGCGGGGCGCCGGGACTCACAACTTGACAAACGACGGTGCGCACTTCAGGGGCGGACGGAACAGCCGAAACAGAAGGTCGAAAACACCCAGCAAGTTAGCCGTTGGAGGGGAGGGAGGGGCTGGATAGGAAGCTCGGGCGGCGGGGAGGGGGGGAATTGGCACGCCGGCGAGGCGCGAACTCAGGCTCAGTACATGCGCGTGGGGCGAACTCAGTACATGGCCGTGCGCCAGTTCTGCTGCGGCGCGCCGTACTGCACGCGCGGCGGCTGGGGCAGGGGCACGGCGAACTGGCCGCCCGGGCCGACGCCCTGCGGGATTATCACGGTCATCATCTGGCCCGTGTTCGGCGCCCTCACCATGAGCTGCATCCCGGGACCGTGGCCCGCCGGCACGAGCACCGGAAAGGTGCCGGCCGGCATGGCCATCTGGACCGGCCGCTGCGGGACCGGCGGCGGCGGCGCCTGGTACTGTTGTTGCGGCTGCTGGTAGGCCGGAGGAGCGGGCGGAGGGGCCACACTTCCGGCCGGGCGCCTTCTGACGACTCGGCTGTTCTCGTTGTGGATGTTGACTTGCAGCGCGCCCGTTGGGGGCGGCTGCTGGATGCGAGCGCTTCGGGCCGCGGCCCCAAACCTCACCTCGAAGGGAATCCCGGGCAACCGCACCACAGCGTTCGGGTTCGACCTCACGGCCGCTTCCAATATACTGGCAGTGGCGTTGTCATAGGCCGTCCACACACCACGACTATCTTGGTGCTCGTAAATAGCCACCTGCTGTTGTTGGACCGGCGCCGCGACGGCCGTGGGCTGTGGCACGGGCACGGGCACGGGCACGGGTACCGGAGGTGGAGTAGGCGGAGACTTCGGCGACGCCGGCGGCGTGGGAGGGTCGGGGTCGTCGACAAAACCATCGCCGTCCGGTTCCGCGGCCGTGTCCGCGATGACGTCGATGGGCGCTTCCGGGTCCTCCAAAGCGTCCGGCAGGGTCACCCACGCTTGAGCCAAGCGCTTGTAGTTGCCAGAACACTCCTTCTTGATGCCATCTTTGAGTACGGTAGTATACTTCCGCTGATACGCAGCAGCAATCGCCAGAGCGTCACATTTATCCGAGCCACCGAGCACCCGACACACGACCTTATCCGACGTACCCAAACCAACAAAGGCCTTGCGAATGCGCATCGCATAATAGTCGGCAGGAGGCAACAGTAAAGCTTGGAGACACTTCTTCAAATTTTTCTGCCCAACTTTGGCAATTTGACTTTCTAGAGATCTGCTATATTTCTTCTCGTAGGCGCTTCTTAATGCAGAATTCTGGTTCGGCGAGTTCTTCGCTAATATGGAAATAAATTTTTCGTCGTCGGTCGAGCCCCATCTCGACACTCCTTTGTGGAGCTCTTCGGCTTGTCTTTGAGCTAGCTTCTCATCTACGGGGGCCGTCTCGTTCCTCTCGCCTTTCAATAACTCCAAAGCTAATGTGCGGTTCGACCCGTGCAGTTCGCTCCGTAACCGATCCACCAACGGCTTGTCGTGCTTGCCCTCCCATCTCGCTTTAGCGGCTCGTACGCGAGCTTGCGACCCCCCTACAAGGAACTCGATGATGGCCACGGCGTCGGCGCCGATGCCGTTCATCGCACTGTCCAAGGCCCGCACGTCGGCGTCCTCCGGCGATTCGACGAGATACGTCATGAACTCCTTGTACCAGCCGCTCGTCTCCTTCCGCAACCGTTTCAAGAGGGGCGCGTCCCGCTGTTCGTAGTATGCTGCCGCTACTTTTTGCAAGTGAGGTTTGCTTCTAGAGCATAATAAAGCTATGAGTTTGCCGTCGGACGTGCCCCAGCCATGGCAGCAATTATAAATTTCTTGCGCATCGACGTCGGCCATCATGCACTCCACGGAGTTGTGTTCCACGAGTAAATCATCTAACAAAGCATCTAAATCAGTACAGTCATCGACAGAGACGTTCGTCTTCACCTCGAGGTGTTGTGCGGGATCCTCGAGCGCGGAGATCCAGGCCGTCGCGGCCTTCAGGAAGTTGCCGCTTATGTTCTTTTTAAGCGCATCTTTGAGAGTACGCGTATACTTCCGCTGGTAGGCGTCGGCCACTTGCAGCATCGACGGCTTCGACGCGTGGTCCAGCCCGCCCAGAATCCTTATCAAAACTTTGTCGTCGGCGCTCCAGCCCTTCATGGCCTTTTCTAGTCTCATAGCTAAGAATTCCTCGGGCGGCACCAACAGCGCCGATAACGCCAAAAAGAACTTCTTGCCGCACTTCGCCTCCAGAGCTTTCTTCAATGATTTATTATAAGTAGATTCATAAATTTCTTGTATTAATTTAACTTCATCTGGTGGAGAGGTAAGTAACCAGTCCACAATACGGTCCTGTGTGGGTCGATACCGTTGTCTCTCGCGGGGCGCGGGACTCTCGGGCGGCATCGCGTCGACGCCGTCGCAGCGGCCGCATCGGTGCGAGCGACCTCACGCCATCGTGCTCTCTCGGACACACCGCGACGGCCCCGACGAGGTCCGAATCGCCTCAAAATCGGAAAAGAAGCCACCCACTTTCATCAGACGATCGAGACGAGTCACGACGATGGCGTACGGGTCAACGAAGACGCCGCGGCTTGCCTCGTGGAAGTTCTGGAACATGTTCTTCGTGCACTCGTGGTGGAGGCGCTCGGCGTGGTGCGCCGCGCGTTTCTTGTCGACGGGCCCCGTCCAGTTGCGCTTGCCTTTCAAGATCTCCAGGATCAAATGCTTCAAATCTTTAAACAGCATGCCTAGTTCTTTGCCGATGTAGTCGAAGAGCGCCTTGTCTCGGCGGCCCTCCCAGCACTTCTTGCCCGCTTCGAGCTGTTCCGGGGAGCGCGTCATACATAATTCAATGAGGGCGTTCTCGTCGCAGCCCATGCCGTGGCACGCCGCGTGGATGACATCTGCCACATATTCATCTGGATCGGACAGCGCGTGGCCCATCATCCGCCCGTAATCGGAGCCAGTTTTACTCTTGACGTCTTTACACAAGTCCCGGTCGAACTTGGCGCGGTATTGAGCCTTCGTTCTGTTTAACGAGGCTTTCGTGCGCGTACATAGCACCGCTATTAATTTAGAATTATCACATCCAGAAAAGCCACCTTTGAGAATACCAGCATGCATCGCATCTCGAGCCATGGTCGCGTCCATCTCGGCGATGCGATCTTTCAACATGTCGTTGATCTTCTGCAACCGCCGGCAGCACTCCTTCTTGGTCTCGGGGTCGTCGAGCGAGCCCCGCGCGGCGACGATCTTCGCGACCGTCGTGTTGCGCAGGCGCGTCTTCTCGTCGAGCATGACCTGGGACATGGCGGCCATGGTGAGCTTGGGATGCCTGTTCAGCTGCTCTGGCGCGTGGCGGAGCGCGCGCTTCGCGCCCTGGCTGCGCGGTGTGTTTGTTGTGGCGTGACGAGCCTGGCGTGCGCGGGGGGCAGCTTTACGCCCCGTCCGTGGCCCAACTCCTCGGGATTTCCAGGGAGAGCTCGAGCTAGCTTTTTTTGCGCGGGTCGCGCGCCGGGCAATTTCCTCTGTTGCCAGTCCGTCGGGGGCTGGTAAAACAACGCTCTTCG
>Ga0099799_10355_pt1 | contig 12388 bp, 10 predicted proteins | sample Uncmet6_SortLC_1_FD_89033 | JGI IMG/M metagenome (GOLD analysis project Ga0099799, IMG submission 89033) | Marine eukaryotic communities from CALCOFI LINE 67, Pacific Ocean - CN11_C50_N6_SortLC_1 | ecosystem: Environmental > Aquatic > Marine > Oceanic | place: Pacific Ocean: Monterey Bay...
ACTTTGTCGATCGAAAGCGGGCCGAAGTCTTGCTTTCCGGCTTTGGGTTCGGAAAAAGTGAGAAAGGGGAGGCCGAACGCGAGGCTGTCACGAAGTGGCACACCCTGACGCCAGAGGCGAGACAGCCGTACAAACTCATGGCTGCTTCGCATGACGAGAAGCAGCCATTGATTTTGGACACGGTCGTCGGCCTTATCAAGGCTGACACCAACAAGACCTACGCGCACACCTCAAATGAGTTGGGCGCATGGTGCTCGGGAGCCTCCATCCGGAGGCTCTTTGTAAAGTCGGGTGTCCGCATGTATGCGGACATCCCGATTCCAAATCTCTCGGTCGACCAGCTCGACCAGCGGCGGCGGTTCGGCGAGAAGGTGGTGAAGCAGTTTTACGGCCTCCCATCTCGCCAACCTATCCTTGATATCCACTTCGACGAGAAGTGGTTTAAAGGACACGTTTCGCGGAAAAACCATAAGCAATGCATCGAATTGGGCATTGTTGAGACGACGGCGACCGAAACCAAACACAAAAATCACATTCCAAAGGTGATGGTGGTGGCTGTGACCGCCTATGCTTTTGAAAATGGATTCGAAGGTGGAGGTGACGGTCTGAAAATTGGGTGCTACCGGGCTCAGGGTGTCAAGATGGCCCGGAGAACCGTCCGGGCATACAATCAGGTGAGCCGGAAGTATGACGGATCTTTGGTGAGAAAAAAGGGAGATGCTTATTTGGTTGACTGCAATGTGACCGGCAGCTCGAAGGGAACCGAGGACGATCCCAAGTTCTCCCTGAAGCACGTCTTTAAGAGTCAAGTATTTCCGGCTGTTGAAGAGCTGGTTGAAGAAGGTGGGAAATATGAAGGATATTTGCCAATCTTCAGGGGGGACAATGCTGGACCGCATAAGGAGAAAACTAAGGGTGGATTTGACACCTTTTGTGCTGAGTACTGCGAGGAGAGGGGGTGGAAATGGGAGCCGCAATCTGCACAGTCCCCAGAATTCAACAACAACGATCTGACGGTATTCCCTGCAATGTCGAAGCGTCATAGCGTTCTCCTGAAGAAGAGTTCTGGTCGAAAGGTTGCTGATAAGGACACTATTTTTGAGAAAGCGAAGGAGGTCTTCGATGAGTACCCTTCACCGGCAATAGCGAGAGGGCACATTCTTGCGTACCGGCTAATAAAGAAAGCACTGGAAATCGATGGTCGGAACGACTATATTAGAAATGGATTGCATTGCAACGTCAGGCAGGACTTCATTGATTGCGACAAAGGCGTTAGATTAAGACTGAAGAAAGATGATTAAATTAAAAATATTAATTCACCACGACGAACCGTTTTACGTATAATAGTGGTAACACAACTCTAGTAAACTTGGTAGTACGTACGAGCTCGTATTTTGTTAGACAAAAAACGTGCATCAGTTAGCTCGAATCTGACCTCGTATACTCCTAGTAGGTCACAAAAGCCAAGTTTCAGAAGAAAAAAACAAGCATAACATCTTTGCGAGAAGTCACTCGAGACTGTAGGACCGTCTCTTAGAACATCTTCTCCCAGAATGTCGACGCGGTTGCTAAAAAATTTGAGACGTGCATGAACATATGCATGAAGGAATTCCTGTCCCTCTGGGGCTCTGGAGGTACAGTTGTACGAGAGTAGTATAACATACAGCTGTACTAATAGGTAAGTAGTAGTACTGTACAATCCTTTTTATCGCTCCATTTATTTTCGAAAGCGGCGGCTGTCTAAATTAAATAATGTTGTAATACTTTTTGGCATGAAGAAGAATTAAAATCCCACTTCCTCGGCAGAATTGTCTTCGTCTTCGCTGTCTCCTGTATCTTCAACTTCGTACTCTAAGCTCAGATCCCATCTCGAACTAGGAGCACCAGAGCCCACGTATTTCACAAACCGCATCGTCCCCGGGTCTCGATAAACTAAGGATAGAGTGTTATTGCTTGCAGAAACACTGAGAAGTTTTGTGTCGTCATCATCGTTGTACTCATCAGCCGCTCCCACTGGACCATCGGAGTCTTCGTCAGCAGCAATGTAACATTCAAAGCCTCCTGCATCACCAGAGTCCCAGATGGCATCATCTGCATCGCCTCCAGCAATTTCACCGACCTCGTCGTACTGTAGTTGATTGCCACTTCCAGCTGCGAGGCAAAGAGTTGCATCGAGAACAGCATTTTGCGTCAATATACCGTAGTGAGCGACCGTATAGTCCAGCCCAGGCCTGAATCTTCTTGCTTTACCACGGTATCCCTTTGGCATGCCCAGACTCGATATCAATTGCAACCACCTACCGAACGCTGGGCTTTGAAATAATGACTTCTTCAGGTGGAGCATTGAAGCACCTGCGAAGGCAAATTCGCTGCTATCCTCAACCCCGACGTATTCGAGAAACCGCTGCTTGTGTGCAGGGCCAACTGCCGTCCATTTATCACTTACTCCGGCGCGATAGTCTAGCGAAGGTCGATTTTTTCCTAGTCCCAGCTCCTTATCGGCTTTTGTGGTTGCGTTCTTCATTCGAATTTCCCATTCTTTGTTCAAAAAGTGTCGCAGCTGGACGCTGGATTGATCTTCGAAACATTCTCGAATCTCCTTCATAGACTTCTCGGCCAGGTACATGGGATTTAGGTACTTCGCAAGGATCTCTTTATCGCGGCTGGCTAGAGGAGCATCAGCATTGATCCTTCCGTCTTTTGCCGTCGAAGCCGTCGAAGCCGTCGAAGCGCTGTTGCTCGGTTTTCCGTCGGCAATTTTCTCAACAAATTTTACAAATTCCCCTTCGGTATCTTCGCCAGCGGCGGTCGATTTGAGACGATTCAGCGTTGCGTTCTCGATCTCTTCTGGGGCATGTTTTGCGTGGTACCATCCCTGAATAGAAAGTCGAGGCCGGTCACAAAATACTTCCTGTACAGAGTGAAACGATTTGCCAGGCGCGACAACAAAGTACGCCATCGAATTATAGTGGGGCAAAATCGTCTTGTCGGGAAAGGGACAAGGAACACGCGAGTTCATCTGGTCATCGCTGTTCTCTTGCATGCATCCGTAAAGTTCCAAATGGCCACCATCTTCACGCTTCCATTCCGGATCTGGATCCGTCAGATATATAATGTACGATACCTTGCGCGTTCCAATAACATCATCGTGACATAAGAGGTGACAGCCCTTGGCGTGACAATTGGCAGCACAATCAACTTTCCCCGTCAGAGTTCCCTTCGGCAGATCGGAAGCGCGTTCCACGAATGAACGAAAATCGTCCGAGTACAGCGCAGCACGGAGCTTCACGAGATGTGGCATGGCTTCGGCCATTTCGGAACCCTCCGATAAATTGGCGAGATCGACGCTTTGGTATACCCGAAACAGATCGCTCTCCTTGAACTGAACCTTGGAATTCATCTTTACTTCGTCGAGGACAGACGAGAGAAAGCCATCTACGCACAAATTCCGGACGATGCCGTGCGGGTAGGGCTTAGCATCGCGGTAAGACGACCGGAGACATTCGCAGCTGGGGAAAACGGTTGGAGATATCACCGAGCTAATAATGTGATTGGTGGCACCGTCGTCGTCATGGTTATCTCCGTCGTGCCGGATTTTCTTCGTTGGAGGTTCGGCGTTAGTGTTGGGAGACATTCGAAATCTATCTTATTACCGGTGTATCTTCAATGGCATCGGTGTTGCGGCGTGGTGGGGGGAGCTAATGGTGGGGGCGGGGGGGGCAGGAGGTGGACTCGATGAGGAGCAAAAGAAAAGTGGACCAACGGAGGAGAAAGGAGAAAGGTCCTGCAGCTGTACTCTCGTAAGTTATAAAAATGAAGCTACGTAAATTAATGTACGTTAGCAGTGTACGCTTTTAGCTAGCATGGGAGCATGGCGTGCCAGATTTTTATGCGGGTTGCGGGATTCCTAACCCAATAGAAAATCCTTGCATCCCTCGGGCCTGCTCGTACTCTAGAGTAGATGATAAATTGATTGATTACAGCTGATGATGACTCGAAAAAATGAAAAATTTCATGTGCATACAGACAGTGAGGAAGACTTAAATATTTGTTTATGCACGGTGCTTTTAGCTTGACCTTCACAATAGCTAAAGAAAGAAATAATGCTAGTCATACAACATGTAATAGATCACTCTCAGCTCTAGCTCGAAGCGCCAGCGTGGCGTAAGGCCGTCACGACGAATCCATCCTGCTCTGCTCTGGATGGTATATTCAGGAGGGGGAATCCATGCTGTGCCAACAGCGCTTTGTTCGCCCAAGCGTACTCCGGTTCCGCAATTTAGGCGAGAGGAGCACCTGTTAAAAATGCGTGAGTGCGCACCATCCATCTCCCGCGCCTCCCGCGTCATTCCTTCTTCTCCTCCACTGCCGCAGCCTCCATGGCCCAGTCGTACTCCTCCTGCGCGGCAAGGGCCGCATCCAGCCGCAGCGCGTGCCCATCCTTGATCCCCAGGGCGGCGGCCCCCGCCGCGGTGAGACCGGTCCCGGCCCCGCCGTGACCGGCCGGGGAAGCGTCGGTTCCGCCGCTGCCTCCGCCCATGATGAAGCCCGGGTCGGACCCCGCCCTGACGCGGTGCCTGTGCGCCTCGGACAGGTGGCGGGGCAGGAGGGGGCGGCCCCGGGGGTACCCCTCCGCCCTAGCCACCCGGAGTGCCGCGGCGACGAGGCGCTGGGCGTACGCCTTCGCCAGGGTGGAGACTACGATGCATATCTCCCTGGAGGACTCGGGCGCCACTACGTCGCGGAGGGGGGGGGGGGGCTCGATGGCGCCGCCTCCTCCGCCGCCGCCGCCGGTGGCCGCCGCCGGGCCCTCCCCCGCGCGGTGCGGACACCTCCCAAGGGCGGCCGCGACCATGCCGTTCCTGGCAACGATGCCCAGGCCGGGGGGCGCCCCTAGGAGGTTGCTTCCCCCCTGGGACCTGCGGACATAGCGGACCTCCTCGTTCTGGACGAGGCGGTGCGAGACGTAGGCGGAGAGGGCGCCGGCGGGGAACGCGACGCGCTTGTAGGCCTCGAACCTCTCCAGCTCGCTAGGAGGGAGCCTCCCCAGGACGTCCGCCATGAGGGCCCCCTCGGCCGTGGCGGTGGACTCCTCCCCTGGGGCGCCCTGCGCCGAGGAGGCCGTGAGGGAGGTCCGCTGCTGCTCGGGATCGGAGGGCCGCCCCTTCTTGGCCGCTCCGGCGCCGGAGCCCGCGATGGCGGCCGAACGGGGCCGCTTGATCCCCGCGAGGCCCTTCGCGTTCATGGCTGTCGTCATCGCGGTGGTTCGGGCGTGGAATGCCGCCGGGGTGAGCTGCGAAAAAAATGTAGTGGGCGTGGTGGCATGTGGCATGTGGCATGTGGCATGGTCGTCGTGACATACAGTAATACTTAGTACAAAATAACTAATATGCGTATGGATACTACTACTACTAGAGTACTGTACTAGCTAGTAGGAGTACATACTCTACTAGAGTAGTATGACAGCAAACCTGCAAACATCCCAACATGCGATGTCTTGCTAATAATTAGACTACGAGTCGTCTGCATACTCTTGTAGTGTAGCACGGCATTATTATTATTTATCATCCCAGAAACCCCCCACCCACCCCATGCCCCGCTTCTCCCTCTCCCCTCCCCCCAAAGGGCGGGACGGCGGCGGGCAGGCGGGCGCAATGAGGGAGAAGCACCTCGGCCGCGTCGACTGGGACGAGGACGACGACACCGACACGGACTCCTCGTCCTCGTCGTCCGACAGCAGCGGCTCGGCGTCCACCGACGAGGAGGAGCCGCCCCACCCGCTGGGGTTCCCGGCGTCGTACGGTCGGACCCGCTTCGGCCTGTACCCCCCCGACGAGCTGGAGGAGGGGCCGGACCCCCAGTCCCGCGGAGGCTACGCCTGGTTCGATCCCGGGGACTGGGAGGTCCCGGCGCCGGCCCCGTCGACCCTGGCGGGACCGGGGGGCGCCGGATCGGCCGGGGTGGGCCCTGGCGCCCTCATGTCGCACCACCACCGGAGGAGGCTGGCGTCGGCCGCCGCCGCCTCCGAGGCGGTCGACGACCTGACCGAACGCATGGGCCGGGTCGCCGCCCTGGTCGCGGTCGCCGCGCGGGCTGGCGACGGGGAGGGGGGGGGAGCGGCTGCGGCAGGAGCGGGAGCGGGAGCGGGAGCGGCGCAGGACTGCCGCGGGGCTCTGGAAGCTGGCTGACGCGGCCGAGAGGGAGGCCAGGCAGATCCGCCGCGAGAGGGACGCCGAGCGGGCCAGGATGGAGGCCGAGCAGGAGCGGGCCGCGTCCCTCCTGCGGAGCCTCATCGCCCGGGACCAGAGGGAGGCCGAGGAGGTCGAGGAGCGGGAGCGGCGCGACCAGGAGCGGGCCGAGGACGCCGCCCGGAGGAGGGCGGACGCGGAGAAGGCAGAAGCTGAGCGCAGGGCGGCAGCCGAGAGGTCCAGGGAGAAGAAGGAGCAAGCGTTGAGAAAGGAGGAGGAGGACCAGCAGCGGCAGAGGGCCGAGAACGACGTGGCCCGGGAGAGGCAGAAGGTGGAGGCCAAGGCTAGGTTCGAAGCGGAGGAGGCCAAGAAGACCGAGTGGCTGACGAAGGCCAAGAAACTCACGGCCAAGCTGGTCGAGGTGCGGGCCTCGCTCAAGCCCTTCGAAGCCAACAAGGCCGTCTCGAAGCGTCGGCTACAGTTTAAGAAGGTGGCCCGGGGGAAGCTCAATACGCTGAGTCACGACGCGGAGAAGATCCGCTCGGTCACCTCCGACATTGTCAACGCCATAGGCGCCGCCCGGGCTGACGACGAGCAGGTCAAGCAGCAGATGAAGGAGACGGGGGACATGGCAGACGGAGGCTTGACGCCAGACATGACCCTCGGAAAGCGCTACCTGCTCGATCTCCTCTGCTCCAACGTCATCGTGCGCGTCCAGGCCGAGGGATTCAACGGAACCCGTGGCGATGGCTTCCCCCTCGCGGCCATGCTCGCCACCGCCTCGGTCCAGGTCAAGGAGCTGGTGCCGCTCCTCGCCTCCCACTTCTACACGGCATGCCCGGCGACGATGCCCGCGCTTCCTGAGGATGTCGAGGGAGACGATGAGAATGCGCTCATGGAGAGCCTGGGGATGCTCAAGGACAAGACGGGAGAGTACGAGACGTTCGACCGATTCCTTACGAGGACAGAGGGCCTCGTCTCCATGATGGCAGGCATCATGGCGTCGATCCCCTCCGACCACGTGCTGATGGGTGGTCATAGGGGTGCGATGGATTGGCTTGGTCGCTTCCTCGACCTGCTTCCACCTGCGCCTCAGGAGCCCTTGTCTCTCTTGACGGCGCCGGTCCTGGTTGCCTTCCTTACCGGAGCTGGAAAAATGCTTGCAAATAAGTTCCCTCAGGAGTTCAAGGGGCATCTCGATATCATTACCAACGATATTTTCAAACGCCTTGACGTTGGTACGATTGGCCTGCCCAGCGCAACAAGGCTAAAGAAGATTCTTGAGGGTGGCTTTGAGGGATTCCGAACAACCATCCCGCCCGGTGCCGTCGAAGCGTATTATGACGCTGCTGGAGGAGATATTGCCGCCCCATCTCTGTCCGCACCGCGGCCTCCATTGGCGGCGCCGGCTGCTACTCCATTTGGGCAGTCGCAGCCTTTCCCGCCACAACAGCCCTTGCAAGCGCAACAGCAACCTCAACAACAACAACAACAACAACAACAACAACAACAACAACAGGGCGGTGGATTCGCCTCTTTCGACGCCACGCAGCAGCAGGGCGGAGGATTCGCCTCTTTCAACGCTTCGCAGCAGCAGCAGCAGCAGCAGCAGCAGTCACCCTTTGGATCTAGCGGGGCGTCTGGGCCTGCCGGCCAGCCATCGTCCAATAAGCCTCCGTGCCGATTCTTCGCGCAGGGCAGGTGTAGGAATGGCGCCAATTGCAAATTCTCACATGACAGCCCCGCGGGCGGCACTTTCGGGGGTCCCGCTATAGCGGCAGGCCCCTATAGTGGACCTAATGTCCCGAATCCTTCGGCATTTGGAGGGGCGGGCCCTGGAAATCCATCGCCGTTTGGGCAGACCAGCGCTACGGCTTCGTCGTCATTTGGGCAAGCAGCAGCTCCTTCCCCTTCACCATTTGGGCAGGCGGCCGCATCGCCATTCGGGCAGACAAATGCTCCCAGTTCATCGCCGTTCGGACAGGCGAATGCCCCTGACCCTTCGCCATTCGGATCAACGACTGCTCCCCTTTCATCTCCTTTTGGCCAGGCCAATGCACCCGCTGCTGCCCCGTTTGGACAAACGAACCCCGGTGCTCCTACGCCATTCGGAAATACAAATGCACCTACCCCTTCACCCTTCGGACAAGGCCTCGCATCTGCCCCTACGCCCTTCGGACAATCGAGCGCTCCTGTCCCATCACCCTTCGGCAGTGGTACAAGTGGGAATCTTTCACCATTTGGTGGCAGTGTAGTGAACAATCCGTCGCCCTTTGGAAGCGGTGCAGCTGGAAGGAACGGGTTTGGCGCTAACGCGTCGAAAGGCTCCGGGTTTGGGGGGGGGGCGGGGGGGGCAACCGACCTCCCTGCAAATTTTTCGCGCAGGGGCGCTGTAGAAATGGTGCAAATTGTAAGTTCTCGCACGACACCCCAAGCAACTCGGGAAGCAGCGACAATTCATCTTCTTGGGGATCGGTCTCGTCCCCTTTTGGCGGTGGTGGCGCTGGGAATACCGCATTCGGTGGAGGCGGCGGCGTTACCCGGGGGGGGGGGGGCAATTCGTTTGGTGGGAATCCATTTGGCGCTCCTCGTCGATAATTTTTTCTAGAAGACCTTATATCTTACATCGCACACTTGCTCCGTTGGTGATGTGCCGTGATGCCACGTGATCATTGAGAGACCGTCCCATTTCGAATTTTCTTGAAAACGTGAATAATTGAATTGTATAATATTTCGATTTTGTTTTCATAAATATTCCTCATACAGAATCGATCATCATGGATACCACCGACGCCCCGCAAATGATAGAGCACATCAATAGCTCACTTGATTTCACTCCCCATGACACGAAATGGGTTCCGGCGTCAGCGCGGTTCATCTGCTGCGGAGTTTCAACCAGCGGTACTGGTGTTCTCAATGTCTACGAGCTGTCGCGGGGAAAACTCACAACGCCACAGAAAATCTTCGACATCGGTCCCATAGGGCTCCGCTGCGCTACATTTGGAGCATCAAATGCACAGATGAGGCACGTCGCTGTCGGCGACTTTGGGGGATCACTATCTATCGTTGATATGGAGCGGGCAGCAGCCGTAGATTCTGCCAGCGATTCCCGGATCTTCTCGGTTAAGGCCAGCAACGCTATCGTCAACGCCATCGACGGCATCAGTGGATCGACAGGCAAAAGTCACGGTGCCCCCGAGCTAGTCACGGGTGGCCAGGATGGTCTTGTTCGCGTCTGGGACCCCCGGGTTAATCATCCAGTGGTCTCTCTTGAGCCTGAAGATGGAATGTCTGGTCGCGATTGCTGGACCGTTGCCTTTGGCGATTCTTTCAACGACGAAGAGCGCTGCGTGGCGGCTGGCTATGACAATGGCGACCTTAAACTCTTCGATCTTCGAATGGGTGGAAATGTACGGTGGGAAACGAACTGCACAAATGGCGTGACATCCGTTGAGTTCGACAGAGCTGACATTGAGATGAATAAACTAGTCGTCTCCACCCTCGAGAGCAGGTTTCGCATCTTCGACATGCGCACCCAGCATCCAAAACATGGGTTCACCCACGCCTCTGTCAGGGCCCATCGCTCCACCATCTGGCTTGCCAGACACTTGCCTCAGAACAGAGACATTTTCATAACCTGTGGAGGCAACGGGGGCATAAATCTTTATAGGTATCAGTATCCCCTCGCCCGTTTCAAGGATCACCCGGACGATGGTCTCCCCATAGGGGCGATGGGAACAACCGAGCTCCTCAACTCAAGAATCATTTCTACTCAGCCCATCACAAGCTTCGATTGGAGTCCCGACAAAGAGGGTCTCTCCTGTCTTTCTTCCCTCGATCAAACTCTGCGTGTGTATATCGTCACGAAGCTCGCCAAGCTGTAGAAAATGAGATGGTTCAACCAAATTCTTGTGTTGAAGAAGTCGTAGAAAGTTTTCTTATTTATACAATCTCTACTGTAGCTCCCAATCCTTCCAACTTAGCCTTCAACTCTTCAGCCTCATCCTTTTTAATTCCCGTCATAACTGTCTTGGGCACTCCCTCTACAAGATCCTTGGCCTCCTTCAGTCCCAGAGAAGCCATCGTCCGAACTTCCTTGATAACCTTGATCTTTGCCTTGGCATCGAACCCAACGAGCTTCAGGTCAAACGACGTCTTCTCCGCAGCCGCTGCAGTCTCATCGGAACCGTCCGCCCCGGCGTTCTTTCCTCCTCCCCCTGCGCCAGCTCCCAGTGCGGCCGCATTTATGTTCATCCCTAACTTCTCGGCTAGCAACTCGGTCACGATGTGAACCTCGACCATGTCCAGCTCCAGAATCTTTTCGAATACAGCGTCGACCTTGGGAGAGCATGGGGTCTCGTAGTTGTGCTGGACACTCCTTGCATCGTGAGCAGCCCCTGCCGACAAGGCTCGGGACGACTCCATGATATTAGTGGAACTAGCGGACACAGCAGGTGTCGCATGATCGCATTGTCGGCTCAACAGACGGCTCGATCTCGATGCTGCAGCGAGTACAGACCTGGACGCAATATTTGCAACGGAATACATTTTTAATATAGAAATGTTAGTTGTAGACTGGGAGAGAATAGTGCGGGCTGAGGAACGCTGGGCGGGGGAACTTGCGTTGGCTTGAAGCGGGCGACGCCCGAGAAAGATGAGAAGGAAAGGGGTGCTCGGACGGTACTCTAGAAAAATAATGACAGCCTAGAGCTCCTCTGGAACAACGCCTGTTCGACTGGCGGAGGACAAACAGTAATAATAATATTATTTATATATATATATATATCACGCTCGCGCGTATGCGTACTAGCTAGTACTAGTACTAGAATATGCGTATTAAAATATACGAGAGAAATAATATATATATATATATATATATATATATATATAATTTTTATTTTATTACTTATTAATAGAGTACGAGCTCGTACGACTCGTATTATGTATATTTTATTACTACTCTAGAGTATGCATACTACTAGCTAGTAGTACTAGACTAGAGTACGCCGCGTAGTACACTATGGATACCTAGAGTACTCCTACTCTAGTGATAATATCCATAAAAAGCTACCGTGCTTCTACTAGCTAGTAGGCTTGTTAGCGTGTGGTGCCTACTAGAGTATGATGAGGACGATCGGGCCTCCGAGCCTCCTGAGTGAGTAAGGGCTCTGACTCGTCGACTGACTTGACGTCACGCTTGAAACTCCCTACAAGCAATTAACGACAGAACCGGTTCGACAGAGGAGACTGGAGAGAAGTCTCTGATCGAGTTCAAATTTGTACATAAAGCATGGCGTCCTTCAGAATCCTTGCTTGTTTCCTCGCAGCCATTCTGGCTGGACTGGCGCAAGCATACAGTGCCCAACCGACCAGTGTTCCGTCATCTTTGCAAATCAAATCAAAGTTATCCAGGAGATCCTTATTCGGGGCGGGGGCTGCTGTATTTGGCGGCAGCCTAGCTGCCCTCTCCAATCCGCCCCCGGCCACAGCGGCAGCCGGCGACGATAAGTTCCAGAAGAACGAGTTCAACTCGTTAGAAACGTACCTCTACACAATCTTGCGCGTTAGGGAGGCTACGGCACAGGAATCCCGCCTCATCAAAACTGGAAAGTTCAAAGATATCCAGCGCGCGAACGTCAAGCTTGCGGTCAGATTCATGCTGAACAATTATCGCCTTTCTGACAATGTTGTCGCAGCTGCTTCATTTTTGGACGGGCAGCGATCCTTTCAGGCTGGCCAGGATGGGCAAAAGGCAGTGCAGAATCTCGTCACGATCTTAGAATATTTTGACTCAGCCGGGGTAGAAAATATCAAAGTCGGAGGTGACAGCATGGCGGGGAAGGAGAAAATTGTTTTAAGTGGTCTAGAGGCGACACAGAGAAGTCTTGACGACTTTATTTCATACTTTCCGAAAGATGCTGTTCAGACGGTAAGAGCTTCGCATTCTGTACTAACCATTCAGAATTCTTCTTTCTTAAATGTGATATCAAAGTTTTCGTTTCCAATCGCTCATGCATATTTCTCGCTGCCACTTTTCCCGTCTTTCCATTGGTCATGTTTTCTCATGTCAGGCACTTAACAAGATTGATCAGGAGAATTCTCTGAACGAAAAGGAATTTGACACCAGTCTAGGTACTATTCTCAACCTTAGCCCCGCACCACAATAGTTATCAACCAAAGTTATCTTAGGGTGGTGGGCG
>Ga0099799_10356_pt1 | contig 12369 bp, 10 predicted proteins | sample Uncmet6_SortLC_1_FD_89033 | JGI IMG/M metagenome (GOLD analysis project Ga0099799, IMG submission 89033) | Marine eukaryotic communities from CALCOFI LINE 67, Pacific Ocean - CN11_C50_N6_SortLC_1 | ecosystem: Environmental > Aquatic > Marine > Oceanic | place: Pacific Ocean: Monterey Bay...
TTGTGTAAGCAGGTCGCTGATTCACTACCTCCAATGTGTTAAAGAGACGGAGCATAACCCTGAGTTCGTGCTTGCAGACTGGTGTCGAAGATGCGAGAGCAATCTTGCCATCTGGGCCTTCAACGTGCGCAAGAGCGAGGACCTGTGGCTGAGTGCACTGCTGGAGGACCTTAGCGACGACCTGAAAGTACATGTCATCAGTGTTTGAAACAAGATGGTTCCAAGAATAGTGGTGGTCCTGGAGCTGGGCACGAACCTTCTCAAGTCTCTGCCCTATCCAGGGGTAGTACCCGATCCACTCTCAGTAGTCGCGCTCAGCAGACAGTCGACGAACGCCTCAAGCGGATTAAGAAAGAGAAAGGTCAGCAGGTGATCGCGAAGCTAACGTCGAGGTCAGACATTGTGGAGAGGGAGCTTAAGGTCCGCAAGGAGCACCACCTTTCCAGGCACTATGTACCGGCCATCATTAGTGTGCACCACACTGTTCAGCATGCTGCTTACTCCGAGGCCATGGCTGAGCCGGGCTACTGCATTACCATGGAGGGCGCCGACACCACGGCTGAGAACCTTATGCTTGATCTGCGAAAATCTGGCAGACCCTTCCCCCCGAAGGCTCTGAAGAGGATCGGCATTTCTCTCTTGCACATGCACGAGCACGGCATCATTCATGGAGATTTTGGCACACACAACATTGGAAAGTTCGGGTCTCGCTGGAAGCTGCTAGGTGTTGGTGGCGGTGTCAACTTTGGTGATGGTACAGACCCGAACCGCGGTTTTTACCATCCACCCGAATCGATTGTTGTGGAGACGAAACGCACCTCAGTGGGCAAGAAGGCCATTTCGGCCTGCGTCGTGTCCATTCCCGCGAGCGCGACCTATGATATCTGGGCTTATGGTGTTATCGTCTACGAAGCGATCACCGGCACTCCTCTCCCCCCGTATGCTTGCAGAGGGAAGCGCGCAATGAGCTCTACAGAAGTCGCTAGGATTGGCAGATGGGATGAGAGAAGCCTCGAGAAGGCGCTTAGTAACGTCGAACACGATGGTAATGCCGTCGATCTGCTCAGTCGCCTCCTTCATTGGGACCCTGCAAGGCGATGCAATTCCATTCGAGATGTTCTGGAGCACCCATTCTATGCGGGCATTCAAGCGATTGCCCCTGCTGGCGATGGTGCATTCGCATCGGCGATGCCAAAGGACGCCGGTGCCATTACCAGCGCCCCCGTGAACGGCCAAAGCACCGGCTTTGCTGATTTTGACGACCATGATTTTCTTTCGTCGGCACCGTCAAGCAGCGACCCTCTATCCCTCAAGTCATCCCGTAGCGAGAACGAGGAGAACCGGGGGACTAACGCGACAAGCCGAATGACATCTGGAATTTCTGGGCGCGTTTCTCCTCCCTTGACAGCCGGTGGCAAGCCGCGCAGGAAAACAAAGATCAGAGCGGCCACATCGTATGATGACGATGATGCCAGAAGTGTCAGCACATTCAAATCTTTCCGTAAGGGACTGAAGAAGAAGCTTTCAAGATAAACACAAAGGGGATAAGGTACCATTAGCGGAGCTTGAAGTCTACACGGTTCGATGTAGATCTTTAATCACATAACATTATATATATGTATTATTCATCTTAAATAACATCATTTAGAGACAATATTTTTTTCTGAAGCTTTCAAAGGCGTAATGATTCATTATACTCCAGTGCTTGCACCTCTTCCTCGCTGAGGCCGAAAAAGTTATACCATGGTATTGGAATTGAAGCTTTGAATGCATCCGTAGATAAAAACTCCATTCCTCCTAACTTGACGGATGGTAGGAACAGAGCTCGAGCGTGGAGCGCAACAGACCTATCGGGCAGTCCTGGGCGGTCTGAACCATAGCGCAAGTCTCCAGCAATGGGGCACGCTCCTGCGGCCGACAGAAGAGAGCGGACCTGATGTCGAGCTCCTGTTTCAGTACGAACTGTGACTAGGTGAAGCAAGGGCCTGAAAGCAGAACTTTGCGAGGGGAATGATGCGAGGTGACGCCACTCCAGAGAACAAATTCTGCCTTCGGCGAGCTTGGAATCAAGCTCAGAAGAATAGTGCTTCGAGGGATGAAGGGGTCTAACCAAAACAGATCCTCGCCCTCCATTTCTTCTGTTTTGTTGCAGTAGTCCCGTCAACACATAGACTTTACTCCTATTAGCCCAAGCATCACCCTCCCAATCAATGTCATAATTGGTATCATCCATTGACCCCCTCTCCTTCTTTCCTAATCTCAAGTTATCAACATCAATTCGCGATAATGACCTGTTCCTTAATACATCGATTGATGGTGCCTCCACGACGCACAGATACTCCTTTTTGACATCTCCTTTCTTCCATGCCGTTTGAACACGCTGTGCCGACTTTCTATTCTTCCCCAAAAGTAAGACGCCAGTACAGGGCTGGTCAATCCGATGGAGAGGACGCAAAAAGTCTGACTCTGAACCGCCGCCGAGCCTTCGTCGCCGCAAATGGGTGAGCAAACACTTTGACGAGTCGGGGACACCTGCATCGTTAGGAACCGAGTGCCATCCAGCAGGCTTATTCACAGCAAGAAGGTGGTGATTGGAGAATATTACCTCCGGGGTTAGGAGACGATTTCTCCCTGATAACGACGAGAGATCATATCTCCTCTCAAAATGACGGGTAGGTCTACATCTGCGATTGCTGATGCCACCACCACTCCAACTCGAGGAACCACAAATGAATGGAAAAAGACGAGCAGACGTCATGACAATTTGTCGCCCCATATGTAAGCTCATCAGATTGGCACTATGACGTCCATTCCCTTGCGATTTTTGCCTGGTGAAGTGCACGCAATTGAGAACTTATTCGTCAAGTTATGTCATGGACCTGACCAAGTTGAGCCATGTACCATCATCTTATGAGGGAGTTCGGAGCGAGGATGACGAAATATTTACCTCCGGGTAGGAATATTGCCGTATATCATCTTGTACGCTCGTATGTCAATCACGTATCACGTATCACGTATCACTATTAGAACCTAAGTAGCTAGGCAGACATACGTGACGGGATGCCACAACGTCACTTTGCATTTATTTGATCTCACATGTCAATATCTCATTCTTCAGTCGCCCCGAAGTTCAACCATGAGGATCTTCGCCCTTTTCACAACTATAGCATCCCTCTTGGGTTCGACATTTGCTTTTGTATTAAACCGGCCCATCCATCATTCATCCATTGCCAGTTCGGCAACGGCCCTCTCCGCTACTCTTGAGGCGATTCTCTTCGATTGCGACGGAGTTCTTGCCGATACTGAGAGGGATGGCCACCGCCCTGCATTCAACCGTGCTTTCAAAGAAAACGGCATCGATGACGAATGGAGTGTTGATCACTACGGCGAACTCCTTGAAATTGCTGGGGGCAAGGAGCGCATGACCGGTCACTGGAACGAGATGGGCTGGCCAGACTCTCTTCCCACGTCCGACGAGGAGCGAAAGGCCAAAATAAAGGGACTGCACCTTCAAAAGACGGACATTTTCATGGAAATGATCAACGAGGGCGCGATTCCCCTGCGACCCGGTGTCCTTCGACTTATTGACGAGGCAATCGAGAACGGAGTCCGACTGGCATGCTGTTCCACTAGCAACGACAAAGCGGTTTCGAACCTCATTAAGACTCTGATGGGACCTGAACGGGCGGCCAAATTCAGCATTTTTGCGGGGGACATGGTGAAGAAGAAAAAGCCGGCGCCAGATGTTTATAATATGGCCGTGGATGAAATGCAATTAGATAAATCTCGCTGCGTTATTGTTGAGGATACCAGCATCGGATTGGGAGCCGCCAAGGCTGCAGGGATTAAATGCATCGTCACAAAGTCGGCCTACGCCGACAAGGAGGATTTCACAGGAGCGAATGCCATCGTCGATGACCTTGACCTTGGAGATGTCACACTTGGAACCCTCGCCTCCTTACTAGACTAAATATTGCGGACTCGCATACGTCGTGCCGATGTGGCATTTACTATTTTGATGCATTTGGTATTTTTCTACTAATACCAGCTATCTAATTGATGAATGTAAACCCACTAGCTAGTATGCGTAGCTACTTTTACAACTACTACTCTAGAGTAGAGTATGGATAGTAGCTCTTAGTACGTATGCATAGTACTAGTAGTAGTAGTAGTAGTAGTATGCAAACTACAGTATGTATACTCTAGTCTAGAGTAGCTAGTAGAGAGAGATAGTGTGTATATTTTTTCTCCCCCCATATTTTCTCTGTTTGGTTCAATTGTTGCAGACAGGTTTGACACGTATCCACTAGATTATAACCACTATCTACGAGGAGCTTTCCTCAACGGCTCAATTCACGGGTACTCTGGCTTTGATTTAAGCGTATCACCCCCTTCCTGGACGAGTAGGCCTCATCAAAACGCAAACTAAGTGTAGGGTTAGAGGTTAACGTTATCAAGAGTGAAAGTGTCATTTCGACTAAAGACTCCGATGCCTTCGTCATTCCTCCACTGCGCCAACTGCGCCTTTCGACTCCCCACACGCCCAAAGCCACCGCTTCGTCCTTTCTAACCGACTCCGCCAAAGAAAGAGAGGTCAGGGAACGAGGTTTGTTCTCATTCGGGCTATAGTACTCATGAAACAAATTTCCATTTTCTCTCCAAGGATATGATCCCCACCAACGCTTCATACAGGCAAGCCAGTCCTCGCCGGGGCATTGTTCAACCCACTCAGAAAGTGATTGGAGTAGCAAGCAAAGGCGCGCATAACCGCTTGAAGTATCAGCAGCAACGCCATCAGGCCGGCGCAGCTTCGTCGCATTCACCCGCTGGAACACATAGTACCAACGATGAGACACCACCATCCACGTCTGAGAGAGAGTACCCAAGTTCAAGACCAGCCTCCAGTGACCAGGCCAAAATTCGTCCTAGCTCCTCCCCCCCCAAAAGCAGATCAAAGAGCCGCTCTGGCAGCCGGACCAGAAGCCATCAACTCCATGGCGACGAAGGCGTAATGAGAGGGGCATATTTCATTCGACGCGAGATACTTGGAGCGAAAGATTCATTTGCAGCCGACAATTCGAGTGATGATGGGGATGCCGTCATTATGCAGAGGGCAAGTGAATTGCGACAGAAAATTTTGGAATCGGCCAAAGGCGCAAACTCCGGAAGGCACTCTTCTCAAGGCTCACGATCCCATTCACGATCCCGTGCAAGTCCATTAAGGAGGTCATTATCTCGTTTTCGATCCTCTTCACGCCGTCGCAATAGTAACAACGAAAGCACCAGTCGCCGTTATACGACTAGGAGTCGATCGCTGGACCGAGGACGAGCTACGCGCGGATCTGGTAACCCCACGACACAGGAGACTAATATTCTAGAGGACCTCAAAGAATTGGGAGAGTCCCTAGAGACGCTAACAAAGAAGGACGATCGATGTGCGAGTAATGAAAGTGATCGAGGATTGAAACTGAGGCCTTCATCGAATCTCCGCCCAAGGGCAACAATACATGATAAGGTGCCGCAGCGCGAACCTGCCCCAGTTGCAAATAATTTCCAAAAAGGGCGATTTGAAAGTTGGGCCGACCAAGAAGCATATCTTCACGCTCAATCTGCCGGCACCGTCTGGCGGTCTTTGATCGGAGAGCAGATACGATTCCCCAAACATTGGTATGGAGGGGCCAAGTATCCTCCAATGCTCGGAGACAGCCCTGGCTCAGCAAACTGTTGGCATTATGTATCCAACCTTGCGATACAATCCGACGAAATTCTCGCTCAATGTGTTAGCAATCGCACTACACCAGGGAAAATCTTACTGCATCTTGTTATACGTGGATTAACCGGGGCGCCCATCCGTCACGTTGTCATTGGGGTTTACCATCCAAATGCGGAAGGAGTTCGCGATGGAAATAAATCTGTACGACATTCCAGGCGGGTTTGGATGGCTGTCCGTCGCTGTAGTGCCCTTGACGCGGAAGGATCTGAGGAAATACAATCCAGGATAGATGCAGTATTGCTTCACGGATATACTCTTGAGGAAGTCAGCATGCGCAACCCCCTCATTCCTAAAAAGGGAAATATGATAGACAATGGCAATCTTAGAGCCGTGTACGGTGAATGCGCTCCGCTTGAAACGGCAGTCATACTTGAGCAAGAGCTGTACCAAGTTATTATGGAAGCTGCGGAAAAGCAACACCCTACTAGTAGTTCGAAACAACTCTCCTCGGTACCTATGGCACTGCTTCAGGCGTTCTTTTACAGTCGCAAAATATGAGATTTTCAAAACTAGTTGCAGTGATTTATACGTTTTCCTTTGTCCACCTTCAAACGTCTATAATCCTTCCCCTCGCACTGTCTTGATTGCACCCGGGAGGATCACATAACTGAACCAGTACATCTGCAGCAGACCGAGCAGCACATTGAAAGGAAGGTAGATATACTTCAACACGAATGACTTTCCTGGCCGAAGACGCTCGGCACTGCCTGTTCTTATGACGTGGAAAACATCTTTCCACAGAGTGTAGCTAACGACCCACCAAATAACGATTCGGTATACAAAGAAAGTGACAAGAAACATAGGCCCACAGATAGAAATGAGAAGGCCAAATTTAGACCCGGCAGCTGGGGGGAAGTATCGCCCCATGTCGACGAAAACAAGAAACATGGACGATACCTCAGTCACGCCGAGGAAGAATATTCCGTAGTGATGAAGAACTTGATGTGAAAGCGAAAACCAGCTGACGATCGCAGCCATGGCATGATGGGTTAGCATGATGGGCCCAAAGTGTTCTGGGATGAAGAGAGTAATGAAGAAATCCCATACCTGAAAGGTGAAAAGAGCCGTTGCCATTTTTTCTCCTTCTTCCAGATAACCGAACAGGCGACCTTCAGGAGTAGAGGGAATACCGGTGTGCGCTCGCCGACTAACATGCCAAGAATGGAACCCCAACATCCCGCAGTAGAAAATTCCAAATCCTGCACTAACTTGAAAGGCGAAGAGGTCAGGACGCGAGCATGGTCGGCCTGTAGTGCAGTACTTGTCGGCAGGAGGAAGATAGTCGCCGGAATCTTGCATCAAAAGAAAGACGGCCAAATATACAACAGTTAGCGCAACCAGTCCCAATAGTATGGTACGCGATCGGCGGGCCACCCCGCCATACGGTGACGTAGGCACAGGAGAGGATGTCATTGTTGGTGCAACTGATGAGTAGCGAACCAGATCCCAGGTGATAGAAGGTCGTATGATTCACGTGCCTACTTAGCACAGAGATTGTAGCTCAAAATTGAATGTGCCCCTGCTGTGGTCTCGATCATATAATGTGGCATCTCTCAGCGATGTCAAGCCGACCGCGGACCGCCGACCAAAATCAGTCGTTAGATTCGTTTACCGTTACCTCAAATTACTGTATGCATCATGACAGAAAGGCTCGCGCGGAGCCTGGAACCTCAACTCACATTTCCGGGTGCCTCTCCAATTGTTTGCTGCATGGCACATGTACTCTCTGTGAGATTGCTCACTGGTCGGTCTGATGGTCGAATGTTTATTAGGGTTAGGAAACAGACGAACGACTGACGCCGGCGAACGCCTTGTGTGAAGGAGATGAAGTACGCGTCATTAACACGAACAACGTATGGATTACCTTGAGCTAACTACTACTTCTAGTAGTAGCTGCGAGCTTGTATTACACACATACGCTCGTAATGCATGAAACAATATAATATATTATGCATACTGCACCTTGACCTCGTCCGTTTGGCGAGCATTACGTATGTCAAGTGGATTTACTTCAGGCCTCGCAACGATCTTTTTACTCTCTCACAACTCCTGCTCGTGACACCTCGTTATTTGCAACCCAAATGCCGAGCAAACACCGCCTCCTGCACTTACTATCTGCGTTCCTCTTCATTCTATCGGCAGCTGCCACCTCATCGTCTTCTCTCGCGAGTCCTTCGAAGCGAACATCTCTGAATCCCCCCAGGTCATCTACAAGCAGGAAGCAACGTTTGACCGAACCTCTTTCTTCCAATACGTTCGACAAACGTCTTCAATCAAGGTTAGTCTGCGACGACCGAGATATGCCCTTGCCTCTGCATTCAAAGGATTTGGACAAAACGTGCGTATATGTAGTTCTTCTTGTCTTTTGACAGTGAGGTTGGCCGTGCGTGTCATCCTCCACTCCAGACTCGTCGCCATCAACGACGACAAGAGCTGACCAAAGATATATGGTTCTTGGCATGCATTTCGATGCGCTCACCAATTTGCTTCGCGCCTTCATTTCTTTCTTTATTTATGCCAACCCCTTAGTTCATTCGTTCGAGGAGGATCTGACGCGATGGTTGGAGATGCAGGTGGAATTCCCCCGGCCATCAAACTCTTGATTGGTGCCGGAGGTATCTATGGTGCCTTCCTCTACTACGGCTCTCTTCAGGAGGATGTGTTTCGCTACACAGCCGAAGATGGCACCCTCTTCACCCAGGCCTGGTTTCTACAGGTCCTAGAGGCACTCGCAAATGTCATAATTGGATTCGTTGGAATGCAGCTCACGGGTGCCACGACTGGTATTCCCAAGAAAATGTTTGCCATTTCTGGCGCCTCGCAGGTCACTGCGAAGGCTTGCACAAGCCTTGCGCTTGCCAATGGCCTTAGCTTCCCTATTGCCACACTCGCAAAGAGTGGAAAAATGGCTCCGGTAATGGCAGGCAGTCTCCTCCTTGGTGGCGCCTCTTATTCCATCCGAGAATACCTCCAGGTAGCCCTCATTATTGGTGGTACGGCCGTCGTATCCATGGGCAAGAAGAAGAGCAGTAGCGGAGTTCCTAGCTCCCTCATGGGTGTCGGTTTCATCGTTCTTTCCCTTGTCCTTGATGGTGTCACTGCTGGCTTCCAGAAGCGGCTCAAGGTCGAAACTGCCAAGGCTGGAGTCAAGCCTAAGCCGTACGATTTCATGTTCTGGACCAATCTATACATGTGCCTGACTGCCTTGGTTGTGGCCACCGGTCTTGGTGAGGTCACTTCCGGAATGAGCTACTGCACGGCCAACCCAGAAATATTCACAAAAATTATCAAGTTTGCCGTGTGCTCAGCTGTTGGACAGTCCTTTATCTTCTACACGATAGCCCACTTCGACCCTCTCGTCTTGTCGACTATCACAACCACCCGCAAGATCTTCTCGGTTCTTCTGAGCATCTTCCTCAAGGGACATTCTCTTTCTCCCTTAGGTTGGTCCGGAATTGCTATGGCATGCGGTGGTATCCTCTCTGAGATGCAAGCCAAGATGTCAGGAAATAAGGCGCACAAGCAGTAAATGTTTTGAAATCGGCAAAGCTCTTGAAAGATTTCGTTGGATGTTCGTTTGAGGTATTAAAATAAAAGACAAGCTAGGTTATATTGCTCCACCCGTTTCATTTTGCTGTGATTCCCATTGACGTAGCGATGTTTCAATAGCTTTTGTATCCTTATGACCTCTGCCGTGAAGATCAGAGTACATCGCAAGAGCTTTCCGCAAGTGATCGATGGCCAATTTACTATCCTTCGACGTATCTCTCTGTCGATAGATCGTAGCGCACTTGACTTGCGCCTTTGCTTTCTCCATACGTGAAGCGAGTGGGGCACCATCTTCCACTGCCTCCAGAAGTGCAAGATAAGCTTCCAAAGCGCCCTTGTGATCGCCACTTTTGAGCTTGAGCGATCCGATGCGGCCCATGGCTGACACGAGATGCCGCTTCGTGGATAACACTCTTGCATTCTCTGAGCCATCGTCTTCTTCACCATTGGCATGCTCCTCCAAGTATTCCTTAAGCCCCTTTACGCCCTTCTCGTACGACATGATAGCTCCCGAAGGATCTCCCTTCTTGGATTTTATAGAGGCAATGTTAAGGTTGATCAGAGCCAGGTCAAAGCCACGTTTTGAGGCAGCATCCCTGCTTTCAAGCTGCGATGCCAGAGTCATCGTAAGTTCCTGACCCAACAGCGCCTCGTAAATTCTCTTGGCCTCTTCATACCTCTGCAATGCCTCTCCCATGCGAGCATGTTTCGCCAGCACCACAGCGTGATCGTTGGTGGCCTTGGCAGCTTGGAGACTGTCGTTGCCGTATACGGCCTTTCGAATCGCTATGACATCGTCGAACTTAGCCTCCGCCTTCGACCAATCCTTGACATCGACCAAAAGGTTGGCCATGCTCTGAGCATTGGCAATCGAGTCGTAGTGTCGTGTCGCATTGCAGGCCTCAAATATTTTCGATGCTTCAGCAAACTTTAGAAGCGCCACCCGGGACTCGCCCAACCTCACAAGGGCCTTGGCAACAGAGTTGAGGGCTCGTGCAACATCAATGTGGTACTGCCCAAGGACTCCGCGATAAATACCAACGGCTTCCTCCAATCTTAACATGGCTTCGCGAGGCTGTCGCGACCGTATCAAACCTTCGCCGATAGTTGAAAGACACATGGCCATGTTCAGAGAGTCTACCGAATTTCTCGACAGATCGACAACGCGATAAACTTCGTCAATGATTCGTCTGGAAGCATCGCGCTGCACAGCGCCAATATCAACATCATTATCCTCAACGAATATGGTTTGAACAGCATCTGGCGAATTCTCCGCCGCGTCGTCGGCAAAAGAAGGATTTACAGGAACAGGCGAAATAATGGGAGACCCCGGAGGGGTGTGGCCATCCAGACTTGTGGGATGGCGTTTGGTATCGGCTTTCGTCATTTCTCCTTCTTCTTCAGAAATTGCAACGCTCTTGCTGTTGGCCCTTTCTGATGCGACCTTTGAAACCTCGCGTCTCAACTCTACCAAATCCAAAACTTGTCTCCTGGTCGCCTCAACCGTTCCCAAAGCTGCTACGCGGCGAGCTGTATAATCAGCATCAGAGAGCAGCTCTCCAGCCCCACCAAGCATTTTAGCTCTAATGAGATGGTTAGGCATGTGGGCCGCGATGTACATTTCTGCTTCATCTCCACCAGGTATAGACTCAAGAGAGGACTTGCTGTCCTTTAGAGCAAACGCAACAGAAGGAATCCGAGCCTTGGTACTGCTGACCCCAATGAGAGACGAGATGACGAGGCGATGGAATTGGTACTCCTCCATACCCACTTTTCCACCAAGCATGAGTTTGGACACATACTTTGCTGCACCTCGCCATGGCGCAGACCAAAAGGGGCCAAGGCCATCCTGCGACTTCACCTCCGCGTCGATTGCAGCGGCGAAGGAAGTATACTCGTCTCCAGAGGGAATGAAGGATGATGAAGGGCGCGTTGCCATGTCCTCTGCCAGTACCATGATCGACTCGTGCATGACATAGCAGGGAGTCTCGGCAGCAGTCGTTGCTGGCAACGAGGTGACCTCTTCATCCTCCGTAGCAACCTCGGCATCTTTATCACTCTCGTGTCCCTCCCCAGAAAGAGAAGATCTCGACTTAACACCGTGTCTGGCCCTTTCCAACAAGTTCATGGTCTCAAGCATATTGAGAAGCCTGTCCGGTGGTACTTTCTCTGCTCCATTGTCAATCGCATCTCCGACTGCTTCGAAGAGTCTGACAACTACGGCTTTCGGGATTCCTTTGCCTATCTTGACCCATTCATTGTCGCTATAAGCCATGGCAAACGCAACAAAGCATCTTCGCAGCACAGTCCTAACTGCGAGATCATTGACTGTCATGAAGCTAAGATCAACTATCCGCCCAACAGAGTTGGTGAAGCTACGTATCTTTGAGGCTTCTTCCAAGCTGGCCTTGCATTGCTGTAATAGTGCCGTCCACGCTGAAGAAGAAAGTGTCCAATTCCGATTGCTCGATCTGAGCATACCTCCAGCCACACGAACGGCTAGGGGGGAATTTCCACAACCCTTCACAATCACCCGGGCTTGCTGGAAGACTGGTGAGTTCTTGCTTCCGTACATACGGCGACCTGCTGCGAAAAGAAGGAGTTTGACGGCCTCGTGCTCGGAGAATATTCGAACGAAAACTTCTTGTGCAATGCTAGGACTGAGCAGGGAAGGGATACGAGTAGTCACCAAGACGCGGAAATCGCTGCTGGCTTCTGCTCTTTCCTTCCCTTCCACGGACGCACCATGCTTCGGATCAAAGATGAACCACTTGACATCCTCTACTCGCCAGACATCGTCTAGACACAGTAGAACCTTGCGCTTCGTCAAAATCCTTCCAAGATCCTCCTTGATGCCCTCCAATTCTCCGCCTTGAAATCTCCTCCTACTCTTGGCCAGCTGAGTAGCAACGAGGGATTTGTCAATCGAGAAGTTGTCTCTCTCGCTGCTGTTACCGAAAGCCGACATTCCGTCCGCCGTGCCGAAGCTTCCGACTGAATACATCCACCGGCATCGCCTGATGAAAACGGTGGTGAATTGTTTGTTG
>Ga0099799_10359_pt1 | contig 12314 bp, 8 predicted proteins | sample Uncmet6_SortLC_1_FD_89033 | JGI IMG/M metagenome (GOLD analysis project Ga0099799, IMG submission 89033) | Marine eukaryotic communities from CALCOFI LINE 67, Pacific Ocean - CN11_C50_N6_SortLC_1 | ecosystem: Environmental > Aquatic > Marine > Oceanic | place: Pacific Ocean: Monterey Bay...
GGGAGTAATCCACCCTACCAGGGCTGGCATGGTGGCTGTGATGTTTTTGAAATAACATAAAAATTACGAGTCGTACACTATAAAACTATATATATATATATAGTACTACGAGCTCGTATTCAGTATCCATACGTATGCATACGTAAAATCCACAGAATCATAAAATGTACTTATATACTACGTAGCTAGAGTATATGTAAATAATATACGAGAGAGTACATGACATGAGAGTTCTCCGGAGGTGCGCGAAAGAGATGAGAGCTGAGGGCTGAGTTGTGCCTCGTCCTCTGACGTGTGTGTCCGAAGGACTAGATAATGCCTTTAGCTAGCTACGAGTACGTAAAAGCTCGTGCGGCCGATCGCATTTCAAAAAAGGCTCTTCGAAAAAGGTTCGGGAACTTTGTTCTGTTCTTCGGGCAGCTTGCAGCAGCGACATAACCCCATCGTGCGAATCTTAGACTCCTAACCCTAGCCAGTAGCTCCATTTTTTATGCACCGTATCAGTAACATTTCACGTATGTAGCAAGAATGCCAAAAAGAATTTATTCTGTCCCATTGCATTGCATTGCTCACACATCCTAAATCACTTATATCACGGGTATCCTCCCCAAACTCCACCAATCGCCAACCGCCCCAGCAACGAACGAGAAAGCGCCACCATGACTGCATCCAAGGGTCACGCGGTGCTCCTCTCCCTCCTTGCCGCGTCGTGCTCCCTGGTGGGAAATGCAGCTGCCTTCTCCCCACCGCTTCGCTCTCCCGAATCATTGGCCACCCCCTCCAGCGGGCTTCTGCCCTCCGCCTCCGCCTCTGCCGCCCGAGGGGGCGCTCTACCTATCCACGCGCTCCCGAGTGGCAGCCACCGGGGCGAGAGCGACGCCGACGAGGACACGCAGCCGCCGCCGTGCGCGTCTTTGCCGCCGTCCTCGTCCACGCCTCCGCCTGCGTCTGTGTCTCCACCACGTGCCTCAGTCGGTCCGCCCCTTTCCAAGCGACGGGGGGCGAGGCTGCAGCGCGACGAGGCCATCCGGTCCCGCTTCGCCACCGGTGACAGCCTGCGCCATCTGCGCGAGGACGTCGCGGCCCTGGCGGAGAACCTGGTGTTGTCCAGGGCCACAGGAGACGACGTCCGCGCCTCCGAGCTCGAGGCCGCAATCATTGAGCTCGAGGGGCGCGATGCGGAGCTGGTCTACGCCAGGGAGCTGGACGCCATCGAGAGGGCGGAGGTCTCCGTCGACGACCTCGACAGGAGGACCTTCGTCGTGGAGCAGCACAGGAACGAGGCCAACATGGCCAGGGCGTGCATTCCGAGGTTCAACCTGGAGGGATTGTGGATTGGAAAGTGAGTGCTGGCTGGGACAGGCGTCGTTCTTCTCTCTCTCTCTCTCTCATATATATATATATATATATATATCGGCGCCGCCCACCGTTGTTTGGATCGCAATGGCGCCCCCCCCCTCTCCCCCCCCCCGGCGTGTTTGCTCTTGTTGTTTTTGGTTGTCACATTTATGCCATGATGCATGCATGCACGCGTCCGTCACACATTGATTTCTCGTTTGCCTCCCGCACGATTGCCTTGCAAGATTTCTCACCCGATGCCACTTCCCTCAACTCGACCTTGCCGTTCAGCTACGGAAACGGGGCTCAGCTGGTCAATGTGACGTACGCGGGGGACACGCTCGTTGCGACCAAGGTGACTGGCGACGAGTACATTCCGAGGGGCGAGACTAGCTTCCGGGCCGATCTGGCGCCCCCCAGGGCCGCGGGATCCGGCGAGGGCAAGGGCGACGGGCCGTCCCCGCCCCCCCCGCACCCCGCCGCCGGAAGGGCCTCCAGGAGCGGAGGTGTGTCGGGCGCGGGCTGGGGATCGACCAAGCTGCAGCTGTACGCCGGGGAGGGGCAGGTGGCGCAGGAGGGCTGCGTCGACAAGAAGCCGGTCGACGGGCAGCTTGTCATGTTCGACGATCACTTCAGTTTCACCTGGATCCCCATGAAGCACACCGTGTTCTTCTCCAGGCCCAGCTCGGCGGTCACGCTGGAGATGCTGCGCGACACCCTGTCGAGGGAGGACGAGATCTCGAACATGCGCAGCCACGTCTCGCGCTGCTTCGGGCTGGACGGGGCGACGGAATTGGACTTGGACTCCCCTCCGTCCGCCCTTGGCGAGCCCTTCCGCCGCATCTCGCGGGAGAGCGACCGCCCGTTCACCATCGTGGAGGAGGAGGGTGAGGTCCAGCCCGCGCCCAGGCTATCGTTCCTGAGGTTGGACAAGCTGAGGGGGTTCATCGACGGGGTGTTATGAGGCGGGTGCAGGCCACATTTTCGAGCAGAGAAGCGTGACCTCTAGGTACGAATTATCATGCAAGCTAGCTACTAGAAATCTGTTGCCCAGCCCGATCATTCAGAGCAAAGTCACGGGAACGGCCGCGCCGGCGGCAGAGTGAGCGCACCTGGACACGAGCGCGGAGAGGAGCCCGTAGGGACAGCGGAGGGACGGGACGTTCTTGCCCGAGCAGCGATCGTGATGAAGGGGATCCATGGATACCATACGACACACACGACAAATAAGCGCGTACGTAACAAGCCCCCATTTCACATCTCCTGCGTTTGAATGGTTTGCATAATCGGCCCCGAGGGCGCGGCATCTATCTTGTGCTCTCCCGCCCTCGATCTCGATATCGCCCCTCATCCCATCCTTGCCCGTACCCAGCGCTTGACGAGGTCAGTCCGATCCTCCGGCTCGGCATGGGACTGGGACGCGAGTCCGAGTGAGGCGAAGGGTTCCCGGTGGTCGCAGCCGTATCCGTGGCCGGCGGCGTCCCCCGCAGCCTCCGGCGAGGCGGCAGAAACTGTGACGACGGTTGCGGCGGCGTCGGCTCCTAGCTCCGGGCGCTCGAAGGGAATGTACGGCCTCGACCCCTGCGTGTAGAACTCGTGACGGGCCGCCCCCCCCTCCCCGCCGATCCCCAGATAGGACGGGGGAGCGCCGGCGGTCGGTATCTGGGCTCGCGGTTGGGGAAAGGACCGGCAGGGGACGAAGGAGGAGGCGGCCGCAACCGACGCCGCGAGGGCTACCAGCGGCGCGTACAGACGAGCGGGTGGGACCATGGGGGAGATTGTGGCTGGGGCTGCTTCTGTGGCTGCGGCTGGGGCTGCGGCTGTGGCAGGTGAAGGGTGAAGGGTGGGGGCTTCTCGCTTACGGGTGCGGGTGTGGTTCAAATAACTGCAAGTGAAGAAAGAGGTTTGGGACGGGGGTGGAGTCACGGGTCACGGGACTACGATCTAGCTGCGCACGTATATGGGTACGGAGCCTATGCTAGCTAGTAGTTCGACAAGAAGGCTACGAATGTATGCGTACGACTAATAGCTTGTAGGACTGGCATTCGTGAGGTGTTTCTCGTCGACTCTTGACACCTCCCTCCCTCTGACATTAATTCTCCCACTGACAGACAGCTCCGTGCTGTCGTGTGTCGTGGATTGAGAATTACTACTAGAGTACGTATAGTAGCTAGTTCGTAGTATTATTATTTCCTTCGTTCTTCCGGACGAATTGACTGAGTCAGCCGGGCTCGGTTCGGTGCGACGTGGGCGCGCAATGCGCGCAGTTTTGAATACGATCTCGTACTCTCTCGTACATTATAATTACTAGCTACTAGATAGTACGAGAGTACGAGCGTAGTATGCATACTACTAGCTAGAGTACTATTTTTTATCAAGAGGGTTAACTTATACTTAGTGGGATTAGGGATGATTACTATCTCTACGAGTCGTACGTCGTCTGAATACTATGCATACTATGCATACTAGCTACTAGCTACTAGCTACTAGCTAGTACTAGACTAGTGTGCTACGAGCTCGTAAGCTATATAATTACTGGCTCTGGCTGGTGTTTACGAGAGGAAGGCCGAACGAAAAAAGAGTTCTGACTTAATTACGGGGGACCGACATCACGAGACGTCACGAAACTGCCACAATCACAAAATATCATCACATCATATTCCGTCCGCATCACCACAAAATAGTACATACTATTAGTATATACAACACATCCACGGTCTCCGTCCCCACCGCGGCCCCATGCAGGCCGCCTCCTCCAACGCCACCGCGCTGGCCCGATCCCGCGCCCTCCTGGGCCGAACCCTCCGCCGGCGCAAGAGCACCGCTGCCGCTGCCGCCGCCTCCTTTGCCGACGAGGATACCCATGACTCCACATCCGACCCCGGCCGCGCCCCGCACTACCCGCACCTCTTCCAGCCGCTGTCGCTGGGGCCGGCCATAGGCTCCCTCCCCAACCGCTGCATCATGGGGTCGATGCACACCGGCCTCGAGGGACACTCCATCCCCCGGCTCCTGCTGCCCCTCCTCGACCACGACCGCGGCGGTCACCACGACGGCCACGGGGACGACGGCCTCTCCGCCATGGCTGAGTACTTCCGCGCCAGGGCCGAGGGCGGGTGCGGCCTCATGGTTACGGGTGGGATCAGCCCCAACCGCGCCGGGTGGGTGTCCCCCTTCGCCGCCAAGCTCAGCACCCGGGCCGAGATGGAGCGGCACAGGGTCGTCGCCGACGCGGTCCACTCGGTCCGGGTTCCGGTGGGCGGCGGCGGCGGCCCCGGGGAAGGGCACGGGCACGGGACCGAGGCGGCACGCATCTGCCTCCAGATCCTCCACACCGGCCGCTACGGCCACCACCCCTTTGCCGTTTCAGCCTCGGCCACCCGCAGCCCCATCTCGCCCTTCCGGGCCAGGGAGCTCAGCATTTCGGGGGTCCGCGAGACCGTGGAGGACTTTGTGAACTGCGCCGTGCTGGCCAGGGAGGCAGGGTACGACGGGGTAGAGATCATGGGCAGTGAGGGGTACCTCATCAACCAGTTCCTGGCCGCACGCACCAACCGCAGGACCGACGAGTACGGAGGGCCGGACTTCCGGAACCGGATGAGGTTCGCCGTGGACATCGTCAGGGAGACCAGAATGGCCACCGGTCCCGACTTCATCCTCATCTTCCGCCTCTCCATGCTCGACCTGGTCAAGGACGGGTCGTCCTGGGAGGAGGTCAGGCTGCTGGCGCAGGCCGTCGAGGACGCGGGAGCAACCATAATCAACACCGGCATCGGGTGGCACTAGGCCAGGGTGCCTACCATCGCCACCTCGGTCCCTAGGGGGACCTTCTCCTGGGTCACGCGAAAGCTCAGGGAGGAGCGGGCCGTCTCGGTACCGCTCTGCGCGACCAACCGGATCAACGCCCCGCGCGTAGCGGACGGCATCCTGGGCGAGGGCGACGCCGACCTGATCAGCATGGCCAGGCCCTTCCTCGCCGATCCGGACATCCTCAAGAAGGCCAGGGAGGGCCGGCCAGACGACGTCAACACCTGTATCGCTTGCAACCAGGCCTGCCTCGACCATGCGTTCGTGGGAAGAACAGCGAGCTGCCTCGTCAACCCCTTGGCCTGCCACGAGACCGAGCTGGCGGCGGCGGCGAGGGAAGACTCCCTTCCCGCAGAGGACAGGAGGCGCATCGGGGTGCTGGGGGCTGGACCGGCGGGCCTGGCCTTTGCCACTACAGCCGCCACCATTGGCCACCATGTCACGCTGTATGACAACGCCGACGAGATCGGGGGGCAGTTCAACATGGCCAAGCGCATCCCGGGCAAGGAGGAGTTCCACGAGACCCTGCGCTACTTCAACCACCGACTGGCGGGGCTGGAGCGGTCCGGGAAGCTCGAGGTCCGGCTGGGGACTGAGGTCCGCCTCCAGGACATGCTTGAGGACGATCGCGGCGACCACGGGAATCGCACGGACAAGTGGATCCTGGCGGCAGGGGTCGATCCCAGGACACCTCCCATACCCGGAGTGGACCATCCTAGCGTCCTGTCGTACATTGACGTCCTCAGGCACGACGCTAAGGTCGGGCGGAGGGTGGCCATAATCGGCGCGGGAGGCATCGGCTTCGATGTGGCTGAGTTCCTGCTCCACCACGACCGCGATGCCACCCAAGGCGGCAGCGACGGGCGTTATACCACTGCCGATGAACCTAGCCCGGCCGCCTTCCTGCGGGAGTGGGGCGTCGATCCTAAGAATGAGGCGCGGGGAGGCCTCACGGCGCCGGATGGCAGTGTCCACCGACCGATGCGCGAGATAATAATGATGCAGCGGAAGAAGGGCAAGCTAGGGGCGGGTCTCGGGAAGACGACGGGCTGGATTCACCGAACGGCTCTGGCAAAGTCCGGCGCGGTTGAGATGGTTGGATCATGTGCCTATGAAAAGGTGGACGCGGAGGGTCGCTTGCACATTTCTGTGGGAATTGGGGACGATGCGACGACGCGAGTGCTAGATGTGGACAACATCATCCTGTGCGCAGGGCAGATGGCTAAGAAGGATCTGGAAATGGAAGCTGAGGGCACCGGACTCGCCAGCAAGCTGTACACCATAGGAGGAGCCTACGAGGCCGGCGAGCTTGACGCCAAGCGCGCGATCGATATGGGAACGAGGCTCGCCCTCAAGATTCACGATGACAGTGTCATTCCTGGGCAGCACAACTTTCAGGCTGGAAAAGGTCCGGAGGAGGCAATGATTGGCTTTTTCAATCGGTGGATGTGATGGACGATTAGCGGTACTAATCCGGAACGCCAACTTAGGTACACATGTAAACAGATAATCCATTTATGATTTAAGCGTACACACTTTCAATGCCCTCGAGCAGCTGAGAGCCACTGTTTTCAACGAAATATGTGATTGGTACAATGATGATACAGAATGATTCGTCCATCTCCTAAATCTTCATTTTCACAACAATAAAATATGTAATTCAACTCGGACTCACACATATCCGATGTTGTCCGGGGGGCCTTACCTAGGCATCATCAGCATCAGCGGCCTTCTCCTTCTTCTTCTTCTTCTTGTGCTGGCTCCTGTGCAGAGAAAGCTCCTCCTGCTTCTCCTTGGAGACGTCCTCAATAACGTAGGCAGGGCCCTTGTGGCGGCTGATGTCTCCGCCAACCTCCTCTTCGAGGGGATCAACCCTGAGCATATCCATCCAGTTGAGAAAATAAATGTAGGGGCCCATGATACCCACAACCCAACCAATGATCCAGATAACTAAAGCAATATTGAAGAAATAGAAACGAAAGAAGAGATAGCTATGAGTCACGGAGCATAAAATATGGGGACCAACAGTTCCATGGATGCGTATATTCCTCTGCTTCTGTCGCCTATGTTTGCTCACCTGCAATGATCTGAATACCAAGGAGAGTGAAATCGCCACTGCCACGACCCCAAGAGTAGAACCATCCAACATGTTTGGTCAGACCGAAGGCAGACTCAAGACGACGGGGAGCGGAGAAGAGCCCGGTGGAGAGGAGACCCCACATGCCTCCCCCAAAATGGACGGGAATGGCATCAACAGCGTCGTCGATCTTGAACTTGAGAAGAAGGGAGGAGGCGAAGAGGTACACCCATCCAGCGACGATACCAATGACAAAGGCAGCCCAGGGCTCGACGGTAGCGCACGGGGCCGTAATTGCAACCAGACCAGTAAGACAACCATTCATGGTGGATGTGAGATCGTACGTGACAAGTCCAGTTCTGCGCTCATCAATTATAGTGTGAGTAAACAAAGCAGAGAAGGCACCGGAAGCGGCCCCGATAGAGGTGTTGACGGCGGCGAGAGAAGCAACATCGCCTAGTTCGGTGCTGGCAATGAAGAGAGTTCCTCCGGGGTTGAATCCATACCAGCCAAACCATAGACAGAAGGTACCAAGGAACTGAATATAATAGAACGAGAAAGCACAGACGTGTTGATGAGAAACTTGCAAGAATGTTGAGTTAGACCCAAGAATGCTTCGAAGTACATGATATCCGCTGCGAAGCGGTGCGCTTACCTGGAGCACGACGGAGTGCCCCTCAATTTCCCTGGGTTCGTCGTAGGGATTGCCGTTCTCGTCATAGAACCTGCCCAGGCGGGGACCGAGGATGACAGCCATCACAAGAGCTACCACACCTCCAGTCATGTGAACCGGGCCAGATCCCGCAAGGTCAACGGCGCCGCTACCCCAGAGGGGATTCTCATTAGTGTTGGAAAGAAAGCCGTTGACGGACCAGAAAGAGTGAGCGACGACTGGATAAAGGAAGGCGGCGAGGAAGGTGGAGTAAAATAGGTAGGCCGTCATCTTGCAGCGCTCAGCGATAGTTCCAGCAACGATGGAGGACAAGGCACAAGTAAAAGCGAACTGGAAGAAAAACTGTTCCATGTCAACATCACCAAGGAGGAAGAAGTTGGTGTTGCCAATAAAGGTGGTGCCCCTTGCAGCATCGTCTCCGCCGTAAGCGAAGGCATATCCAACGGACCAGAAAGCGAGGCATCCACCGACGGAATCGAGAAGGTTCCAGAGGAGAATATTCTTGACGTTCTTGGAACGGATTGATCCGGCGCAAAGCATGGCGAAGCCAGTTTGCATGAAGTAAACGAGGGCGCCCTGTGTGATGTCGATCATTGGGTTGTGAATGAGATGTATGCTATTCCGATCGGAAGATGAAATCAATTCACGGAGATAATCATGAAACAAATCCAAAAAACAAACAGGTGAGACCCAGCAGATATTTCAGCAATGATCTATACGCTTACCGCGAAAATAAGATAGAAAGAGTCGACGCCGCTGGAAACGGAAGCGACGGACTGTTTGGAAATGAAAAAAGAGATGCAGCGAAGAAGTCAGGAGAAAGGGGTGAGCTAAGTTTATCCCAATATACTTGCATTGGCAGTTGAATTGATATTTGCAAGAGCATTTGAATTCGAAGACAATGAACCTTTGAACGGGTTGTTCTCGTATTTTACCTGCTCGAGGCCATCACTGATGCATTCGAGCAAATCATCCGCGCCACTTGCGACGCATGCGCTGTATAGAGTCGCCTCCGACATGTTGGGAAACAATTCGAGATCGAGATATGTGATGGATGTAAAAATAATGATTTGCACACGTGCTTGAAATTAGATCTTGCATATAAATGTGTACATTTATTAGGAATTTCTACAGGCAACAATTACATCGCATGCCAAAATTCATTTTTATTGGTCTTTGGTGCAACTGCAAAACGTCGCACACAGACGCAACTAACAGCAAAACGTCGCTGACAGATAGAAAGATATATGTGTTATCTTTCAAGATACTGGCTGGTGTGGTATACGGAGAATCTTAATTATTACCGCACTTGCACGAGGAGTAAAAGTCGCAAAGGACTATTTTTCGTTGAGGGTTCTCACCAATGCAATGACATTTTGAGAACACATGGGGAGGGATAATGAGAAACTATACAGATATGAGGAAGCTTTACAGATTTGAGTTCCCAGTCCAACAAATCTTTTTATTATTACCCCCAAGCATTTTATGTAAGAAAATAATAATGATTTTTCTTCAAAGGTTTCATAGAAGTAGTCTAACTTACTCCAGAGATGTCATGGGTTGGACGCTTTTGCGTCAAGATCCGAACCGTTTCCATTAATGTCCGGGTTACAGACAGACATACAGTATTATACTCTATAGTATACGAGCTCGTACATACTAGCTAGTACTAGTACTACTAGTAATATACTGAAGTATGGCATTTGGTGGATACACTCAGCTAGTACAAACAGGTCGTACACGTGTATTTTATGTGCCAAAATTTTAGAATGGCCATTGCGCCATTGCGCCATTGCTGATAGTACTACTACTATAGCTAGTAGTAGTACTAGCTAGTATAGGGAACCCACGCGTGCCTTTTCCTGTTAATTAATACTACTCTACTCTAGTAGTAGCTCTCGTTTGTATCATGTCTCTCTATTTAGCTGGCTAAAGTACACTCTAGTAGTACGAGCTCGTACTAGAGTAGTGATTGTATTAGTACTAGAGTACATGTTGTACTAGCAGTAAACAAGCATCATGTTGATTTGTGAAACAAAAGCAAATCTCACTTTACTTAAACAAAATAAAAATTGAAGGAAAGCAACGAACATCCTTTCCCCATCCCCTCATTATTCAAAGCACGCAGCTGCCGGTGAGGCGCGAATCCTATTTCATCTACTTCGCTCGGCCTCAACGCTCACAATCCTCCCGTTGCTGGAATCGACCTTGACCTGCACCAAGCCGGCTAGGCCGGAGGCAGCACCGTCAGTGTCATCTTCAGATGGTTCTTCGAACAGCTTGCCGAGGGATGACGCTGCATTCGCCCAGAACCCAATTGCCGTCATGTAGATGAAGCCAAGGACCGGCGCGCACTCGATGATGGACCCGCTGGTCGCGAGGACGAGGATCTGCTGAGCAGCGCTACCAACGCTGCGGCCTAAACGGGCTCCCATCACGTCCACCGCGGCCTTCCCCTTCCCCTTCGCCTCTGGACCGAGGGGTATGTATGCCATCTCCTTGGTAGGGTCGAAGAGCGAGTACTTTGTCACCTTGCTCACGACGTTCTGGACGGTGCCGATGAGGAGCGCGGTGGCGAGAGCAGACGCGTTTCCGGGCTCGTCCGCGGCAACCGCCGAGCCGAAGAACCACAGCGCCAGGGCACCCATAGATAAAGGGACAAGCATCGCAGCCCCCTTCCATCCGATACCACGGATGATAGGTCCGGCTGCGAGCTGCATGATGATGGTGAACCAGCCTACGGTCTGAGAGAAGGTGGCCATGAAGCCCATGTAGGACGACTCGTCCGTGTAGGTCCGACGGAGAAGGGCCTTCCACAACACCTCGGTGAGCTCGATGCAGACGTTATAGCAGATGACTATGGTCGCCATGGATTTCAGTTCGGAGGACTGGGCCAGCTCCTCCAGGGACTCGCGGAGGGTTGGCTTGGCCCTCGGCGCGTCCTTCCCACCGAACTTGACCTCGACTTCGATGGTGTCCCCCTTCTTGGCGCCCTTGAGCATGGCGTTGACCTGCATCTTGTCTTCCACCCTCTGCCGCTTGTCAGCAAGGTCGTACACTAGGTTGTAGAGCACGACGATGCCAACGCATGCGTACATCTTGATGGAGGCGAGGCGCTGCAGGGTGGACTGGAAGGTAAGGCCGCCGTCTGCCACCAATCCGGCCATGACCTTGCCCGATACGATGGGAGCGAGGTTGCCAGCGACGGCCAGAAGCGGGTAGAACCGCTTGGCCTGGCCGAGGGAGGTCACGTCGTTGGCGCACTGCCAAAAGAGCAGCGGCACGCCAGCGCTCGCCCAGAGCTCCGACACAATGAAGTAGAGGCTGTAGCTCCAGTACCGGAGGAGGCTGAGTGGTCCTGGAGTCGCCGCCACGGCGGTGGCGGCAGCCGAGGCCGCTGCTGCGGCCTCCCCCCCGGCCTCACTGGCGGAGGCATCGACCACAGCATCCACCACGGAGGCTGCCGCCTTGGGAAGGAAGTGGATGGCGTCCCGTCTCGGGTACAGGACGAAGGCGAAGACCGAATAAAAGACGAAGAAGGGGACGAGGGTGACGTAGAAGAGGGCCTGCCTTCCCAGCACGTTGGATGCCTTCGTGTACAGGACGAGGAAGAGCGCCGCCGCAGGCACGACCCCGTAAAGCTTGAGGAAGGGGATCGCCTCGGCGCCGCAGTGCGAGACGACCAGGGCGTCCTTGGTGTCTCTGACGGTGGTGAAGACGTAGATGAAGAGGAACATCATGGCCGACATGGCAGCGAACTGAGCCCGCTCGGTCTTCAGGACGGGCAGCAGAGCATTGAGGGAGGAGGACAGGGACTGGCCGAAGGCGTGCCTGACCGATGCCGTGATCTGGATGACCCGGCTGACCTCTCTGGGCCCCTGCCCCTGCCCCTGCCCCTGCCTGGCGGCAGCCGCCGCCTCCCCGACCCCCATCACCGACGACAGCGGTGCAGCGCCTCCGGACCCGTCCCCCTTCCCACCAGCCTCGGCGTCCGCCTCGACGGCGGCACCCAGGACTTCCGTGAGCTCGTGCATGTCCTCATCGACGGCATCGGCAGCGGCAGTAGCCGCCGATTCCGCTGCGGTGTCCGAGCGGTGCATCGCCGCAGTGTCGGCACTGCCATCGCCATTGCCATCGCCATCGCCGGAGTCTAAGTCGCCCGGACCGCCGGGAGCCTGCAGGGCGGCGTCCCTCCTCCTCCGGCCGAAGAAGGAGGATGAGGCCGCGGCCCCACCGCGAGCGGAAAGGGCGGCGGCGGAGGCGGCCGAGGAAGGGGGGACAGCGGCGGCCGACGGTGGTGCCAGGCGCGAAGGACGACGGAACGGCGAGGCGGCCGACGGCTGGGAGCTCGCGGATACCGCAGCGGGATCGGCCGCCGCCACGAAGGCACAGGCCGTCGCGAATATGCATGCCGTGGCA
>Ga0099799_10360_pt1 | contig 12291 bp, 11 predicted proteins | sample Uncmet6_SortLC_1_FD_89033 | JGI IMG/M metagenome (GOLD analysis project Ga0099799, IMG submission 89033) | Marine eukaryotic communities from CALCOFI LINE 67, Pacific Ocean - CN11_C50_N6_SortLC_1 | ecosystem: Environmental > Aquatic > Marine > Oceanic | place: Pacific Ocean: Monterey Bay...
GAAATGCCATTGACGTGGGTGGCAGCACCTGCGTGCGGTGAAAATTTCCCCGCTGGCAGAGGGGGGCGCTCCCAGAGGGGCGCGTCGCGTAGTTCGCGGGTGAGTTCGCGCTCGTAGTTCGCGCGTAGTTCGCGCGTAGTTCGCGCGTAGTTCGCGCGTAGTTCGTACGCTGTTCGCGCGTAGTTCGCGCGTTGTTCGTACGCTGTCCGCGTTGTTCGTACGCTGTTCGCGCGTTGTTCGTACGCTGTTCGCACTCGTAGTTCGCACTTTTAAAATTTAAAATTCAAATTACCAGCATAAAAAAAACAAGGATTTTTGCTATTTTCACCATTTTTTTCACTAAGACACAAAAATAGAACCAAATCGAACACGCCAATCGATTCATACGCCCATTTTACGTCGGAAAAGTGCTTTTGAGTTCATTTTGCGACTTTGAAAATTTTACCGACCCCCCACCTACACTATAAACACCTGTACCTATAGCTATACTAATTATGATTAAATAAATTTATAATTTATTCCCGGTTCGTTGTTCGTACGAGTTCGTACTCGTTGTTCGTACGAGTTCGCGCGTTGTTCGTGCGCTGTTCGTACGAGTTCGCGTCGTTGTTCGTACGCTGTTCGTACGACCCGATCTACTTCCGATAAACCTTCCGATAAACGCCCGATAAACGTCCGGTAAACGTCCGATAAACGCCCGATAAACGCCCGATAAGGGGGGTGTTATTCGTCCTTAGCAAATTTTTGCATGTTTTCCTCAAAGTTTGATGTGTAAATAATTATTTACAAATAATTCTTAGTTTTTTCCGCCGTTCTAATAGGCGCCCTGCCGCCGCCTGATCGCAGGAAGACCCAAAATGCCGCCTAGCCAACGTACAACGTGGTTCGATTCCCACGAAAAACAGCAGAAATGGAACCGAAGGCTGAAGGCTGAAGGGATTTCTTCATGGCCACGCGATTCCACCCGCCATATGTTTTTCTCAGAAGACGAGAAAAAGAACGTCACCTCGCCCGGCTTCATACGCCGTGATCTCGGGGTTTTGTCAAATGGAACTGAAGGCCCTGAAGGAATTTCTTCATCGCCACACGATCCCACCCCGCCATCTGCTTTTCTCATAAGACGAGAAAAAGAACGCCACTTCGCCCGGCTCCATACGCCGCGATCTCGCGGGGGTGTCAGGCACCCTAGAAAATATGGGTTTGGTGGGTGTAGTTTATCACGTGCGCTCGCCGTTGTTGCAGCACTGGTCCAGGGGGCAGGAGGGAAGTCGCTCGCTCGCTCGCTCGCTCGCTCGATCCTCGGATGCCCATCACCCTTTCACACAAAACGCGTCTCTTGTCAGAATCGTCTCCTCGTCAAGAAGAGTGTACATTCGTTGCTGAAGTTCTCAGCCACTTTGAATGTAGACCTGTTACGCGAGCATCTCAGAATTACCCGTATCATCCGAAATAGGTCGTTGCCCACTTTTCTAACTTGCGGGCTCTCACACCAAGGCATATCTCAAGGCGACACCATCGCCACATCCCCATCTCCAATCAAGCCTTCCAATCATCAATCTTCCGCTGCGAAAGTATAGAGGTGACAATGTATTCTCCAACTCGTTTCCATTGCCCATCTAATGCAATTTCCAGGTTCGGTTCGGAATGGCAGATGCGAGCAAAACAAGTCCCATCAGATGCAGGTATGACCTCCACTTCTTTGAAACCAACGCGCCGTTGAAGGAACGGGTCGATCGCTTTGTAGATTGCTTCTTTGAAGGAAAATGACAACAACACTTCCTCACTGCGCGTCAAACCTGATCCTGACAATGCGCCAAGTCGCTGTCCCTCCCGTGTTGTTAGGACTTTCTTGCTCAAAAGATCGATTCTGCGACGCCTCCCCAAGTTTTCGACGTCGATGCCGACGCATTCGCCGAAGGAGCAATGCTCCTGGGGTGCGGAGGGCAGGTCAACTGCCTGCCGCACCAATGCCACCGCCACTTCGTCTTTGTGGCTGATGGAGCCGCCGCACAGGGCCAGAATGGGTGCGCCTCGTGGGCCGCGCAGCACGGGCGCCACACGTCGGGACAGCTCTGCCCCCATCGCATGTCGCAGGGCGATACGCCCCCCTATGAACTGCGACGCGTCGCGAGTGCGCAGTGACGCGGCGAAGGCGAGCTCCTCTTCACGAAGGTAGGACAGTGTGGCAGGGAGATGTTCACTTTCACTCTTTGAGTCGAAGCTTCCTCCTGCGTCAAAGGACTTTCGCGGTAGCTTCACCCCGACGCAGCGACCCTGAGCGCGCGAGAAACGGGTGCGGGGGATAAGCTCTCGACGAATCCTGCTTTGCTTGGCGAGTCAATTTTGGCGCTGCTGCACGCACCATGGCAGGGAAGTCAAAGTCGAAGATGACGCCATAATCTGCGGCACCTGGTATATCTGCCGTAATATAAGTGCTGCTCGCGAGTGTGTTACAGCGGCTGCCGTGACCAGTGGCGAGGGATCGCTCGCGATCCAGTGAAAGCTCGCAGGGCATGCGTGCACACCATCGCTGCTTCGCCGAAGCAAAGGTTAACGTTGTGGTGACCGAACGCATCCTCATCTCACCTTTGAAAAGCTGCTCCCTCGAGGGGGACCTAGAGGGGAAAAAAATGGAAAATAATCCTAGTAATACAATACCACTACGGGGCCCTTTATTTGTAGTGGTACAATTTGGGACCTTTATAATAGGTCATATTTACCCAAATATAAGAACTTTAGATAGTAACTTTCAGACTAGGCCTCAAACAAAGTGGCCTATCAAACTCCAAAACGGCAAAAATTTTGCCCTAATGAAAAAACAAAGTGAGTTTTAGGTTTTTTTTGCTGCTCCTTTTGGCTTTATTTAGTGAAATCACGAAATCACGTTTTAAAAGCAGTTGACTCTCAACGGTAATTTACACCATGAAGGTCAACCTTTCGTCACGTAACCACGGAGTAGCTTTTTAAGACCTTTACCCTGGCTTTCTAAAACGCCCTTATTTGTAACGATCGGTGAAGATGGCAACTCGTGGTGATCCGTTGAAGGGAGGAGGAAAAGCACTGCAGTAAAATCAGCAGTTGACTTTCAACGGTAATTTACGCTATGAAGGTCGAACTTTCATCACATAACCACGAAATAGCTTTTCAAGAACGTTGCCTTGGCTTTTTAAAACGCCCTTATTTACAACGATCCATGAAGATGGCGACTCGTGGGGATCCGTTGAAGGTGAGGCAACCAATCACGAAAAAACACTACAAATAGCGGACTATTTGTAGTAAATACCCACTTGTCTATCAGGCACTAGATAAATAAGCACCCAGAGGGAGCTTATTTACCCCCCCATCACCTTGATAGAAATGAAACCGAAAACCGGGACGGCCCCACGGCCGTTCCCAAGAAGCTCCGCTTCCTACTCCACTGGGGGGTCAGGGGTGGTGCCGCCCTAACGTGGGTCCTGCGAAAATATCTCCGACTTCTTCGTGGCTGGTCGTCTCCTTCTTTTCTCCCTTTCTCCGCGTCCTCCCATACGGCCGACTCTCATTTGAATTTGAATCCTTACATCCGGGAGAGGAACGTGGCCAAGGGCTGGTGAGGTGCGCATTGCCGTGGCGTGGTAGCGGAATGGCATGCACGCGAGAGTCGTTTTGGCTGCTCCGATGGCGTTCGTCATCATAAGGCGAGAGGTGGCGTAGAACCGGAATCGATCCTCGTCGGAGGCATCATCACCGCCTCCGGCAATCTGAGTGATCTTGCCCAGGAAGGTGGAGGTCTGATCTCTAAATTTGTGGAGAAAAAAACAGATTGACGATCAGTAGTAACGGAAGTAGGCCCAAAGATGAGTATTTTTCAAGCAAAGGTCAAGAGTAAGGCCATGCAGATTCACACGGATTCCGTGGGGAGTTTGGAGTATACCATCAAGTTCCCGCCGCGCAAAAAGATTGGGATCACTTTCCGTCGTCACAATGAGTGGGGGATCGTGAAAGTTGTTCCGGCAGAATCCGATATCATCATCGGTTCCCTTCTTGCAGCCGTGAACGGCAAGTCCGTGCTCCTCATGAAGTTTGATGATGCGATTCAAAAGGCGGCTGAGGCGCTGACTTCCGGGTCTCCCTTTGAGATTACATTCCTGGCCCCATGTGAGTTCGTCGAGCATTCGCAGTCAGGGGAGTTGTGCTTGCATGTTCACACCGCGAAATGCGCCCTCATAAACAGACCGACTAGAGGGTGTCATGAAAAAGTATGAAACTCGCCGAATGGCCAAGGGGTGGAAATCTTACTATTTCCTCTTGAACTCGGGCATCCTTCAGTGCTATGTTAAAAAGCAAGGGCGCCTCAAGTACGAGTGGGATTTGGCGAATGAGACGCAGCACCAAACGCTCATCACGCTCGCCCCCCGGAATCTTCTTCAAGCTGGTGAGATGGGCATCATGATAGTCAAGGGAGGTGAAAAGGTGATCCTAAAAGCCGAAGACAACAACAGGTTCGAATGGGCGAGATGGGACAAATAAGAGCCGCGCTTGTGGTCCCAGAGAAGCTCACTGTTTCTTGTTTTTCATTCTCTGTGGCGGATCGACAATGATTCGCCAGAACGCAGACATGGGGCTCGTTCATTTATTTGGCAATCGTGGTGTCCAACGGCGGCAACCCGGACATGTACGCCCTCGAGGCCAAACGCATCAAGGCTAAGGAACCCGACAAAGCTGTTGAGATGGCTGCGGTCATGCAACAGGCGGAGGAGGCGGAGGCAAAAGCTGCCGCCGAGCATGCGGAAGCGGCAAAAGTAGCCCAAGAAGAGAAGGCTGCAGCCGAAATTGAGGCCGCTCGCCTCCAAGCTGAGGCCGAAAAGGCCGAGGGGGAGGCAAAGGCAAAGGCCGACTTCGAGGCTATCGAGGCTGCTGAGGTCGCGGCTGAGGCTCTCCGCGTTGAGGAGGAACAGAGGGCGTCAGCAATGAAAGCGCAACAGGCCTCCCGGCGAGCCTCAGTAAGCATCACGGCAATACACAAGGCAATGACTGCGGCCAATGGAAATGAAGGCCAGGGGGTCACTTCTTTGGCTGCATATAGCACAAACAATGAGGAGGGTAGTGTGGTGAGCGCGAGCATGGAAGTGGTACAAATGGAAGAGCCCACAGTGAATGCAGCGGTGCCCGATGAGGTTCCTTCTGAAACCGCCAAGGTGGCCGCGAAAGCTAATGAGGGCGGTAAAGAGGCTAGCTCTCCGCCCGATATTCCAGTAACTCCCGCTGCGAAAGCCGAGGAGGAGGGCCAATCCTTGCCACTATCGCTGCCCCCGATCCCGCTTTCGAACTACGCCGGCGATGTGGAGGAGGAGTTCACGGCCGCTTCCATTGAGGAACAATCGGAAGCGGTGATGAAAGACTGGGTTCAGATCGCAGAGGAGCAGGAAGCAGCCGCGAGGGCGAAAGCTGAGGCCGAGGTGGAGGCTGAGTTCGCTGCTCTGGATCACGTTGACCATGCTGTGGATCACACGCTTGAGATTGAGGACCTCGACGACGTGGAGGAAGACGAGGCCGAAGAAACAGCGTACGAAAATGCGAATGCGGATGCAAACGCTGGTTTAGCGTATGTGGACCCGAGTACAACATTGACTGGAGACGTTGGCGATGCTTAAGCCGACGAGGCTGCAGCGGCGGCGATGCAGAAGATGGGCGTATTGGAGGCTGAACAGAAGGTCCCGACGACGGGTGAGTCGACAAGACAACCACATTACCAGAATGCCGTTCCTAGTCATTCATCCTCGTCACCACGCTGTGTTAATTGTTGTTGCCCGGAAATGATGCTCTCTTCCTCTGTACCAAATACAGTGGCAGGCGCATCCTCGGGCGATGGAATCTCCGATAAGCTGAAGGGCTACGTCAGGCCGCGAAAGTCTATCTTCATGAAGTGGCAGCAGAACTCAGAGCAGCTGTACTCGAAGAAAAAGGTCAAGAAGGATCAATACATTCCAAAAGTAATGAAGACCCGCGACTCGAAGTCCTGGATGGTGCAGTTGTAGTGCACATGTGGGAATTTCTTTGGATCATAAATCTCTACAGGTGGCTTTCTACTTCAATTTTGGGGGATATTATCTGGATAGAGCGGCGAGGGGACCTAGGCTGGGGGGAGTCGCGGGCCAGTATCTTGAACGGCATGTGCGAGCGCCAGGCCCTCTCCCCCCAAAAAACGAGATTAAAAATGTGAGGCTTGACTTGCAAGTCAAGTCAAGTTAGTACTCTCCACAGCCACGCGAAAGAAAATAGCCCCCCCCCCCTTTTTCGTCCTTCTCTCGGGAAGTTTTGCGCCGCAGGCATCATCCGAACCGACCCCCCCCTAAAATCTGATGAGGCATCACAGGCGACGCCGAGCCATGCCTCCCTTTCTTCTTCCTTTTCTCCTCCATCTGTGGGCAATCCAGACGCCCAAGCTTCGCAACCGCGACGCAAGCGCTCACGGCGCCTAGGCAACAAGCGCTGCTGTTTTATTCATCGAAGGGAGGGGCTTTGTAGCCATATGTTGAAATAGAACGAAAATTAGCTCATTTCTCATTTAGCTCAGCCGCTCAGCGTGCCCCACCCGGCCTCCACCATATACCATATCCTCCACCTCTTCCTTGCTGTGCACGACTTCGTATGTGATCCGGGCGCGGATTGAGTCCATGTCCTGCTGGGCGAATAGGATATCAGTGGCATCAACGACATGTCTTTCAAAAGCACACAAAAACACGCCACAGTCGCTGCAATTCCCTTTCATGAAGAATCAATTATTTGTCTCCGCCGCCCTTATTGCCCATTCCACTAAGTTTTGACAGCACTCCGGGCTTGGCTCGCTGTCGTCTGTCGTGATAACCCTCACATCCCACCCCCTCGACTCTCCATCTCTCTCTTCATTTCATTTCACTTCGCCTTTCTCTCTCTTCGTTCATTTCACTTCGCCTTTCCCTCACATCCTACTACCCCCACCCCGTGTTGATGTCAGTGGAGTCTTTTGAACTTTTCGAGGAAATATGCCACACCGCCTTCATTCATTGTGCGCCGGGGGTCCAAGATTTTGGAACGAATGGATATACATGTCGTCACCAAGAAGAACAAAAAAATACATGCCGTACCAGTGCTTTTTGCTCCACATCAACAGCCACAAAAGAAATCGGCCGCGTCTGTATTCACTGCCTGCATGTTCTGTGCCGTTTGATATTCGTTTTTATCTCCAGAGTGCTTCATCTTGTGCCTCATCAGGTAAGTTTTCAAGTACAAATAACCGATAACGATGAGGAGGAGAAGCCCTGCAATCACCATGCTCCCTAGAATCCGGTTGCGCAAAGCAGTTAGTTCTACATGTGGAAATTACTACGACTTTGAGAATGTGACACCGTGATTGCAGACACTCTTACCGAGCATTATCATTTCCGCGATGCCGATGTCGCCCGCATTTTCTGCAGGATCTTGACCTTGCTCAAGCAAGTAATAGCCAATGCATAGCATTGCAAGCTGGGCCAAGAGGAGCCCGAGCTCGAGCTGGTCCATTGCCCCCCAATGCGTACATCTGCGACTTCGGCCCAGTAGGCAGTCGAAGCAGTTGAACGGTCGGTAGTAGTACTGGACAAATATTGCGAAGCAAACAACTGCGATACACCACGAAAGCATCTCACGTTCCGTTCCTGCAAGCAAAATAACGAGAACGAATAGGAACTTGCGGCACATTATGGCGATTTCCCAGAAGTAATATTCGTATGTAAAGCGAATGTATATCCAGCCAAACTTTTCCTTCGTCATCACGCTACCCATCGTGTGGTTCATTTTCGCTTTGTATAACATGGAAAACAGGGCTACTGGAATGCCAACGCCATAGAAGATGAAGAAAAACATACCGAGCATCGCCATTCTTGCATATTTAGTGAAGGCGTCCCCTCGAATCCACGTGCATTGAATGTCCGGGTCGGCGTTCATAGTCCTACTTTGATCTTCCCACTCAGTGCAAGCATACGGTTCGATTGTTTTGGCTGTCACAAAAACGTACAAGAGTACCATCATGATGCACGCCGTGTTTATCACCTTGTTCTGGTGCTGCTTCCTGATCAAAATGTGAGCGATGCACGCGCTGTATAGATAGTACTGCAAGACCAAGTAAAGCCCCACGAACAAGGGGAAAACCATTGCACCATACCACTTCTGTGTATAGGACCAGCGCCAGTCACAGTCCGGGGAAATGGCAAGGGACGATATGTCGAACTGTATTATCTGTCCCAGCATGCCGAAGATCCGCACCGCGAAGTACGGCCACCCGATGGGAATCTGAATGAACACAGAAGTTGACTGCGCGTAGCCTACCATGAGCAATGAGGCGCACATGAGAACTTCGGTCCCAACGCTCTGCGACTTGCCGTGGACGATAGTCCGATTGTCACCGACGCCGTAGTCAATCTCGTCCTTGGGGTCGCGATTCATGAGGCTACTGAGATTACCCGTTTCGTTCCTGGTTGAATTGCTCAACCCTGCGAGAGTGTCGAGCTTTGCTTTCGATTCATCATCCAGCATGTCCGCGGCAGTGCCAATCGTCACGCGCCCCGAACCCTGCTTACGTACTTCGTCCCCGTACACTCGACACTTAATAAGCCAGAAAGGGACGTTCTTGATTTTGTGTTTGTTACCGAAGTTTCTAGAAACTTCAATAGAGTAATCGTCGATTACTCGCGTTACCTTGCGCTCCACGCGCACGCTCTGGGAACCTGACAAGCCGCAGGTGAGCGTTGCGTTGCAATTTTCGCAGCGCGTGCCATTGTTGATGTAGATAGCCACCACGTCGTCCTTGTTCACTTCATACGCAAATTTTGTCCCACGTGTGAAGTGCATGTAAATGAACATGAATAGGATGAGGCCACCAATCGCCGCAAGCGTATACAAGAACGGATTTTTCGGGCATTCTATACAACCTGTGAACATCAGGTAGTAACCTTCTACGCAAAAGTTGCACATGGTCCCCTCGTTTCCTTCAAGGCACTGATTCCCACCAAGGCACCATGAAGGCTGCTGGCATTCGTAGCAAAATGTTGCTCCCTTCTTCCCGGACCACTTCCCAGCTTCACATCTCTCGCACGAAGGGGAACCGACACTTTTTGAAAAGTTCCCAATGCCGCATTTCTCACAAAATCCGTCTTTGGACAGCAGCATCGGTACTGAGCCATTGTAGCTGCCCCACGATTTGTTGGCGTCGTTCCAGCCCCGTACGATGGCGTCGCGTGTCGAATAGCCTGCGAGACAGCCGCCGCTCCCGCCGATAGCAACAATGGCATTGGATATACCCAGAAGGATCTTTCCATCACTTGTAATTGCTGGCTGACGCCCATCGGCAATCGTCGTATCGTAGTTATAGGTCCATACGGGATACTTGCCGTTCAATTTCCAGGCCTCAGCCTTGCCATACGAGTCGACTTGCATGACTTCCGCGTGGCCATAAATCAGAGGACTTGACTCGATCTTTCCCATTGAAACCGGAATGGCGAGCTGATCAACCCCCGTGTTATCCTCGAGCGGTTTGAAACGGAAGAATTTTCCTTGGTCGTTTCCGATGAAGTAAACTCCATCATGAACGGCTGCCGCAGCGATAAACTCACTGTCCTTCCCGGCTCCCTCAACTTCGTGACTCCAGTTTTCAACGCCCCCTTTTTTGTCGATCGAATGTAATCTATTCCCAAAGCCAAGAAGAATGTCCTGGTGTGCCCCGAAACTTGGTGCCCCGACCACTTCTGGACCCTCGGTTTCAGTATCGGCCTTTAGTACGAAGTCCCACTTCTTTTTCCCGTTGTAAACATCGACAGCATATAGACGGGCCTCGTTGGATGACCCTGCTGCGGCCACGAAATATACAGAGTCACAGCAATACCCGTCGTGATCGCTCGTGGACTCCGGACCGTCAACAATGAGGCTCGTGGACACGGGTGCTTCACCAGAATCAAATCTCCATAGCTGAGTACCCTCCTTCACCGCTATCACGCCGTTCGAGCCACCGTAGTTCGCGTCGCCTCGAGCTCTAGTGCCAAACATCAAAACGCCGCTGTGGTGAAGAGCTCCGGATCCTTTGATTTCACCGACGTTCGAGTACGACGCTGATACAGACGATGGGAAGGTCCACAGAAGGTCTGTCCGTTTGCTAATTCTCGTCGCATTTGCAAGAGGATCCGTGGCGAAAGCGTAAATGTAGGTATTGTCCGAGTTGGTAGCGGTGCCATCAGTTGTTGCCGCTAAGTAAAGCACACGTCGGCCCTTTTCATGACCAATGATGGGATTTCCAAAAATGGCCGATCCGGTGGTGTCCAGGGATTCGAGCCACTCGTACTCTGGAGCTCCCCGACTCATATCCACGCGATAGATGTATGGGAACGCGTCTTCGCTTTGCGCCGTTGCGGCCACGTACATTTTGTTGTCTGCGTCCATAACTACGCCCGTCCGAACGGTGCCGGTTATTGTAAATGACCAAAGCTCACCTTCAGGTGCTACTTTTGGGGCGAAGGGCGACGCAAACATTCCGTGCGAGCCCCCGTATCCAGGTCCTTCTTTCTGAAGAGTCAAAAAGTCAGGGGTTAAAAAGGGTTTAAGTCTTGGCTGAAGCATTACAACCGTCTGTTCAGGTATTTGAATGAATTGAGACAGCATCATTTTTAACAATTCACAATTCACCTTCGGCCACGCCGACTGCCACTCCTAATGAAGGTGGAATGAGACGCATGCTGCAATGAAGTCTTGTTTACCAAAAAAAAAGATAAGGAAGGGGCGAAATGCTAGCACGCACCACTACTTGCGCGCGAGAGAGCTGCCTTGTCAACAGACTCCACTTAAGGATCAAAGATGAAGACCGCATGGTGTTTTCGGGAATCCCAATCAAGCGGGAGAGACGGGGGAAACTCCAAAATTTTTTCACAAGTGACAAGAGCCGATTGTGGATTATGGAGACAACCCCTCACGAGGTCATCATCTTTCGTTTGATGCAGCAGGAAATTAGGACGTCACGCCTCGCTGGGCGCGCTGTAGCTCACTGCGAGGCCCGCGCGGCCGTCGAAAGACGAACTGCGATGGAGAGTGACGTCAGGCTGCGATCGCGCGATGCGGTTATCAGCAATTTACAGGAGACGGTTGCCGCTCTTACGGGTCGCGTGCAGGCTGAGATAATGCGTTCGGACAAACTAAGCTCCCAAAATGTCTCGCTGAAGGAGCTGCTCAACAATGTGAGCGTGCTTTCATCTGGCGGCAAAGATGCAAACATAAGCGTTGCGGCCAAAACCAAACACTGCCGCACGCTCGAGAAAAGAATTGCAGCGCTGTTTGTCGACCACCGCGCCGCACAGCGGAGATTATCACAAGATTTAAAGGCACACGTCAAAGTGTTCGATGCGCAGAGAAGTGGTTTCGATGCTGACCTGAGCTCTTTGCATTCTCGTAACCGCTCTCTTTTTCGTGCCTTGAGGGTGCTGGCCAGCGCTGCCACCTCAGCTGGCTTTGAGGTGCCCGCGATCGCCGCCGCAGAGCTGGCAGGCGGAAGCGAAGCTGCAGGTGGCCCAGAACGACCGACGACTTATGGAAGCTTTCGTCGTTGCTCACCTTCGCCATTTCGGATATTTGCCGCCGGGACCACAGAAGGTGAATGCAACGGAACGCAAACAAATCGTCGCACTGTTGATACTGAACTGGAAGCCGAGGCTGAATTGAAAGCTTCCCAGAAGAAACACGCGGCGCGCTTGAAAGCTGCGAGAGGCTCCGCATCAAAGTGGGGCTTCAGCGTGTAAGGCCTTCGGTTTTCGGTTTTGTAAGAATTTCACCAGCGATCGCTTCGTCAGAACTTCGTCCGCTGCGCCCTTTCATGGGCTGAGAATCATTCTGAGAAAGGCACTGGTTTTGGTTTTCACCAGTTCAATTTCCCAGCGTTTGACCCGAGTGAGATCAACCCAAACCGGTTAGGCGTATGCCAAATACGCTACAAGCACACAGCAACTAATTAGTTGTATTATATCAATTCGGTTGATTTCTCGGCCGGGTGGATTCTGGGTGGAAAATTTGCCTAGGTCCCTATATGTCACAGATAATATAGAAGTGCCTCTACATATAACGTATAAGCGCTTATAAGGGGCCATATTAGCTATAGGGCACTACGCGCCGCGCGCCGTGCGTACCGCGTACCGCTCAAACTAGTTTGAAAAGATTTTTATTTAGCTAGAAATTCAATTATTTTCCTGCGGCGGCCCGGCGGCCCTACATCCGAACCGGGGTCAGTTCTAGATCAGCAGGTCGGATTTTGAAACCTTT
>Ga0099799_10361_pt1 | contig 12284 bp, 6 predicted proteins | sample Uncmet6_SortLC_1_FD_89033 | JGI IMG/M metagenome (GOLD analysis project Ga0099799, IMG submission 89033) | Marine eukaryotic communities from CALCOFI LINE 67, Pacific Ocean - CN11_C50_N6_SortLC_1 | ecosystem: Environmental > Aquatic > Marine > Oceanic | place: Pacific Ocean: Monterey Bay...
TGGCGGCGGCTGATTTTGATTTTTCAAAATAATAATACTACTATGTACGAGCTCGTAGCTACTCTAGAGTAGTAATACAAGTCACGGAACTGGCACGGCAAGGCAGGCGCGGCAACATGCAGTAAGGTACAGAAGGACTTGTTAATATTAATACTACTACTCTAGCTAGTAGCTAGTAGGAGTAATACTACTCTAGCTAGTAGTAGGAGTACTCTAGAGTAGTAGTATTATTAACATACATGCATAGCTAGTTGTACTGTATGCATACCGTATTAATACTTACATGAGTACTAGCTAGTATGTATACTCTAGTGGTACTTACCTTGATATTATATACTAGCTCGTAGTACTCTACTAGAAGTACACTACTAGAGAGTAGTATGCATATCTACCAAAATCGAAAAATAAGTAAATAAATACTCTCGTAATATCCAGCAAACCCCCAAAATCGAAAAATCTCTAAATCCCACATCCCATCCCACAATTGGTAATGGAAAGCCGCTCCGGAAGGGAGAAGGAGGGCGAAGGGACAGCCGCCCACGGCGACCTGGTCCTGGCCCTGCGCGAGGCGCTCCGCAGGCGGGGGACCCTGGGCAGGGTCCGGTCAGCCCTGCGCGCCGATGCCTTCGCCGCCCTGAACCTCGCCAAGGCCACGGCCACGGCCAAGGCCACTGGCGGCGCGGGAGGTCCCGTCCCGGAGGGGGGGGGCGAAGGAGGAGGAGGAGGAGGAGGAAGAGGAGGAGGAGGAGGAGGAGGAGGAGGAGGAGGCACGGCCCGAACCGATCCCTCCCGAGGAGACCCTCGTCCTCAACGAGCTCGTCCGGGACTACCTCGACTTCAACGGCTACGGCCACACGGCGTCGGTCCTCGCGGCCGAGGCGGGCGGGAGCCCCCCCCCCCAACGGGGGCAGCAGGGGGCGGCCCCTGCGACGCCCTCGCCCACTCTGCCGCCGTGGCGAGGGAGATCGCCAGGCTGGACCTGGGACTGGCCGAGGTGGGAGGGGCGAGGAGGCGGGGGCGGGGGCGGGGGCGGGGACACGAATGCCGGCGCCGACTGCCCGCGACGGGATCAGGTCCGGATCATGGAGAGCCACGCCGGAGAGAGCCGGGGGCCGCTGGTCTCCCGGCACCACCTGCAGAAGCTCATCCGGCACGAGGGCGGCGGCGACGAGGCCGGAGACGGCGGCGTGGACGAGTTCTGCCTGCACATCGACGCGCATTCCGTGTTCACCAACGACTGGGATCGCTACCTCATCGATGACTGGCTGATGACCGAGAACGAGATGGGGGTCGTCACCACGTACATCCACGACATCGGCGGCGTGAAGCCGGACGGGACGAACCGGGGCTGGTCCTCCATCCCCCACATATGCGACGTCAAGGCCGGCGCCCATGGGATCCCCCGCAACGAGGCTGCCACCAACGTCCGCGACGCCAATAGGCCCATCCTGCAGTCCAAGTGGGGGGCAGGCTTTAGCTTCAGCAAGTGCCACAGCGAGGCCGCTATCCCCTTCGATGGGAGCGCAAACTGGGTGTTCGACGGGGAGGAGTTCAGCCGAGCCGCGCTGCTTTGGATGGATGGCTACGACATGTATAGCCCGTCCACGAAGGGACATGCCGTGTACCACAACTACACGAGTGTTCCGCATCTCTTCTACAACGACAAGACCCCGGAGCAGCTGAGAAATAAGAAGGTAGAGGAGCAGATGGGAATCAACCGGATAAAGCTTCACATTGGGCAGGGCTTCGAGGGGCAGGTGGATGCAACCGATCTGGCGCGGTACAATCCCTCCCATCGGAGGGCCAGGTCGCTCGCGTCCTTCCAGAACTTCACCGGAGTCTTCTTTGATGGGAGGGAGTGGGAGCACCGCTGCCATCAACTGCACTGGGTGCCGTACGAGCATCCCGAGTTGGTAGAGGAAAGGATATCTGGTTGGGAGATGGAGCCGCGGTATCATCTTCGGCAGCAGCACCAGCCGGTGGAGATGGTTGGTGCCGCTCCCAACCAGGGGCTGCCGTGCGAGGCCATGGTTCCCATGCTGCTTGCAGTTAATGCCGCCTCTCTTGCCATCGTGCTGTTAGTTGTCCTCTTTAGAAAAAATTTCCGGCCGTGACTGGGACTTAATAAATTAAAGTGCATTGCTGGAGAGAGAACTTGAAACATGCATCGTGTTACCTGCTGAATTTATTTTGTTTGGTATCTGAGAAGTTGACTACCATGTATTGAATAAATAAATGTTACCTATGCAGACACAAACTGCCCCAGCGCCGAGGAAAGAAAGAGAATACCCTACACGAAGAAGGAATGAATGGCGGAAGGTTGATGAGATCGCAGGTGCCAAGCGAGGCAGGATTTGCATTTGGTGGCAATGCAATTGTTTGTGCTGGCGAATGAGCGGAGGCATGCATGCGCCCGCAATTCGAAACAGCATCTCATGATGCAAATTTACGAGACCATCCAGGACCGATGTGCTAATGTGAGCAAAATCAGTCCAACTATATTGGCCATCGAAGAGATTTTTCTTGCAAGTTATTTGACCGATCCCCTCATGCACTGCAACCAACCAAGAAGGAAGGGAGTGCGAAGATGGAAGGGGCCGGAGATACATCTTGCGCGCGAGGACAGGACAAAACATTCAAAACGCCCATCATGTCAGTTTCACATCCCGCAAGTGCACGCACCTTGGCTCGCAATCAGCAGCAAGACCAATACTTGTTGTCCCACGGATTTTTCCACCATTCTTCCGTTTCCCGGTTGATCTTTCCGGGAGGCCTCCACAGCATAGGCACCCATACACTTCGTGCACCAGATGCGTTAATGTTGGCGTTCGTCCTCTGCGCACCGCCCTTGGCCAGCTCCGCATGCGCCCCAGCGCGTCGACATGCACCCCCGCAGACCGCAGACGCGGCAGCATCTCGATAGCAGCAGAAGGTCCTAATGTTGGAGGCGCAACCGCGGCTGAACGGAAGGTCCATCGCACGGTATCCACGCAGATATTCAATATTGCGCGGCCCCTTTGCACATTCGTAAGTGGTGATGTTAGACAGGGCACAGAACGTGTGACACACGAGCATTGCCCACGCGGCGAAGGAAAGCGGATACAGATAGATCTTTGCGGCGACAACGGTCAAAATGCCACCTAACGTCAGGTCAGATTGTTGCGAATGTCCAATCAATTTGCTCATCCCCATGCCGATGCCCACCGAGCTGCCGCCCACAATGTTCACGCAGTTGGCGAAACCGACGGCCTGTGCCACGAGGAAGACCCAAAAACGGCAGTGGTTCCGCTCTCCGATACAGGTTCCGATGAACGTGCAATGATGGTCGAAGGTGGCGACGCATCTGTCGCAATAGCGGCAGTGATGGGTACGAAGGGGACGGCGCGCCGGCCGGGTGGAGAGGGGGCATCGCTCGCACGGCGGACGGTAGGGTCGGGACCACGGGGCGCCACCCGCACCTGCTTGTGCTTGGATGACCGCTGGCGCGGTTGGCGGGGAGGATCGGCGGACCGCTCCAAGTGATCCTACGCCCTCAATCGGGCCCGACCAATCGGTCAGTTCAACGTCTCCGTCCCCGTCCATCAGCCGAACCTCATCCTCTTCCGCCAAGCTAAAAGCGTCCGAGACATTGTCCGATGTGACATATCCGGGGTCAGAGCCTTGAACGGCGGCCAGTGACAAGAGAAGGGCAATGTAGGAAATAATTAGCCGAACGAGCATATCAAGGGAGACGGAGGCGCCGGGCCAAAGCGCGGTGTCTGGGCATGCTGTGGTGACAACGACCGCCAGAGTCGCAAGCGATGTGTACATTAGCAGCACCTTCCTGCGAGGCGGCAGCGGGCGGAGGTGCCGACCGTCCGCCTGTGATGAGGCGGTGTCATCTGTGCGGCCGCCGTCGGCGACGGTTGAGGCAGCGGCGTCCTCCATGACGAGGGGCTACGGCAGGCGGCGAGGTCGGGCGCCTGGCAGGATTGTCATGGCTGGCTGTTCATGTGAATGAATAAATGTAGATCAGTTGCTTCTGTTCGTGTGTGTGCATAAAATAATCGACTGGACTGGGGCTGTTAAGATAATGGTCAAGATGGCAGCCGGCTGACCATAGTACGAGAGTGCTAAAAACAGATTCGCAAATAGTAATTAAGAATAACAATATTCCGCCCAAGTGGTATAGGCGCCCATGGTGTAGTGGCAACATAAATGCCTTCCAAGCATTTGCCAGGGGTTCGATTCCCCTTGGGCGCAGAACTTTTTTTATACCTTGTCACTATCACTTGCTTCTACTCGATATAATAGCGAGCTCCGAGCAACAATGAAGTTATTCTTTGATACGATGAGCCTCGTTAATATTATTTTATCTACTCGCGTAGAACGGCAGTTCATTATGTATCATTCGGCCGATTTGCTTGTGTTTGGTACGCCACACAGCCATGACCCGTTCGCCACTCCTGCAGGTAGCTCGCCGCATCGGGTGGTCCCCGCTAAAACGCGGCAGCGCAAGCGTTTGCGCAAGCGTTTGCCCCGGCCCCGGCCCTTGCGAATGGCTCCGTTCACTTTCCTCTGCATCTGGGTCGGAGGCGGCAAGGCGGTCCCCCCCCATCGACCACTTCCGGACGCTCGACCTGCCGCGTGGGTACCTAGTGGATCCCAGCGAACTCAGGTCGGTCTATAGGTCACTCATGTCGCAGTACCATCCCGACCGCCACTCCCTAAAGTCTGCGGACGAGCAGGAACGCCTTACAGCCGCCTCCGCCGACGTTACTACTGCCTACACGGTCCTGTCGGACCCACACGGGCGAGCGGAGCACCTACTGGAGATCCACGGCAGGCCTATCACCGAGGGAGACGGGGACTTGGTCGATTCAGAGCTTCTCGTGGAGGTAATGGAGATCCGCGAGGAGATCAGCGCGGCCGAGATGGACGCCGATGTCCTGCGCACACTGCTGTCGGAAAACTCCGAGAGGACGGACGCGACCGTGGAAGCGCTCGGCCGCGCCTTCCAGGACGAGGATTTTGACGGGGCGAGGAGGCTAACAGCGAGGTTGCAGTACTGGAGAAGGATCGAGGAAAAGGTTTCAGAAAAATTGAGTTTGGTCAAGGTATGAACTGATGTAGAAAAAAAATGTTTGCCGCCTTTGGTTTATAAATATCGTTCCATTGTGTTGTTGTAATTTGTAGTTTCATGGCCAACACCCCGTCCACAAGTGCCGCGTGCGACAATCGAAGCAAAACTTCTTCCGGCATGTGGGGCACTCGTGCACGCAGCCCTTGCAAATCCTCTCGTTGTCACAACCCGAGCATCGACTCATGCATTCCCTGCACACGCGTTCGGCGCTGCAATCACCTTTTGTGCAGCCACCGCTAATATCCTCTGGGGGGCTGTGACTTGCGCAATAGACGCAGACAAAGCCCAGTGTAACACTGCGCACCGCTGGTTCTGCTTGCGCGCGGAAAGATTCCTGCGCACAGACCATGCCCCAGAGTCGAGTCAACTCGTCCTTGATCTTGGAGATACCCTCTGTGTCAGTTGTCCAGTTGATCGCTCGCTCCCAGGCTGTCGATGCAGATAGGCCAACGACGGCGGCTTGTCCGGGTCTCCCTTCCTTACTTTGGTCGAGATCGAGCCTCGACCGCTCCCAGGCTGACGATGATGCTGTCGGGCCGGCGACAGCGACCTGTCCGGATGGTGGTCCCCCGTGCGAGACGAGTTCGCGACTTGCTCGAGCCCAGGCTGACGTCGATGCAGATGAACCGACGACGGCGGCCTGCCCGGGTTCCGCCTCCCTGACCGAAACGAGATTGCCAAGTCGCCGCAGCTCGGACCTGATGAGCCTGCAGCCTTCTACATCGGCGGAGGCTATCACACTGTCCCAGCAGGTGGTTGCAACCAGCGCGTCGTGCAGGGACACAGCAGCACTGCCCTCTACCCTCGCCCGCTTGGACGGAGACAGATCGTCGAAGCTAAGCCTCTTCATGAACGCCAGTGAAGGCCCATCAACTCCAAAATGAGGCCTCGTGTTGCTCTCTGAGATGATTTGATGGTGTTGGAGGGGGTTAGAGCTGGGCCAATGCAAAAATCGTCGAGTAAACAGAAGACAAACATGTACAAGCAAGCGTATAACATTATGAGGTGAGCGCGAGTAGGGAGAGAGGCAGAAAAATTCTATATTCTATTAGGGATAAGGGATAAGGGTTATACAAAAAAAAAACCAAATTTGATGCTCGTATATTATATTTATTTCGTCATTTCTTTGAAACAAAGAGCCTTCGTCGTCCCCTATTTTTCTTTCTCACCAGGCCACTTTCATCAGATTCTCTCCACCTGGCAGCAAGTAGCCGCATAACTTCGGCAACGAAAAATATGTGAGGCTTCCGAAATGTCTCATTGCTCCTGGTTTCATGATCCCAGTCGAACTGATGAAAGTTGCCGCCAGCTCCATGCCATCCATAAGGAAGCCACTGCATGCACCGAGCCCATTTCAGAAGGCAGGCGCAGATCTTGTGCCCATTTGTCATTTTGACTCCGGCATTGGATCCAGGAGTTGCGCCCATTACATTCTCAATATAGTATTCTTCCCATCCATTGCCTCTAGAGTAATCAAGCTTTCCGTCCAGTTCAAGGTCTTCCCTCATTGATTTATGGTTCTTTCCAAAAAGACCCTTTTCGCCGGAACCAGTCCACAACTCGAACGGATCGATCCGATGATCATCAGTCGAGTAATGACTCAAAATTACGTCAACGAAGTGGGCTAGAGCTACATCATCATCGCAAAGGTCTCGAGAACTGCTGCCGTCTATACCCGTAACAGCTTTCTTCTCCTTTGACGATGGAGGGAGTAGCAATAAATCAAGGATCGAACGAGATGCCATTGGGGGAGGCAGTGGGCCCACCTCAGCCGAATCATCGGAATCAGGACGGCTCATCTGTTCTCGTTCAACCGCGAACCAAATAATTCCAGCGTGGACAAGGTCAGTAACGCCAAATTCGTCACCCTTGCTCAGTATATCTATTTCCTCTGTCGTGAATAGAAGTGGGTAGGCAGGGGAGATGTTCTTGTCGCCTTCCTCAACACGGATGCTTGTATTGCCTACCATGTCCGACACAAGGTACGGTGATTCCTCGCAATGATCAGTGTATCGCTTTCCAGACAAATCAGAACCTTGTTCGAAGCAGGAGAGTATATTATCATTTGCCATACAAGTTGAAGATGATTGTAGACTTGACGAAATCGGTATTCCTTGAGGCAATTCGTTGAGGGCTTTCTCAGATCGATTGATCTTGTTACTCGTCCTTTCTCCGGTAGGAAATGAGCCAGAACGTTGCCCTGGATCTTCGTTTGGTTTCGTTTCAGACGTCTCGTTCTTAGATAGAGCCGGGTGGCTCTTTATCTCTCCGCAGATCATTCCCGAGAAGCTCTCGGGCAGAAGAACATTGTTTTTATCTTCCGCGCGATCCTCCGCACGCTGGTTCCTTGTGAGCAGTGTTAAAGTGCAAAGCATCCTTTGCAAATCCGTGTGGCGCCGTATGGCTACGCCCGAAGAAGTTATTTCCTGCCTCAATTTCAAAAGCATATCTTTCTGCTTAGATGACGATTTGTCGAATTGGCGAAAAGAGCGAAACTTTCGATGAACCACCTGAAGATTCATCGGAAAGTAGACCCGCTCCTTCTCCCGTCCAGTTTCAAGGCGCAATGCCGGTGCACTTGCAAGTGAAGAAGGAATCGAAGGCTGTCTTCGTGCCGGCGATGGCTGTTGACCAGAAGATGTGCTATTACCCGTCTCTTTTGGAGTAACATGGAACCAGCGCATGACTGACTCGGCTGTTGGGTTCTTGGGGTCATAGGTTCCAACAATCAAGCCAACAAAGGGGCATATCGCGTCAGAATTATCGCTCTTTGGTTGAAACAACTGTTGGTAGCTGCCCTGATTGTGGATGTCCATTAAGCTTGGATCCGGCTGAAACGAAGGGTGGCTATGGTACCATCCGACAACCGACATGCCTTGATGTTCAATAGCGTCGCCCGCCTTCATCTGACTTATCGGATCCATTTCAACATCGGTAAATCCTGCATCATTTCGCTGCGTCGATTTACAGGGGAAGGCCGCTTGGATGTAGATACACCTTTCCGCCTCTACGTACCGTCCGCCAAGGAAGCCAATAACTTCAGACTCGGAGAGATGAGAGTGCAAGTCTGCGAGGAAGATAGCATCAGGACACACTCGAATCGAAAATGGCTGGACCTGACCGGAATATATCTCCAAGGATTGGATTATATTTCTCAATTTCCCCATTGATTTGTCTGCGTCTTCAATATCATCCGCTGCGATAGATTCATTACTGCAGAAAGATTTGTCGCGAAGAAAGCGCAAGTCGGGGCTGAATCGATAGCTTTCACAACTTATGAGGGTATGAGGGTTCAGATTGCCACTGGCCATTTCACCCAAAACGCTGGAGAGCTTTACACTTGATACCTTCCTTACGCTTCGCCTTTGCCTTTGCCTCGATGAACTCGTACTCTTCTCGCTTGTGCGGTTGCAAACGGATGGGGTCCGGCTCTGGTTCCCTCTGTTATTTTCTTCTCGTGATCGGGCATGGTCTACTCCGCACAGGCAATAAGCACGCTCGTGGATTGGGACATAATCGCTTCCATCTTTCGATTTCGTGCCGATCACGCTGCCTTCAAGAATTTTCGTCATTTGCCCCTTCAAGGAATCAGAATTAGGCGTGCTTCTAGGTTTCGCCCAATCATGAGGTATCAGTTCATTGTCATCATCGCCAAAGTAACCTTCGTCCCAGAGCCAACGTCTGCCAAGAAGAGTCCCGCCGCTATCAAGATCAGGGGGGGATCCAGATCCGAGATTCCAAGCCACGGCGGTCGTGTCTGTCTCTTTGGTTGCATACTGTGATGATAAGAAGCCCAGCCAAATCTGTCCGAGGGGGGCATCTGGATAAAATATTTGCGTTCGCGATTTACTCTCATCGGTTTCTGCCCTCTTTCGGTTACGCTTCTTAGGGGTAGAAATCGTTAGACATGACTTGATCGTATTCCGCAAAAATAGGAACGACTCGAGCGTTTGCTGGCTTATTGGAGGTTCACCTTTCATTTGCTCGCCTTCCTTCGTACCCTGTATTCCATTTGCCTTTCTCTTTCGACTAGTGAGTCCCTTTTGTGCCACTGCCTTCTTACGTTTCGTACCTTTGTAGTTTGTCTTTGCCCTCGCAGGAACTATCTCCTTTTCATCTTTCGTTGTGCCTTTCTCTTTCCTCGCCTTTTTCTCGGCGCCATTAGTCTTTCTCCTTCGCTTCCCCTTGCTTTCGCCACTTTCTATGCGGCCCTCTAAGTCAGTGACGAGAGAAGCCTCCTTTTCAACGCGTCTGGAACTTGGGTCGGAGCTGCTCTCACATTTGGTATCTACCATCGCCGTCGAGCAATCCGTCGAGCATTCCGTCAAGGAAGTCACTGCAAAGTCATCATTTCGATCCATCTCCTGATTTTGCAACGGCCCTTGCTGATGATCATCATCCTGATATTGTTCATGCATCAGAATCTGCTGCTGAGGCTGAGGCTGAGGTTGTTGCTCAGGTTGAGGTTGCTGCTTTTGCTCAGGATGCTGCTCGGACATTTGCTCAGGCTGCCGCTCAGGCTCCTGCTGCTCAGGCTGGGGCTGGGGCTGATACCGCGTGTGCGGCTTCTGTTCCTGCGGCTGCTCTTGCTGCGGCTGCTGCTGTTCTTCCTGTTGATGTTTCTGCTGCTGCTGATCCTGCTGCTGCTCAAGCTGCTGATGTTTTTCCTGCTGCTGCTGCTCCTCCTCCTCCTCCTCCTTCTCCTTCTCCTTCTCCTCCTCCTCCTCCTCCTCCTCCTGCGCCTGCTCCTGCTCAAGCTGCTGGTTCTGAGGCTGAGGCTGAGGCTGAGGTTGAGGTTGAGGCTGTCGACCTTGCTGCTGCTGGAGCTGCTGGATCCTCCGCTGCTGCTGCCTGAGAATTGACTCCATGAGGGGTAGGGGCTGCCTGAGGGACAGGGACTGTCTCGCCCCCGATACGGAGGGGACCTGAACCGGCGTTACGCGGTTCATTTGCAGTCCTCCACCCCACGCGCCGCCGCCCGGTATCCCGGCCATTTCGAGCTGCGTGTTCCGCGGCATGATGTTCCAAACGTCGCCAAGGGAGGCGTCAGGGATCGAACCTCTTGGGTGCGTCGACTCGTCAGCCGCCGCCGCGTCGGCTCCAACGGGGGCGTACAGCTGCGGCGCCAACGGCATGGAACTGCGCTGCTGCTGGGGGAACGCCTCCAGCGAAGCCTGTGGGATGATTCCTCTCCTCGCCGGGGGCACCCGGGGGTGCGCCCCCCTCGGTGGGGCTTGCGACATGGCAAGCAGGTCAACGGAATTTCATTCCAATTGTGACCAAAGTGACAAGTTGATCACAACATATATATTTCGCTAAACTGCGAAGATCGGTCTTGAGTTAGTTGAAGTGCTGTAGAAACTACGACTACTAGTAGTACTACTGAGTGTGCACATACGAGCTGCATAATTATGTTAAGATAATGGTCAAGGTGGTCAAGAGCCAGCCGGCTGACCATAGTACTAAAGGCACTGAAAGTGCAGTACTCACCACTGACCATGTAGTGCCTAGTGGTCAATTCAAGAACAGCAGTACAAAGAAGTACAATATAAAATATTTATTTACAATAATACCCTGCAACATATACTTTTTCACGGCACGAGGCAACCGGTTCCCTGTTCCTATCGCAACTCGCCCTCAATAATCTCAGCATCAATGAAGTCACCCTTCTTGCTGCTCTTTCTGTAGTTGTTGTATTTGTTCACTGGAATTTCCACTTGACATTCATCATCGTCATCATCTACGAGAATCAACTCCTTGATAATGCCATTTTCAGCAAACACCCACATGCTCCAGGGATAGTTCAGGTGCACCCCCAGCCTCAGAGTTTGCGTCACTGTTTGGCGCCCATTGGCCATGACGGAAACTGATGAGGAAGGCGAATTCGAAAAGACCGGCCGGCTGCTGGCCAATAGAATTGGATCCTCGGCATCAAGCAGATCTATGACGGAGGGGTCGTTCTGAACAATCGATAGGGCTTGCTCTACCAGAGCGCCCGAATTATTCATGTTTTGCATTCCGCGCACCATGCTGTCCATATCCTTCGATAGTCTACTCGGCATCTTGCCCATGGAAAAAAATGAAGGGAACATGGACATGGGGGAGAAGAGGTCAACCATCACACCCAAGGGATCATCGCTGCGAATTGCATTTGTTCTCCTTTTTCTTCGCGGTCTGCTTCTCCGCTGCCTTTTCTCTTCTGGGTAGATCTGATCGAGGCCAGAAACGTAGTTAGAGTCGTCCCGCTGTCGCTCATAGTAGTTCCGGTTTTCAGCGTTGCGATTGAAGCTCTCTGGATCTTCTCTGTCATATTCTTCTTCGTTATGGCCATAGTCATATCGACGCTGGTCTTGATTGAGCTCCTCCTTGTTGTACTGTTCTAACGGCCTCCCCTGGCGGTAGTTGGTCCTTCCATACTGATCGTTGGAGTAAGAGTCGAATTCCACATCGTCCCTGTATCGCCTTTCGGGATCGTAACCTGGCTCGAACAGCTCGTCGAAGGGACCATCCCTGGGTTCCCCTCTCTCCCACTCGGGATGCCACATGTCGCCAATCCCCAGTGTTCTACCCATCTCCATCTCACCGGAGATTGGCCCCAGGAACTCGGGGCAAGGCGCGTCCCTGGAACCGCCCCAGTCGTCCGAGGGGGGCTCCAGCGGATCCTGCTCCGGCCTCCTGTCCCGGCTGTGCCGATCGACGTACCTTTCGTCGGGGTACCCGTACCGCTGCGCCGGAGGCTCCCGCCGGTGCGGGTAGGAAGGGGCAGGCGGCCTTCCGTCAGTGGCATAGGGGGCTACGGGTGGAAAACCGTCCGCGGCATACCCACCGCTGTACTGCCGCCGTTCCGGGGGCTCCCTGTGGGGAGGGGAGGGAGCGGTGGGCGGCCTCCCGTCCGCCGCGTACTCATCGCTGTACAGCCGCTGATTCGAGGGTTTCCGCTGGCGTGGGTAAGGAGCCGCGGGCGATCTCCCGTCTGTGGCATAGGGAGCGGGGGGCGGCCTCCCTTCCGCGGTATAGGGAGCGGTGGGCGGCCTCCCGTCCGCGGAGTACTTGTCGCTGTACTGCCGCCGCTCCGGGGGCTCCCTCTGACGCGGGTGGGGAGCAGCTGGCGGCCTCCCCTCCTCGGCGTATGCTCTCCCCTCCGTGGCATAAGGAGTGGCAG
>Ga0099799_10362_pt1 | contig 12161 bp, 7 predicted proteins | sample Uncmet6_SortLC_1_FD_89033 | JGI IMG/M metagenome (GOLD analysis project Ga0099799, IMG submission 89033) | Marine eukaryotic communities from CALCOFI LINE 67, Pacific Ocean - CN11_C50_N6_SortLC_1 | ecosystem: Environmental > Aquatic > Marine > Oceanic | place: Pacific Ocean: Monterey Bay...
ATCGGCGCACTCGTCGTCGCAGCAGCTGTCGGACGTGCACCGCCACAACCACCATAATCACCCCGATGATTCTGGCAAACATCGCCACGGTGCGGGCTACAACGACGCCATGAAATTCGTCCTGCGCGGTGCGGACGACGCGTTTGATGGGCCGCGGGGCTTCCGCTCCGCCAAGCCTGGCGAGCAGCTGACGATCATCGAGCAACTGAAGCGCAAGCATCAGCAGAAGGCGGAGGACGCATACTACAAAAAGGCGGAGGAGAAGAGGCGCGAGGCCGCGAGGATCAAGCGCATTGCGCTGGGCGAGATTGACGAGGATGACGAGGATGGCGATGATGATGACAACAGCAAGATGAAGGGCGACGGTGAGACAGCGAAGAAGACGAGCAAGAAGGGCAAACAGCAGCTTTCCACCGTGGAAATCGACCCAGGGACGATGCTGAGTCGACTGGCGTCGTTCATCTCCAGGCCGAGCGCGCTGAACGCTCCGATTCCGACCGGAGCAGACGACGAGGACGGATTACAGAACTACTTTAAGAAACGGCCCATGACGGCCATGGTAGGCGAGACGACGAACAGCGGCGGCCGCATTAACTTGGAGGAGTTCCGCGGAGTGCCAAAATTCGTAAGCTTCCATCCTCCCCTGTATAGAGCCTGCCCCACGCTATTTACGGTATTATTGCAGAACTGACGCCTTCGTTCGCTTGTTTCCAACACCAGGAGCTCATCAAAAATAATGACGGGAGGAAAACGCGCAAGGCAGGAGGCACTTCTGGCAGCAGCAGCACCACCAGCCTCGAGAGGAAGACAAAGAAGAATGGCAGCGGAGCTGCGTCCACAACATTCTACGACCGCGCGCTCAAATTTGCGACGGAAGATCGCCACCCAGCGCCGCCTCCGCCGCCGCCGCCTGATATGAAGATACGACCTGGTCCGCTCGAGAAGGCTCGCACCCTGGTGTGAGTAGTGATGCCTGTCTCTTTCGCTAGTTCTCTCTTCTCTCTTTGACGCTCTTCTTGCGCTCCCGTTGGTTGCGTAACTCGCAAGGTTTCGCGACTGCGAGGAGAGCTCAGAGTTCGATTACGAGGGGAACAAGGCGAGGCGGCGGCGGAAGAGGCAGGACAATGTGCGCCGCCGAAGGGAGCATCAGAGCAGTCCCGATGATGGCGCATCATCGTTGAGCACGTCCTTGGTTCACGAGGAGGACGACAGCGTCAGTGGCAGTGGCGCTGGTGGTGGTGGTGCTCTTCGTCAAGGCGACGAGGAGGAAGCGGAGAGCAGCGACGACGACGACGACGACCCGAGCACGCGCTTGCTGCGGAAGGCGCGGGCGGAGAAGGCGCGGCAGGACCTGGGCTCGAGCCTCACGCCCGCCTTCAAGAGCACGACCAGGCTCGTGTTCGACTCCGGCGAGAAGGCCGTTCTGGTGCGCACTGCTGCTGCTTAGTAGTGGTGGTGGTAGTGGTGGTGGTGGTAGTAGTAGTAGTAGTAGTAGTACTGACTGGCTCCTCAGACGAACAGCATACGATGGATGATGCCTCACTCGCTCGCTCACTCGCTCACTCGCTCGCTCGCTTGCTCGCTCAATGAATGCATGAATGAATGCATGAATGAATGAATGCATGAATGAATGAACGATTCAACCCACGCAGCAAGCATTCCTGTACTCGGGCAAGGGCGGTCCGCTGCGACCGCTCGGGCAGGGCCTGCTGGACGACGCGTCTTCGCTCTCCTCTTCTTCGTCGTCATCATTGGCGGGCGGCGGCGGCGGCGGCAGCAGTAGCAACGACAACAGCAGCAGCAGCGGTAGCGGCAGCAGCAGCAGCAGCAGCAGCAGCAGCAGTCGGGTGTGGAGCCGGTGGGGGAACTCGTCGCACGGGTCCACGGCGGCCGTGCTCCACGACCTCGTGCGCATGACCTCAAAGGCGGCGAAGGTGAACGAGCGCGTGGTCGCGGCCATCCAGCGGTGCGGCAGTCTGCCCGGCAAGTCGTCCACCGCCAGGGCCCTCACCGAGGCAGGCGCCCGGGAGTCGCTCGCGTCGCGCATGTCGCCCATGCAGCGCGCGATGGATGCGCGGCGGGCGCTCGTTCTCGAGGAGGAACGGCGGGGATTCCCACCTCGGCCCGACACAGTCCAGGAGCTCCGAGCGGCCGCCTCGAAAGCCGCGGCGCCGCCCTTCTCGAGGGAGCGCCGACTCGGCGAGAGCGACATGAAAGACGACGCGAAAGACGACGAGAAGCATTATGACGATGACGATGACGATGACCACGATGAAGACGACGACAAAGGAGACAATGACGACGACAAAGAAGACAACGACGACGACATGACGACACTTACGGAGAAGACGGGGAACAGCGCCATGTCGTCCCTGACCGCGCATTCCATCGGCCGCGCGCGGTCCCTCCGGACGGCGGGAGGTGTGGGTCTCGCCGGTGGAGGCGCGGAGACCGCCATCGCTGACGAGGGCGAGGAAGAAGAAAAGGAAGCGGCGGCGTCGGCGGGCCGTGCCAAGACGAAGGGCCTCGCGGAGTCGCTGAAGCCCGACCTGAGCGCGCTCGTCGGCGTGCAGTCGAGGGGGGCCACAGACGCCGCCGCCGCCGCCGCGCACTCGCTGCTGCTCGGAGGAGGAGAAGGAGGAGCAGGAGGAGGAGGCAAGGGAGGGCTCCGAGCGAACGGCGGCGCGGCGACGGGAGCGCTGTCCAAAGCGGAGCGGCGGCGGCGGTGGGAGGCGGAGCTGGACGAGCGCTACGAGGGGTCCGTGTTCAGCCCCCACGTCCATGTCTGCACGATGCGCGGCTGCCAGGCCTGCAGGCATCGCCATTTGTCTAGTAGGACGCCCCTCGACTTCCCGGGACCAGGGAGCTACCACGTCCCCGGCATGAGCGACCCGCACGGCGCCCTCGGCTCCGGCGAAACCCACGGTGAGGCACAACAAGCAGGCATATGTCTCTGCCTGCCTGCCTGCCTGTCTGTCTGTCTGTCTGTCTGTCTGTCTGTCTGTCTGTCTGTCTCTGCCTGCCTGCCTGCCTGCCTGCCTGCCTGCCTGCCTGCCTGCCTGTCTTTGTCTGTCTGTCTCTGTATGCTCCAGCGTTTGTTCGATGTTGTCCCCTCCATCGATGAATCCTTGCTTGCTGCGGCCGACTCTCTATCTAACCAACTCACGAATCCCCCTGCTTGTGCGAACGCTGTGCTTGCTGGCACCGCCCGTAGGTCCCCACGTCGGCGGGGGGCGATTCTCGACTGCGCACCCGAAGACCCACCTCGATTGGGTCCAATATAGAGCGAAGCAGCTGCCCGGCCCGGCGGACCACCCGGAGCGAGGCATGGAGGGCACGTCGGGTGGCGTCTTCAACAAGACCAAGAGCAAGACCCACCTCGAATGGATAGAGTATTATGCACGCCAGCGACCTGGGGTACGTAAGTAACGAGTCGTTGCGAGGATAGAGAGAAAGAGGGGGAAAGAGCAGCTGCGGAGCGACACTCCGCGTGGGAATCGCCCTCCTCATCTCTCATCCATCGCACGAAATTGGGCCTCTTTCCCTCCCCATTTCCGAACCAACCACAAGCCGGGCGACCACGCCGACGTCGCCGGAGCGTACGCGCGCACTTCCGGCGTCGCGAGGTCGGGCATCGGGACGGCGATGAACAAGTCCAACGCGAAGACCAACCTGGAGTGGGTGGAATACTACGCGAAGCAAAAGCCAGGGGCGGGGGCGCACGAAGTCCCGCGCTTTCCTGCCGTGCTCCCCACGCAGCGCCACCCCGGATCGTCGACATGGGGCCGCCCGAGGCACGACCCCAGGGCACTGCGGTGAGCCATGAGCCAAAGCGACAGCGGCAGCGGCGGCGATGGGGCGACTTTCTTTTTATAATAGCTAGCTCAAACGAAAAACGAACGGAAACAAAGACAAAGATAGAAACACTTTGGCATCATGGATATCATGATTTATGCGGGCATGCATACTAAAAATATTCAATATAAAGGACAAAAGGGGAAAGCTTTAGAGATATAGCTAGAGCGAAGAGCGAAGAAGAAGCAACTCAGCACCCAACGGCGAAGTCCAAGCGCCCCCCTCATTCGCCTATGGTCCTTATCTACTAGTAGTCGGCCGTTATATTGGCAATATTGATGATTTAGCTAGCACTTCAAACTTAGCTGGCATGTATCTCGATTCCCCAGCTCAACAAAAAGACAACACCAGCCCATGAGCGCATGAGCTGGTGGCTGCGGCTGTCGTCGGCAATGCACCCCCCTGCAGACCACACTACGCGAGCAACGGCGCACGCAGATCACCACTTACTGTCGGCGGCGACGGCGCGCCTTTTCCCTCGCCTTCGTCGCTATCGCTCCCCTCATCCGCTACTTTCTCCTGAGTTCCTTCTTCTGACAGCACTTCCTCAGACTCATCGCCTCCATCTTCCTTATCATTTTCTAATCCCAAGGCATCGGCACTGCCGAGTTCGTCGTCCAGGGACTTTACGAGCATCCTCGCCGCGGCGCGCTGCTGCGCGCGGTCACGAAGGGCGTCAAAAAGGCGGATGGCATAGTCCGGCGCGGACGTCCCTCTCAGACCCGGGTGCTGGCGGTTCCGCATGCCCGCCGCGACGCTCCCGTTCTCGTAGATGGAGTAACCAACCGGCCATATTTGCGTAAGCACCATGAGAAGGGAAGTCCCGACTTGAAAGTAAAGTGCGAAATTTCCTCGGGAAAATGTTTCATCGTCGTTTTTGTTGTACGCCGCCTGCTTCCTAAGCAGTAGCGTGTTAAGTATCACAAGCACCAACTGCGGCAGCCCGCTCGCAAAGGTCCGTGAGACCAGCAGACTGTTGAAAATCAAGTTCATCTCTCCGTCGTCTAACGATGCCTTCCGCGACGACGGTTCACTGCCGAAGAGGAACACCGCAGAAGCGAATTTTGGCATGATGTGCAGCTTGCATTCGACGAACAAATAGATCCCCACCCACCACACGATAATCAAAGGAAAGAACGGGAGGAGGAGGAGAGTCTGCACTGCCGCGAGGAAGCAGAAAGAAGGAATGAACACAAGCATTCCCACCAAATCCATCGCGACTTTATAGAACTCATCCCATTTTGAGTGCGAACATCGGCGATGCAACTCATGGAGGCCAGCCCAAGGCAGAATACTCAGCAAGGGGCTGCAAGGGCCGAGCATGATTTTGAAGTGTGCAACGACGACGCTCCAGAATTGCACCACGAATGTCGCAAGTGGAACGCAGTAAATGGCGACGGCGGTAACGATCAGCAACGGTGATGCGAATTCCGAGGTGCCAATGTAGTAAGTGTCCGATACATAGTCAATTTGGGCCATGAAGACGATCCACATGAACCGCAGGGTTTCGGGTGTGTTTGAGCTCGAAGCAGCTTCGGGCGAGAATGGGTCGCCACCATGCGGTTCATTCCTATCAGTGACGCGCCCCCCCTCCGTTTCGTCGGTCGGCGTGTCTTCATCTTCCGGCGGGCCCCACTCATAAACGAAGCGGTCCCACGAGTGGTCCACTGCGGCCTCCTGGTCTTCGGTCCGGACACCTCCTTGTTCACCGTCGCCGCCCCCTTGCTGCTCCAAAAACCCCTGTCCCTCAAGCGCAGCTACGGCCGTTGCGGCGGCGGCGGTGTTGCGATAGATCCAAGCTTGCAAGAGCACGGCCATCGCAGAAAAGCTGGCAATCCAGGTGTAGCAAATGATTTTAAAGGTCGCGCAGTAGCCAGGTTCATCCCGATCCCAATACCTTGAGCACAGCACGTGAAGCCCGTGCTGGTTGTAGGTCGGCATGGGGGTTGGCACCGGCAACGGCAGCGGCGTTGGGGGCGGCGTAGGCAGCGGCGTGGACGGCTGCGGCGACGGCTGGAGCGTGGGTGCGGGGGTCGTGGGCTGGGCTGTCGGCAGCGAAGTCGGCATAAGGGTGGGGGGCGACGTCGGCAGCGAAGTCGGCGCAAAGGTCGGCAGCACAGTTGAGGTGGGCAGCAAAGTTGGCGGAAAAGAGACGAATGTACAGGTGTAGGAGTCGTAAAGGAGGTCATCATCGCTTTGGCCGTCATTATTGAACACGTCCAGCGTGCCATCGACGGTGCTCTCGTATTCGTCCGGGCAGGGGGAGGCCGTGAAAGTGCTGCTTGAGTCGAAGATGTACACGTCGCTTCCATTGCCAGCTGGAGCCGAATTGCCCCCAAAGTGGACGCCGATGCAGTCTGCTTCCCCTCCAGGCCACACGCCAATTCCACCTCCATACTGTGCAAAGAAGAAGAAGAAGAAGAGAGAAGAAGGATGAGAGGGAAGGCGAGTGAGGAGGGGGGTGATTCGTCAACGCCCCAAGAGGAAGGAGGATGAGGGGCCATGAGGCGAGGGGGCGCTGATTGCTGCTTACGCTGGCTGTGTTGTTTGTCACGGGAGAAGTCGTCAGAGTCGCCGTCCCTTCATACACGTAAATTCCACCTCCTCTCTGTGCAAAGAAGAAGAAGAAGAAGAAGAAGAAGGAGAGAGAAGAAGGAAGAGAGGGAAGGCGAGTGAGGAGGGGGGTGATTCGTCATCGCCCCAAGAGGAAGGAGGATGAGGGGCCATGAGGCGAGGGAGCGCTGATCGCTGCTTACCCCCTGGGTTGCTGTGTTGCCTGTCACGGGAGAAGTCGTCAGAGTCGCCGTCCCTCTTTCATCCACGTAAAGCCCACCTCCATTCTGTGCAAAGAAGAAGAAGAAGAAGAAGAAGAAGAAGGAGAGAGAAGAAGGAAGAGAGGGAAGGCGAGTGAGGAGGGGGGTGATTCGTCATCGCCCCAAGACGAAGGAGGATGAGGGGCCATGAGGCGGGGGGGCGCTGATTGCTGCTTACATCGCCTGCTGTGTTGTCTGTCACGGGGGAAGTCGTCAGAGTCGCCGTCCCTTCATACACGTAAATCCCACCTCCATACTGTGCAAAGAAGAAGAAGAAGAGGGAAGAAGGAAGAGAGGGAAGGCGAGTGAGGAGAGAGGGGTGATTCGTCATCGCCCCAAGAGGGAGGGGGATGAGGGGCCATGAGGGGAGGGGGCGCTGATTGCTGCTTACATTGGCTGTTGCTGTGTTGTCTGTCACGGGAGAAGTCGTCAGAGCCGCTGTCCCTCTATTAAACACGTAAATTCCACCTCCGTTCTGTGCAAAGAAGAAGAAGAAGAAGAAGAAGAAGAGAAGGAAGGCGGGTGAGGGAGGGGGTGATTCGTCATCGCCCCAAGAGGGAGGGGGGTGAGTGGCCATGAGGCGAGGGGGCGCTGATTGCTGCTTACTTGGGCTGCTGTGTTGTTTGTCACGGGAGAAGTCGTCAGAGTCGCCGTCCCTCCACCCACGAAAAGCCCACCTCCCATCTGTGCAAAGAAAAAGAAGAAGAAGAAGGAGAGGGAAGAAGGAAGAGAGGGAAGGCGAGTGAGGAGGGGGGTGATTCTTCATCGCCCCAACCAAGAGGAAGGAGGATGAGGGGCCATGAGGCGAGGGGGCGCTGATTGCTGCTTACATTGCCTGTTGCTGTGTTGCCTGTCACGGGAGAAGTCGTCAGGGTCGCCGCCCCTCCATTATCCACGAAAAGTCCACCTCCCCACTGTGCAAAGAAGGGGGGAGAAGATGGCGGTCGCTCATGCATGACCGCGACACACATGCACAGCGAGGCAGCAGGCAACGAACAACGAACCAACCGAGCAGCCCCAATCAATAACAAGGAAAGGAGAGTGGGGGCTTTCTTGATTGAACTTGATTTACATGTATTCACTTGGCCCCCTCCCTTCCTTCCTACTTACCGCATACAAAGCCGAATTGCTCCCCCCCGCCTTCCCATTGGTCAAGGTCACGCCCACCAGCACCACGTCCGCCGAGGCCACGTACATGCAGCGCATCATGCCTTGCCCGTCGATCGCGAACCCGCTGCCGTTGATGACGAGCCCCCGGACGTGCTCAATGACGATGCCCGTGTCGCTGTACTGAATGTAGGCGGTGCTGTTCTCCAGAAGGATGTTCGCCGTTAGGACAATGGTGGTGTAGTCCCCAATCGCCTCGACGAGCTCCGCCTGAGTTGAAGCGTGCTTCACCGTTTGCACGTTGTTGTTGTTGTTCTTCTTCCCCGCCGTCGCTGCCACTACCGCCCCCACCGCCGCTGCTGCTGCTGCCGGCGGCGGCCGCGGTGCCGCCGCCCCGGCCAACAGCAGCAGGTGCCGCCCCTCTTCCCCCACACCGCCCGCCCTTCTTTTGCTCTGGCTGGTGGGGAGGGGGGGCTGCGTCTGCTGCCGCCGGTAGTAGTACATGTAGGCGGGTGCGCCGGTCGCTCCAGCAGCGGCGACGGCCGCGCACAGAAACACCGCCCGCCAGCGCAGGGGTCGAAGGGCGCGGCGGCGGGCGGGGCTCCCCGCCGGTTGGCTCCTCATCCTTTCCTCGGCCGCTGATGAGTAATTTAGAAATTGGCGATTTAGAAAGTTATAAAACCCCTATAGAATAAACCGAGGCCTGAATAAACCCGGATTTTGAGTTTATAAACCGAAACTTTGAAAATCAAATAAATAAATAAATAACGGCCTTTGAGGATCGATGACCGCTCCCAAGGTCTCTCCCGCTGTCGCCGGCGCAGCTCTCGCGGCTTGCTCCTGCGCAGCCTTTGCGGTATGGGTGGTGCGGTCGGAGCGGCTTCGCCACGCCGCGGAGACGAGGGAGTTGCAGGAGCAGGCCGCCAAGGCGCTCAAGCTTCGCGCGGAGGAGCGCACCGGCCGCACGACGGCGGAGCGTATGCTTCGACAGTTGCAGCAGCAGCAGCAGCAGCAGCAGCAGCAGCGGTCGGAGGAGGCGGAGGAGGAGGTCGATTCCACCACCCGTGGCGGTACGAGCAGCCGGTGCATGGTTTACCGGCCGATCGGTTTCCTCGAGTCGTGCTTCGTGGAGCGCCGGGGAACGCCGCGGCAGGGCATGCTCGCCCCCGCGGCGCGCTCGCGCTTGCGCATCTTGCCGTCGGTGGTGCAGGCAGCGGCGCTCGAGGGCATCGAGGGCTTCTCGCACGTGTGGCTGATCTGGGACTTCCACGAGAACACCAACAACACCGCCCCGCTCTCGGATGACGCTGGCGGCCGCCGCGGCCGCGGCGGCGGCAGCAGCAGCAGCGGCGGCGGCAGCGGCGGCAGCGGCGGCAGCAGCAGCAGCAGTGGCAAGGGCGGTGGCACCAGCGGTGCGGCGAGGGGCAATGGCCGAGCGCGGCAGGTGAAGGCGAAGATTCACCCGCCGGGCCTGTCGGGCAAGAAGGTGGGGCTCTTCGCGACCCGCACGCCGCACCGGCCCAACCCCATCGGGCTCAGCCTCTGCCGGCTGCTCCGCGTGGAGGGCGCCGGCGACGGCCGGGACACGCTCGTGCTCGGCGGCGCAGACATCGTCGACGGCACGCCCATTCTCGACGTGAAGCCCTACCTCGGCCACGACCGCGTCGACGACTCCGGCCGAGTCGGCGGTGGCGGCGGTAGCGGCGGCGGCAGCAGCAGCAGCAACAGTGGTGGTGGTAGTGGCGGCGGCGGCGGCGGCAGCGAGGAACCGAGAGCGGAGGGGTCGGAAGCGCACCAAGAGTCGCCGCCATTGCCTTCGCGGAGTCCTCCGCTGAGAGTGCCCGAGTGGTGCGCGGCCAGGGAAGACTCGTCGCTCCTGCAAGAGGTGCGGTTCGAGGCGCACGCCGAGGCGGGCCTGAGGGCCGCGCTGCTAAGCGACGGCGGCGGTGGCGGCGGGAGCGGCGGCGGGCGCATGCGCTTCTACCGCGGCGCCGAAGACCTGCCGGAGCTCCGCGACGCCATTCGACAGGCGCTGCTCCTCGACATTCGGTCGGTGCACCAGGGCCGCGACCGGCACGGGCAGGGCCAGGCCTACACCATGCGCCTCGACGCGCTCGCCATCACCTTCGAGACCTTCGAGACCCACGTGCTCGTCGTAGGCTGCACGCTGTAGAGGGGCAGAGAGAGGGGAGAGATAAGTAGGGGTGGGCGTGCGTTATCGCAAGATGCGATGTGATGTGATCGGGAGTGAAACCGAGTACCATGAGGTGAAGTGGATGGATGGGCCTACAGCTGTATGGAGATTTTTGCCGACAGTAACCAACCAACTTCTAAATAAATAATACTAAAAAAAAACTCAAACTCGCTGAGAGGACCTCGACCAAAAGCGGATCCCACGATGGCGAGGCGGCGACGACGACACCGCCCGACCACTCATCTCGTTGCTTCATAGCTGGCCGCCTGTGATTTGTCTCTCTCTCTCGAGCAGCAGCAGCAGCAGGCGAGAAAACTTAAGGAGGTGGCATGCCGTCGATCGTGAAGGGCCATGTGATCCAGGCCCGCGACCTTCCGGTCATGGACCGCAACATCCAGGGCGACCTCTACACCGACGCCTACGTGGACATTCGCTTCGGGGGCCAGGAGTCGCGGACGCAGGTGAAGCACAAGACCCTGGCGCCCGAGTGGAACGAGCCCTTCCGGTTCGAGGTGAACGACAACAGCACGCTGCAGTCGGAGCCGATCGAGTTCCGGGTCATGGACCACGACGTGTACACGAGCGACGACTCGGTGGGCATCGTGCACGTGGACCTCTCGCCGCTGCTGATGCGCATCGACAACGAGGGCGGTAACGAGCACGCGGCCTCGAACGACCAGCCCGAGAGAGGCGACAAGGCGAAATCGATCCGCGGCTGGTTCCCGATCTTCGACACGCTCAAGGGGGTGCGCGGGGAGCTCTGCGTGGAGATCAAGCTCCAGTTCATCGGCGACGAGCACGCGTCGACGGCCCTCGGGAAGCCGCGCGACCTGACCGTGTCCGCGAAGGGCGTGCAGTTCTTCCCCATGAGCAGCCTGGAGCCGCGGGTGTACACGGTGCTGCAGGTGCTGGGCTTCGTGGAGGAGCTCCTCGTGGACAACGACCCCGAGTTCGACCTCATGGACCGCGCCCGCTCCGCCCGCTCCTCCAACGAGATGCGCCTGAGCCTCCTCTACCGGCAGGGCGCCAAGGTGCGCATGATGCTCGGCGCCAAGGTCGACAACATGGTAAGCCCGCCAGCCAGCCAGCCAGCCAGCCCAACGAGCGAACGACACTGACTCGGCTTTCCCTGACTGATTGGTTGATTCACGCATGCATCCTGCCGTTGCTTTTCTTTTCATCGCATCCCCACGACACGACGCGTATCTAACAAACAAACCAACCAACCAACTAACCAACTAACAAACTACCTAAACCAACGACCACTCCAGCTGGGCGGCAACGCCGTTCTGGGCTACCGCCAGCACTTCGACGTGGAGGGCGACTCGGGCATCGTCGCGCGCGCCTACGGCACGGCCGCGGTGGTGGCGCGCACGGCGGACATCGAGGCGGCGGTGCGGGGCGCGCACGGCGCCATCGCCGACCACCGTCGCTTCCTCGTGTCGTCGCTCCTGCGCAAGCAGCGCCGGCTGCTCGCTGCGGAGGCGGCGGCCGAGGCCGCGGCGGCGGCGGCGGAGGCGGCGGCGGAAGAAGATGTAGAGCAGGCCAAGGGCGGGGCTTCGGCGACGGGCGGGGCGCGGAGCAATCCCGCGGCGCCCATGCCCCGCGTGGAGTCGGAGGGCACCCTCTCCTCCAAAGACGACGCCGGCGACACGACCGACGGGGGCGCCACGAGCGGCGGCGAGGACGGGCCATCCTACTCCTTCGATGCCTTGTCTTCTTCGTCGTCGTCGTCGTCCTCGTCGTCGTCCTCCTCGTCGTCTTCCTCGTCCTCATCGTCGCCATTGGCATCGTCGAGGGCCCTCTCGAGGAGCGACTCGCACACCAAGATGGCGCACCTCTTGCGCGAGCTCGGGGTGGTGCTGGACGTCGCTAGCCCGGGCAAAGGCAGCGGCAGAGGGGCGAGCGGCGGCGCCGGTAGTAGAGGCCTGCGGCGAGGGAAGCGATCCGCTCTCGCCGCCGCCGCCGCCGCCGCCGCCGCCGCCGCCGCCGCCGCTGCCCTGGGCAGTGGCGACAATGGCGACGCGGGGAGCCCAGAGCCCTCGACTCCGGACCCCTTGGACTCTCACGAGGAGGGCGCGCTGCTGGGGGCGCACCTGAACAACGTCCTGCGGCGGGTGGGGCTCGGGCCGCAGCCCGACTACAACCTCGTGGGCTTCGACCATCTCGCGCACCGCATCTTCGTCGAGGCC
>Ga0099799_10363_pt1 | contig 12150 bp, 10 predicted proteins | sample Uncmet6_SortLC_1_FD_89033 | JGI IMG/M metagenome (GOLD analysis project Ga0099799, IMG submission 89033) | Marine eukaryotic communities from CALCOFI LINE 67, Pacific Ocean - CN11_C50_N6_SortLC_1 | ecosystem: Environmental > Aquatic > Marine > Oceanic | place: Pacific Ocean: Monterey Bay...
TTTGTTTGTTTGTTTGTTTGTTTTGTTTTGTTTTTATTGCGTTGGCGTGTTGGCGTGGAATTAATAGCTAAGACCAGTACGAGCTGCTCCTATAAAAATGCACATTGTGATTACAAGGCTCGCTCGTACGAATAACGAACAATGCGGCCATCAATTTGAAGCATCGATTCTTCATTCAGTTCTCATTAATCTCGCCAACTCCGGACGCCTCTTAGGGAGCGGCGCCGTCTTTCATCGACCCTTTTCACTTACCCGTGGGAAAATTATTCTGTCGACTTGACTCTCTCAATTCGGTACAAAGGATAGCCCACAGCCGGAACAATGATGTACTTTGCCCGATCATCAATCTCTCGGGTCCCATCCTCAATGAGAACGTTTGCATCCAAGGCATCATCTTCTAGCGGTGCCGCAATCTTCCTCGGTCGCCAGGCCTTGCTTTCATGTGCCCTTGGCACAGTCGCATCGGGCGCTGCAGTTGCCCTCTGCGATAACGGAAAGAATGGCGGTGATAGCGACGATATCATGAAGAAGCTGAAGGCTATGATTCCGAGCACCGACGGCAACGGAGGGTTTAATGTGAACGCAATCGTCGACACTATCGCGAAGGAGGTCGGGTCTAAGGTATGTTTATTAACAGACAACGATCGGATCTATTGGTAGCTGCACCAATGTCAGGGATTTATGTTTGATTCGCCTAATTTTGTCGAATCCTCTCTTGTTTCATCACCCACAGGTCGCTGAGGCTGTAGAAACTGGAGTTCCTACTCAATTGTCGTATGGATTCGTCAGTGGGTTTTGCTCCGGCTTTGCGCTCAAGAAAGTAGGAAAAGTTGTCGGTGTGGTCCTTGGGGTTGGCTTCATGGGCCTTCAAACACTGTCATATTCTGGTTACGTCGATGTTGATCATGATAAGCTAAAAAAAGACGTGGAGGGATTGATGGACCTTAACAAGGATGGTAAGGTCAATTCAGGCGACGTTGGACAAGCAAAAGATGATATTATGGAGATCTTAGAGTTTGGCCTTCCAGCCGGTTGCGGGTTCGGAACTGGCTTCCTGTTTGGTCTGAGACAGGGGTGATACTGCTGCTGACGGATGAGGTAACGAATTAGTTTATGCTAATAATAAGATAGATCAACGACACAGAAGTGTGTCTCCCTCTTCAATCCATTTATGCTCAATAAGTAAATCCTTAGATAGCCCGGCATTCGATGCCAGATAAATGCCAAAGACTATCTGACCCTTGTGGCGCCGATAGTCCGCCAGCGCGCGAAGCGTCTCGCCTTTCATACCGCTAGAGGGATCAATGTCTACCATTTGGCACCTTGCGCACTTTCCTCGGAAAGAAAGGTAAATCTGTTTCCCAGCAACTTCCACCGTTGACCATCTATCTTCGGGATTGATTAATTTTCTCTCGCTTTCCGCTGGAGAACGCGAGACCACAAGGTTAGGGCGGAAATGACGCGAACTTATTTGCTTTGAACCTTGAGATATCAGCACAGAATTGAGCAAGTTTACGGATTGTTGCGAAATCACAAGCAAAGGCGCATCGTTCGCAAACCCCTTGCCAAGATCCGTTTCTGGTCTTTCACCCCTGTGGCGAACAAGCCAACACTGTACGCCAAGGAAGGAGCCAAACCAGTCCGAGGCTTCATCTCCGCCCCATACTTCGGCGCAAGTTTTGTCGCCGCAGACGCGTATATGCCCCACACCGCCTTTTGTGACAATCGAATCTAAACTGATAATCAAATCTTGGCAGCCAGGGGCGGAGAGGGCGAGGCAATTATTTTCGAGTGAAAGCAAAGGCGAAATTTGAGCCATGAGAGGGAACGAGCTGAGACGCATTGCGGATCCAGACGAATCTACGAGCGCAAATTCTCGGTCGTACAATAGCTTCCCAGTCCTTGTACTAATTTTCCATCTCGATACCCGCATCGCAGCACAGCTCTTTATTGGAAATACAAATAGTTCTGCAACTTTGTATTTCGCAGTCATTGACACATTGTCGTCGTTTGCGACACTTCCCTCGGAAGGCAGAGTGACCTCGCTGACAAACTTATTCTGTAAGAACAAGACCATGCTGTCGACGTCTTCCCAAATACTGTCTTTCCCAAAGCTTGTTCTGATTGCTCCCGTCGGTTTGTTATTGATGATGTCCTTTCTATCCCCGCATATGTGTCCAGATGTCAAATAGTTGTCCATGACCTCCTTGTCGCTTAAATTCAGAGCTGATTGACAAGCTCCTGGATTACAAAAGCACCCTGTCCTAAGTTGAATAGGTGGTCTATGAAGTCCAGCAAGATTTGACACCTCATTGTACCCAACGATTGAACCATCCTGCCTCATCACATTAAATGCAACGGTAGGGCCGGGAGTGTTTGTCGTCGATGAGCAATCGTACGAGGACCATGCGCCATAAAAGATAATAGCAGGGCGACCATTCGCATGAATTAGCTGCCTACAACGCCTACAAAATTCGTGGGCGAGACTTTTCGAATGCGAAGATACCTTGTCCATTCCTCCGACACGCACTAATTCATCAAACCCACAACATAAAGATGCGATTCCTTGAAAATGAGTACTTCCTTGTACCAAAGAAGACAGCGAAGATGGTTCCGACCGATGGTAGATAAAATCTTTGCGACTTAGCACAGCATCGACAGAGCCTCCGCCAAAATAGCGTTTCGCACCTTCATTTTTATCACCAATCAACACCGACGCCGATGTTCGTTTCACAAAGAGAATTCCCAAGCCAGTCGGGTAACCAAATATTTTGTAAAAGGAAAGACAAGCAAAGTCTGGGTCCAACCTACGTAGGTCTACGGGTCCGGTTGCGGCAGCCTTTGCAAGATCGAACATAACATACCACCGCGGTTGCTTCACCTTCGAGCCTCGTTGCCTTGCCGCCAATACAATGCGATGTGGCTGATCTAGGCGGTCGCCACCAAAGTTGCATTCGACCGGAAGCACCAGTAAATTATTGGTAGGCTGCTTGTTATCATCAGATCCACTCAATGCCCATTCACTAAAGTCATCCGAAGTCGCCTTATTTATCCTGTCTATTGGCAAGCAAAGAAACTTTCCACCCTTCACCATCGCAGGGTGTCTCATTCCTACTACTGACGTATGTGAGTTATCTGGGTAAATAAGCGTGGACCCAGAAGACCATTTGAAAGACTCAGCAACAATCTTGAGAGATTCGGTGGCGCCCGACGTGAAGACAACGTCGTAGCCCGGATGAAGATTCCCCGCAAGATCATCAGGGGCCATTCCTTCTCCGATTCCGTAGGATTTCCCGGGATGAGCATTAAAATTATCCATGATGAGCTTCTTTGCCCTTTCGACTAGGAGCGACGTGCGAGACGCTGCTGGACCAGTCGAGTGAGGGTTTGCCAGCACTCCATTGTTCTGCAAGAGGCTGCAAACACTTCGAAGCTGTGACGCCGTCGGCAACGCAGATCCAGCATAATCCAAATAAACTTCCCGTCCCACCAAATTGCAACTATCTTTTGATATTGATGGATCGCACTGGTCGCGATCTTGGTATTTTTCACCAAGTCCCAAGGGACTTATCAGATTAGGAAATTCTCGCGGTCTCCACTCATCAATATGGCCACCAGGACTTCCATTGTAGCCATAATTATCGCCTACCTTTTTGACGAACGCTGTCTTTCTTTCGACAGCAAGCTGCATATCATCCTGAGTGATGGTAGGTGGTCCGATTTGGTTGGAGTCCACAACATGATCTTCTTTTGAATTCGCCAGCCTTCTGTGCCGCCGGAGGTATAGAGCGGTTGCCACCACCAGACATCCAGCTACCACGCATTCAGTAATAAGCGGAGAATATTGCGCTGTAGACGCCATGCGCCGCGGCACCTGACGCAAGGGATGAGTGCTCTGAAGCTCGACCGCGTCACTCGATGGGGCATCCACTCGTTGCATCACCAATCATCAAAAGTACGAGGCTGTTGCTAGATATGGTGTTACATCATTGCAGTAATTAATGCCACAGCGCGTTCGAAATGCACTTTTTGTCGGGAACGGGTCTAGATTGAGGTCTTGCTGTTGTTTCGGGGGAAGAGGGATAAATAGTAATGGAAGGGGAAGAAAGGAATGAGTCGGAAATTATCCTCCTATTAGGGTTGAGGTCTGAGCTTGCAGGAATTACCTGCAGGAGATGAACAGAGGAGGTTGTAATAATGCAATTGAATAATGGCATTCTTAGCCTGATCGCAATTTTTATTGTAATGCATAATGTATAATAGTAAAAGGGGGGGCAATCAAAATGCGGAAACGAAGCGAACAAATTGATTCATTCTGATTTTGATTAGGAATTCCGTCGTCGTAGGCGGCGGCGTCGTCTGCCGGTCCTTTTTTGCCCCCCCCCCATCGTGATGTTCCTCCTTCCCAACTTCACTCGAGAAACTCCCCTCCTTCTCCTCTTTCTCCTCACCGCGATCATCACCATCATCCACATCCTTGAAGTATTCGTTGAGCATCCGATCCAGCTCTTCGTCTCTACCCTCTCTGTAGCCGTTCATGAATTCGGACAGGCTTTCGGTGGCGAGCTTAATTTGATCTCCAGCCCAGCGCTTCAAATCCTCTTTGCTCTGTATCCCTGACGTCGTCTTGGTTTGTTCGAGAAGTTCCCTCCCCGTAGTCTCGATCTCATTTAGGTTGCGACCTAAGTTGTCCACAATTTCTTTTCTTTTTCGCTTCATCCCCTCCTCGTCGTACTCAATTATGTATTCATGCTCAAGGTCCTCTTCGTCCTCTTCGCGCTTTTTCTTGTCTTCCTTCTCCTTCTTTTCCCTCTCGCCGTCCAAGTCCCAACCCTCAAACGTGTCAATATACGATTCCCAAGTCTTGGATAGGACATCCCTCCACTCGGCGACGCTCTTGGGCCAATTGTAATTGGACACCGCCTGCTCCGACGGGTTGGGCTGTGTCCGTCCAGTCAGGATATAGTAAACCGAATCGCTCGGTCTGACGTCTTCATTCTCTTCATCCTCTTCATCCCCGCCCCCTTCACCATTTCTTTCGTCGTCGCGCTTTCGGTCCCTCCGTCGGGCTGCGGCTGAGGGTCCGCCTCCCGCCTTGTCCCGATTTTCGCCAACCCCGCCGTCAGGCGTCGCCAGCCCCCGCCGCGGGGGATAACGGTCCCAGTCCCCGCTTTGAGCTGCAACCAGGTGTAGCTGTGGCCACCTCGACCACACTGGGACCGGAGATGCGGAAGTGATTCGGCGTTGGCGGCAGGAATGGACCGCGCGGCATGCGGCGGACGGGACGGGGGCAAGGCCGGCGACGCGTTTGGAGACGGTGTCACGCCCGGCAACTGTGGATGGGGACGTCAGGCTACCTGCCAGGGCCAGGCCCCGTTTGACGGCGCCTAATGCTGTCATGGTTGAGAGGGGGGGGTGTCCATGGATTGGTATTGATGTGGTCCGGTTTTGTGGTCTGTGATTTGTGGTAGCGGGTGGCGGCTTGGCGGCGTCGCGTCAGTGAGCCGTGCGCGCGGCGTACGACCTGTTAAGAATTCCAATGATACGTCTCCCAGCTAGCTATTATTATTATTAAATAATAATAGTATTAAATAATAATAATATACTAGCTAGTATGATATGTTAAAGGGCTCCTACTAGCTAGAGTCTTTTTTTTTTTCTGCCCAAGTTTTTCTCGTAATAAGAGTAATCCTTAATTCCTAGATTTATCTTCTCTTTTTCTCGGATTATGAATCGAAAACTCCCTTTTGTTCGATTCAACAATCGTTTCAGTAATTTATCAATTCACAGAATTTATCTGCTCCATTATCACAAGTCGCCCCCGCTTTCGCTATCACTGGCCTTGTTTCATGCCGCCTCGTTCACCTTGGTTCGCTTCTGGGGGGTGGGGCCACCGCTGCCTACCTCCCCATTTCGCTTAGTCGATTTTTCATCTCCTCCGCCCGCGTTCGCCTCCAATTGCTTCATTTGCCTCTCCCTCTCTGCAATCTCGGCCTTGAGCTTGCGCAGCTGCTCCTCAGCGTTCTCAGTCTCATTCTGAATGTCGGAGCCGGTCGAATTCTGGGCATCGCCGGATCCCTGACCGCTTTGGTCGAAGGTCTCCTGCTGTTGTTGCTGTTGCTGCATTTGTTGTTGTTGCTGCTGTAATTGCTGTTGCTGCTGAAGGTGCTGTTGTTGGTAGAGGTTCATCATGAGTGTCGTCTCCTGGATTTCGTTGAGAAGGTTCATGTGGTGGAGCTTGAGCATCTCGTAGTGCTGATTGGGATTCACGCCTAGACCCATGCCGGCGCCGGAAGGCACCCCTCCTGCCCCGCCGCCCATCCCGAGGGACAGCCTGCGCTGCTGGTCGAGGCCTCCGGACCCGACGTTGCCGGCTATGGGACCCACCGCGCCCTGCAGGCCCGCTCCCGTACCTGCCCCTCCGAGCGCCCCCATGCCGCCCATGCCACTCATTCCACTCATACCGCCCATTCCACCAAGGCCAGCCATGGTAGGGATCTCCCCTCCCGCCCCGGCCCTGCCAAGGGCGGCTATCCCATCGCCCCCCACACCGGGCGCTCCGCCCCCCTCCCCTCCCTCTTCGCCCCCGGTGACCTTTCCGCTCACAACCCGGACGCCGAGTCGCTCGAGTTCGAGCATCACCCACTCCCTCGACGGCTTCGGGCGCATCGTGCTGCGCCAGGCCCGCGTCAGGGCCTTGGCCCGGGCGCACTTCTCGTCGGCCTCGCCCATGGGGAAGGTCCCGAGCGCGATGGTCTTTCCGGCCCACTGCAGATTTCAAGAGAGAAAGAAAAATTCAATGTGGATTAGACAGGGTTAGGGTGGAATAAAAGCCCTTGCAAAGACAACCGGCAACAGACTGGCACACAGGCACAAGCGGGTTCGCTGTATGAAAAGGAAATCTCTGGGGAAGATTCCGCCGTAGCCGAGTACTGTAGCGCCACGTATGGCCTGGGGCAAGTTTCTATGCACATATGCAGCCAAACGTCACAGTGACCCCCAGAAGACCGCATGCCCGCACGATCAGCAGCCGAAACTGCTTGGGAACACCCTCATGACCCCCATGGCGAGAGACAATGCCTCAGATGACCCAATGACCATATACCTGAACATAATCCAAGATGAATCCTTTGGTGGGGCCAGAGGAACGCGGAGCTTGGTTCATCGGCCACATGTTACATGTCCGCACCCCCAGCGCGAAAAGGGACCGAGGATTGCTGTCAAATTCGGGCACAGCGGGTTCGCAGTGAAATCATGTCAACCGAACGAGCACCCGGCCCTGATCTCGCCCGAGGTTCCACCCGATCCTGCTCACCTTCACATGTACCGCCTTCTTCCTTTGAGATGGTTCGCCGTCGTATTGAGCGCTTGCGTGATTCATGGTTGATATCGATGTATGCTCAGTATGCTCGTTCGGGGAAGCAAATATTATGTTGCGTTGAGGAAGGCGCTGGCTGGCTGGTCCACACCGGATTGGGGGCGAGACCGAATGGAGGGCATCCTCCTCTCGCACTTTTCTGCTAGATCTCGTGCGTATATGCTAGAAAGACTAAGTAGCTAGTACTTGAATGCATACAGCTGTCTATGGATACTACAGTAGTACTACGAGAGACAACAAAATATTATTTTTTATACTCTAGCTAGTAGTAGAGTATGGCATACGCTCGTACACATGCATGTATGTACACAGCACGCGTGTACGAGGTATACTAGCTACACCACGTATAGTATGCATGCATACTCACTCTAGAGTACGCATACTAGCTAGAGAGTACGATTCCTACTTCTGAGGGGCCGGTAAGCACGACAGGTACATACCTGCTGTACTAGCTAGAATGCATACTTTAAATTCAAAAGAGATCGATGTCGGTCATCATGGTACTGTTAAGCACGACTTGGACTAAACATAAACAGCAAGCATGCCTGCGGGACGCCATCGGACATCCGACAAAAGTTGCACACAGAGTACGCCTTAGTCCAACTCTGCCCCACCCCCCGCCAAATCTCCGTCGATTCTGGAAGATCACGGGTTATGAAGCCAGAGGCCTCACCGCATCGTACGTGAGGCCTGTGTGGCCAAGGCGCCCGAGGACGATAGACTCGACTCGACTCTTTTGCCTCTCGCTCTGCCGTCCGCCCCGGATCTGAATCTGAGATTTGCGCGGTCAATAGCAATGCGGACCGGCTCAATCACTATCTCCCTCTCGATCGCCGCCCTCGCCGCCTGGGCGTTGCCCTCCGAAGGGCTGGAGAGCGACGAGGATAGGGGCAGCCGGGTGCAGCGGGACCTCCTGGACCAGGTCGGCTTCTGCCTGAAAGCCGGCGTGGTTCCGGTCACGGTCGTCATGGAGATGGAGGGGATCGATGTCGTTGACGGGGGAGAGGCCGCTCCCGGGGAGGATGGTATTACAGCCTCCGGCCTTGGGGTGGTGTACGTCGGAGAGGAGGAGCTACCGCCGGGCACGACAGTTGGCCTGTTCCGGTCGCTGCTGGTGCGCAGGGACGTGCTTTTCAGATGGGTGGACGATGGGACGCTGGAGAGCGGTGTGTGGGATGAATTCTGGAGGCACTACAGCGTCGAGTTCACTGCAGATGGGCCCGAAAACGGAACTTCCTGGATGGCCCTGCCCGTCGGGGATGTGGGTGCGGGCCCGGACGACCCTTCCTGGTGGCGACAGGGCACCATATCTAAGGATGAGCTCGACGAGGCCCTCCGCGCCATAAATGCCAAGGCGCTCGTCGATTGGCGCCGTCTCGCGGCATCCGAAGATGGGTCTGGCCGCTTCCTTCTCTTCAATGCGCACATGATCAACGAGCCGTCGGCAGCATCGGTGGGATTTGACGGGTCTCTCTTGGAAGAGGAGGAGGAAAACGTGGGCCATTTGGCGGGATCACAATGCCAGCAGTCAGAGGAGGATGGGAACGATATTGAATACTGCGGTGCAGCATTTGCGGCAATTACAAATAGACCGGTTCAGCCAGGAGATTCTCTTTTATGGTGCTACGGAGAAACCTACGAGCGGAACTATCCGGTGGGGCGACTCTGCCTAAACGACGATTTACGGGAGCGACTGACAGAAGACGAGATTTAATTGCGAATGAACACTTATTACACTCTTTAGAGTTATGAACATAAATCAACATTTACATCTTACTAGGTGGCACGTAGAGGTCGATGATCTCGCAGCAGGTCTCTTCCTCTGATCCGACGTTGATCCCGAAAGCTCTTTCGACACGAGAGACGGGGGCCGGGGCCGATATCAGAGCTGGAGCAAGAGCACTAGTTTTAGGAGATGGTGCAAGCGCAGCCTTTCTCCTCGGGCTCGTTGGCGGCAGTTGCGCCAATGGCATCAACCCAGCCCTGGTACATAAGTCCCTCCGTGAAGGGGGGGGGGAGGCCCTCGTGGGGGTCGTAGTTCGCGCCAACAGTCACCTTCGTCTTGTCGCCCACGGCCTCTACCGTAAGGTAGCACACAAAGGTGTCTTTGTCGATGGCATCGAAGGGAGCCGGGGGGGTGGAGGTGATAACGTACTCAACTCGCATCTTCTTCTTGTCATGCATGGTTTGCTTCTCACCCCACTCGCCAGATCCGTCCATCATGAAGACGGTGCGCGTAGCGCCCTTGCCCTTGCCCTTAACGTCCTTAATGTCAGCGGGGCTGTTGCCGCCCTCCTCGGGGGGCCCGGCCTTGAGAAACTTCCAATTGAAGTCTGAAATCGCGGCCCAAGCCTGGGCAGGCTTGACATCGAATTCCGCGCTCTTCTCAACGTTGGCCGACATGTTGGAATACGTCTGGATTGAGTTTTTTGAGAGCGATATCTTCAGAGAACACGCAAAGATATCTTCCTCTGAGAACCTCGCAATGCGGCTGCAATGTTGTTGGACATCTGTTTCCACAAAGTCACAGCCATTCTTTCTTACCTTTTACTATATGTACACGAAAAATGCATAAATATACATTAAACGAGTCGTAGTATGCACAATAGTATTATGTATACCATGATATGCATAATATATTCAAGAATGGATACTATGCATACTCCTACTAGATAGAATGGATAGTATGCATAGCTCGATCTAGCAAACGTTCTTTTTATGCTCGTAATGGATACTTTTTTTGTTCTATGAGCGAGCTACTACAAATTTTGGTTTTATAATATACGAGCTCGTACAAATTACATAATATACGCTCGTTTGCACGAGCCCGTACACAAACCAACCACTAGACGACTAGATCTACACCACTACACCAACAAGAATCAAGGAAGAAGAAAGGAGACATTCTCCTTTCTCACTCTTACTAATGCCAACAATGAGAGGAAGCAACGCCCCCCTCTTGGATCGTGCGGGACAGGCACACCATGCCAAGGGGCAGCCACCTTCTCAGGCGAAGCAGCCAAACTGTCCTACCGACCATTACCCGCAGGACAAGGCGCCTATTGCCACTGTGAGCAGCGGCATGGCGCTCGGTCGATCGGCTTTCCTCTCCACCCTCCTCGTCACAGCGACTTCAACATCGGTTGCGCTGAGTGGCATGGTCGGCCGCCCTAACTCAGCCCTGGCGTTCGCTTCCCCAACATCAGTGCCAGTATCGAATCTTGCCCTAGGAAGGTCAGGTTCGCGCCCCTCGCCCTCGCCAGTGGCGTATCGATCGCTCTTCCTCGACCTTGAGGGACCGACAGAGGGCGTGACCGTACCCGTCGCGGCCTGGTACCCGGTACCGTCGGGAGCACGAGTACCGGCAGAAAGGGCAGCAGGAGCTTCTTCCAATGGTGCTGATGCCACAACCCCCCCCCTCGCTGTGGCACGGTACGATCATCGAATTTCCATTCGTCGAATCGCTCAGCTTTTGACTGGTTGGAACTTCATTCCATCTTTCTTTGCAAAGTCGTATTCTCTCTCTTCTTCGATGCCGAACGTGTTCGCGGCACCATTAAGCGGATGGGGAGATGGGTCTGCTTCCCCTCTCCCGTTGAAGGCCCCTGTGGTCATCCTGGCGCACGGGTACCTCGGTTCCAGATATGATTTGTCGCATCTGGCAGAGGCATTGGCATCCGAAGGATTCACAGTGTTGAGTCCAGAATACCCTGAAAGCCTGTCAGCATCGTACGAAAGTGGGGTGGGCCCACCCATGAGCGGCAACGGCGACAAGTCAGATGATGGTACAATCAAAATCGACCGATCTGCCATCTCTTCCAAACTCTTGAAAACGCTCCGCGAAGAGTGGAATGTTACGCCGACCGCGTATGGAATCGTTGGGCATTCGCTAGGATGTGGCACGGTCGATCGTACCGGTGATGAAAGCTGGGCACGAGTGTCCCTCGCTGGTCCTCCTTCCACCAACTTCCCTCGCTCGGGTAAGGCTTTGTCCGTTACATCTGTTGGAGATGGAGTGATGTCAAATTCGGGAAGGATTAAGGGCTTGCTCGAGGGCTATACCGTGACTGACATAAATTTGTTGCGGCAGCAGAAAAAACCCAAGTTCCCTCGGAGAGCTGCCGTGGTTCTCGACGGCCCTACGGCGCCAAATCATATATCTTTCCTTGCAGAGGGAACCAACGAAGCCATGATCGATTTGCTGTCACCGCTACTCCCCCTGGCACGGACGCTGGGGGTTCCCGTTCTCGACTTTGACCGGTACCAGGAGTCGAGAGATTCTAGGGAAACGGCTGCATTGGTCATCCCCCTCATCGTGTCCTATCTGCAAGATGCCATGCTTGCGAAGGAAGGATGACGACAGCAGCTTGAAAATAAATATATAAAAGTTGATGCTAGTGATGCCAGTACGCAACAAAAGTAAATGAGATTGTATCGATTGTTATAGCCAGCTCATTTCGAAGGGCACGCCTTAGCCTCATCTTTCAGAGACATATCTCGATGCGTACCGGGACTTTGAGGCAGCACGACAGCCTCTTCCTCGAGCCAATCCTTGAGAACCTCGATCGCCTTTTCCAACTGCGCATCACGGCCGTTGTAAGTCTGATAAGGGTCGTTGTCGACCCATACATCGGGCTCGACACCGGTGTTTTCGATGCCCAGTCCCCATCCAAATTTCTTGTTGTACGTCCCAATCTCAGGAGCGGTGGCAATGCCACCATCCACGAGGTGGTTGTCAGATGATAGCCATATGCCACCACCCCAGGTCCTCG
>Ga0099799_10365_pt1 | contig 12111 bp, 6 predicted proteins | sample Uncmet6_SortLC_1_FD_89033 | JGI IMG/M metagenome (GOLD analysis project Ga0099799, IMG submission 89033) | Marine eukaryotic communities from CALCOFI LINE 67, Pacific Ocean - CN11_C50_N6_SortLC_1 | ecosystem: Environmental > Aquatic > Marine > Oceanic | place: Pacific Ocean: Monterey Bay...
CCGTCGAGAGCAGAGTAGTTCTGCTCGAAAGGGAGTTCGACGACGGGGGAGCCGCAAGGGGGGAGGGACGACTCGGGGTACGAGAGGCCCGCTCGCGGGGAATTGCGCGCGGCGCGTGGACGGGCGCGGCTAGAGAGCGAGCCCCGCGGCGACGAGCAGGGCGAGGAGCGGACCCGTCCGCGTCGCCGCGTCCGACCCGAGGGCCGCGGTTGTCGGTTGGGGCGTCTGCGCCAGGTCGGAGCCGTCCGACCCGAGGGCCGCGGTTGTCGGTTGGGGCGTCGGAGCCGGGTCGGAGCCGGCAACCAGGCCCTCAGAGCCGGCGCCCGAGAAGACGTAGGCCGAGCCCGAGGTCCAGCCGCCGTCGTCGTCGTCGGAGGCTCCGACCACGATGGTGTTGCCGTCGATCGCCACGGACTTGCCGAAGTAGTCGCCCCCCGCGGCATCGGCGGCCGTCAGCTTGGCCACCTGACCGTACGTGGCGCCGTCGTCGCTCGTGCGGTAGACGTAGGCCGAGCCCGAGTTGTAGTCGCCGTCGTCGTCGCCGTAGGCTCCAATCACGATGGTGTCCCCATCCATGGCCACGGAGTAGCCGAAGTAGTCGTTCCATGCGGCGTCGGCGGCCGTCAGCTTGGCCACCTGGTCATATGTGGCGCCGCCGTCGGTCGTACGGAAGACGTAGGCTTTGCCCCTGCCAGAGCTCTTCCAGTGGGCCGAGACCACGACGGTGTCTCCGGCGATCGCCACGGACTTGCCGAAGTAGTCGCCCGCCGCGGCGTCGGCGGCCGTCAGCTTGGTCACCTGGGCGTACGTGGCGCCGTCGTCGCTCGTGCGGTAGACGTAGGCCGAGCCCGACACGAGGCCGGCGTCGTCGTCGCCGTAGGCTCCAATCACGATGGTGGCGCCATCGATGGCCACAGAGTAGCCGAAGTAGTCGTTCGCAGCGGCGGCGGCGGCCGTCAGCTTGGCCACCTGGTCGTACGTGGCGCCGCCGTCGCTCGTGCGGAGGATGTAGACCGCGCCGCCGGTGCCAGCGCCGTAGGCACCAATCACGATGGTGTCGCCGTCGATCGCCACGGAGTAGCCGAAGTAGTCGTCCTCCGCGGCGTCGGAGGCCGTCAATATGGCCACCTGGCCGTACGTGGCGCCGCCGTCGGTCGTGCGGAAGACGTAGGCAGCTTCTCCGCGGTAGGTTCCGACCACGATGGTGTCGCCGGCGATCGCCACGGAGTAGCCGAACTTGTCGTCCGCCGCGGCGTCGCTGGCCGTCAGCTTGGCCAGCTCTTCGCCGTCGCTCGCTCGTAGGACGTAGACTGCACCCGTCTCGTCGTCCTTGCGGTATGCACCGACCACGACGGTGTCGCCGTCGATCGCCACGCTGCCGCCGAATTCATCGTCCTCCGCGGCGTCGGCGGCCACAAGCTTGAACTGCTCGAAACTAGCTTCACTCAGGATCCGATTGCCGCCCCGCGTCGTCACCCCGCGGGCTGGGACCAGCAGCGCCCACGCGTCGGGCGCTCCAGCGGCGACGAATACGGCCAACGCGAGCATCGCTGCCCCGGCTCAAGGCTGGCCCATGGCCAGCCCCAAGGGTTCTGGGGAGAGCGAGCTAAAAAAAACAATTCCGCGAGGGCCCGCGGACGACTCCGCGCCGAGCGCTCCGCCGCGGAGAACGGGCGGGCCGCCCGCCGCCGGAGGACCGAAAACCCGCCGCTCTCCCATCTAGCTATAGCGCTTGCAGATGCGCTTGCGGCAGCCCGCTCTCCGCGCGCGAGCCGCCGCCCCGCGAGCATGGGCAAGGGCACCATGGGCCGCCCGTCCCTCCATTCCCAGCACGAGCAGCTCCTGCCCACGAAGCAACTAAGAGGCGTCGTCCTGAAGATGCACGACGCCTTTCCCCGGCTCTGCGCCGCGTGGAACGAGGAGAACGCCATGCGCAAGAACTGGGCCCTGCTCTTCAGTCGATTGGACACGGACGGTTCGGGACGGCTTGACTACTGGGAGTTCCGCAGGGCATTAATAGATGTGCTCGAGATCTCGATCTCGGAGAAGGAGGCGAAGGGCCTCTGGGCCTACGTCGACCACGACAAGAGCGGCTTGGTGTCCATCAAGGAGTTCCAGCATGCTTGCTATTTGTTGATACTAGATGATTGGCCTCGGCTAGATCGAAGAACACTCACGAGACTGTGTGGCATCATCAACGACGCGGCGGTGCACGAATATTCGAAGGAGGGCGACGGGACTTCTTCAGGAAACTGGTTCAAGATCTTCGGGCACTTTGATACCGATGAAAGCGGGCGGCTTGGATGGGAGGAGTTGGAACAGGTTTCGAGGAGACGGGATCCGGGATTAAATTTGAGCGAGGAGAAAATAACATTGAACGAGTTGCGAGGCCTCTGGCGGGCGATAGATATTGACTGTTCCGGAGACGTGACGGTCGACGAGTTCATGCCTGTGTGGAGGTCAAATTTCGGGCGCCCCACGCCATCGACGCGACCTTGTCCTCGTAACAACCCAACTCACTGTTTGATTTCCACACAGGTTCATGCACTTCATGAAGAAGAACGCCACTCAACAGTTGCATTCGCAGTGGCGCAAAGAACCGACGAAGAAGAAGGAGGACGAGGAAAGTCGTCAAGATAAAATAAAAAGGCTGGCCGAGGCGCTGAACCGAAACCGGAAGCCTCGCAAACCTAGGAAGAAGCCCGATTACCTCGTAAACTCGAAATTCGCGAAACAGTTACAAATAGCGCAGTGGCGCAAGCGGGATACGGAGCGGAAAATACGCGCGACGCTCGAAGCTCGCTCGGCCGAAGCGGAACGTGATTTTGTCACAAGGTTCGTCCAGCCGCCTTCGTTAAAGGAGGAAGCGCGCAGAGCTGTTATTTTGGACGAATTGTCGAAGCCGCTGGCCGTCGACGTCGACCACTACCAAGAATACGAACGTAGTTCCTCGATCATCGACGAAGTGGAATTGGGCGAAGCGTCGCGGCACGCCACGGCCATCAAGATGCTCGAGGCGAAAGTAAAAAGGCGGGAACAATCACTACTCTACAAAAGGCGCCTGGATCACGTCGCGGATTGGCTGAAGAGACCGGACCACGAGCGCGGGCCTCTGACGCAGCCACCTGCCTCACCAACGGAGACCCTGGACCTCATGAAGGCGTCGGTCAATGATCTGCGGGAGAAGATGTCTACTTACTCTGCTGGTAGATTTGGGAGAGGTGCTAGGACCGCGGATTGGACGCGGAAGGACTTCGGGGTGGGCGTCGCCTACCGGTCGCCTGAGAGGCGCTCGACGAAGCGGCTGTCGCCCTACGCGTGAGTAAGTTTTTGCGCTGCTCTTCGAGGCTCTGAGTCGGCGCGGCCGCCGCGGGTGCCGTTCTGCGCCGGCTTTCGTCGTGGCTCGCTCCCTAGCGATGCGAGGGAGGCCTGGAGGGGTGGTCGGGCGTGTTGCGGGGGCGTCTGGCGCGTTCGGGTTTGGTCGTTTTGATGAGGAGCGCGACGCAAAATCGGTCATACGGCCCGCTGGACGCAGCGCTGCCGTTACGCCACCGCTGTGCCACTGCTTCTGAAGCGTCAGCACGGCGTGAGCCGCAGTCAGGGCGTCAAACGAGCCCGGTGGCCCGAAAACGCCGCCGACGTTGCCAGCGTTGTTAAGCGCCCAAAAGCGACGCCCGCCGACGCGCGCGCCGCATTAACGCAGCCGTAGACGCCACCGACGTTTGCCAGCGCTGTTCACCGCCAAAAGCGGCCCCGAGCGACACAACAGTCGACCATGGCCGAGACCACCGTCAAAGTAGTAGTAAGGTGCCGCCCCCTCCTGCCCCACGAGACGGATAAAGATGTGAAGAACGTCTCGACCATCGACGAGGACGGCGGCCGCATCACAATCAGTGGCCGCACGCACGACTACGGCAATGAAAGTGTCGTAGGAGGCGGCGACCGACATGCCACCATGTACGAGAGAACCGCAAAACCGCTCATCGCCCAGCTTTTTGATGGGTACAACGCGACAGTACTAGCATATGGCCAAACTGGGAGTGGAAAAACACATACGATGGGCACGGCGTTCGACGAGAGTGGCGTCGACGGCGTCGTGCCGCGCGCCGTCGCCGAGATTATTGACAGGAGACAGAAGTTGATTACGGAGGGCCGCGGCTGTCTCATCGTCTGCTCGATGTGCGAGGTCTACCAGGAGGAGGTCCGCGATTTACTAATGGAGTGCGACGAGGACGAGGGCCCGAAGGCTCTGGCCGTGCGCGAGGCTCCCAATGGGGGTGGGGTGACCATCGCTGGGTTGTCTGAACGGGAAGTGTCTTCGATCGAGGCTGTTGTGGCGTTGACGAGGGAGGGTACTCGTCGAAGGATGACGGCGGCGACGAACATGAACGAGCACTCGTCTCGCAGTCACATGATCCTGTCGTTCCGCGTGGAAGTTGCTGGTGGTGAAGGGCGGTCGAAGACGTCTTCCAAACTGCATCTTGTGGACCTGGCCGGGTCTGAGCGCGTCAAGCGGACGCAGGCCGAAGGGACGCGCCTGCAAGAGGGCATCGAGATCAACAAGTCGCTCTTCATGCTCGGGAACGTCATACAAAGATTAGTTGAGCTCCAGTCGTCGGAAAAAAGAAAAGGCGGCCACGTCCCGTATAGGGATTCGACTTTAACAAGACTCCTCTCCGATAGTCTCGGAGGCACGGCGCACACGTGCATGGTCGCCTGCGTGAGTCCGGGCGACGTCGATATCAACGAGACCCTGAACACGCTGCGGTGGGCCGACAAGGCCTCTGTGGTCAAGAACGTCGCGGGCATCCATGTGGTGGTCGACCCCAAGGCCGAGCGGCTGCAGATCGCGGAGCGGGCCGAGTTGGAGTCCCTGAGGGAGATGGTCCGTTTACTGAAATCGGAAGGTGGGTGCTCCCAAGGTACACCTGATGAAATCCGCGTTTTACAAAAAGCGTTGACGAAGGCCGAGAAGAACCACCGGAAGGATACTCAACAATTGAGGAAGACCATCGACACGCTGCAGGCGAAGAACGACGCTTTGAGCAAGAGGTGTGACGTGTTGCGGTTGGCCCTACCGCCTGCAGCGGCGGAGGCCGCCGAAAGTCAACTGCCGGTCGACGATGATGTTCATATAGCGTCGGAGCAAGGCGAGGACCATGAGGAGTCTTCGTCGGACGAGGAAGAAGAAGATGATGACGAGACTGAACAAGAGAGAAAACTAGCAGCTTTGCTCCTGGAGGAGAAGTGCATGGACTCGCTGAAGCAGCACTACGAGCGGGCCATTGAAAAATTGGAGACGGAGGTCTGCGCTCTCGAAAGAGAGAGAGCTGAGTTGCAGCGGAAGGCGTCGGCGTCGGATTCCGAAGCGACGACGCGCATCCTGAGGGAGAAGACTCGCAAATTAGAATTAGCGATGGAGCGCGTGAAGAGGGAACAGAAGCGGGCCCAGTCCGAAGTTAACAGATGTGGTGGCTTGAAGGATCGCGCCGAGCACGATGCTCGTAGATTGAGACAGGAAGTGGAGGAATCTAGAAGGAAGCGCGGGGAACTACAACGAAGACTGCAGCAGCGCGACGCGGACCATGCGAGAGCAGCCAGGGAGTGGAAGCGCGAGGCGAAACGACTGCGGAGGGACAACGAACGAGTTAGGGGAGAGAAGACTAAATTAGTGCAAAGGTTCGCGAGGCAGGAACAGACGCAAGCTCGGGTGTTGGCCGAGACGAGAGGGGCCCTGCGGAAGGCGAGGGCCGGGCTGGTCGGTGCCTCGCAAAAAGAGAAGCGGCATAGATCACCTATAAGACATAGAGGGAGAACGATACAAAGAGTCGTCGAGGAGAACGCCGACGGCATGCCCGACTGGCTCGAGGCCGAGGTCGAGCGGCGGGCGGCGCGCGTCCTGAACGGCGAGGCGAAGGCGTCGTCGGATCCTTTGTTGTCACTGACGGCGTCGTCGGACGAGTGCCGAACGTTGTTGAGACTGTTGGCGGACGAGGCCGCTCGAGCTCGAGCTGCCGAAAGGGACGCTCGGTCGACGGTCTCCGAGCTCGACGCGAAGAACCGCGCGCAGCACAAGTCCTGGCTCGCTGAAGAAAGGTCGAAGTTCAAGGCGCGGCAGTCCGAGGAGACTTCCAGACGCTCAGAAACTTTGTCAGCGTTGATGGCCGGCGTCTCAAGCTTAGCGGGCCTGAGCTGCTCGGCCTCTCCATCAACAGCAGGCCTGAGCTGCGCGACGACGCCCGCGGCGCCTGTTCCAAGAATTGTCGAGATCAACGACGACGACGACGTGCCGACGAAGGCCGTCGTTGACAGTGACGATGCTTCATCTTTAGCATTAAGGGAGTACGCTAGAAGACGCGCGAGACATCGCGCGTCTTTATCCGGCCTCCAGGAGGATACGGAAGATTCTCCAGAGGACGAGCAGATGGGGCAATTGATGCGAGCGGTGAGTGCCTTGCAGAAGCACGGCCTCGACACGGCGGATTCGAATCTGCTGCGGGATCGGGTAGAAAGGACCTACGCCAAGCCCTGGCAGGTGAACGCGCGGATCGACGACGCGGTCAGCGTGCCGCCGCCGCCGCCCCCTGTCACGGAGGAGGAGACGACGCGGTTGAAGGCCACGAAGAACTACGAGAAGCCCTGGCGCCACATGGCGAAGCCTCCACAACCGCCCGCCGAGTTTGAAATTACCGGTACTGGGCTCGGGCCGCCGGCCGCCGTGGTTCAAGCTAGTGCGCCTGGCGGGCCGCCGTCGCCCGACGTCGTCCGGTCGACGTCCGAGAACGACGTGCCCAAGTCGCCCTGCCGAAGCTCGCTGGCGAAGGCGTTGGACGTCGCGCTCATGCCGCGGAAGGCGCTCGGCGACCTGTCGGCGCAGGGCCTCTAGAACCCCTTTCATAAGATCAGAAACTTACGGGTCGGGCATCATCTAAGTACTCCCGTACGTTGTTCCAGTCGCTCCCGTAGTCCTCTCCAACTAAACACTCGACGTCCGCACATCTCCCTCGCACGAACCGCCGAGGTAATCTGCGAGCCAAAAAGGCAATAAATCTAGCCCCGCCCGGACACCGCACCACAAGAGGCACGACGACCGGTATACGTAAAGCCCAGGAGAACCACCATAATAAAACGTCGGCATTTGCGCTGATACTGAATGATTGCGATTCCAACAATATGGGATCCACACAAGGCACCAACCGCCGGAAGTGCGGCCCCAGCACCTTCAGATGCGGCCTGAGTAAAGGCAGGTGCGGCCCCAAGGCATCTAGACGACTGACGAAGAACGGTAAGTAAGGTAAGAAGTCGTCCGCCCACCTGTACTCGTCGTCCGCATATAAGAGTAACTCGTCGATGTGTCGCATCAACGACGACACGTAAGGTGCGAGATCATCAATGTTCTCCAGCACCCATGGCACGTGCGGCTCGATGTCGTCGAAGCGGTCGAGGATGCCGTCTAGTTCGGGTTCTATGGCCGCCAAGTGGCCTCCATCGAGGATCTTGTTTATTATACCTGGCACGAACCTTTCTAACTTGTCTAATCTCGCTAAGATGCCCGGAGCGTGTACGACAAGCAAAGGCGCGTATTTTCTCAGAGTGGCCAATCTAGCTGTTCTCTGCTGTGGAGGTAAAGTAACTAACTCCGCGGTGATCCCCAGCGCGGCTTGGGTTTTATTGGACATCCACCTGACTCGGTCGTCGCCTTTCCTCTCATGAAACTTGTACCTCCGCAAGAAAACATTCGAGGACTCCTTCAGAGCACTTACGAAGTTGCCTCCATGTATTCGGGGCTTCGGCGGCGGCCGTCGCACCTCCTCCTGGATGATCTCGCCCCGCAGCCGCTTCTCGAGCTGGGCTAATTCCGCTCTTTGGGCCAGGATGTTCCGTTGGAGGATGTCGCGCCTTAGTACGTCGCTATTCTTGCGCCTGAAGAAGCGGCCGACGATGGCGCTCGTTGGTACGCATGTGACGAGGAGGAGGAGGCGCCGCATCGGCGCACCGCCGCGGCCGCTGCGGCTGGCGTTTGAGCTCAACGCCTGGGGCTAGCCTCCCTGGACGTGCCAGCGCTGGCGGTTACACTTGGCCAGCGTCGCGCAGCGGTCAGGATGATCAAATCCGTTAGCGATGCGGCCTGGGTTAGGCCCGCGCGTGCGCTTGAGCAGCTTGGCCAAAAGCTGTGCTTGCTAGTGTGTTGCTGCGCTAGCTCGGTCTTTTGCCAAGTCCCACGGGCTGCCCTCTGCCGTATGAATGGCTGCCGGGCAAGCAGCGCTCCCCAAATGCCTCATATAGAGCGTGCGGCCGCGTAATTCGCACTCGTAAGGGCTGAGGGCAGCCCACACGCCACCGATGCGATTCGTGCTGCTCGTCGCAGTAGCAGCCGCCAGCGACTTCGACCGAGCCCTCGAGCTCGTCACGGAGGCGCAGAACGACTGCCACAAACCCGTCGATCTGTTACGGACGAGTCCCCGCGACGGCGGCTTCGCGAGCGGGGTCCACGCCGTCGTCGCCGCGCTGTCCCAGTCCTTATTGAAGGGCCGCGTCCTGACGCTGGAAACCAAGACCCACTGCCATCAAGCAAGGGGCCGCAAATCGTATCAAGCGACGCCGTTCCACGACGCCGCGTGCGCCTACGCCCAACTCTTCGAGGAGCTGTCTCCATGTAGCGCCCATTGGCGGGACAAAGGCATCACAGCTTCCCGCTTCAAGCTATCCTCGCCAACGGTCTTCGCCGAGCACAACTCGACGTTCAGCATAAGCGTGGTAAACGAGAACCTGCAAGAGAAGCCGCCGTTCTTCTGGGCGTCGGTCCTGGCGACCTACGCGACCCGTCCTTTACCATGCTTGTCGAAGCGCGTCGACTTCCTGGAAAGGGCCCTCTTCGGCGACGTTTCCCCTGACCAGGTCGTGGCGATTCACGCTAGGGTAGATAGAGCCAAGGCGAAGGAAGCGAGGACTCATAATACGAGGGGTTACGTGTCGCGGGCGATCGCCGTCATCAACGCGTATGGGTATGACGGTTTGTTGGTTTGTAGCGATAGGCAGGACGCCTCAGAAATGATCGTCAAGGGCGTCCAGCGCTGGCGGCCGTCTTTGAAAGTGGAAGTGGCCTTCACGCCGCAGGGCCATTATCAGAGAGGGGTCCATGGGTCGTGTGCGAAGTCGCACGCCCTCGACGTGGCCGCCGAGATTTTGTTGATGGCGCGGTGCGGGTTCGTGATCGGTACACTCTCATCAAATATTGGGCGGCTCGTCCACGAGCTCCAGGGGAATGAACATCGCTTCCACGACCTCGACGGCCTGCCGGCGTGGTTTCTCGCCGGCGACGGCGTCGTCGAGAACAACGTCAGGGGCTTCTGGCAGCACTTTTCGAACCACCAGAACGCCCACTGCGTCCTGAAAGATCAAAGGCACCACCGGCCCCACTGCATAGCGGCGAGCGACGAAAAGCCGGCGGGCCTCTTCGTGGGGGGGACATGCTTCGCGGGGTGCGGCCGCCTCGACAGGATAGAGAAGACTACCACCACCACCCCACGGTCCCGAGATAAAAAAGCGCCGACCGCCTGGCGGAGTTCCGTCCCGAGGCTCGGGAAGACTACTAAGGTGTGACTAGATTACTTGAACCCCCGCGGCGTGCCCATCCCCAAATTCCTTTCCAGGCACGTCCCCCCGAAGACGTGGAGCTCCTCGGGCCACGCCGCCGTGACCAGCATCAGGAAGAGTATGATAGGAAACACGATGCCGAACACGACCTCGCCGCTCGGCTTGTGCTTGCAGCACGCGTAGTTGTACCGCCCGCGGCACTCGTCGGGCACCTGCGAGAAGATGCACTTTTTCACTTCGCTTCCGACAGAACTCGTGCCGTACTTGAGGTGGTGCGGCGGTGGCCCGTCGTAACAATCCCGTCCCTCGGAGTCGCACCACCTTGCATCACAGATCCAGCGCTGCTCCCGTTCTTTTTGGAGTTTCTCCTGACATTGCTGGTTGAACTCGACCTCGTTCATCCAGTCTGGATGATGATCTTTCCAGTCGTCTGTATCAAGCAACGCGGCCTCGTCGTCCTGGTCCGGCACGGCGAGGTTTAAGTTTTGGTTATCGTCGGCGAAGGCGCGGGCGGCGAACGCGAGGACGAGGTACCATGGTCGTCGGAGGATCATGGCGGCGATCTGCCGGCGCGCCGCGTCGCGGGGCGTCGACCGAGAACCTCCGGGCGCGGCGTCGGCCGCGCGCCGAGTTCAAAGGGGGGCACTACCGGCCTTCCCGCTCGCGCGCCGGGGCAGCCCGGGGCGTCGCGACCGAACACGCAGCGAGAGCCGCTCGTGAAAACGCGCGCGAAGCGCTGCGAATTGTGGAGAAGGAGGCGTGCGCGTCCGAAGCGCCGCCACCCGCCAAGTCCCTGCGGTTTTGGGGAATCGGCGCCGCCGCGGGGCGCACCACTCGTCGAGCCAAGGCGTCGCCAGGGGTCCTTCGCGAAGAGTAGTCCGAGAAACGAGGAGCGTCCAAGCTAGTATGTGTACCAAGCGCGGAGAGCAGCGCTTGTTTAACGCGAGGGGGAGCGCGGCCGAACGCTCGCCCCGGCGCCTTACGGGTCCGCCGCGCGAAGAGCCCGGCCAGCGGCAAGCCCGCAGAAGGCTGCCCCGCGAGGCGGCAGCAGGAGGAAACCCCCCTGCAAAGCAGCTATGCCCACCCCCGCGGAGCGCGCGGCGGCCTATGCCGCCGAGCAGGCTCAAGAAGAGGAGGAAGCCAAGAAGGCCGCCGCAAGTCCGCCCAAACCAGGACGCCACGCGGCAGCGGTACTAAGCCGACCGAGACACACCGAAGGCGACCTCAAAAAATTAGCGCACCGCTTCTCGGCGGCCGGCCGATCCGGCGAGGCGTCGGCGTACTGGCGCTACGGCATCGAACTGGTCGAGCGGGGCCAGAGCAAAATAGATAGGGACTCTCCATTAGTAACAGCTCTGATGGAGGAGGTCGACAAGAAAATGGACAAGCGCATGTCTCGGGCGCGGCGCATGGAGCTCCAGCGCCAACGGAGGAAGGAGAAGGAGGCCCGTCGCAAGAAGGCTCTGGATGAAGGTGATAGTCTAGCATCTAACTCGACGCTCACACACCACGGCAAGCACCACGGCGGCAGCCTCGCGAGCGACGAGTCTTCGATTTCTACTTGGTATGGGAAGACCTTGAATGTGGCCGGTCGGGACGTTCCTGTGACCGATGTGCACGCGGGCCAGCACCACCACCACCGTACTACTTCTTTTTACGCCCAAGCGCGACTAGGCTACGCGAAGTGCGGCCTGTGCCAACTCCACTTCGAACAGTCGTCAGTCACAGGCTTGACAACCAACAAATACATCGAGGAGTTCCGGGAAAAGGGAGGTCTCAAGAAGAAAGAGTCCCGAAGACTCCAGACGCCTTCGTATTTATATGACGAAGTGAAATTGTGTGTCTTCTGCACTCAATTGTTAAGTAAAGATGGACCGACGGGCGCCCAAAAGAATCTATATAGAGATAAACTAGGTGTAGATTTGATGGGTAAAACGATGAAGGACGACTTGAAGTTAAAGTATGCTAACGATACGGACGAGTCGCCCAATGTACTGTTAGGTGCTGATGCCTGTCAGTCGTCGACGTGTGATGGGCTTGACGGGGATCGCGCGGTCGACGGCGACAAGAACACTTTTAGTAGAACTCAGAGGGAAAAGGAGGCCTGGTGGGAGGCTGTGCTCGATCCCCAGTCGAATCCGATCCGGGAAGTCATCGTGACGTTAGTTACTCCGAACCGTGCGCCTGTGCATGTCTTTGCTTTGTTGACGTCTGTCGGTCAAGGTAGGTTGTCGGATGCCCGGAAGAGGTGTGTGGAAGAGTTTGTTGGACAGGGTAAAAGAATCGTGTGGACTCCCTCAAAACCTCTGAGAGCGGCGGCCGTGCGCATCCAAGTAGAAGGAACACATAGTCTGCAGATCGCGGCCGTCGAGGTTTTTAGGGCTGAAGGCAGACAACACAAGGACGACGAACTCCACCACTTCTACGACCTGATGCACACCATAAATGAACACCAGACGCAGAGAACGCTGGACCAGATCCCGTCGCCGCTGCAGGAGCAGAGCTTCTTTTCCG
>Ga0099799_10366_pt1 | contig 12104 bp, 4 predicted proteins | sample Uncmet6_SortLC_1_FD_89033 | JGI IMG/M metagenome (GOLD analysis project Ga0099799, IMG submission 89033) | Marine eukaryotic communities from CALCOFI LINE 67, Pacific Ocean - CN11_C50_N6_SortLC_1 | ecosystem: Environmental > Aquatic > Marine > Oceanic | place: Pacific Ocean: Monterey Bay...
GGACGCGCGCGCGCAGGTTCGGGGCTGCACCTCGCAGTGTTTTTGTGTGCCTCATTTTACAGGGGCGGCAGCGGCCGAAACGCTGCCGCAACGCCACCAGCAAACGACGCATTCATCACGGCAGCATGGGCTGCGCCCCCTCGCAACCGAAGCAGAAGCCGCCGTCGCCGCAGAAGCGAGATTTTCGAGAGCAGCTCGTCTGGGAACGCAGCGGCCGCAAGTTCTGCGAGGTCTACGAGCTGCTGAAAGATTTGAATTCCGGGTCCTTCGGGACCGTGGCTTTATGTAGAAGGAAGGCGGACGGCAATCGCAGTATTGAGAGGACGCCGTCGAGGACTAATCTGCAGCGCGTTAAGTCAGAAAGTGTCTTCGCGATGAAGGCGTTGGACTACATGCGGCACAATGGGAGATTGAGACTGGACGAGGCGACGCGGAACGAGCTGCGCCACGAGATCGACGTGCTTCGCAAGGTCGATCACCCGAGCATAGTGCATTTAAGGGAGGCCTTCTGGGAGCCCACTCGCCTAGTGTTGGTCATGGAGTACTGCGAGGGCCGGGAGCTGGCGGAGTTCTGCGGGCAGCTCACTGAAAGTAAAGTTTATAAAGCCACGGAGCAGATCCTACGAGCTGTTTCTTACTTACACGCTCGCAGAGTACTCCACAGAGATTTGAAACTAGAGAACGTCATGGTCACTGACCAACAAGACTGGCACGTTACTATCGTCGATTTTGGACTGTCTAGAGTTTTCCCGCAATCGCTAGATGGTTCGAGGACCGGTATCAAGGCCGCGGGCACCACGTCGACAGCGGCGCCGGAGGTCATACGAGGTGAAGAATATTTAATGGTCTCCGACGTCTGGTCGATTGGCGCCATGGTGTATCGCTTGGTGGGTGACCGGGACCCCTTCCTCCGAGACGATAAGAGGGACGACCCTAAAGCTCTCAGAAGATTAGAAGCGGGCGACTGCGACTGGGGGCGCATCGCGACGATGTCGCGGCCCGGAAGAGCCTTCGTCTTCAAATGTTTGAGACCGCACCCGGGTCTCCGGTGGGCGGCCGACGCGGCTCTCAAATATTGTGTTTGAGCGGCGTCCGTTTCCCCGAGAGGATGCCTCGCGCCTCTACGCCATCGCCGTGACACGCGACGTTGTCGCCGCGACACGGTACTCGCCCGTACGCCATCGCCGCGACCCGCACGGCGGCGTGCTGACGCGTCCCACCGCAGGCCTCGCCGACTGGCGGCCCGCGGCCCTGCGGCCGGTCAACATCGACACGAATGTGCCTGCGACGACGGAGAAGCGGGACAAGAGCCCGAGACTCGCCCCGGAGCTCGAGTCCTCTCTCAAAAGATACGGCTCCTATACGGAGCTGAAACGAGCTGCATTAATAATAGCGGCGGCCCAGACCGACAAGCGGTCCGTGAAGAAACTAAGGGAGGAGTTCCTCAAAATAGACACGGACGCGTCCGGGACGATCAACGAAAAGGAGCTCTGTGCGGCGCTCGGCGTCGCCGAGCTCGATACCCCTACCAAAGACGTCTTCGCGAAGTTGGACCACGATAGGAGTGGCGAGGTCCACTACCACGAGTTTTTGGCGGCTACATTGGAGGCCCACGAATTGCTCAATGAGGAGGTCTTGCAAGATACGTTCGACAGGATGGACCACGATGATAGCGGGGTGATATCGCGCGAGAATTTGCGATCGTTATTGGGGTCGCGGGCGTCCGACGAGCTCGTGGAGACGCTGATGAGTGAAGGAGATTTGAAGCGGAACGGCCACGTCGACTACGAGGAGTTTAGTCGGGTCATGCGTTCTGGCGCTTCTGGTTCCGTCGATTCGCTCGAGGACGTGGCGCCGATGTTCTAAGGTTGTTTTTGTGTGTTTATTTTGAGTACCGGGACAGCCCGGGGCGGAGGGGTGTGGTTGCGGTCGTCTCCGACCGCGCGCGCGCGTCATTTGCGGCGGTGTGGTGTCTGGGAGCGGGCGTTTGGGGGTGGTTTGAGGTGGCTTGGGTCCGGGATGTGGCGTAATGGATCGCGTCCGAGGCGTCCCGACGCCTCGAAATAGCGGCAATAAAAAAAAATAGCGCAAAAAAGCCTGGTGCTGCAGAGCACACCACAGTTCCGCCGTATACGGCACGCACAGCGTCTAGAATGCCTTGAACTTGCTCCAACAGCCGCAGCGCAGCGGCCTCCAACGGGCGCCGCGTGAAACGCGAGAATGTATGATAGCGCAAAGCCGTGGCAACGCCGTGACCCGGGACGCAATCTGCACGTGGGTCGCGCGGCTCAGACCGTCGGACGGGTGCGCAATTTGCCCTATCACATGCGCTGCAACCTCCTCGCTAATCCGCGATGCGGCGCGCCGGCGACACTGCCTTGGTTGGCGCGTCGACCCGCGCCGCGCCCCCGGGTCGTCGGGCCCATTGCTGCTGCGCTGCGTCTGCGCACCGGTGGGCCCGTCGCGAGCCCGGTGCGACGGACGGCTTGCGCGCGGCCCTGTTCCCGGGGCGTGCGCACGTGCGAGTGCTCCCAGTCATCGCGTCGTTCTGAGGCGCCGCGGCCCGCGAATCGACCGCCAACGCCCTCGCCCCCTCGCTAGGTACCGGAGACACATCAGCCATGGCCGCCGCCAAGCGAAAACCCGCTGCCAAGAAGCCCGCCGCCAAGAAGGCCGCGGCAAAGAAGCCGGCCGTTAAGAAACCCGCGCGGGCCCGAGTCGACCTCCATTGTTCGTCTTCGCGCCATCCATCGTTCTCTACGCACAGGCCGCGAAAAAGTCGCCGGCGAAGAAGTGCGGAGCGGCGTCCGGACGCGATTTCTATGTTATTCCCATGACGCGTTTACGAGCAGGCCCGCGCCCAAGAAGGCGACGCCGAAGAAGCCCGCCGCGAAGTCGCCCAAGAAGCCCGCGCGGGCCCGCGTCGACCTCGATTTGTCTTCGCGCCATCGACGTTCTCTCTACGCAGGCCGCGAAGAAGTCGCCGGCCAAGCCCGCCGCGAAGAAGTGCGGAGCGGTGTTGAACCCGACAAGACGCCCGCCTCACTGGTCCCCACGCAGGTCGCCCGCGAAGAAGGCCGCGTCGCCGAGGAAGCCGGCCGCCAAGAAGAGTCCCGCGAAGCCGGCCTCGAAGGCGAAGAGCCCCGCCAAAAAGAAGACGGCCGCCAAGAAGTCTCCGGCGAAGAAGCCGGCCGCGAAGAAGTCCCCGGCGAAGCGATCCACGCGCAGCAAGAAGAAGTAGTTGTGCCCGTGTCTCGCCTCTCGAGAACCCTCCCCTCCGACGAATACCATAACCACGAAGTTCTTGTGGCACTTTCGAGTCACGTACTGTATACGGGGGAGGGGGCGGGAGAGGGATGTCGAGTGCCACCTGTCCTAGGACTGGGGCGGTAACGCGCCGCCGCGCATCTGGAACTGCTGGAACTGCTGGAACTGCTGGAACTGCTGGAACTGCGCGAAGGCCGCCGCCATGTCCGCGGGCAACATCGCGTTCGGAGCGCCTTGAGCGCCGCCGGGTAGCGCCGCGGGTTGCGCGACCGGCGCACCGGGCGGTGGCGCGTGGTAGTGCGGCGGCGCGTACGCCGGCATCGCGTGCGGCGCCGCGGGAGCCGCGGGCGCTATCGGTGCCGCGTACGGCATCGCGGCTGCCGCGCCCGCCGCGGGCGCGATCGGCGGCGCGTACGGCACCGCGGGGGCGATCGGCGCCGCCGCCGCGTAGTGCATCGCGGGCGGCTGAGCGTGCTGTTGAGGCGGCGCGTAGCCCGGTGGTGCAAAGCCGTGCGGCGCGCCGGGCGCCGCCGCGGGCGGCGCGTGCTGTTGAGGCGGCGCCGCATGGGCGTGCGGCGCGCCGGGCGCCCTGGATCGTGAGAGCTCGAAAATATGCGGTCGTGGCTCTACCGGGGCGTCCAGAGGTCTCGCCGCTTGCGAGCACTGTCGCTGGCGCGGTATGTCAACAAATAGCGCCCTGCGTCGATTAACTTCCGGCTGGAGGCCGGAGCGGGCTTTGAGAAAACCCGGCGTCTTGACTTTCGAGTGGATGTACGTGCCTTAATACGGGGGAAGGGGGAAGGGGACGGCACCTACTACTGCAACCCGAGCTCGGTATTTTTGGCTCGCTCAAACTGCGCCTCCGTGAGCGCGCCGGACGCGCGGAGCGACGCGAGCTCTCTGAGCCGGCCCGTGACAGAAGCCAGAGCGGCCGGCGGTGCGACCGGTGCCTGCTGCGCTTGCGCCAGTGCCGCCCGGAGGCGAGCAATCTCGGCGTCCTTGGCGGCCTCGTCGTCGTCGTTGCCGCCGCGCGAAACGAGGCGCGGTCGCTGCGCCGCCCGCGGCGCCGCCCCGCCCGTGCCGGGCCGCTTCCGAGTCGCTGCTCCATCCAAAGCCGTCGTCGTCGTCGCCCTTATGGACTTGCGCTCGTGCGCGCCGCCCTCGTCGCTCGCCCTGCCGTCTAGTTCCACGAAGAGCCAGCCGCGCGAGCGCCGCTCGATGATGGTCGCGACGCGGCCGCCGGCCGTCCGCACCTGCTCCCGCCCGCCGGTCGCGGGCGCCGCCTCCGCCGCGGCCCTCGGCGGCCGCCCGGGCGACTTCTGCTTGAGCGTCGCCCACCTCAGCTCGACGGCGGCGCCCGTCCGGCCCGTGCCGAGGCGCATGGCGATGGCCGGCCATCTTGTCTCGCCCAGCTCGGTGACCAGCTCTCGCAAACGCCTTTCCTCGTCGCTCGACCAGCGCGGCCTGGCGCGCTCCGTAATCGTCAGTGCGGGCGCCTCGCCCGCGGCGATGGGCCCGCGCTTCTTCTTCGGCGCAGATGGCGAAGGAAAAAGGCGCCCGCCCGAGAGTCGGTTGAGGACGCCCTCGAGGTACGCGATAAGCTTCGGGACCGAGTTCAGCGAATACGTCTGTGCGTACTGGCCACCGAGTATATCTTCGATAGAATGGAGAGACTGCGGCGGTAAGGCGTCGAAACGGTTTTGCTGCTGGTCTGTCGCGCCGCAGCGAAAACCGAAATTCTCCAAAGGCTTGCGGCAGACGGTCAGGTTCGGCTTGTCTTTGAGTACCTCGTACAGCTTCTCTAGCGCGGCGACCTGCTGAGCGTCGTTGTCGCCCAGCGCCGGCGCCGGCGCGGGCTCGTCCATCGGCACGGGCGCGGGCCGGGCGGCGGGCGCCTGCGGCGCCGCGTCCAACAAATGGTCCTGGCCCGCCGCGAGTTGCGGCCGCCGGAGCGACTTGCGTTCGTTCGCGCCGCCCTCGTCGTTCGCGTTCTGATCGAGCTCGACCCTAAACCAGCCGCGTTGCATCTTCTCTAATACAATAGCCTCGCGGCCGCCGGCCGTGCGCACGCGGATCGGCTCGCCCGCCAGCGCCGGCGGCGTCGCGGCCGCCAGCACGACGCGGACGTCCGGGTCGGGGAAGCGCACGCTCTCGCTCTGGCCGTCGTCGTAGAGCACCCTGGCGTGGTGCTCGTCCACCAATTCCGTGATGGTGCCGCCGTAATCTATACCGTCGCTGAAGCGCACGGTGATGCGGCTGCCGGGCGGCGGCAGCGCGACTGCCGGCACGGGCGCGGGCGCGGGCGCGGGCGCGGGCGGAGGCGGCTCGTCCGTCGGCGTGGGCGCCGGCGCGGCGCGGATGTGGTTTTCAATAACGTTATCATCATAATCGCCGTCGTCGAAGGCGACAGCATAAACGCCATTCGGCTTAACGGCCTCGATTGTTCCGGGATAATGGCATCCCAGGTGCCAGCGGGCGATGACTTTGTCGCCCTCCTTCCACTTGGACGGCGGCGGCGGGGGCGTTTCTAGCAGCACGTGTTCCGGCGCGGCGGCGGCCGGCGGCGCCGGCGGCGCGGCGTTCAGCGGGGCCGGCGGCGGCGCGGGCGCGGCGTCCGGCGCGGCCGGCGGCGGCGCGGGCGCGGCGGCGGGCTCGTCGGCGCGCGGGGCGGGGCGCGGGCCCTCCTCGTCGTCAGTCGTGTCGCCGCCCGCGGTGGGCGGTTTCCAGCTGGCGGGCGAGGTCGTCCCTGGGGAGAGCATGTCTTTAAATGCGGGGGAAAGGCTGCCAAAAAGCGCTGTGTGGTCTGGTATCGGCTATGAGAAACCCTGACGGTGTGCGAGCTGTCGCGTAACCAGTGTTGGCGCAATATCAACTAAAAACCAAAAGCTCGAAGCTGGCTAGCTAGCGGTAGTAAGACACTTGAACTCGCCAACGACTTCTAGATACACGGGACCAACGCTCGTGGCGAGTGACCAACATAATAAAACAAGAGCAGCACTTACTACTCCAACAACGGCGCCGCGACCGCGAAGCCAGCCCCGACGTGCGCGGCCCGCGACCCGGGCGGCGCGATGGCCTCCGCGTCCGGCGTCAAAAAGTTCCGCGTCGGCCACCAGACGTAGGACTCCGGCGCGTCCTTCGAGATGCCCTCGGAGCGGCAGTCGGGCGGCGCGATCTCGCCGCACAGGCCCAAGCCTTCGACCGTCGTCGCCGCGCGGTCCACATGCAATCTACATGAAGTTGTGTCCATGCCAAAACCAAAAGCACACGCGTCGCAGAGCGGCGTGAACGACGACCGCATCCTTACGTCGGCGCAGACGTCTTTTACTGCCACCGGGCACTCCGTGCCGTGCCCGAACGCCCACGTGAGGTTCGAGACGCAGCTGCACAGGGGGCTCGTCGCGAAGGGAGGCTTGTTCTTCTTGTTGAACTCGAACTTCCGACATTTTCTGACGTGGACGCCCACCGTCGCCGCTCTGCTCTCGTACGTCCCTAACCTAACAGAATAGTCAAACGCATCCACGCCCTCGTACCCTTTCAAAGGGTGGTAGTAGACGACCTTGTGCCTCCTGAGCCTATTCTTGATCGCGACGTCGCCCTCGTTTCTCCGTCGATACGCGACGGCCGCGTTCCCTACCCCGTAACTCTCCTTACAATACCTGTAGCCATCAATACCAGAAGCCACGCCGTTGAAGGACGTCGTATCTAACCCGTAGCACTGGCCCAACGGTCTATTGCCCGTCTCCGTCCTCTTCAGAAGTTCCGCGTCGAACCTCGACGCGGTATGTAACTGCGCATGTCTGCCGTCGCCCGTGCGCCAGGTGTTGATAGTAGCTGCTGAACGACCTACTGAGATAGCGTCCCAGGCGTTGCCCGACCCGAGGGAACGGGCATCTGCATACAAGTGGCCGTACTTCGGCAGGTGCGTCACCGTAGCGGTTATATCCATATAGTGGGCCGTGACGACGCCGGCCTCGTCCGTCAGCAACAGGACCCAATCAGCTAATTGCCCAGGACCGCTCTCCTCGACGTCGTTCGGCACGCCGGACCGATCCTGGGAAGGCATCTGCGTTTCGCCGAGAGCCGTGCGTATCGTCTGCTCGCGGCGCCATGTATGACTGGAAGTGTCCTTTACTGTTAACAACCACCTTCCTGCTACCAACGTCTCCATAAAATAAGAAGACATCGACACGGAAGCCTGGTAGGGCGCCGTCCACGGTCTAGCTGCTACCACACCACCGCCCTGGAAACTGTTGATGGTATGGCTTCGGTTCGCAAAGACCTGCACTTCAGCTAAAGATAAAACCGCTCCTGGTTTCGTGTCGGCGACCTGCACCCGCAACGCCACGATGTCCGAGAGAGGACCTTTACCACCTCGGAAGCGCCTAGGGTCCACATCAATAGTCGTCTCGTAGGCATCGACATTGTCCACCAGTACCGAGAAGGAAGCTAGAGCTACAGCATCTTCGATGCGACCGGGTATATCCTTATCGTCCGGCAACGCCGTGCTATCAAATAGCATAACCCAGCACGGAAACAATTTCGAAGAGAACCCAGCTCGCAGGTCCGGTTCCTCATCTAACGCTTCATCATACGCATACCAGCGCCCCGGCGAGCCCTTGCGTACCTCATCCACATCCGTCACTATGACCAATCCCGTGGCGTTCGTCGCGTCCATCCGTAGCAACGGTAAGTCTCCAGGGTAGTCCTGGAACGTGACCAGATACGTGTGTCCTTTTTTGGAGGGCTCTTCGGCCGCGTATCTCGTCACCGTGACGCGTCCTAGTTCCGGGAAGCTCGACTGCAGGATGGCCTGCATCGACGTGCCAACTGTAAACTCCGTTTCGTCCGCGACAGCCGCCGGCGCCCCGCAGGGGATGAAAGCCGAGGCCCGCCACATCGGTAGGGTAGCGTTCAAGTTAGCTAGTATGCCCGGGTGCTTCTTCGCCTTGTCCTGGAGGCCCGCCGCGCCGAGATCCAGTAACACTTTAAAGGACCCTTCGGGGTAGAGCCCAAAGGCCTCCAGGGTCAACGATTGGACCTCGGACACCGCTTGTAATTCTTGCCGGTTCCAGAGTTTAATCGTGCCTATCTCTTGGATCGTAGCTCTAGGCCACCTTAGTTCGAAGTAAGGCGGCGGTGCCGCCACCAACTCATCATTTTCTACCACATAAGTCGGTTGGGCCGCCGTATGTGTCACGGACCCGTGCGTGAAGTACGGGTCCGTGTTGCCGTCAATGGCTTTGTGGGCGTCGCCCCCATGGTCCGTTGATGATTGTGTGGCGCGCGCAAAAGGGGCCAAGTTGTTCCTTGCCCTGACATCTAGCGCCAGGTCCGAGAAGACGTAGTCGGCGCCTCTTTCGTCGCCCCACCGCGCTCTTGCGGTTTCTTTCGCTCGTTGTTCTGACGATTGAGGGTCCGGTCTCATAGCACCAGCAACGGCCGGTCTCGGTAAGCGAGGCGACTCGCCTCGACCTAATGCTCGAGAACCACCGCTCTCCCGGAACACGTTAATAGACACGTTCCCGTGCATCAATTGGATATCCAAATCGGCAGCGTGGGGGTGCGCTAAACCTCGGACCACTAACTCGACCTTCGTAGGAAACCGGTCCGCGGACCGCCACTGGCGGTCGATGCGGACTGTTCCGTGAGCACCTAACTGCGCTTCTAAATCATGCGCGCCCCGCAGTCGCGTATCAGCCGCCGTGAGCATGGCGCCATTCGTCGCTCGGCGGATGGATCCGAATTTTCCCGCGTCGGCACAAACGGCTGCTTTCTCGAGCCAGGCCTGCTGCCGTCCCAGATACGTCTGATTTAGGGCGTCGGTCTTGTTCACTGGGATAGTCCCATTCACGAGATGGAAGGGACTCACTTCGACGTGCAACGCGCCTCGTCCCGAGTGCGCCAGGTTCCCGACGTCGCCGGGCTGCACCGTATACGAAAACACCAGATCATAGACCGTCGCCCGGAAGGGCAGGTCGTAGTTTGTTATAGAAGAAACAAGGTCGAAGGGCTGTTCTGCTCTCGTCCCGTTTAACACCTCCGCGTAGGCGTTTGACTTATCTCTTCTAGATATACCCAACGCCAATCGAGGCGGCGGTGCCGACGGGTCGACGGCGACCGCTGAAGTGAAGCGCGCCACGATGAGTACCGTTTCGCCGGCCACGTAAATTCCAGACCGTTTCAAAGCAAACAGCGCGTCGACTTTCGGAGGCACGGTGTCGATCTTCACGACGGGTCCTATCCGACTCATGCTATGTTGCGCACCGGCTAATGGTACCGTGTTGTCCACCAACCCAACGGACGACGGCGAGGCGAAGCGCTTAAAATCTCCCCTCAGAGAAGAGGCGTTCAAGACGTCTAGAGCCGCCGTCGTGTCGCCCTCCTGCACGATATACTCAAATCGCAAAATAGAGGTGCCGTACTCGTCGTCCTTCGAGTACTTGTAGTAGGCCGTGCCACCTTCACAAACTTGATGATCTAAACCGTCCATCCGAGGTACGTAACAAGAACCAGAATTCAACAAGAGATGCGCCTCGTCCGGGTTATTCAACGCCACGGGCGCGTCGAAGGCGATCAAAATGTCTAACACTTCGCCCGCGCCGCAGGTCGGCGTCGCCGTCCGCAGCTCCGCGCACCACTTCCCTGGAGATAATAGAGTCACATTGACCACAGCGGCCGGCCGCAGGTCCAATTCTAATGAAAGACCGAAGGGCTCGTCTGCTAGAGGTAACGGCGTCCCCGCCGGCTTTGATGAGGGCGGTTCGAGGGAGAAGGCGCCGTCGACGCAAGCGCCAAGCACGTCAAAATATATAGGCATGTCCTCGGCTAACTCTGAGACAGCTAGAATGCCCGTCTCGCTGACGACGACCCAGTCCCGCAACTCCAAAGATTGGGGGCTCTCCGGTCGTATATCTATCTGGCCTCCGTCCCATGCTGAAGGTACCCTATAACCAAACCGCAGCATACCCTCCGTGGATTCGAGGTAGTAGGCGTACTCGCCCGTCGTGAGTAACAAGCGAGGTGTGTCTGTCTTGTGAGAGGCTTCGATGGTAGCTTCCCACAAATCAGTGGCTTGTTTTGGCGACAAGGGTGGTGGGGGTAGCGGTGGTATGTACTCGACACCCCCAATCCCTGAGGTACAATACCCGGTGTCCACTTTTAATGAAGGTGATTCCACAGGTATCAAGTCCGGCTCGTAGCCCGGCTCGGCATCTGCTAAACATACTGGTGTCGGTTGAGTTAACGAAGAAGTATAACCGGCCGCATCCAAAGACAAGGGAACGCACCCCTTGATGCAGGGCGGCATGAAGGGGAAGTAGGCGTCGCGCTGTTTTGGCGGCGGCGCCTCGCAGGCGTTGTCGCCGTTGGCCTCGTGGTACGTGCCCGTCGAGTAGTACCGGTACCTATATTTATCTTCCGGTATGGTGCCGTAGTAGCCGTTGCACTCGTCGAGGCACACGTCGACGCCTATTGTACCGCCCGTAGCGTTGCACGACCGCATGTACTGGCCGTTCGGGCCCCGCGGACCGTACAACGGAAAGCCGTCGATGACCCACCCAATTTGGGGACTGTGACTTTCGCCGGTCTGGCCTAATTGTTTCAACAAACAAGAAGGGGGAATGTGGCAGCCGTACGACGGATCTACTTTCGACTTGGCGACACAGCCACACTCGTCGAAGGAATCGCCCAGTAGATAGGCCGCACTTTTGACGTACTCCGTCGCCGGCCCCACCTCATCGTTCACATAGTCGGAGTAGACCATGGCGCCCGAGAAGAGCACACCAATAGCACCTTCTCTGTTAAGGTAGATGGGGTCGAAGGTACTCAGCATGGGATACCCGGCGAACACATATCTGGTAGACTTCATGAGGGGCTTGAAGCCGTTCAAGGACGTCCAGGCGTGGTTCGGGCAGTGGTTCGTGCTGACTGATCGAGCTGCTGACGTTCTGTCTGAAGGTAATACTCTATCCACACTCTCGGCGTAGAAGTACGACGTCCCATCATCATTACACGTGCCCACATCTTGCAAGCGCCGTCGCTCATCTAACCGACGCGTCTCCCAGATTTCTAGTTGCGGCCGGCCCCAGTCGTTCGCGTCGCCGGCGTCCATAGCTTCATAGTAGTCGGAACCCGCCCAGACTCTAGCTGTGAACACTAATCGAATGTCCAACACCTGGCCCAGGCCCAAACCGTACGCGCCGGCGTTCGAGCACGTCGCGAAGTAGGAAGGAGCCGGCGCCGTATAGATGACCATGGGCGGCTGCAGTTCGTCCCCACCAATGGCCCCGGGGCCGCCGCGTCGCGGTACCGTCAAGTCCGCCTTGACGAACTGCGACGCGTCGTCCTCGTCTTTGACGATCGACGTCCAGGCCCGGCCCGGTCGGTAGATTAAACCCTTCAGGGCGTCCGTACCGGAGAATTCAAACGCCGAGGTCTCGTCGGCGGGCGCGACGGCGTACACCATCGATATTATCTTAGTACCACTGCCACCAGCGTACCGTGCCTCGGCCTTGCCCTGTCGCAAGTCCATCCTCAACGCCGGCAGGCCGTCGTCGGCCATGTCTCTCGAGCGTGCAGACGCGTCGATCAAATCCGCGAAGAGCGGATAGTCTTTTATCAGTACAGAGCCGGGGTACGCGCCGCCCTCATAGTATGTGTAGTTATCTTCTACTTCCTCTACTACTTCTTCCGTCCAGTTATACAGCCCGGCACTCAGCATCTCGACCCTCGGTGTTAATGGATTGGAACACCAACCGAACTCCGGCGCGCACATGAGCCTTCTTCGCTTCTCGGGATTCTCGGCCGGCCCATAAAACACGACCTGGGGGATCTGG
>Ga0099799_10367_pt1 | contig 12102 bp, 9 predicted proteins | sample Uncmet6_SortLC_1_FD_89033 | JGI IMG/M metagenome (GOLD analysis project Ga0099799, IMG submission 89033) | Marine eukaryotic communities from CALCOFI LINE 67, Pacific Ocean - CN11_C50_N6_SortLC_1 | ecosystem: Environmental > Aquatic > Marine > Oceanic | place: Pacific Ocean: Monterey Bay...
ATCCTGAATATATTGTAATAAATGTTGGTGATATGTTACAAGAATTTACGAATGGTTTGTATAAATCAACTACTCACAGAGTATTAGTAAAAGGTGAGCGTATGTCAATTCCATGCTTTATTCACCCACATGAAAATGTATATTTATCAGACAAATATCCTAGTGCAAGTATTTATTTAAATGAAAGATTAAATGAACTTAAAAGGTTTGATAAATAAAGACTTATATTTTGTATATTAATCATGTTCCACATTAAATTTTTTTTAAATCAATATATTAATGGAAGAGAATTTTGAAAACGAATCGACTTCTTCAGATAATGAATCGAGTTCTTCCGATGATGTTTCAGATACCATAAGATTGGGCGAGCCACAAGAATTACCAGACCCACTATTAACAAACGATTCAGATTCCGAATCTTCTTCAGATTGGGGTGAGGGCTACTTACCTAATAGAATACATGCTCTGGACATTGACAATGACACACTGGGGGCAGCTAGAATGCATCCTGAAATAGATACTATAGATGAGGTTTACAGAATTGAGTACGCGTTCAATGATCGACGAGAATATTTGCAACACCCGAGTATGGTGTTGGTAATGGAGACATATCGGGGACCCGTCGTCGAGGGTCCGACGTTTCAAAGCCATCGAATAAGGTTTAACGCAAATCAAATTATAAATAGATGGGAATCGGAGTTGGACTCGTTCGGACTCAACATGGCCCAAGCTACTCGTGGTATTACATTTAAGGCATTTTCGAATTATACTGACATTATCGAAGATTTAATAGATGAAAATCTAGCATTGAAATCAGTTATAAATGCAAAAAAATCTGATTTTGAAAAATTAACATTAGAATTAGGAGGCAAAACTCCTGCTTCGCCGCTTAATAAATTACCACAAGAAATAGAAAATAAAGTTAGTACATTTCTAGGTGGTAGAAAAACAAGAAGGCTTACGCGTCGAAAAAATGCATCAAGTAGAAAAAAATATTTATTTTCTTGATTTAATTCCAGAATTTACTTTTTCGCGTTCACGCATTATACGATCTCGTTCAAATATTAGTTCCATAAGAAGACGTTGTTCTAATTGAGGTATTTCACTATCTTATTTTTTTTTGAATTTCCACCGTAATAAGAGTTTATGTTTCCTATTACATCAGAAATAAGTGGATAATCATTGGATTTTGTAATTATTCGTTTACCTTTTGGTAATTCATTAGTTGGAATTATATCTTTATTTGTAGGTGGTGCTAGTTGTGTTGTTAATACTTTATTTCTTTCTCTTTTAGCTAAATGTATTCTGAGGATATTAACCATATCTAATGCATTAGCTCCTCTTTCCATTAGAGATGGCGGAATTGGATTATTTTCGACAAGAAGAGTTGCAACTGCTAAATCGGATTCATGTAATGAATCGCTTGCTAAAATCAATGGGCTTTTACCGTTGAAGTTAAGTATGTCTGGATTAGCACCGTTATCTAATAATTTTTGTAATAAATGTTTATTTTCGGTTTCAATTGCTAAATGAATTGGTGCGTCATTATCACTGTTTAATTTATTGATATTTGCACCATTTTTTAATAAAAGAACCAATATATCTTTTTGTGCTTGTATATTTTGATTTTTTACCATTTGTGTCCAATGTGCTTCGTTTTCAAAAAGTGCATGTACAGCATTGTTATTTGGATCATATGGTTCTAAATGTGTGAGATTCATAGTTAACATATGTAATGGTGGTAAACTAGGACCACTATCATTTGGTCCAGGCGTACAGTTTAGATTTGGATCAGCATTGTATTCTAATAATATCACGCGTTTTTCCTGTTTTTGCAACTTCAGATAATCTTAAAGGATAATAACCATCCATTGTTAAAGGATCTCTTAAATTTTTTTCCTCTAATTTAGAATCATTTTGGAATTGCTTAAATAATTCCATTCATTCATCATATCATTAAATAAATTTCCAAGACCAGGTGAATTTTTTGTAGCTTCTGATACACCTGCTTGAGCAAATTGTCTTGCTAAATCAGGATTTTGTCTCATTATATCATCCATATTAGGCATAGATGAGGATTTGAAAAAACTTTGTGTCATGTGAAACATAACCGCACTACCACCAAGCATCATCAATAACCTTAATTCAGGTGCTATTTTTGCTCTTGTTTTATATTTTTCATGTAATTCCTCAAATACATCATCATAATCATTCAAATTTTCATGTAATGATTCAGACCAACCATCTAATTTAACATCAAAAGGATCAAATTTACTATTCATAAACTCCACTCCTGATGCTAAAGCCATCATCGTTTTTCTTTGAAATTTTATACTATTCTCAAGATCACGTTGTTGTTTTAATCTCGAATATTCTTCACGCATTTCTGAAACACTTGATGAATTACTATAATGTTTAGATAAAGGTATACCTCGAGCTTCTAAACGTTTTAGTTTAAATAACAATTCTTGTTTTTCTTTACCATCATCTTCAAATAAGGATGATGATGTTGTAAATCGCTTTATTGTTGAATTATCACTAATATTTGGCGATGTTTCACGTTCTACATTTATTTTAAACTCTACATTATCTAATGTTTTTGTGTCATCCTTAATTTCGGCTTCTTTAAAAGTTGATGTAAAATTTGTTTCTAAACTAGTTTTTTTTTCATCTTTTTCTTTAACATCATTAGATGGTATTGCTGGTGAATTTGAAATAGTTTTAGTTGGATCTACCAATAAATCCAATTCATCTAGTTTAGGTATATCGTCTTCTATACTATTACCGGTTTCATCTAACCTATTGATTGTTACATCAGAGGAGTTAATTGAATCTAAATTTAATTCATTCATCTTTTATGTTTTAGTTAGCGGTATTAGTTTATACACATTTGTCGCAATACGCAAATGCTTGAAGTATTACATCTGCCAAATCATCTTTCTTCTTTGAATTAGTCCATATATTATGCTCCTTTTCTAGTATATATTTTGATACAATATCTATTGAACATTGTTTTGTTTTTTTATAATCTCCTTTTATATTTTCCAAATTTACCCAACCTTTTTTAGAACAAAATTTCATTTTCTGAGATGCAGAAACAAATTTAACATTTTTGTTTTTCAAGCAAAAATACGTAAATATTATCATTTGCATTGATTTCATTTGTGGATTTTTCATACATGGTTGATTTTCAATTATTACTATATCAATATTATGTGACTTTATTATAGAGTCAAAATATGACTTAACATTCAACACTACATTACGCAAATTAATAGGACCTTTTCTTATTTTGTTAACTTTCAAATTTTTTTTTATTATCTCTTGTAATTCAGACTTTTTTTTGGCTGTTCCTATATCCAATTCTAGCTTATTTATACATTCTAATAGCATTTCTTTTGACCATTTTAAATAATAATTTGCAATATAGTTCATATCGTCAAAAGAATGTAACATATTAACATTATTCCAATCGTGTATTATACATTTTGTATCTTGGTTTGGTTCCATGTCAACTATTGCATAACTTAAATTTATTAATCCAACATCTATTGATAAAAGTTGCATATTTACTATTATTATAGACTAACCTTAAACAATACACAAATCGTATTAAGACCATTTTGATTTAATAATAATAATAAGAATGGTTATGGAAGTTATGTATGTCATCAAGCGTGATGGCTCAAAAGAAACGGTCTCGTTTGATAAAGTATCGAAAAGACTGGAAAAGCTTTTAAAAGCTGGTAATGAATTCAATAGAGATCTTGAAATCGATCATTTATCATTAGCTCAAAAAGTTTGTGCTGATATTTATTCAGGAGTTCATACATATGAACTTGATGAACTTGCTGCACAGACTTGTGCAGCACTTACTACAGATTCAGGAGATTACGGAATATTAGCTAGTAGACTAGCGATTTCTAATCATCATAAAAGAACATCTCCCTCGTTTAGTGAAACAATCCAAATTCTTATGGATAATAAGAACAAAAATGGAAAAAATTGTCCTATTGTTACAAAAGAACTTTACAATACAGTTATGAAACATAAAGTTAAACTTAATCAAATCATAGATTATTCGCGGGACTATGACATTGATTATTTTGGATTTAAAACAATGGAAAAAAGTTATTTATTGAGAACAAACGGAGTTATTGTTGAAAGACCCCAGCATATGTTTTTGAGAGTTTCGTTAGGAATTCATGGTGGCGATATCAAATCTGCTATTCGTAGTTACAATTCTTTATCATTAAAAAAAGCAATGCATGCAACACCAACATTATACAATGCAGGCACAGTAAATGGACAACTTGCATCGTGCTTTTTAATGGGTATCGACAGTGATAGTATTGGTGGAATTTATGATGCTCTTAAAGATACTGCACATATTTCAAAAAGTGCCGGCGGAATTGGTATTCATATTCATAATATTAGAGGCCGCGGTTCAGATATTGCAGGTGGTGCCGGTACATCAAACGGTATCGTTCCTATGTTAAGGGTTTTTAATAATACTGCTAGATATGTAGACCAAAATGGTAAAAGAAATGGTTCTTTCGCTATTTATTTAGAACCATGGCATACAGATATCATGGAATTTTTAGAATTAAGAAAAAATCAAGGATTTGAAGAAAGACGCGCCAGAGATTTATTTTATGCCCTATGGATTCCCGATTTATTCATGAAACGTGTAGAGAAAAATGAAAAATGGACACTCATGTGCCCATATAATTGCCCCGGATTGTCTGATACTTATGGAGAAGAATTTGAAAAATTATACGAAAAATATGAAAATGAAGGCAAGGGAGAGCCAATTAATGCTCAAGAATTATGGTTCAAAATTCTTGAATCACAAGCAGAAACAGGAACACCATATATGCTATTTAAAGATAGCTCCAATCAAAAATCAAATCAAAAAAATCTTGGAACTATTAAATCATCCAATTTATGTTGTGAAGTTATTGAATATTCGGGTCCAGACGAAACAGCCGTATGTAATCTGGCTAGTATCAGCTTACCAGCTTGTGTTATTTCACCAGCTGTTGATGGACAAGTTAGTATTACAACTATTCCTAATTGCTCTTTTTGCAAATTAGCAAGTGCATGGGTTAAAAGATGGAATATTGATACAAAATATACTTCTCTTTCTGAACCAGTAAAAGGCAAAAAATATCCAATTATTAAAGTTGGAACTTTTGAAGGTGGATTTACTGAATTTATTGAAGCTTTCCCAGTATTATATGATTATGAAGAATTAAGTCAAATTACAAGACAATTGACCCGAAATCTTAATAAAGTTATTGATAGAAGCACATATCCAATCGAAAGTGCAAGAAGATCAAATACAAGACATCGTCCAATTGGTATTGGAGTACAAGGATTAGCAGATGTTTTCATGAAAATGAGAATTGCATTTGATAGTCCAAGAGCAAAATTCATTAACGAGAAAATATTTGAAACTATTTATTATGCATCATTAGATGAATCTATGCAATTAGCACAGAAAAAAGCTGAAAAGAAAAAAACAAATGATGATATTAAATATCCAGGTGCATATTCTTCTTTTGAAGGCTCACCAGCACAAAAAGGCATTTTGCAATTTGATTTATGGAATCAAAAACCTATTGATGCACAACCAACTTATGACTGGACTAATCTTAAACAAAATATTCAAAAATATGGTACAGTAAATAGTTTATTAGTAGCACCAATGCCAACTGCATCAACGGCTCAAATTTTAGGAAATACCGAATGTTTTGAACCAATTACTTCAAATATTTATGTAAGAAGAACATTGGCTGGAGAATTTATAGTTATGAATAAATATTTACAAGAAGATCTCGTTTCACTTGGTGTATGGGACAAACAAATGAAAGACTCCATATTATCAAACAATGGAAGTGTATCTCATTTAACTCATCTACCACAAATTATTAGTAACACATATAAAACAGTTTGGGAATTATCACAAAAAATTCTTATTGATTATGCAGCAGATAGAGGAAAGTTTATATGCCAGAGTCAAAGCCTTAACCTTTTCCTTTCAGAAGCAAAAGCAAGTGTTGTTACAAGTATGCTTTTCTATGCTTGGAAAAAAGGCTTGAAAACAGGAGTATATTATTTAAGAACAAGACCTCAAAGTAAAGCACAATCCTTTACAATTGAACCAGTTAAAGAACCAGTTTGTGAATCTTGTTCGGCATAATATAATTCTGCGTTTTTTTGAAGAATCCAACTCAAAACAAAATTTATATTCTTTACTAATTTTTCACTTACAAATGAATTTGAATTTAAAATGTTATTTTCTGCAATAAGATTAATTGAATAATAAGTATAAAAAACGTCATCCTCCCGAAAATATCTTTTTTTACTATAATATAATTCATTTTTCCAATATTCTACAACACTTTCTTTATTTACTACTTTATTCAAATTATATAAAGTTTTTTTCTCTATTTCATCTACTAAATCCTTCGTAGGGTCATCATCAAAAAATAAATTATTAGAACGATTACCCAATTTAGTAAAATCCATTTGACTAATACTTTCATAATCATCAAATATTGTTATCAAAAACAAATTAAATACAACACTTTTTAACAAATTTTCAGAATCCGTTTCTCTTTGAAAATTTTCATGAAAATAATTTAATTTATAATCATTTTTAAATGCTAAAGATTTAGGTAACTTATGTCTATTAGAATCACATAAATACAACTTTGGACCATTTTCACTTTGCGTTTCAACATTATTACAACTTATTTCACAACCATTCGCATCAGTAAATCTTATATCTAAATTATCTATTCTTCCATAATCTGTTATGCAAAAATCACACAGTCGAACGTGTGATTCCACATCACTTGGACCAAAACTTTCTAAAAAAATTGTATCTGGATTTATATAATCAGTCATTAACATTTTTTTATTACTAATTCTTTAATATCCATTAATAATTTCATTTTTATAAGATTTATATTTACTTTATATAACTCATAATATGTTTTTCAATAGTTAACGGAAGATCACGAAGAGTCGGCTTTACAAGTCCAGGCTCGCGAAAATAAGATTTTTCACGTTTAATAAATTCTATTTTATATAGTTTACGAATTTCACTATTTTTTAGTCTTTTGCCATTTTTATGACTTTTAATATTCCATTCCTTTAAATAATGCATTGGATTATTATCATCTATATAACCACACAACAACGATGAATCCATTTTTATTCCAATTTCATTCAATTTTGATATAATTTCTTCCTTTGATTTATTATTTTTACCACGAATTTTTTGTAATTCTATTTTTTCAGGATTTTTTCTTTTTAACCACGTCAAAATATGATGAATCATTTTAGGAGATATTGAATCTTCAAAATTACCAAGAAAACTTGAAAAATGTCTTTCTCTTAATAGTCTTTCCCTTTTTACTATTTGAATTCTCCATTTAATTTCAGCATTAAATCGCCTTATTATTTTAATATTATCGCATTTTCTCCAATATGGATTATTATTACTATTACTATTTATAAAAGTTGCATTATTATATCGAATAATTTCTTTTTCAACCAATTCAAATAATTGTAAAGTGTTTTTCATTTCCTCATCACTATATTTAGAATGTTGCATAACTAAATATTGAGACTCAACATTTTCTAATATATTTGTTAATGATTGCAATAATGGCTTATAAAGTGTGTATTTCAAAGGATAATAAGCATTCGTTATTTCTACAATTGGTGAACGATCATTTAAAACTGTTAATACACGCTTACCATAATTACCACTTACATACCAATTACTATAAAAATCTGTCATATTATTCTTGTTATAATTTTATTTATTATATGCTTATCATTTTTTTGTATTAATCTATATAAGAATTATTTCTTTTCTATTTTTATGAAGTATAGACCAATCAATTTTCAAGCTGGACCATGTCAATTGACTAATTCTGTATTGGCACATGCGGGACATGCTCTTAGCAATTATAATAATACTGGAATGAGTATTTGCGAAATTACACATTTTAGTGATGAATGGAAAGAATTATATAGCAATACAATTAAAATATCAAGACAATTCTTAGAAGTTCCAAATGATTATTATTGTTTTTATATGAATGGCGGTGCAACTCATCAATTCGCAGCGTTATTTTATAACTTATGTGATAAAAATTCAAAAATACAAATATTAGTTACTGGATATTGGAGTCATATTGCAGCCACCGAATTTGAAAAATTTTGTAATGTTACTATAGTTCATAATGAATCTGTTTTAGTAGATAGTCCAGAATTCTGTTTTACATATTTTTGTGAAAATGAAACCGGAAATTGTTTCGAATTTAGAAATGGTTTGAATTTTTCTCCAAAAAATCATTTTTTAGTATCTGATATGAGCTCAATACTTGGAAGTAAAAAATTTGATTTAAATAAATATGGAGTTGTTTTTTCATCATTATCAAAAAATTTAGGAATTTCCGGTTCTTCAATTGTTATTGTTTCAGATGATATTGCCTTAAAAGGAATAACGGGCCCATCTAATGCTAATAACTTAAATGAAATTACATTGGGCACTCCTAATCCAAATATACCAAGAGTAATGGACTGGTACTATTTTATTAATAAAATAGGACCAACACCTACTATTTTTTCAATTTATATTACATATATTAACATTAAAAATATGATTAATGATGGTGGAATTGAGTATTATCATAACTTAAGTTTACAAAAAAGTGAATTATTCTATAATTATATAGACTTCTCACAAGGATTTTATACAAATTTTGTTAAACCACAAAATAGAAGTAGAACAAATATCAATTTTTTAGTTAATAATTCTGAAATTTATTCAAAGGAATTTGTTGAAAAAGCAAAACAAAATGGATTTATAGGTTTAGAACATCATCCGCATGATCCACTTAAAGGTTGTAGAATCTCATTATATAACTCGATTAATATAGAAGATATACAAAGCTTAATTAATTTTATGGAATTATTTAAAAATCTAGTATTACAAAACAAACAGAAAAGTTTATCAATACACTAAACATATCAAAGGCTTAAATGCATGTTCATAAATTATAGTATACAAAACAATGTTAATTAACACCTTTTCAGAATATAAAGGATACGAATCTGAACTTGATATTTTAGGAAATCTATTAGAAAAACTGTCATCACAAGACCCAACAACATGGATTAATAATGAAAACAATGATGCTTTATCCGAATTAGAAATTATTCAATTTTTAAAAGTTATTTTCAAAATATATGCATCAAAACAAAAAAGAAACTTTTATAAATATGGCGAAACTGTAACAAATCATATTATTAATATACTTAATCCATGGAGTACTCCAAATGTTGCACAAGTTTTTTGCAGTTTTATTGAAAATTATGAAAGAGCTCAAAAAGAATATGCATATCTAGGATTGAAAACATTAATTATGAAAAATCCAACACAAATCAAAATTAGTATGCCTAAATTAATTCCAATTATTTCATATGATATTAATGATAGTGGCGTAAAAGTTAGACAAACCGCGGCAGAAGTTTTAGAACTTATGCTCTCATGTAGTGGTAACGACGATTTAAATAAATTTATTCCAGTTGTTTTACAAGGTATTAAACAACCAGATAAAATATATTCATGTGTTGAAGAACTCGCGAGTTGTGTTTTCGTACAAAATGTTGAATCGCCAGCACTTGCAGTAACTGTACCAATTCTCTTAAGAGGCTTGAGAGATAAAAATACCGCAACTAAACGTTTATCTTGCGTTATTGTTGATAATATGTGTCAATTAATTGAACACCCGAAAGAAATTTTACCTTTTTACGCCGTTTTAAGAAAAAATCTAGAAACACTTACTGAAACAATTAGTGACCCTGAAGCCCGAAAAGTAAGTGCACGCGCTTTAAACACACTTAAAAGCTCTTGTGCTGGTTCAGAAGATGTTTGTTTCACAAAAAGTGTTCAAGATTTTAATCAATTATTAGAAAATGATGGCGGAGAATATTTGCATGTTTTAACCACAAATTTGTGTAACAGTGCTTGTTTTGACGAAAACATATGGACAAATATTTATGAAAAATATTGTGTATCCAAAAATGTGAATTATAAACAATTGTGCGATAAAGCACTCACATATTCTAAACAACTTTTTGTAATTAAAGGTGACGACTTTGAAGATACTGAAGAAGGTAAAGACTTGTATAAAGGTGAATTTTCATTAGCATATGGTGCACTTACCCTACTTAATAATACAAAACTTCATTTAAAACAAAACAGATTTTACGGACTTCTTGGACCTAATAATTGTGGTAAAACAACACTTATGAGAGCTATTGCAAATGAACAAGTTGAAGGATTTCCAAAAAAAGATGAGCTTAAAACTATTTTTGTAGAACATGAAATTCAAGAAATGGAAGTCGGCGAAGACGATAAAGGTTTTCCCATCTTGAATATTGATTTGTGCGGAGTAGATTGGGTTGTACATTGCTGCAATGTTATGTATTCCATGACACCACCAGTTACAAACGAACAAGTTGAAGATGTTATGTTAAATATTGGATTTGGTAACGCCAAAAAAGATATTGGCAAAGATCGCGCCGCCGATATGAGTATGGGGGTAACAACATATAGTGGAGGATGGAAAATGAAAATGCAACTATGTGCCGCTACACTAATGAATGCAGATATATTAATGCTTGATGAACCAACTGGTCATTTAGATGTTACCAATATTGCTTGGATTAAAAATTGGTTAAATGAATTCAAAAATAATGGAGGATCAATTATTACAACATCTCATGATTCATCGTTCCTTAATGAAATGTGCACACACGTTATCGATTTTCAAAATAGAAAACTAAGAATGTTTACTGGAGAAAAAGGTGCTGTATTAAAAGAATTCGTTGAAAAATATCCTGAAAAAAAAGGATATTTTGAACTAAAAAGTGATGTTGTCAAATTTACATTTCCAGAACCAGGCCCTCTTGAAAATGTTAAAAGTTTGTCAAAAATATTACTTAGAATGGAAAATGTTACATTTCAATATCCAACTAGAGATACCCCAACAGTATTTGATATTAATCTAGAATGTTCTAGAATATCAAGAGTTGGCGTTATTGGTGCAAATGGCGCAGGAAAATCAACAGCAATCAAATTACTTATCGGAGAATTGAAATCAACACAAGGTACAATTACTAAACAACCCGGACTAAGACTTGCTTATATTGCACAACATGCATTTCATCATTTAGAAAAACATATTCATAAAACGCCAGCACAATATATTATGTGGAGATTTGCTGGTAATGAAGATCAAGAAGGAATCGACCTTATTAATAAAGATCCTTCAGAAAAAGATGATAATGTCAAAATTTTAAAATGCTTTATTCACAAAACAGGTGAACTAAGACCATGTGAAACACCTGAAGAAGAAAAATCAGCACTAGAACCAGAAGCTATTATTAGCAGAAAAGAAAACAAAAAACAAAAAACACGGGAATATGAAGTAAAATGGAAAGGTAAACCAATTGAAAACACAATGTGGGTTCGTAGAGAACTATTGCTTAGAATGGGAGCAAAAAAACTAGTACAACGCCATGATGAAAAAGAAGCTGTTGCAGCTGGTTTAGCATCAAAAACACTTACAGCAAAAGATGTTGAAGCGCATTTAGAACAATTTGGAATAGATAAAGAACAAGCTTCACACACATTAATCAAATCATTATCAGGTGGTGTAAAAGTAAAAGTTGTATTAGCAGCATCAATGTGGCAAAACCCACATATTATTATTATGGACGAGCCAACAAATTATCTCGATAGAGATGGGCTCGGCGCATTAACAAAAGCAATTGATGATTACAAAGGAGGTGTTATCATTATTTCACATAACAAAGAATTTACAAATGCTGTTACACAAGAAAAATGGATCATGGAAAAAGGAAGACTTAGGAGAGAAGGAGCGTCCGTTTCAAAATTTGAAGATGTTACAAATAATTCTGCACCAGGTGAAGATGAAGTTGTTTTTGACTCTTATGGCAATGAAATTAAAGTAGAAAGAGTAAAAACACTTACAGACAAAGAAAGAAAGA
>Ga0099799_10368_pt1 | contig 12091 bp, 5 predicted proteins | sample Uncmet6_SortLC_1_FD_89033 | JGI IMG/M metagenome (GOLD analysis project Ga0099799, IMG submission 89033) | Marine eukaryotic communities from CALCOFI LINE 67, Pacific Ocean - CN11_C50_N6_SortLC_1 | ecosystem: Environmental > Aquatic > Marine > Oceanic | place: Pacific Ocean: Monterey Bay...
CCGCGTGTAAATGATATGGACGAGTTCGATGTCGATATCCTCGTTTTGCTTTTGTTTTTCAGGCTGTATGGAATAAGGTTGATCAAGCGAGCCCAACCGTCGTCCTCGTCGCGACGAAGACATGGAAGCAGAAAAGGAAGAGTAGTAATGCATATCGATCCTAAGAAGGTGACAGTGTAACAAAGCCGATATTGAAAGGCTTAATAACAACATTCCGGAAAATACTGCCCACGCTGCAGTAACAGTCATTTTCCGCGATCTGGCATCGCCGTCTTTGCCGTTAGTGCAAGCTTTATGGGCGCAGACTCTGCACATTGTGCGCTTCGGAGTAGTTGAGGTCAATGGGGTATGTGTACCCGGTGGTGTTGGTGGTAACGTCTCGCTCGTCGGTGTCTTGGGGGGGGCAGGGGGGGGGGAGAGGCAGAAACGCGGTGCAAAAAGAGCAATAGAAAGTTCTGTTTGGTTTTGAATGTCCGTTCCCGTGGACGGTGTGATGCCGCCGTTAGCTCACTAGTACTAGAGTAGGGGGAGTATTAGTACTCTACTCTAGTATTAGTTGTAGTAGTACTACTACTAGCTAGCTAGTACTCCTGGCTATTAATCTAGCTAGAGTACTCTCTAGTATGCATACTAGCTAGAGTACTACTCTACTCTAGAGTATGCATACTAGCCAGTACTTCTACTAGAGTAGTATGCATAGTATCATGATTTCATGAAAGATGTACGACTCGTACTATGCATAGAGTACGAGCTCGTATCATACTCCTAGGTATGTATAGTACGAGTAGTATGACTGTATCGTGGAATTCAGATACTACTAGCTAGTAGTATGTGTACGCTCGTACACTGAAACCACCCGGATTGTTCTGGACGCAATCATCGTGAGCGGGCAAAGGGCGACGGGAACCCGGTGGCCGACTCAGCAACAACAACTGCAACAGTACAGTTGTCTGACTACTCTAGCTAGTAATTTTACTTTCTACTCTCGCTAGTACAAGCTAATATGCATACTCTAGCTAGTACTATGCATATACGAGCTCGTAATACAGTAGTAGTGTATGCATACAGTATGACGTACGACACTACGTTGCAGCGACTAGCTTTCGTTTCCCCGCTGTGTAGACCCTAGCCCAGAGTGTGGAGGAGTACGCAATCAATAAAATTAATTATTTGACTTCTTTTTCTTCTTGTTGAGCATCAGCCGAACACGCACGCCAAGTTCCACACCAAGTTCGGAAACGGTGCCAAGTCTGGGAACCCCGATCCTTACCCGTCTCTGAAACTATGCGTCAAAATTCAAATAGGAGACTACCTCGTCATTTGAGGCCTCCTCCGGGTACCGCATTCTCCAACGCGATTCGGTTGCTGTGGCCGTCAACATACTCTGGTCTAATTCGATTCCTTGAAGAAGGAAATGGAATCGAGGTGACGAAACTGCTGCTGACATGGGCGTGTATTTTCCTCGCTGTGCCAGGCGTCATTCTGTGCGCTGCCCTAGTGACAAAGGGAAACGTCCGTTCTTCGATAGATGGGAGACCCTTCGTTTCAAGGCTGGCCTATTTGACAGGTGTATCCCCTCTTGCCGCCGGTTGTCTGAGAGAAACGCTGCCGATAGCGTCTCAAATATCCCAGCGTTTACACCTCATCCTCTCCCAAAGGAAGTCTTTTGACGATGAAATTGTCCATGTGCTGGCACTTGGTACAGCATCTGGTCGGATTCAGAGAAGAAGGCGCTACGATTTGTATCTTCCGCCATCGACGGAAAGATGCAGGACCGAGACCTTAAAGAGAGGTCTCATTCTGTTGCCAGGCTTTCTGACAGACCATACAAGCTACGCCGCGGTGGCAGCTCAACTCTCTGAAAAAGGAATTATTGTCGTTGTGCTATCGATGGAACCACTGCGGATTGCATGGCCCGGTTTGGGGGGAGGGAATGCTGATGTACTGAGAGCGATGCGAGTCGTATCGAGAACTCTTCACCCACAGTTCCCCCACATCGAATGGAGTGTCGGAGGGCACTCCCTCGGAGGATACGCGGCTCTTTCTTTGGCGCCTCAGCTATCGAAGAAGATATCCTCACTAAAGATCGTCGTTTGGGCGGCGGGAAACGTCGACAGGCTGATGCCAGATTTGAGTCGACTTTCGCCATCACGAGTTCAAGTATTTTCTATTTGGGGGACCTGTGATGCTATATGCAAGTTTACTAGACGGGATCTTCGCAACTTTCGAACTAAGCTCCCATCAAACTCTATAGAAAGAGTAATAAAAGGTGGAAACCACAATGGGTTTGCATCATACCCTTGTAGTCCAGGGTTTGATGGTATACGAGAGATTATGCTGGACAGTCAGCACAACTTCATCTCAAAGGAAACGGCTAAATGGCTAATGACATGAAGCTTTTTTATTTATAATTTAGTGCAATCTCTCACACTTCGACCTCTTGTCATCTCTTCTCGAGGGGAGCCCCTTTGCTTTTTGATTCGCCCTGGAATGGATTTAGCAAAGAGCCCTCATATCGTGGATGAAGCCCTCTGCGGCTGACAACCCGATCTTCTTGGCAATGAACATGGGAACCATTGGGCTACGAATGTGGTTCACATTTATCATGAGTGCTCTATTTTCTTCTCCATAAATGTTGCGAATCACATTTACTCCCATCAATATTTCGCTACTTAAAATCGTCCCGTCCTCTACATCTCCAGATTCTTTAGCCTGTGTTACAGCTCGGCTTGCGATTAGGTAGCCATTGCCATCCTCGAGCTCTCTCACATGCATCAGGGTTAAAAACTGAAGTCGCTTTCGGACAAGAGGGGGCTGGGACTCGCTCTTGACAACTTTGGTTACAATGCCACCAAAAGCACTATCATTTGCGAAATTATCCTTCAGTACCATAACGTCGGTCCTACCCAAGCTCATCTTGTTGTACTCCTTCACCCTAGAGCTATCGAGGAGTAGATCTACAATTTTCTTTGGGCTCATGTTGACAATGCCTGCCGCCCGGACAGTTGGAAGCTCGCTTCCGTAAAGCCCATGAGAGAAAACTCCCGACCAAATGAGAACATTATTTTCATGCTCTGATGCTACAGGAGGTGGCACAACTGGACCGCAGTTCGACCAAGCTAGAGACGCCCACTCCGGACATTTCTCTAGCAATTTTTCCGTCTTTTTGTCCGCGTTCCACATACCCTTATCCATGGCTGCCCCGTATCCTCCAGCGGCAAGGGCGTTGACCGCATAGGGAGCTATTTTAGAGTGACCACCGTCTTCGCCCACGCCGCCATCCAGAGCCACCCATGCCTCACTTGGGTCATACTCAGTGCCCGGGGGGGGGGTTATCTGAGGGATAGTCGTAATGTGCTTCCATATCACCGTCCAAAGTCTTAGCAAGGCAATCTAACGTTTGGCTAGAACTTTTGGCAAGATGGTGCAAATCTGCAACTCGGAGGAATGTAGAGCTCTCGCGTAAAAGTTTCTTTCTCCCCCCGACAGATGGGGTGCCTACACTTTCATCCTGCTCGCGAGACGCATTTGATCCTGCCTTGTTCGCAATCCCGCCGGGAGACAAATTGGGCCGAAAAATTACTGAGCAGTCGTCGGTCAGTGTTCCAACACCCATAGAAACAGACCTTAAGATAGGAGCATCTTCTTCGTTCTTGTCGACCTCTTCCTTTGTCTTCGCCCCTCCTTGAGACCTTCCGTCAATCTTCCCCTTGGTCGCCTTCTTTTTTTGCTTGCTCTTTGATCGGAAGGATGCGCTTGGAAAAGAAGAGCGAGGCTTCATTTAAGGATGGGCTTTTGTGTTTAAGGAGAGGGGAAACGCGACACAATGTCGTGTGAGAAAAAATACTTCACCATTAAACAGGTCGCGTTACTAAAAAGGAGCCCTTCCGTGACCACACACCAAATCAACAACTTAGATGGACTTGGCTTAAGCACTGACAAAACTAAACCAGTCCGTAAAACCTTTCCTGCCCCGCATATAGCCACAGAGGTCCTGGGTGCATTTTGCTCCTACCTCGACCAAAGAAATGGACGCACTATGCATACAGTAATGATTCGAGAGGTTGCGTGGAAAAAGAAGCTCGTAGAGGGATGCTTTACGTGTACGCCAGTTGCTTAAGACTACTCTACGAGCGTAGTATGCATACTCAGTACTAATAAGAAGAGACGCTATCATAACGCTGACATTTTTTCAGTATGGAAAGCATAACGATTTTTGGCACAGCGTACGTACAGTAAGTCGCCTTGCTTGCTTCACACATTTTTGGAGGGGTATGCTCGCAATTTCATGTCTTTACTACTCTACTGACTTATTTATTCTCAAGATACTTATTACTAGAGAGTAGTAGAGTATGAAATCTCATAAAGCAGTATTATTTATTATTTATTCATTTATTTTTATTACGATGAGTCGTATTCATTTTTATACATCCCGAAGATGAGCGCTTCCCCCGCCTCCACATCCGTCAAGATATGGATTGCCGTTGGTTCCGGCAATCCGTGCAAAATCGAAGCGGTCCGCTCAACCTTCCAATCTCTCTTCGCGACTAGCGGAGACGTATCGACCATCGTCGTCACGTCACACAATGTTCCGTCGGGCGTATCGGATCAACCGTATGGGGATAACGAAACAAAGTCAGGAGCCATCAACAGGGCCAATGCGGCATGGGAGGATGCGGTGAGATCAGCTTCCGGTAGTCAATCAGTTGCACCTGATTTCGCCGTCGGACTCGAGGGTGGAGTTGAGGAGGCGTCTGCGTGGGGATCTGTCCCAAAAACGGGAAATGAGGAATCGAATGAGTCAGAACATGGCAATTCGCTCTGGTGCATGGCATGGATGGCAGTGAGAGGATCTAGTAGCGTCAATTGCACGATGGCAAAGGCATTAGACAGTACCTATATTCCAACCAGTGACAACTACAATAGCGAATTTCAGCCGTGCAGAGAAGTCTGGGGCTATGGTAGGACCGGAGCATTTTTGCTGCCACCGGAGATAACCCGACTGATGCAAGGGGGCATGGAGATGGGAGAAGCGGACGATAGAGTGTTTAAACGGATCAACTCGAAGCAGGGCACGGGAACTGTGGGCAAGCTTACCATGGGGAGGAATGTGGGCTTTATGATGGATCGATCAGAGTACTACGTGCATGCTTTGAAGCTCGCCCTCATCCCTTGGATACGACCGGAGCTCTACATCACAGATTAGAAGTAGTACTTTAGAGTAGTACGAGTACTAACAGTATTTAAGTACGATTACGAGTAGCTACTGGGGCATACTTGTGATTGCTTCACTGGATTTATTTACTAGAGTACTATGAATGTATGGAATATGTATGCGGGACACTCAGATGCCCAGAGAGCAAATCCTCCGCTAGCTGAATGAAAGGTGCAGGGTCGCTCTTCAACTCGGAACTTTTCGCAAGAATGGAACCAAGTATTTCGGCTGATCCAACGTCTTGAAACGCCTTGAGTCGCAACTGAAGTCCCTGAAGGACCATATCTGCGCATCGACTTGACAAGAAAGCTACAGTCGCAATAGCAAGTCTTTTACATCGCAATAGGTCGCCGTCCATGCCAGGAGGCTCCTCAAATAAATAGCGGATGAATTCATGCGTCACTGCTGCTTCAGCGTGCTGAATGATCGAGGTCACAAGCAACAGCATTGAGAGGGTGACCGGACCACAACAGGACCTGCATGCTGTTGGAGTAAAGATGGACCGGTGGACAGTGGCGGAAGAACACGAGTCGACTAGGCCGTCGCGATTTAGTCGAGTCCATGCATCTAGCCTGGCGCTTAGCTCGAAGCATTCACTCTCCTCTTCTCGCATTTGCTGATAAATTTTGCGGAGCTCCTCCAACTTATCTCGGCGATTTGTTGATCCTCTCACAGTCTTAGCACTAACACCCCGATCGCTGTCCCTTCTGCCGTCCCTCTCTTCGCCGCGACGCGGCTGTCCATAGCTGAGACTTCTAGAGGTTTCGTTTTCCCCCCTACCTCCTCTGACTCTTGCTTGAATGTCTGAAACAAGCCGGCTCAAAGGATCTCGAATGTCGAGGCCTAGCCCAGCACTTTCCGATCGATTCAACATGCTTAGCATATCAGCATCAGGGTCGTCCATCATATCAAAGGATCCAGCACCGCTCCCTCCACTGTCGAGGAGAGCCTGCCTCACAAGCATATCATTTCGAGGAAATTGATCCTCGTCGTTGGGGTCGCTCCGCAATTGCCTTGCGAGTGACAGCAGGGATCTAGCCTTGTCCGCTGCTGCTGCTCTGTCGTCCCCTTGTCCAGCGGGATTTCGTTTGGTCGGACTGCCCTTGCTTGTTCTGTGGCCATCATCAACTCCTTTTCCACCGTTCTTAGGTAGACCCCCCAACATGGCTCTTTTCATCTGAGGGCTATACGAGGAATGCCAAGTAAGCTCGTCAAAGTCGGTGTCACGACTTCTCTTATTGGTCGATGATGATGCCATAAATATTTTCCTTCTAAGTTTGCTGTCTCTCAGGTCGGCCTGGCGCTTTGCAGCTGATCGTAAGAGCTTGACAAGGCGATCATAATCCTCGTCGCTTGTGATTGCGACGGCATTTGATGCTAATCCTGCGGTCAACTCATACGAAAATCCACCGCTGGAGCAATAACCGCACTCGATGCATAAAAAGGCATCCAACTTATCGTAGTTAATGTGACGGCACTTTCGACATTGAAATGCCACCTCCCCACAGTGTCCGCATACACCATGAGCGTTGTTAACTGCTCTTGTGCATCTTGGACAGTGGAGGATAAGAACGCCTTCAGATGATCTTCCAGCAGCCTTTGATCGATCGTAGAATTCAGCATATTCAAACTTCAGATTTGCTGCAACAACAGGCTCAAATAGCTTTAGAGAGGACCGGTTTGCTCCGCGACTTAAACAGAAATTGCCACAATGCTGCCAATGGGGAAGATAGTCGTCCCCTTTGAGGTCACTTACCTCCTCTACGTGGCGGGGAGAAAAATAGACTGCTACGGTCTTGACAAGGCGTCCGCGAGGATCTGAGACACTAAGATGGATCTCTCTGACAGCCATCCTGCCCTTCAGCCTCGCATAAGAAGTAAATTCTCCGCTGGTGGAGGAATCTGATAGAGCCTCGAGTCGACTTTTAGTGTAAGGCCTGACCTGCCCATTTGCCCACTTTACCTCAAAAGATTGCAGCGAGCTCTTAGATTTGGTAACGTTTTGTGAGTCTCGCTGTGGTTGAGCCCGTGAAGATTCCTCTGCAGTAGAGGTTCTAGCAGATTCTAATAAGCTAGAATCTCCGCTGTCACTATCGGCTCGAAGTCTAGCAACTAGATCACAATGGCAGTGCACGCAGCTGCTCAAGTCGAACGTCTCTTTCACCATTTTGCCACGACTGCTCTCTATTTCGATTGAGGAATTGTTATCACGTAGAACTTGGATGGTTGTGCGAAGCTGGTGTGTGAAATTTCTCACTGCAACATTGGCAGTTCTGATGAAAGCAACCGATGGGTCAGCAACCAATGCGTAACCTTGACGATCGCATGCTAATTCATGCAGAAGTTTAAAATATTCAAGAGAACAGCGACCAAGAGGTTGGACTTGTCCGAGAGATGAGTTGATGAGGCTCGAAAACACCTGTTCGATCTCGACGGGGGGGAGCATTGTACACAATTTTTGACCCACTTTTCTAGCAATCGCCCTAACTTCGGCAGATTTGCCGCGCAAAACGAAGCACATGACAAACGCGTAAACATCCTTGAATGTGAGACCAGATTCTCCGTTAAATAATACTTCCTCCGGGGTCTGAGATTCTCTGAGGGAGAGGAGTTGATGAAGGGGTTCGCTTGGAGACGGTGGCACTTTCTTCCCTCCGCAGTTTTCGAGGAGCTTCGTCAGTACGTGATCCTCTCCATAATGTTTCACGACCAGCCATAGAGGAGTAACCCCCCGGCCATTGTGTGAGCGAGCGTTCACGTCAGCTCCATACTCGATGAGAATCTCGGCTATTTCCGTGAAGCCACCCCGCGCTGCCTCGTGGAGCGGCTGCCACCCCTTCTCGTCTTGTATTAAGAAACTTCCATTTTCACCCCTTTCTAGAATGGCGCGGATGGCATCGACATCTCCTACCTTCGCTGCACGGTGAGCTTGGGTTTCTGCCAATTCATTATTGTTGGTAACAGTGTCTGTTTTGCCGTCAGAGATTCCGCTCTCTTCAATAAAGTGATTCATTTCTTTGAAAGGGCCGGATAGAGCAAGCTCAACAAGCTTGAGCGCTTCGGTATCGTGGGTGGGAACTGAGCAAGCAATCCAAAATAAGGTAACAATAGGAGGGTGCTGCGAATAAATTCCGACGTTTTCATCTTTCCAACTGTGGCTCAAAGGGAGATTTGGCAATGCACAAAAGTGCATCCAGTTATTTTCTCGGCTCTTGGCTACCTCGAAGAGATCATTAAGTCTCTTCTTTATTGTGCTCAAAGTCTTCACCGTACAAACATCTTCCGAGATCAAATCACATGTTCCGATCAACCCTCCAATCCTCATATTTCGCCAGTCCAGTGCCTTTTCACGCCAAGCCGTGCCGCATTGCCGAGCTCTTTCCTTTACAACAAGTGCGGCCTGGAGAGGCTCAATACAGCTTTGGAGCACTAATTGATACTTGGAACCAAACAAGTAATGATCGCGAACCTTATGATACAAGCCCTTGCTCCCGCAAAGTCGTTTCATCAGCTGCTTTGCTGCTGCTCGAATGCTGCTCGAAGCGCTCGTTGATATTATGTCACACAACAATGGGAACCAATCTGCCCCTTTTCTTCTGCCAGAATCCAAAGGAGTGATTGCCGATACAACCGATCCCAAGAGATCCAGGCAAGAGAAGACGATAGATGAATCTTGATCACAGCTTTCGTGACTGCAGAGATCGCCACCACTTAAACTTTCTGCTTGAACGAAGAACTGATTTCTTAATTTTGATTTGCTGTTGATGACGCCATCATTCCTCTCCTTTACCCTGACCTCGTCGGTCTTGAGACTTTCGAGTCCGAATTTCAGCGTGTCACTTGATGTGACGGTAGAATCGGTATGTGTTGACGTCGATAGGAGGCCACCAGGTTTTATTCGCTGAAAACTACGGTTGAGCAACATACATAAGCGAGATTCTAGGGGAGTCTCAGCGTCGGAGAGCAATATAAAAACGTGCAATCGAATGGCTTTCAAAATTGCAGATGGTTCGCCCTGATGGATGCCTTGACTTTCTTCTGGAGGAAAGCCACCCCCAATGCCAATTCCAGACTCTTGGCGAGGGTTTTGTACTGCCGCATCTTTTTCATCTGCCCATTTGAAGTACTTGCACCTTAATTTGCGCTGCATTCCACAAACGTAGAATCGCCGATCCTTGTGTACCCCCTTACTGCAGCGGCGACGCACCGCTGGTACACCGTGTACATGACAAATGAAACGTGGGTCGGTCTTATCCTTGTTCTTGTCATTTCCCTGCATCACCTTTTCGACATCAATCATTCCTCCGCTGTTAGCACCTGCGTCAACCAAGCGCTTTACAGTGTTGGAAGAGTCATCTAATCGCACACTCACTAAGTTTGAGAGAGTTTGCAAAGCCGCACTTAACAACGTCACATGTTTGCTGTTTGCATATATGGTACTCTCTGGATCCGACCCGATGATATTTTTGATGATTTGACACAGAACATCGGACAGCCTTTTTCCCCGTTGAATCTGCGTCTCGTCGGTATCGGTAATGGTGACCAGACAGAGAAGAAGATTTAGCAATGGCCCAGTGTGGGGCAGCAGCAGCGATTCCTTATCATCGTCGTGAGCACCACCATCTCTGGCTGAGGAATCAATTAGCGATTGTGTAACAAGCTCAAGGACTTTACAAAAAGTTGGGGATACCACGGTGTCAATATTGACATACGGTAAGTTGGCTTTTTGATCATGATCATCAAGAGACATCTTGAGGGCAAGCTGTAACACTGCTTCACCCCCATCGTCTCGTGCTGAATCTACGGACGTAGACGCAAGCTCCTCCTGTTCTGCCTTGCGAACTTCCTCCAGTATTTTGTCCGTTATTGCCAGTTGCTTCATCGACCTTAGTTCACTGCAGGTCATTTCCGTCCCATTACTGAGGACGAAAGTTTTGCCATTGACACAAACGACATCATTTGCAGATGCACTTTTAGTACTCTCAACTCCAATATCATAGCAAATCTGACACAGATCTATGTCGTGACCACCTTCTAGTGCATATCTGACACGTTGGATAGGAAATATTTTGCAAGAGTCACATTGGTACGCAATAGGGGGTTTGTCTGAGTCGTCCCCTGACGCAATGTCGATGGCATTTTCGTTTTTCTTTAATGACGCAATCGCACAAACAATGCGATCTGAACAGGATCGCACCACTTCAGCATCAGATGATCTCAATAGGTCAGAGACAAGGTCGATGCTTGATACTTCAATCCCTTCTGCCCATTCCAATCCAAGTTCACGGATTCCAAGCTCAATAACATCACCAGCAATGCATGGAATATCATCCAGTGCGAAGGCGGCACCGAAAGGCGCAGATTGTAAAATTCTGTCAAGCACCGCCTTTGCAGACAAGGATAATGATCGCTTTCCACTGCAATCACTGAAACCCAAGTGAGCCTTCGCATAGTTTGAAGGACGGTTCTGTGCAACTTCAAGGGATAAAGCCAAGCAATCAGCCAAAGCAGACAGCATGCTAGGCAGGTCAAAGGTATCAGTTCGCCCTCTCTCTAGAACTTTTCCTGCAATTTTTCGCAGACCTGCAAGAGCTTGATCTACACCGCAGAGCGATCCTTTGTCGATTAATTCCTGTCTCGATTTTTCATCGTAATCCACCATTTCCAACAATTCTACTACTTTCTTCCGACTTGTTTTACATTGAAGCGATGTGACCTGTAGCGAGCGAAGGATCATGCCACGGATTACTTCCTCACTTTCTTGAGTACCGCCTTGTGCACACGTTAAAGACGCCACATAGACGGCCGAGAGCATGGTCTGGAGAAGGTTTTCTCCAACGCCTTTTTCATATGCTTCCAAAAATCCTTTTGAGGTCAGAGACATGCGGTTTGGACTGTACCTACGATCATCGAGCTTCTTGCCCTTTGTAGGATCACCACCTCGTGTAAAAAACGGAATAGTCTCTTTAGGCAAAGCATAAACCTCCATGGCATCAATCAGTGGATTGTTTGAGGAGTCAAAGGATTCAGAAAAATTCAACGAAACAAAGCCGTTCCGTATTCCCAGCATTATCTCTTCGTCCGTTAAAGGCAAGTCGTACCATCTCTTGACTCCTTCATTAAGTTTTGCTACTCTGCCCATGATGGCCACCTCTCGTGGGATATAGTCTGTCGTAGTCGAGCCAACAAGTAATCTAACAGCGACAATCGCGAGCGAGTCGTCCAATGTCTCCTTTACAGAAGAAAGACTCTTCGATTGAATTTTCATCGCAGGATGCCAGGGGCGTGGTAGTAAGCTCACTGTCAACGTGCATCCGTCTCTCGATGGAGCGAGAAAAAATTCTCCGTTATTGATGGATAGTTTTCTCTTTATAGAAACTTGATCGTCACCGACACCATCACCCGCCAATATTAACCGCTGGTCATTGCTCACATTGAGTAGGGTCTCGAATATGGTTAGTGGAAACTTGGGTTGAGCTACACCATTTGCTCCAATAGTTGTCGATGTCCCTATGGCTGGAACGGCATTAAATGTCTTGCTGTCTGTGCTGATTTGATTTATTTCTCGGAAACGAGAGCAGGCACCTAACGTGGATGAACCGCCCTCGTCGGACTGGAAAGGCTCGGGGTCAAATTCATCTCCGAATATGAGCATTGAGCCATTGGAAGTCAGGCTCACGAGAAAGACGCGTTCAATGAACTCCCCATCAACGCCGCATTCACCTGTGGCGGCCATTCTACCTCTTAGTTGCGGAGCAGAAAATGCAGCGGAACCTTCAAACGATGTATTCAAGCTGAGACCGAGTCCCATGGTGCTGGCACCAAGCCAATTAAGCTCTTTCATTTGTACACTCGTGGAATTATATTCAATCATTA
>Ga0099799_10369_pt1 | contig 12089 bp, 16 predicted proteins | sample Uncmet6_SortLC_1_FD_89033 | JGI IMG/M metagenome (GOLD analysis project Ga0099799, IMG submission 89033) | Marine eukaryotic communities from CALCOFI LINE 67, Pacific Ocean - CN11_C50_N6_SortLC_1 | ecosystem: Environmental > Aquatic > Marine > Oceanic | place: Pacific Ocean: Monterey Bay...
TTTTAAAGATGGGGTGATTCAAAAATTTTTAGGTGGCATGAAACCAGAAGATTTAACTCCTGAAAAGTTAAAAGAATTGGAACCATATTTATCAAGTAATTCAGAAAATTCCTTATATGAATACTTAGATATATTTGATAAAAAACATCCTAGATTTTATTGTAAATCAGTTGAATCAAAACTGGATGAACTTGAAAAGTGGATGATTCATACTTTACTTAGATTACAAGGTGCATTTCCTGTTGCAAGTTTTTATATTGGAGGACGTGTTATTCCAAATACTCCTCTAAGAAGAGACATTAATTTTACTACTGACCCCGAAGACCAGGAGGAAAATGTGAATGAAACAGAACTTCATACTGAGGAGGATATAAAAAAATTCATAAGATTTTTTAAGAAGCAATCAAGTAATGAAATTCTAAAATTATTCAATATGTTTGTTCTGAGTAATCCAATACTACACCATCATACTGGAACTGAAAGGCATTTAATATTGGACATTCCTGTTATATATAACTATTATTTGTTTGAACATATTGTTGGAAATAATAGGGTTATAAGAGCATATGATAGAGAAAATAGTAATAATTATCGGTTTGGTATTGGAGGTCTTGTAAGTATCGATAGTACCGCCGTCCCTCACCTGGGATTAGATGCAACAATGGTTCAACGAGAGATAGATGCACATGAAGAATTAAGATTGAATATCAAGGCCTTTCAAAAAAAAATCATACGAATATGTTCCTATAATGCGATAGAGAAATCACGTAAAAGATTTGAAGATGAATCAGATAATTTATTATTAGAAAAAGAAGAAGAAAAGACGTTATGGGCTACCGTTTATGATGTTGAGTTTTTTAAACATATTGAAAATGGGATGAATGAATCTGATGCTGATGAAGAAGCATTAAAAGAGGCAAATTTGGTGATTGCAAATAAGAATAAAGATTATGGAAATGATTTAGTAAATCTATTCAATGAGATTGAGCTTGATGAAGTGGAAAGATAAGGATATGATTGTTTAACGTCTTTGTTTATTTAAATTACGTATTATGTCTCCGTACATCAAGTCTATCGATGCACATCCTTTATTAATAGTGTGCTCATTTTGTACACATTTAATATTCAAGTTAACATTATGAGATAATAATCCAATACAGGATACGATATAAGACATTAATGTTTTGATTTGGCATATACTACAATTAGCAATATACATTGCTCTCCAGCTTCCGACGATTTCATTCATATTTTTTCTAAGAGAAATAGCCATTAATACATCCCAAACAAATAGAAGCCAGCTATCCCAATGTCTTTTATCTAATCCATTCCAACAACGTAGACAACATTTGATTTTTTTCTTATATAGTTTGTGTTTATCTAAAAAAAGTCCTATGGACAATACCCGAATTGCTCCATAAAAGTCTGTGGATTCAATACAATTAGCCATTTTGGACATTAATTTAATCATGAATTGTGGGTCTCCTTTTAAACTTGCTCTTAATGCGGAATGATTAGTTGTTGTTAATGTAATTTCATTCAACACGGATACTTCCTCTCGTACAGGTATGGTAATTGGTTTTGGTATTGTCCATTCAACATCTTTTTTACTAAATGTAATTACTCCTGAAACTAAAGCGATAGATTGTCTTATATTATTTGCATTTACATCTCCTTTTCCAGTTAAACCTGGATAATCCGAACAAATTTTATATAAAAACTTTCCAATTTTTGGATTACATAGATGTATATTTAGAGCACAATAATTGGTTACTGCTACCCACCAATGGTCAATCCATCCTGACATGTGCATTTCTACAGACCAAAAACAAGCAGAATCATAATCTCCTTTACTAAAAGATTTAGACAATTGATTTATATTATATATTTTTGTATATCCAGATATTGAGTGTTTGTCAGACATTATAAATGTTTATGTAAAATATCCATTGTTTTTACTACAATTATATCTGGTCAATCATATCGACATTACAAAGGAAATGTCTTCTACAACATACTCTACTTATGTCGAGGTCTTGTAATGCCTTATATTCAGCTGTAACTGGGTTATTATTTGATGTTAATGCATCAATATCTAATAGTTCTACATCTTTATGTTTTGTGTCCTTTCGATATTCATTGATTAAAGTGTTATATTGTACCCATTTATCTGCAAGAACTGCTCCACATGTAAAGCATCGAACAGGGATAATCATCTTATCTTGATAATAAGATATTATGTTTAATCATTTTTTCAAAAAAAAATGATAGTTAAATAGATATTAGAGTAAGAGAATATGTATTGTACATCATGTAGTGATTCTTTACATTCAACTGAAATATACTTTTGTAAAGACATGCCATATTGTCAATATTGTAGTCCTTGGAGGAAAGATTATGTTAGTATTACACCGAAAAGGATAAGATATTCTGAATCATCTATTAATTTCAAAAAAATAATAGAAAATGAAAAAAGTACATCTTCTTATAGACGAAGAGACTCAAATTTGATTATAAAGGGGGCACTTAGTATTGTGATTTACACATATTTATGTGTTAGACTAAGTTTTTCAACATAATATCAACCAATTCTTGCGGAGCATTGGAGTTTTCTTTTAATAATCCCTGTCCTTCCAGTACTTTTCTTTTTGTATTTGAGTCCATTTTTGCTAATTTATCACGCGTTTTCCTTGTTTTTTTCCTGGTTTTGGAGACTGTCAATTTATCGGGTGTTTCAACAAATAAATGTATTTTTTTGGTACATTGCCATCTTCTTCTTTTACGGCTTTTTGGATTTCTAATAAATTTTATTCCTGCCATTACTGTTTAGATATATTATAAAAAATCGCCTAATTCTTCTCACCATTTTTATCATTCTGATTTTTTCTCAATATTTTTCTTACACGTTTCAATAACGATTTCTTTACCAAAGGTGGAAAATATTCTGAAGATGTTAATTTGTAAAAATAGTTCTTCAATGTTTTAAATGAAAATGCATCTATACCTTCAAAATAGATTCCATCTATATCTCCATCTCTATATTCGATAGAACCGTCTATATTTTCAACTATTAAATTTTTGTTTTTAAACATCTCAATAATTGGAAATAATTCTTCGTATTTACTCATATCTTCCTGTACTGATTCTACATTTTCTTTTGATAAATATATATTGTTTTCAAACTGAAATCCATCTTCTTCATTCTCATATTCTGAACTGGATACATCTTGAACATCAGAATCGGAACTGGATACCTCTTGTTCTTCCTCGGAAGATTCAGAAGATGATTCTTGATTATTTTGAAAACTTTCTATATTTCTAAACAATGGTTCTATTAAAACCCAAAAAACGATGACTATAAAAGCACACAAAAAAACCTTTTTCCATTCTTTAAATATCATATTACAATCTAGCTATATTAGTTTTTTGTAAATCCCATAGAAACGGAATATATTTGGTCAGAGCTATCTATATTTGAAGCCATTGGTAATGTTGGCCTATATTTTTCAATGATTCTTAATAATTTCCCATTACTTGTATTATTTTTTAACAATGAATCACTATATAACATGTTACTTATTTCATTATAGCACCTGTGTTTATCATCATCATTTTTAGAATTTAACATTTCATCCATCCAGTGAATCATTTCATCATTTTGTTCTAAAATATCTGGTAATTTGCTCTCAATTTTCTTTTCATCTCTTAGGAATATAATTGAAATTATCAATACACATGCTAAAATTATTAGATTTGATTGGTTTCTTTTGTATATTATGAAACCTAGAGATAGTATCCATAATATTATTATCAAGCTGTGTTGATTCATTACCATTTAGAAATAGTAACACAAATTTTTTTTATCTCAAATTTGTAATGGTAAATTTATTAGCTTACGCGATTTTTATTGTGTTGATAGTAACTTTTTTGTGTGTTACTAAAAAAGCAATATGTGAATCTTTTACAAACCATAAAGATATTGGACATTTAGAATTTGACGATGCTAACAATCACCCAAATACTCTTGAGTATTATGAATCCGAATCATCGTCTGATGATGAAGAAGAGGAAGCAGAAGCTTCAAATGAAGATGTTAAAACTCAAGATGTTGAAGATGATAATATAGAAAGTAAAGAATCTGTTGTTGATGATACAATAGTTATTAAAGATACTATTCGTCAAAATAGTAAAGTACCTTCATCGTTACATTTTACTTATATAGACGAACAATGTGGAAATATTGTTAAAGATGAAAATTTACAACCCGATTTTCCTATCGAAAAAGTAAAGTCTAAACCGGTTACACCAATGGTTAATTTTAACAATAGACAATCATCATGGGACAAATCTGCGTGTAAAGTTAGTGGACCATCTCATCTAACTGCGACTCAAAAATTTAAGAATGAAGAAAATTTTCATTCTGAAATGTTTGATGATTCTGAATTAAAACCAAAACCAGAAGTTGATTCACCATATGGATTTGTATATTTTCCTAATAAATATTGGAAACAATGGCATAGAAGACCACCTGTATGTACACCAACTGATAAGTGTAAAATTTTACCAACATATACACAAGGAGCACCTGTTGATGTTCTTGATTACACTCAACTTGGCTCTATGATGCCTAAATTTGAATATCAAGAAGAATATGAAAATAGTTGCAAATAATCTTTTCAATATGTTTAAACTTCTGTTATATCAATATGAATGGTCTAATAACACTTTTTGTTATGATTATATTATCAGGTGTTGCGTTTTCAATGGCTTATCTGTATATAACCAATGATCGTGTATTGAATTTATCAATTGGCAATAGCACAAAACCCAAATGTGGTCTAAAAAAACCAATTATTAGTGAACCAATAGATTCTTCGGGTGTATCATCACCAATTCCTAGTAGCTCAAATATTCGATTTTATGAACAAGACCCGATAATATTGCGAAAAACACTCAGAAAAGAAAGAATTGATTCGAGTAATAATAATATATCAAGTGATTCTCCAGAAAGTATTGGGTCTTTGGAAAGTAGTGCATGTCCAAATTTAGACAATTATGTACATCGAAGTCAACTAAAACCACAAACATTTATTCGAAACAATCCATATTATGTTTCAAATAAAATTAAGTCAGGAAAATATCCAGAATGTCCTAAATGTCCAAATAAAATGAGTCCATTTCGAAGTAATTCAATGTATGAAACAGATAGAAATATTCCTGAAAACAAAGCAATTACAGATGTGTGGATACCTGCAGTAGGACCAAATTGTGATATGTGAAAATTTATTCTTTTATACATTTAATGACAAAGGTATCTGTTTCTAAACTTGTTTCGACTGGTTCAAAATCCGCGAAAGGTGTTGTCAAAGGTGTCGCTAACACTACGCAAAAAACCATTGAAAGTGTTGCCGGTACCACTCACAAAGTCGCCAAAAAAGTTGGATTAGAGAAAGTTGTAAAAGGAACCGCTAACACTACACAAAAACTTGTTGAAGGTGTTGCCGGTACCACTCACAAAGTCGCCAAAAAAGTCGGATTAGAAAAAGCTGTAAAAACTGTTGCTAACACTACACAAAAATCAATTGAAGGTGTCGCTTCTACAGGTGTAAAAGCAGCTTCACTTGGTGTTTCTACCACAAAAGGTGTTATGAATAAAAGTGTATCTGGAGTTTCAAAGGTTAATAATAAATTTGGTAGCCTCTGTAATTCAGATAATATAATACCATGCATTACTGCATTAACTATTGTTGCTTACATTGTTATTGTTACACCTTCCACTGTTCTTGACATATTCTCGACTCCCCTTGGAAAGCTTCTTTCCATGTCTGTCGTTCTTATTACTCTTTTATTCGATTTGAAGATGGGAGTATTACTTGGACTCGCAGTTGTTCTTTCAATTAGTATGGCAGCCACCAACAAAGATGTATATGAAAGCTTCACTCAACAACCTTCGAAAGTTATATTACCAGTTCTTCCTGCTGATATGGCTGATTCATCTGGTGCGCCAATTGATTTAGATTCGTCAGGTACTCAATTACCTCCCAGTCTACCAACTGAAAGACCTGCCCCAAAAACTGTTGCAGCCGCCGCAAAAGATGGACCTAAATCATCAAAACCACTTACTGGTCCTGATGACCATTTAGCTGCTTATGCCCCTGTATAGATTTAATTATAATTTGTAAAAAATAACTCATTAATATTTAATGAGTACAAATTTTCTTGAAAAAGTCAAATCAGATTTACAAGATACTGCAAAAGATGTAACACAAATTCTTAAAGAAACTTCTAATAAAGTCGGAGAAGCTACATTAAAAGCGGCAGATAAGATAGGTGATGCTGCTATAGAAACAAGTAAAAATGCTGTGGATAAATCATCAGAATCTATTAAAAAAAGTATAGATGCCTCTACAAACTCCTTAAAAAATAGACCATATACATCCAGTTCTGCTGATTCAGCAGCATATGCTAATGATGTTTATGGCACATTACCCATGGGAGGAGCAGGAGACACACAAAAAGCATCCGATTATGATATAGATGAAGAAGGGAATCTTATTGCACCAGCTACTGAAATTACTGTAATTGCTAAACTTCCTGATGGAAATACCATAAAACTTACTACAGATAAAGGATTATGGCCCAAAAAGGCTGGAAAAAAATCGAGAAAGGTTCTTAAAGCCAAAAAGGGGGGCAAAAAACTAAATAAGATTCTTAAAAAAACCAGAAAAACCAGAAAAACCAAAAAAACTGTGAAGAAATCTAAAAAAAATTAGATTTAATTTTTTTGTTTAGCCCAATGTTAGGTATCTTTATCATGTAAATTTAACTTGTAAATTTATCCTGTAAAGTCTCTAATAATAGACTATTCATCCGAACTAAATATAATCTTTTTTTAGCGCCAGCGCATACCGTAAGTGCTAAATAGCAGCGGTCCATGCCCTTGCGCCTTTTTTAGGATTTAATCATGATAGCTTTTGCTACAAAACTCATCTACATTAAATCCATTAATTCTATACAAGCCATTGCTTGGTTTTTTCTTACTTAGAAATGGAATTTCTAAAGGTACCTGTTGCGCAGACGCGCGCTACGGCGCGGCGTCATAACAATAGGACGCTCGGCAATACGGTTCTCAATGTCGTTCTTAAGAAGACGACACACGAGATCCATCTTTTTGCCGCTAACCTTAAGGCTCCGAAGTCGCAATTCCTCCTTCAAAGAGGGCAACTTCAGTTCCCCGTAGTAGTAAACCGCCATTTCAGCAGACTTAGTCGCCGAATCCTCAGCGAAATCGTTCGTAAGTCCGTTGTCGAGTTCAATTTCGAACACACGGTCGTATTCATCCATCCACACGTTCTCGAGCTTTGCAACCATTTTGTTTTAGGAATTAGAATTTGAATTCTAATTTAATCGTATAGCTTGTTAATAATCATACTTACAATTTATAAGTCTAAGCCATTTTTTTTGTCATTTTTTTAAATTTTCCAACTTTAACCAACATTCTTTACGACTATTCGCAAAAAGATAACCTACAATTCTCTTGCTTATTTCATTGAAAGGTATATTAATCTTTATATCATTACCCTCTTCTATATACTTCTTTAATACATTCATTAAGTCACGTATTGGTTCGTAAATTGTTGTTAATCTTAGTTGTGTTAACTTTTCTATTATTACTCTTACTTCATTTTGTCTTTCCTCTTTTGTTCGATTCATACTAATCATTATATTTTGCTTATACATTTCAAACGTAATAACATGATAAAAATGACAGTCTTTATGTATATTGTATATTATACAATAATGGATTCTTATCTTGTAAACCATGCAAAAATTCGAAATGAAAATATATCAGTTGATTTAGTATCACTTGAGAATGTTCATATTGGCTTAAGAGTTAAGCGAGGTTTACATTGGAGGTCATCTTGGAAAGATGATATCGATAGAAATGATACAAATATTCCAAAAAATAGACTTGGTGGGACTATAATTGGATATACTAATAATGTTCCAGTTGGAGAGAATAGTAACAGATTTTATCATACTGATAAAATTACAACACAATCTGGACCCGGATGGGCAGTAGTTAGGTGGGATAATAATAATGAAAGTGTATATCCTATTGGCGCTGAAAAGTTGTATACTTTGGGAATTGAAGACTAAATTATATATGGTGATGGCATTATTTTTTATATATACTACAGTAATGTCAAGACGTTCTTTGTATCCTGTGAGACAATATCTTAGAGTAAAAGACGCATTACCATTAATCCATCCACCAGTTGACTATGATTACACTGATTTAGCAGAAGCAATGAATTTCCCCTTACAATCGCCACGTGAAAATATGCATGACAGATTATTAAGAATCAAAACAAATACAACTAAAGAGGAATTTAATAAAATTGTCAATGATTTAGAATTGGCTTATTTAAATTCTGACAAAATAAATGAGATACATAATAAAGAATATAAGTTTCTTAATTGGGGAAGTCTCGATAACAAGAACCTATTTAGGGAAAATTTAGAAATTCCAGCTTTAAATAATACAATACAACATTCCAATAATCCAGTTGATTCTCTTACACAGAATTTATCTACAATGAATGTTAATGAAAGCCCATATCAACAATCTATAAATTATATCAAAATTTTAGTAGAATTGGGTCGAGCTTACCATTTAAATACGGAGGAAGGATTTGGACGTGAAAGAGTTATGGTTTTAACATCTATTTATATTCTCTCAAACCATTATTTTGATAAGCTTGAAGAACTTTTTAAAACATATACAACTTCTTCTACACCAGAAGGGGTAATAAAAAATAACGTCAAATTTTACAAAGGTCTTATTCAAGGAAGAAAGTTAGAACTAAGGCAGGGTCTATATCAGCTCATTACAATGATTTTTGATTTAAATTTTATAATTGTGGGCTCGTTAGTGCGCGGAATAGATAATGGGTATGAAGTAATTGATACTCAGGACTTGTTATACAAACGTCTTGAAAAATCAAAACAAGAACTAAAAGACGCATTGGATAGAAAAGAATTACGTGAAACAGTGGCTAATGAACTACAAGCACAAAGCAAGTATATTTCACTATTGCGAGATAGTCGAGAAATTTTAAAGAATATTTTAACAGAAATAAAGGAAGATATAAAACTCGCAAAGGAGGAGAGAGATACAAAGAATCTCTTCGAGGAGGGCGAACTCAGCGAGGAGGACTACATGTCGAACAAGGACTATATCTACGAAAACCTGATAATAAAAGAGCATATAGAGGCTTTTCCCGAAGGATTAGCTAAAAAAAGCGATGATGTTACTAAGAAGGATAGTAATGAAATTATATTCAATTTTATTATAAATAATATTGATGATGAACAAATTGAAAAATATTTTCTCGAATCTCTAAATCAACAAAATTCTAAGGGATTAAACAAATTAATCAAATCGCCAGTATTCAAACCTAATAATATCAAACTTAATTCAAGTATGAACGTTAAGGCTGAACAATTATTTGAACTATTTAAACAAAGAGGCAATGAGAAATCGGTATTTAAACAAAGAGGCAATGAGAAATCGGTAATTAATAAGCTATTACCTGAAAACTTAAAACAAATTTACGAATATGCGGATATTGATGGAGGCTCTAAAAAAAGAAAGTATACCCTAAAAAAGAAAAAGACAAAAGTTTCAAAAACGAAGACTTCAAAATCAAAGACTTCAAAATCAAAGAATAACTAACATATAGAGTTACTATAAACAAAGCTAAATACACGATTTATCTGCGAAAAGTATATATAATGTAAGCAAACATAGTCCTACATAAAATAAGGGTTTCTTATAGTGAGGAAATAGAATTATTCCTATCAATAGTAAACACAATACATGTATATATAAGAATTGTGCATATTCTATAAAGGCTCGAGCACATCTATGAACGCTAAGACTACCTGGGTATGATACGAATATTGCATCTGAATTCTTATTGAATGTGTTAGGGCTTATATTTTGGAAAATCTTTTCTTCTTCATCAATTTTTATGAAGTCATATTTTTTACAAGAAATATTGAAATTTCTTTGATCATCTTTACACTTTGACTTAAGTGTATCATTCAGATATATTTTCAATTCTTTTACGTAACCCATATACAATCCAGCATTTGCAATATTGTTTCCTTTACAATCGCCGAAAATAGTTTTAGTTATAAATTTACCCATCATATTCGGTTCTTTAGACAATAGAACTTTAGTATCATATTTTTTAAACGCGCTAATAAGGTGTTCTGGATTTTTGTTTATTTTTGTATCGAAACCATCAAGAAATACAATTATATCTTCATCATTTTTTGTTTCAATAAATTCAAGTACACCGACAACCTTATCTGTAAACCCTTCCCACTTTTTATTCCATCCCAAAACCTTTATGGAAACACCAAACTCATTGTTTAATAATTTTTCAAACATACCTTCTGATTTGTTAGCATAAGTTACTATTTCGAATGACATATCCCTCTATATTATTAATAAGATTTTAAGAAACTATCTTATTGGTTTTACTAAATTATCTCAACGTGTCCAGTTTAGTGACGATGACGACAAACTAGGTCTTAAATAACTAAGAATATTTTTATTAACGCTTTGCATTGGTAACCCCTTCTTTAATGAAACACGAATTGCCATCTCTGTTCTTTCTTCATTTTCCATCTCTTTTAAAACGTCTAATAACCATGTATGTAATGTATTTGCTGCTCTTATAAGTCCAAGTGTATACCAATAATTAGTATTACCAAAATCGTCTGATTTTAAAACAAATTCAAGACGCGATAAACATAATCCCAATGCATCTGGCACACTTTCTCCATCTTTAATTAATTTTTTTGCTTTAACTTTCCAATAATTGTCATTTAGTTCCTCGTGTAATAAAGCACCACCTGCTACGTTATATAACTTAGACATTTCTACTAAATACTATTCTCTAAGAGTTAACTTTTTTTTTTCGAACAATTTTAGGTTTTTTGAAGGTATATGTTGAACCGTGTTGAATACTTCTATTTCTAATGAATATTGTATTGTCTACTGAATCTTTAATATGCTCAATGTGACTAACTAATATAATTGAATCAAACATTTCCAATAGAGATTGTAGGAAGTTTGGAATTTTGTTTAGATGTCTCGCATCGCATGCAGTAAATCCCTCATCAATAAAAAATTGTCCACCGAATTTATCACCCATTGTTAATGTCATAAAAGCTAATCTAAGTGACATCGCCAAAATGAAATACTCAAAACCCGATGCCTTTTCTAAAGATACCTCATGTTTTTCATTTTTAGCAGTAAAAGAGAATGTTCCATCTTCTTGAATTGTATAACATAGAGACAAATGTGGCTCTACATTAGAAACAAATCTGTTTGCTCTTCTAACCAATTTAGGTAAAATATGTTTTTCATATAACCAAGAACGATAGTTATCAAATAATTTTCCTAAATGATTCAACTTATCCATCTTATTACCAAAAACCTCACTTATTTCTCTTAAACGCCTATCTTTTTCAGTTACCTTCTTGTTCTGATTAATTGAATGACTCAAAACTTCCCTACTACCGTACAGTGTTTGGATTTCTTCACGTAAAGTCTCTATTTCCAACTCGACTAAACACTGATTATCAAAATCAGATTTTAAATTCGACACATTTGACCAATAATCAAGTTCTTTTACAATGTCTTTTAATGTTTGAATCTCGTTTCGTATAGTAACAACTCTACTCTTATTTACATTCAGTTCTTCAATGAAAATGGCATATTTATCACAATCGTCTAATAAATTTTTCAACTGAAGATGTTTTGCCTTATATTTTTCATATTTCTCTGAGATCTCTACATATTTTACATATTTATCATATAGTAGCCATTGAGCTCTTACAGAGGCAATAAACGCCCTTCTCTCATCCCAATAATTTTTCTTACATTGAAATGAATCATAATTCTTACAAATTCGTTGGTATTCTTGTAAATCAGTATTGAAAATGTTAATGCGCAAAGAATATTCCTTGTTTTTTGACTTCATTTCCCGTATTTCCCGTCTGATATTCTC
>Ga0099799_10370_pt1 | contig 12064 bp, 9 predicted proteins | sample Uncmet6_SortLC_1_FD_89033 | JGI IMG/M metagenome (GOLD analysis project Ga0099799, IMG submission 89033) | Marine eukaryotic communities from CALCOFI LINE 67, Pacific Ocean - CN11_C50_N6_SortLC_1 | ecosystem: Environmental > Aquatic > Marine > Oceanic | place: Pacific Ocean: Monterey Bay...
TGATTGTGTTATGTGTTGTTGGCGATGCTTCTAGATCCCGCCGTTGACGTTATTGCCATGCGTTGACCAGGCTATTTCTGCATCTACCCCCTGAGGACTTTCCTCCTTCTGAATTTTGGACGAGACATCTGTCCTTGAGTTTCCAACGGCTCCCTTCTCCAGAGGACGAGGGGTCACCGAGGTTGCGCTATGTGAATGATCCGAGGAAGCCGGCGCAGGGCCGACCTGAGGGGGAGGATGTCCATGGGGCGGAGGGGGATAATAAGGGTACGGATAGTATCCACCAGGCGGAGGATAGTGAGACCCAGGAGGAGCGTTAGGCGGGGGAGGGCCATAACCTGGTGGATAGGCTGGATATGGAAGGTATTGAGAGGTAGGCGGAGGCTGCGAATATTGCGCGGGAGAACCAGAAGGAGGCGGCCCGGGAGGAATCACTGCGGGTCCACCCTTCTCTGTCATAATGATATGCACCTGTTGGATGGCCGCGCGGGTTAATTTCTGTTTGACGAAAGCGGGAGATTATTAATATTCGATTTTCAGCAAGGGAGGTTAGTGCGAATGGTCCCAGACAGTCGAATCGCGATTTGGTGGATTTCCAGAAAAAGGTGGCAACAAACAACAAAAAAGGCATTTTTCGCAAACACACGTGACAAAGACACTTGGTACGTACATCTCTCCCATGCTGCTGAAACTTTCTCTGGATAGTGCTGTACCAGTGGTTTTTGACGTCGTTATCAGATCGACCGGGAAGCTGCTTGGCGATGATGGCCCAGCGGTTGCCATGCTGCTGGTGGCATGCGATAAGGATGGCTTCTTCATCATCGGTCCACTCGCCCTTTTTCAGGTTTGGATCGAGATGATTCACAAAGCGCTCTCGGCATTGCTTTCCTTGTCGACCAGGTAGATGGCTGGCAATTTTAGCCCACTTATTCCCGTAAAAATCTTGCTTTTCGCGGAGAATCGTGTCTTCAGCGGGAGTCCACGACCCCTTCCCCTTAATGTTAGGAGGATTGGAGAGAGAGTTCCACTTGGCGAGGCAATCAACAGCTGTACGCTTAGGGAATTTACTTGCTATCGTATTCCACCGAGGTTCGGCTATAATTGTCGTACAAAGGCAAGTTGGAAGCAGAGAATGGGTGAGAAAACGCTTCCTTGAGCGAAGGAGCAGTCGAGTCGTTTCGAGTCATCGAACTATTGGCCACGTGTAGACGTATAAATAAATATCCAAACTAACAAACTCACATCCTTGATACTCCTCCACAACTTTCTTGAGCTGGTTACTCTCTTCAGCCGACCATTCGATTGGAACCGAAGCTCCGTTGGAGTCGTGACCCCCCTCTCCTCCGGATGCGTCGTCATCGGAGCTTGCTTCGGTTCTCGCCCCGGACGCCTGTGGTTGTAAAAACGAATGAAGATGGTAATGTACAATGACCGCCGCGCATGAGATACATTGAATACGAAACTGGAGCTTCCAACGGAGGCAATGCCTATCAGATACAGAATTAGCAGAGACAATTACAAGACATGTTGGATTATTACTCACCGATGGGTTGGTTGCATCTGCGCCATTGGGAGACCCGCTCTTTTCGTTCAGTGTCTTCATGTACCTTTGAAGGCACTGGACAGCAGTTTTCCCCGGGACAGACTTCGCGATGTCATCCCAGTCATCCTCTTCGTCTTCTCCATCTTGACCACTGCCGTTGTTGCCTTCGGCGCTGACCTCGCCCTTCTCAAGTTCTCTCGTCCTTCGAACATCCAGTACTGCCTGATGGAGGGCCTTGTCTTCGTCCGAAGTCCAAGATTGCTTGGCCTTCTTCCTTTTGGACGACAGGCTGTCCACGCTGTCTGAGGCCTCCGAGGCCTTCCTCTTAGCTGTCCCGGGGGACATGTTTGCCGCTTCGGTATAGGAGGCCATGGCCAGAATGCCACGACTCCTTCCCGGGTGGAGGGTGCCTCTTTGCAAAAATGTCTGCTTCGATCCGTCCGATCGTCCATCGGTACAGGAGTTGGCCCGCGATGGCTAGACAGGGAGAGCGTTCTGCAGCTTAACGTTTTCGGTTTCAGCACCTAACCGTCCATCAAGGTTATGACACGTTAACTTTACATTATCATTTTGTAAGTAAACCCCATTATAAATTGCTATTAAAAATTTATTTCATATCTTCGCGAGAGGATTATGAAGGTTAATAGATCTATTACTCCTACTCAAAAAATTAAAAGAAATCAGAGTAATCATAGCTGTATATGAACATGCGATTTAATTTGATATTCAAATGTATTCACTCATAAATATTTTCCTTCTATTTCCGATCCGGCCAGGCCTCTCCAAAGAAGGTTCGCACTGCGCACCGAAGAAACTTCAGTCCAATGCGGAAAATTCTGGTTACGGGCATTTTACTCGACGGCGAGTCGCCACAATGGCCACTGTACTCTAGTAGTGGAACTAAAAAAAAAGGATATACTACTCTAGCTAGAGTACATCATATTATATAGTTTTTATGTACTGACTAATATTCATACGGGCCTCTCGTGAGATATAATACTACTCTAGTAGTACTAGGTGGTATATACTCAGAGAGTATACTTCACATTATTATTTAGCACGCTCGTAACACACCGTATTCTATAGTATAGTACTACTCTACTAGAGATTAGTATCCCCAGAGTAATTCGGATGCATTTATCCATACTAGAGCTAGAGTATTATTATGGATACTACTCTAGTAGTATGAGTACGAGCTCGTAGTATGCATAGCATGCATATAGTCCTACTCTAGTATGCAAATCAAACTGTATGAATATTGCATATGCATACTACTAAAGTAGAGTAGCTAGAGTACTATGCATACTCTAGTAATAGCCACTAGTCTAGTAGTATGATAATACCTTTTGTATGTTAGAGCAATACGCGCTCGTACGATCGTATACTAATCTACTAGTAGGAGTACTACCAGAGTAGTATATTAATAATATAATACTACTAGCTAGTAGGTAGGAGTATTATACGAGTCGTATATCAATAATATTTATTATACATAATAATAATAATTAATATGTACTACTACTAGCTACTAAATACTATGCATAGTATGCATAATAGTATATACTATGCATACTAGTGGTACTACTCTCCTAGAGTATGCATACTGTACTCTAGCTAGTATGCATACTCCGGATAATAATTACGAGCTCGTACTAGAGTATGCATATTATGCATACTAGCTAGTAGCTGGGTAGTATTACTCTAGAGTATCCATACTGTATGCAAAGTAGATACTCCTACTAGCTCGAAGATAGTACATGATGTACAGACAGTACTCTAGCTAGAGTATGTACTAGAGTATGTATACAACAACCCCGACTAACGCAGTGAATCAAATAAATCAAATAATAATAAATCATGGAGATCCTGTATCCTTAATCTTAGCTATGCATAAAACTACGTATCTATCTGTTGTGTGGCAATTGGCCACCGGGCTCACTTCTCCTCTGCCAGCTTACGATGAACTGATACCCTAGTAGTAGCTAGAGCGATGGATTACTGAGTAGCTCAGGCCCGCCCACATCAAGCCACAAAATTGAGGTTCGTGCTTTTACGAGTATGCATAGGCGACAACTCTTTCACCAAGTCGCTAGAGTATTCTTATAAACGTCATTCTCTAAGATATTCGGCAGCACTGCAAGTGAAATCAATTTATGACGCATGGCAGACAATTATGGCAAAGCGAGCGAAATAAACTTCAACTGTCGATTGATGCGTGGATTAGATGTATTTATTGATAGAGTCTTATCAACTCATCAGACACCGCACTCGGAGTCAACACGCCCAAATCTGTGAAAAGAAGCGTAATGTACTTTGCTGGTGTGTAGTCACACGGAGGGTTCTCAACCTTGACCTGACCCTCATGGAACTGCACGACTCCTGGTATAGCTGTTTTGTTAAGTGCTTTTTTGACGCCAGCATTGCTGACATCCGATGCGCCTGAATCCTTGCTCTCTCCCCCAGATGGCGGCCGCAATCCAACCAAGCCACCCTTCACCTCCCATGATGCCGTGTCTACGAAGGAAAGCTTCGCCAAGGTTCCCATCTGAGGCAGATCGGACTGATTGAGGGGGAATAATCGGGCGAACTTGTAGCTTTCCGCTGCCACGTAAAAGGGTTTGCCCAACTCCCTCGCAGCCACGCCCAAACCATATGTTCCCATTTTGTTTATGATACCCCCATTTTCTACCACCCCTTCGGCACCGACGATAACTAAATCGACTCGCTCCATGGCGTACGCCATGGCGGAATCAAGGACGACGGTTGTGGGAATGCCCGCATTGGCGTAGACTTTGGCGGCCTTCGCTCCCCCCGCGTCGGGCCGTCCCTCGAGGACGACGATAGAGAAGTGTCGGTGCTCGGCAGCTTTAATCAAGAGCTCGGCCACCACACGGGACCAACCGTGCGTGAGGACAGTCTGGCCATCCTGAACGAAAGCGTGGCCGACTTCTGCGATCCGGTCCCGGGCAGCGAGGGAGATCCCCGCGAACCGCTCCCCCCGCTCCAGAACCTGGGCGATGCAGGCGGCAAAGTCAGGCAGCTCCAGATATGCGCGGGTGACGTATCTACAAGGGAGATGACGAATGGAAGGAGAGCACAGCGCTGAGTACATCTGAAATATACAACGATTGTTGGCGGTGCAGTCAACGACATTGACTGCTCGGTCTGGTCTCCTCGACTCGACAAAATTTGCCCGACGGGAGACATACTACTACTCACTTCATGAACAATTCGCAACCACTCGCGAGAGCAATGTGACTCCTGCCACCCATAACGTGCCAACTCTCATGACTCTCGGTCGCAAAGGTCATCATCTCCTCCGTCGCGCCCCGCAGATCCTCCTGTAGCCCCATCATGGTGTTGGCCTTGGAGCGCTGGATGACCCCCAGGAGGGATTTAATTGCTGCGACAGGCAGGGCGATCGCCGTTCGATGCTCCAGATCAATTGTCGCGGAAGCTGCCGCGGGAGAGGAATTCCCCGTCAGGTGGCGCCGAAGGTCCGTAAGGACGGGCGACTCATCGATCCCGCTCATTGTTGTTGGTGTGTGTGTGAAAGATGAGATTAACGGAGAATGGAAACAATCTTTTGTCTGATACTCTGTTACTAGCTCGTACCTACTCTAGTACGACGTACATGATGTATCGATAATACTACTTAGTAGAGTATGCATATTATACGCTCGCATGTATGATGTTGTATGCATAATAAGCATACTACTAGCTAGTAATATTATGCATAAAGTATGCGTATGTTAAGATTATGGTCAAGGTGGTCAAGAGCCAGCCGGCTGACCATAGTAGCACTTAGGTGCATTATCCACCACTGACCATAATAGTGTCTAGTGATCAATTCAAGAACAGCAGTACAAAGAAAAAGAAGTACATGCGTGCGTATGAAACGCCCACGCAAGTACGAGCGTACGTACTCTCTAGAGTACTTTGCTTTTTGTTTCGTTTGTATCTTCAGACGCGCGCCCTGCGCGGCGCCCGTCACTAGTGCCTTGGCGGTGTTCTGGCAGGCTCAGGTTATTTCCTGGCCCTGTTGCTCCAACAATCATCCTTCGTCGCTGTCATCATCATCTACTAGAGTATTATATTCAGTCGACAGTGTTGGTGTTCTCCGCTTTCAAAGCTTTCTTCAAGTGACACATACATTGCAGACCCACGCCCTCAGCTGGCTGCACAATGGCCAAAAGTAAGAGTGGAAAGAAGAGAAAAAATACAGTCAAGTCGGAGGCCATCAGCGGCGATGAATCTTCTTCGAATACCCGCAAAGTCAAGGTGAAAGTCCTCAGGCCTAAGCAATTTGACGATCCCCTCGTTGTTGCCTTTCCTCGCGGTGTCCCAGCTTCAATGCTCGATGCAGAAGACGAAATTAAGGGGAGGCGATCTGTGAGCTTCGAGACGGCCAGCAACAACTTATCTCACGATGTGCCCACCTTCAGCTGGTCCAAACTTAAGGCTACGTCGAGTCGGGGTAAGGCAATCACCGGATCCGACAAGACTTGCACGTTCAAGTCATCGAACCAAGGACGGGGATACGACGGTCGGCTAGCCAAGCTGTATGTTGGTATATATGACAAGAGCGAGGGCACGGTGACGCTCCAACAGGCCGCCGAAAGGGGGCAGGTCTTTTCCCTCCAGCAAGAGGTCAAGGGTTACATCCCGCGAGTCAACGATTTAAGTGCCACCATGAAGAATATGACACCATCCGAGAAACGCATGCTACTGTTTGAAGCTTTTGGTAGCGCGAAGAAGCAGAGAGCTCTTCGCAGCCAGGCTGTCAACGTCGTCAATATCGATTCTGTTATAGGGGCCGGAGATGTCATGTTGGACGCTGTCAATCGGCAGGAAATGGGAGAAACCAACCGTACGGCAATGGAAGACGCTGCAGCTGGAAGGAAGATGGTGAGCATTCTAATTGCTTCTCTGACCTATGTCTCAATACATACTCCATGTGTCCTATTTCCTGTCGTCTCATTTTTATCTTACATAATCTGCTACACATTCTATCGAAATTGTAAAAAATCACAGGCTGATCCCATTGAGATTGCCCTTAATGAAGCCCGTAGAAGGTTCCTGCCTCCATATGATGAGACTGCTGAATCACCTCATAAGGTGTACGACGCTATGGTTATTGCTGGCGATCATGTTTGGGGCAGTGTATCTCGAGTGACGGACGCCTGTACCAAGAAGGGAGGTGACTGGAGGGAAAATCTAACGGGTCGTGGCTACTGGCACAAATCCATAAAAATATTGCTAAATTCCATCACCGCAGAAAAAAAGAGTGCATCTTACCAAATCAAGACGACTGTAATGCTCAACTCCATGATAAAATTCCACAGTGGCTGCAACAAGAGGTTCTATGACGGCACCGCTGAGGATCTCGCCAAGAAGTTCGGAGTATCCAACGACTTGTCACCCAGATTCCTGGAGCTGTTTGCCGTCCCCACCAATGATGGAGGCAAAGCAGGCTTCGCGATGTCGAAACAGCACAAGGATAAGCGTTTGGTCCATATGCTCATTCTTTACGTACTTGCACATGGGAGAAGCATGAAGGTAGCGAGTATAGACGCCTTCTGCGAAGATTTACAGATGGAAACACCGGATGCCGCCAAACTGCTAAGAGAGGCCGGATTTCACGCCAAGAAGACTCGTTCCGGAACTAGCGTTTTTCTCACCTGCCCCGTAGAGTTTCCCGGCCCTAGGCGTGGGAAAAGGTGAAGATGCTAGCTACTTAGTCATGTACCATGGTATTATGAAACCATTTGACATCGCTGATAACTTAACTCTATGCATATTAGAAATATTTCCTTTGTTTTCATTTCCAAATTGTATCCATACACAGTAGCTACTAGCTAGTATGAGCTCTTACGGATATGCATTCTACGAGCTCGTACTAGACTAGTACTACTCGTGTACTAGCTAGTAGTACTAGATAGCTACGAGAGTATGCATACATACTCTAGAAGTAATATTATATATTATATATATGCATACATAATATGCATACTCTAGCTAGTAGTACATGCATGTACGAGAGTACACAAGTATAGTACGAGCTCGTACACTCCTTGTGTACAGTGGCTTTTCCGTTTCGTTTTGTTTCGTTTCGTGACGTGATCGAAAAGGTCTATTCGTGATTCGGTCTGTGGGACGGCGTGGCGTCCAACCAGGTTTTTTCTCCCTGTCCCTGTCCCGCGACCGCGTATATACTCTAGAGTACAGTACAGAGGTGCTAAAATTTTCTATGGGAATGCACAATACTCTAGCTAGTACAACATACGAGTCGTACATGATACATCATGAATGAACAATAATACTACGGGCTCCTACAACTGCTGTACATGGTGTATGCATACTCTAGTACTAGCTAGTACTATAGTATGTGACTACGCTCGTACTAGCTAGTAGTATGCATACTATGAACACACATAGATAATACTACTACGAGCTCGTAGATAGATGAGATATTGGATGGACCAGAACTCTCGTTAAAACGCCTTAATCCAAAATCGCTGCGTGGGTCCCATTTTCGCGGTCTTGGGGATCATCCTGATATAATTTTTATCCCTCAATGGTGGCTGGTCGTTGAGAACAATTGGCCAAAAAAAGTCAACAAATAATTTTGTTGAAACCACAGAGTAGCTAGTATAGAGTAGTACTATGCATAGTATGATTATATTATGTATGTTGTATACTAACAAGTGTACACACGTACGCATACATGTGTACTCTTATTACGTGCGTATAGTACTAGCTAGTCTATTAGGAGTACTACTAGCTAGAATGCATAATATATTATGATGCATACTGTGTAATATGCATGCCATTGTGGGAGTACGAGCTCGTATGGTGTTTACACCTAGCTTACGTCGACTCGTTTGTTAATCGAATTCGAGAGGTTGAGTTGATCTCAGCATACCGAATCCCACAGCCATACATGCACATCACATACATACATCATACTATGCATAGTACTCTCGTAATATCCATACATGATGTACTTCTACTACTAGAGTACTAACTAGTACTAGAGTACTATGCATATTATTATTTATAATACTAGCTACTAGCTAGTAGTATCCATACTACGAGCTCGTACACCATGTGTAGTGGTAGGTATTACATTATCATTTATTTTATTTGCAGTCGTCATGTAGAGACTTGTACGAGCCCATTATGTATGAATTTTAGCTAATAATAATATTTAGTTTTTATTGATTTCCAAATAAATAATAATACAGTAAATGTACGGCTGCCGCTTCGATGCTTCTTTACGCACTCTTACTCAAGAAACAAATACCTCGGGTCAAAACCACCGTCGCCACGAACACAACCTCTTTCTCACATCCGAAGATCACCTACCACTCTACTTGCCTTTCTACAATGGTATCCGAAGATTCGCAGGCATCCGCCGTCAAGGCGGCCAAGAAGTTCCTGAAGAAAAACGAGTCCATGAAGATCAAGGCGCTCGCGAAAGAGGTTTCTTCGAAGATTGGTCACGACGACCATAAGTCCGTGAAAAAGTGGATCAAGGAGTCGGACAAATTTGAGGTTAGCGAATGCGGGAAATTAGTGACGCTCAAGAGGAAAAGGAAGAGCGTAGAAGACAATTCTAAATCTGACGCCGAGAAAGTATCAAAAAAGAAGCAAAAGAAGACTGGTGGTAAGAAGGCTGGTGCCAAAGCAGAGTCCGCCCTTAACAGTACCAATGTGGACGATTGGCGAAAAGAGCACAAAATAGTCCTTATGGATGCCAACGATAGCGAAGAGGGCCAGAAGGCAACGAAAGCCATAAACAAGATGGAGCAGTTTTTCCCCTACTCTACTTTCGATGCTCCCGCTTGCTTGGCCGAGATCGACGCAGTTTTTCTGAAGCAATGTACGGAGGTGAATGGCTTTAGCAAGCCATCCCCCATCCAGGCGCAATGTTGGCCCATCTTGCTAAATGCTGGTAACGATGGCAAGCGCCGCGATGTGGTGGGAATTGCCGAGACTGGTTCCGGAAAAACACTTGCCTTCGGCCTGCCTGCTCTCAATTCTATACTCAAGTCAAACAAGGGTCGCCCAGGCAAGAATGGCCGAGCTCCCCGCTTGCTTGTTCTCACCCCCACGCGCGAGCTTGCTATGCAGGTGGATCAGGTTCTCCAAGAGCTCAGTTCTCTTGTCAACCTTCGCTCTACCGTCATCTTTGGTGGTGTCCCAAAGTTCGAACAGAAAAAGATACTTCGACAAGGCATCGATAGTGTTGTAGCGACTCCTGGCCGACTCAAGGACTTCATCAACGAGCAAACCATCGATTTGAGTAATATTTCACATCTTGTTCTGGACGAAGCTGATCGTATGCTTGATATGGGGTTTGAGGAGGATGTTCGGTTTATAATTTCGCAGTGTAAGGTGAAGGAAAACCGCCAGACGGCCATGTTTTCTGCTACATGGCCTGCTGAGATTCAAAAGATCGCCCTTGAATATTTGGTCAACCCCATGCGTGTCTATGTCGGATTTAATGCCATCGTCGGAAGCAATGGCGAGAGTACCATCGACGACGCACTCTCTGCTAACAAGCGGGTGAAACAGACGGTGGAGGTGATCGAGGACAGAGCCAGGGATCCCCGGCTGCGCGAACTGCTTAAAAAGTACCACTCCAAACGCGACAACCGTATTCTCGTTTTCGCTCTTTACAAGAAAGAGGCCGAGAGACTGGAGTTTAGCCTCAAGAAAGATGGTTGGAAATGCTCATCAATCCACGGCAACAAGACTCAAGAGGCCCGTACGCGCGCCCTCGACGAGTTCAAGAGTGGAAGGTGCCCCCTGTTGGTTGCGACAGACGTTGCCGCCCGTGGCCTCGATATTCCAAACGTTGAGGTTGTGTTGAACTTCACCTTTCCTCTAACCATCGAGGACTATGTCCATCGTATTGGCCGAACGGGACGCGCGGGCAAGTCAGGCACGAGCCATACATTCTTCCAACCAACTGACAAGAGTCATGCTGGAGAGCTCCAGCAAGTGATGAAGCAGGCGGATCAGCCTGTTCCTGAGGAGCTCATGAAGTTCGGCAGCACCATCAAGAAGAAGGAACACAAGCTTTACGGAAACTTTGGACCCAGGGGAGGCCCTATGAAGAAGGCGACGAAGATTACTTTTGGTGATGACGATTAAGAGTAAGTTATATACATTTTAAAATACAATTGACATGTGAGTTTCTCTCAAGTTTGCGCCACAGTGATCGCAACAGCATCACCGAAACAAACAAAATGGAGAAGAATTCATCATCCCGTCCCGCCAGAGAGCGCCGGACCATTTCATGCATCCCAGCCCAAGGAGAATGCCCCTCCCTTCCTCATCTAAGCAAAGAACGCGCACCTCATCCCTCATGGAATGCCACAATGACAAGCGAGATTGGTAGTTTGAGTACCGCAGTGTCAATGATTCACTCTTTGGATCAAGTCGAGAGTTTTCAAATGATAAATCGAATTGATGTTCAAAGTGGGTATCACTTTGGGCAGACACGTCTTCCCCAACCCTGCGGGGAGAGAACCGGTTTATTCCTTTCCTCGCCAGAGAATGAAAAGCTTTGCCTTTCCATTTTCTTCCTCGCCCAAACAATCCATCAGTCAGTATGGTGGAAACGGTACTCATCACAGGGCCGTTGTTATCAAGGAGGACGCCATTCCAGTCCCCGTCGATGGAAGGGAGGCTCGATGGAACATCGCACCTCAACCATAATTGCAGAAGGTCGCGCCTACTCATTTGTTTTATGTCATCGACAATCTCATCAACGATTTTGGATGGAACGATCACCTGTCCATCGGATTTCACATACTTGTTCAATGTTTGCGTAGATGACGGGGGAGAAAAGGAAGAGGATAAGGTGTAGCTTTGGAACATATTCACCCCGCTGCTGACGACCAGTGTGGCCACTATGGTACTGATGCCGCCGAGGAGAGTGGGGACCATCATCATGGCCACCATTGCAGCAGCCACGTAGGTATGCTATGAGATGTTTGGACTTATTTACATTATTTTTAGTCTCTCGGCGCTGCGCCCGTCGCTAGTGCCTTGGCGGTGTTCCGGCAGGCTCGGGTTATTTCCTGGCCCTGGTGCTCCAACATCCATAATACTAGTAATATTGTAATATTATGCATATTATGCATAGTAATACTGTACCAGCTCCTATTATGCATACGAGCTCGTAGTATGGATACACACGTGTACACGTAATACTAGCTAGTATGTGTAGTTACATGGTACTAGCTGGTAGTATGCACGGAGGCGCCTAGGGCATCCCGCCCCCCTGGCCCAGACGCTCACCCCATACCACCCGGGAAAGCGGGTGGGTGCGTCTGGGCAAAGTGAAGTGGGATCCCGGAGGCCGATTAACCAACCAACCAACACTAATAATTAGTTTGCATACTATGCATTTACATTACGCATAGTAGCTGGTATTCATACTAGCTACTGTACTAGCTAGTAGTACATTTATGTCCATCCGTTATCCGGGTTTCCAGGCGCGCTCCA
>Ga0099799_10371_pt1 | contig 12035 bp, 6 predicted proteins | sample Uncmet6_SortLC_1_FD_89033 | JGI IMG/M metagenome (GOLD analysis project Ga0099799, IMG submission 89033) | Marine eukaryotic communities from CALCOFI LINE 67, Pacific Ocean - CN11_C50_N6_SortLC_1 | ecosystem: Environmental > Aquatic > Marine > Oceanic | place: Pacific Ocean: Monterey Bay...
TTGGAGCTCGAGGATATTGTCGACAATCAGTTCAACGGTCGAGCCGATGGCACTGGCTAAATCCTCTTGCTCCATTAGAGAAAGATTTGCATACTTTGAGATGTGCTCTCCATCAATAACCCCCTTCATTCGTTCGCTGCTTCGGCAACCCCCTCTTCTTGCCGATCGGCGAAATAAGCGCCAAGCCCTGTTGCTCAAAAAGTTCGTACACGTGCACTTGTGAATATCTCTGTTGATATTCTTCTCGATCGGTCTCGCCGCACTTTCGTTAAAGTGAACCGATGTTGGAGCGCACTCAGGATCATTATGCTGAAACAACAGCTTCTTCATTTGCTCCAGTTGGACATCAGAAATTAACATGGGGGTATCAAGCACACGCCACGAAGCTATGGGGTAGCAAGGGGGCTCCGTGAGAGAACCGTAGTAGCCATAAAACCAAATCGACGGCATGAGATCCTTGTGATAAGGATCGAATCTACCTTTTGAAGTCAACGGATCAGTCGCGTCCCCGTGATTAAAGAGGGGAGTGATGCTTTCGTCAATGTCTTGCGTCCGTTGCATCCGTCTTTGTTGGAACTGTTGAAAAGATTCGGATTGAGTCGAGTTCCCCCCCTGTAACCTCCTATTCCGGAAGAATAAGCACTGATATCTATGGTAGTCGGACAGATCCTGCCAAGCGTCCAAAGCTTTTTGAAAATAACGATTTTTTTCGTGGCCCGCTTCTATCAAAACGGTAATGATCGCCGCGCCTTTTCCTCCCGGATGCACGTGATAAACTCGCCACTCTCCGTCAAAACGCTTCCCCTCAATAGTATGCTCTGCAGGAACGATGGCATCAGTATGGATGGCATCGATCTGCGATCCCCAACCCTTGGGAATATCAGCGCTTGGGGTGTCCGGTTCGGTTCTGTCTTTGATTCGGCGCGGCCAGTTGATTCTCAACTTATTTGGAAGGATTTCCAGCTTTACCTCCCAATCCGTCAATAAGAAATCTCCAGGCTTCGCACGGATCTCGTGGTACTCTAGGCATTCTGCCTTTGTATCAACAAGATTCAGCGGACTTTGTTTATTTGCATGATTACCAGTTGCGCTGGTACAGTAATTCTGATCCAGTGGGGGGTTGATCATATCCTCAAACTCTTTCCAATATTCGTATTCTGATGTTTGAGTAGCCTTGATTTTCCCCCAATTTTTCGGGCCATAATTTCCGGTAGGATTGTAATTGAAGAAACCAGGAGAAGGACTTGCCGGCTCTTCAGAATCAGGAATCCATTCCATTGGCATCCTAGTTGGCTTTAAAGTTGTCGGAGAAGAACTTTGTGGGGCAAGGGTTGGCCGCAGAGTGGTTGGACTGTCAGAAGGTGCTTGTAATACTGGCGCCTTACTCAGATTGAATGTCGGTACTTGAGGACTCGCTGGGGCGTTTGTGGGTACCATCGGTGTACTCGGGGTCAAAATACCCACTGATTCTTCTACCTGCAAATTTCCAAGCAGCACGTTGGGATCATAGCAGTAATCAATACGTCTCATGGGATGATCCCCGTTGTTTGTGCATCCTGGGACAGATTTCAGAAGACCGCCAAAATCATTTCTTCTGTAGCACTTAAGACCGGCACCGCAGTCGATATCTTTGTTACAGTCACCTTCACAATTTTGAAGAAGACCATCTCCCACCTTGAAACCTCTAAATGACAAGGGGGGGTAAATTTTGGGAATTGTATCAATTTTGGTTGGCTCTTTTACCGACGAAGAAACAGGGGGATTTATTGCCGACCACACATAAGGTTTAGATACCAGGGAGTTGGTCGGTGAACGAGTAGGAAGAGAGGTCGGCAACCTGGTAGGAGGAGAAGTGACGGGAACTTTGGTGGGCGCATCTGTGGGCTTGTCGGCCGTTTCAACTAATTTTTCTGCCTCCAACAGCGTTGTGGATGAACCCGATGGCGGTGAATTAGCGGAAGCAAAGGAACCCACCAATCCAGGACTTGGAGACGTCCCCAGAGGGCCAGCAGAGGAATTAAATTTCGTGCAGACACTCGTCACATCATCAAACGAGCCGTCGCAGGTTCCTTCCAGTTTCGCATCGGACCAAACTTCATTTCCCCAAGCAGAATTGTTCCCATCGAGGACCATTTTCTTAGACAATTCTTCGGTCCAAGGATGGAGGTTGCTTATCGAAGGTTTAATGTGAATGGCTGGTCCCTTAACGGAGGCCTTGTTGTTTGTGAAAACACAATCTTTCACTGTGAGTATGCCCCCTTCATTTGTGATGGCACCGCCCTCCTTGGCCTCGTTTTCTTCGAACACATCGTCCGTGAGGGTGATCACTCCTTTGTTAAAGATGGCACCACCGCTGAAATAGGCCTTGTTTGAGCGGAATCTGGTCTCTTCTATGCAGAGCTTCGAATCGACCTCGGTACGAATTGCCGCCCCATTTTGGTAGGATTCGTTCTCAGAGAACTGGCAGTGGCAAATATTCTGCTCAAGGGGCGTGTTGGACCAGACACGAATGGCGCTCTCTGTTGACTGGCGAAATACCATGCCCTGAACGGTTGCCTTCGTCTTGGACCCGTATAGAATCATGTGCGTGCCTCCTCCAGAAATGTAGCAGAAATTACGGTATCGGCATACGAGTTGAATCTCGCCGTATACTAGGAGCGGCGAATCGTCTTCAGTTTTTTCAATGGAGAAGGGACAAAAGACTAACCTCTTGTCTCCCTCCTTGAGGCCCTTCTTGATGGCACCTTTAAACTCATCATAGTTCGTCACTGCTATGCACCCGCTACTGGAACCGGTGCTGATATCGTAATCCGGACATTCCGCAAGAGAAATGGAAGGGAGGCTAGAGAGCAGCAAGGCGAAGAAGACGAGGAGCATTCCTCGGCTCCTTTGTGCGACGCACGTCTTCTCACCACGCATGCGCATGTGTCCGCGTCCGTGCGGATGAGGGCCGTCGCTAGTGGTGATCATTGGGGTAACAGACTGTGGGAAAGGTTAGATCTGGGTTCCATCCATGATTGCATTTAAACCGTGCCTTGATAGATCACGATTCTGAGAGGAACGACACAAAAACCTTGGCCCGCGTACTTGAGCTACATTACGTATGCCTAACTAGTATGTAGGAATTCCTACAAACCTACTTTTCCTACAGCTGGCACACAGGCGCACATACTTTGAAGTATGCACACAGTTGTTAGAAGTAAATACCGCCGGTAATAGTATATGTACTACTTTATATTCATACCCATATATATTCATTTACACATTACATACGTTTTAACAGAGAATGAAGATGTGGATTATTCGGTGATTGAATGGGACCCGGAGACTTTATGACGGTCGAGAAGGGGTCGGGAGAGGAGATGGGAGGAGAAAATCTGTTGGTAGTGTAGTAATACTGGTAATAGACCCTTTTAGCGTCAAATATACCACAACCCTAACCCGTATTATTCATATGCGTTGGCTATGGATAGGTTTCAAAATTTTGAATGGATTAGGGATTAGTAAAGAACGACTCTTATAATATATATTTTTTATTTTTGAAGTTTATAAGAGCAAAATCTAGAAACAAATCGAAGGAAAAACTCCAAATAGTGATTTTATTAAGTTATGGAGTGCTAAATGGATCCGGAACAAACTGAGTTTGTTTTTACAGTGTGTGGCTCCCGTACGCGAAGCTCGCTCTTTCAAAATCGCAGTAGGTCTGGTCTTCACCCTTCATTCCTCGGTATCCCAATCTGTTCTCCGGCTCGAGGACTTCCCCCTTCCCCCCGAGCTGTCACCCACGAGTACCGCTCTCATACTCTCGGATCCTTTCGCAAATATACACGCAGCAGGAGACGCTGTCGGTGTGCTTCCTTACGATTCCTTGCCCCGCAGTTCATACATCTCATATCGGGCACAGTATGCAGGTCTGAGGAACGGGAATTGTGCAGTCTTGCGACCGACCCGACGAACAAATAACAGTCGTAACCGCAGCCCACCCGTTGGTGATTTCGACGCCAATTCCTCGGGAGGGTACGGCGAATGAGCTACGACGGCGTCCCTTCTGGGAACGGGTCTGCCGCCGGCGCCGGCGCCGGTGGTGCACCTTCTCATCCCCAGTCAGGATACCCGCCCAACACGTATACATCAGGAGCGGCAGGGGGCGCACAGCCCCCTCCGCCGCCCCACCAAGCCATCTCCTCCTCCCCCAGCTATGATAGCGCTGACGGCCGCGCGCTGCACCCGCAACCAGCGCACCACGCCAAGACGATGGCGGTGGCATCGTCGCTGGTGTCGGGTCAGGAACCTCTCCGTCCATCCGCCGCGGTCACCGCGCACTCACATCCCTCCGCTTCCACCGCGGACGCCGCTGCCTCGGGCCAGGCCGTCACGCAACCGCCCTACCTACCTGTGGCCGATCCGTACGGCCGGGCTCTACATCCCGCTGCTCCGGGACCGCACGGGCCGGGAAGGTCCCGATCCTTCTCCAGCGGATCCGTGGCCCCTGCTCCCACCGGCCGCGCACTCTACCAGACCCCGAGCAACGATGCCTCGTTATCATCTGGGGGGGGCTTCAAGGGGGAGACTGCCGGCGACGTGGCACCCGTGCTCTTATCCTCCTCCTCAGTTACCCCTGACGATGACGACGAGGCATGCGTCGTGCGTGGCTGCGCCGCCCCCCGAGGCGTCGGGGGCTACCGCAGCATGTGCATCCAGCACTGGATGGAGGACGAAAAGCGAAAGAAGAACGAGGGGGCTGGTAGCAAGCAGCAGCGGCGTGCCGAGGATGTGGAGGCGGGGAAAAAGTTCAAGGCTCCTCCCAGCACAGACGCGGCAGACGCCTCTCCGTCCGAAGACGAGAAGGGTTTCTCGTGCACCTGCAAGAAATCCAAGTGCCTAAAACTATACTGCCAGTGCTTCGCCAACTCCGTCATGTGCGGGCCATCTTGTCGCTGTTTAATTTGCTACAACACGAACTCCAACGAAAAGGCCCGGAAAGATGCTATACGGGCCATCCTCAGTCGCAATCCCCACGCCTTCGATACCAAGTTCGGAAACCGTGGCAAGTCTGGGAGCTCCGAGCACAGGGTCGGGTGCAAGTGCCGTAAGAGCGCCTGTCTCAAGAAATACTGCGAGTGCTTCCACGCCGGTGTTCATTGCAGCTCAAACTGCCGTTGTGTCGGGTGCAAGAACACTCCAGACGCGTCCGGGAGTGGACTTGGAGATGCGGGAACGGGTGCTACCGCGTCAAGAGGAACCGCTGGCGCTGGATCCGTCCCGCTCGCAGCCAGGTCGGGTACTTCGAACAGTTCGAAATCTGGAAAAAGCTTGTCGTTCGCAGCCGACGTGGCTGCGGCCAAGGCCGCCGCCGATCGCTCAATCATTGTCAACGCCGCCGCATCTTGGCAAATAAGTACCGAAGATGCCGCACAACATCTGGTGCGTATTCCAGTGTCTTTTTGGTCAACCCTCATCTCTGTTAGCCCTGGCCGAGAACCAATCTCACCGTTTTCTGAATTCCTAACTCGTTTCTCTTCTTTAATGTCAGGCCTTCCTTAAAACTGGCAATTCGCCTGCCAAACCAACGCAAACGAAGTCGTATACACCGGCTTCTTCCTCGGGGATGCCCTTGCTAGCATCATCCGAGGAAATACCAAACGGAGATGAAAGATTTAGAACAGGTGTAGGCCACGCGGACGTGATTTCCCCAGATACCGAGCGCAAGGCGGGCACTGTTGTCAGCGCCCTCCTCCTCGCTGCATCGGCTCTGACCGAGCTCAACAGCATGCCACCGGCCCCATCTGCAGTCAAATCAAATGTGTCCAAGGATGTGATTGAGTCAACCCACACACCTCAGCGTGCAACAAAAATATCAACCATTCGATCGCCTGCTGTGGCGAAATCGCCGAAGCGCAAGTCGGGCTCCGATGAATTGGGCATTCCGACCCCAAAGAGACAGAGCAGTGTCAATTCCACGAGGGACGTAGTCCCTTCTCCGGATCATGCGCAACCGGGTCGAAAGAACTCCCGAGACAAAATACTGCTCGTGGATTCGGGATCGGACGCTGGGGAGGGGAAGGATGGGAACGCCAAGGATCAGGTCGAAGCTGGGACCGCAGGAACCTCCAAGGAACACCATCACCCCTTCACCCCTCCCATCCCTCCGAAGTTGAAGAAGAAACGCATGGGTTCCGTCAATAAGTCGAACCGGAAAGACAAGAGTTGGAATCCATTTCCTACTATCAACGAAGGCTCAAATTCAATAGGGAGGCAGGGAGAAGGCAAAGCGGGCAATGAAAATCAGACGCGCCTGCGTCGTTTGGCAGAACTAAGTGCCATTGACAGCACGGCCCGTCCCACCGACATGGAAGTCGACAGCGACGCCGAGGATGCGGCGAGCACGAACTCCTCTGGGCACAATGGGGGCGACAGCGATGAAGTGGAGATGTCAAACGAGTCCGAGGGGAAGAAGACTTCGGCGGCGTTTTCGGCGACGCCTGCGGCCCGCGAGAACGGAAACATTCTCACCCCCGTCTCGTCTCGAATTGTCGGCCTGCGCAAGCTTGATGTAAATGACGACGTCAATGTCCGGGGAGACATCGGCATCGAACTGGAGGGACAGGTTAATGCTAGCTAGTTGGCAACAAGAGAGAAAGTAGGAGGGGGAGGATCAAGTTTTGAAACTCACTATTTTAATAACCTAGAGTTGTCATTATTTATTATTGAGGGGGGGGGGGGGCATAGAATTTAGTTAGAATATACTCTAGGGGGCGGTTCTTCGATGGCCAATTGACAAATAAATAAATGCGCTAATTGTGTTCTGCCGGTGCTCATCTCCGTCTGCTACTTGCGGTTACTTCTTGCTAGTAAAAAGAGAGCAAGCCATGCAAGCAATACTACTAGCTAGTATGCATATTATGAATACTAGAGTACGAGCTCGCAGTATGCATACTAGCTACGAGTAGTATGCATAAAAGTACACACGTGGTGTAGTATGCGTTCTAGTAGGCGCGGTTGCGCGCGGTTCTTCGCACACTAATGCATTAGAAGCATTTTATTCAGCCCCGTAGATAAAACTATATTGGCATTGCCGCCTCGAAATATAGGTATGTTGAAGTATTTTAAAGGAATTTCTAGCAGTCTCGAAGCCATGAGAGATTGCAATGCTCCACTGCATTTCCTAATTTTTGGTTTTCCCTCCCGTTTTGTTACCTTCTCAGCGACTGCTGATGCCTTCACAACAACAATTCTTATCCACCAACCAGTAGCTAGAGTCGTAGCTCCCAAGCGGCACATCGACTCAACCATGGATCTTGGGGGGGAAGAGATCGCGCTCATGCTGCGGTCAACCGGGCCTGTAATTAAGTGCGTCATCCTTCGAGTTGACTCCGCCACCGTGACAGTCAGCGACGACGACGACAAGAAGCCCAATGCTGCCACGGACGAGGCTCCGTGCGAAGAAGCCAAGCCAGTTGGATGCGCCGCCAGTGCTGTCCCCACCAAGATAGGATCGCCGCCGCACCCGCTTGTCGATCTTATAGATGAGATTGAGGTGGACACGACGCCCAAGAAGGCCATGGTTTCGCAGATCCTTGGAGGACCGTTTACGTTCCTGGGACAATACGAGGACGAGGGTATTATGGTCATGGTCCGCCGCCCCACCTCGGATAAGGGCAGCTTTGAGGTCTCGGACGACGAGAGCGAGGAGGAAGAAGAAATTGCCGCCGAGGCGGAAGAGGCGCCTCCGATCAACCCGCACAAGCTTCAGCCTCCTCTCCACAATAAGGTTGTGAGGGGTGATATTCTCCTCATGCGGGTGGCGAAGGCGGACGAGGATGACGAAGAGGGCGGTACCAACGATGAGGTCCGTGGGAAGGCGTCTGAGAGCAATGGTGATGAGAAGAAGGGCGACCAGGATGAGCATGAACAAGCCGCACATACCGGGCAAACGCTGGAGAGAGAAAATGAAAAAGAGTCCATCACGCCCGAGAGCAATGACGATTTCTTCCTCGACTACACTCGTGAGGAGTATCTCAAGTTTGCCGCCCGCACCGACATTCCCGATCATGAGGTGGACAGTGGAGAGGGTGAAGAGGATATCGAGGCGTCGGATGAAGAGGAAGGATCTGACGAGGAATTTGGCCTAGAGGATCTCGAGGGTGAGGATGACGATGAGCAGGATGAAGAGGACGCTCAGGTCGGCATGATGAATCTTATCTTTGGCCAGATCCTTCGCCGCTTCCGGGAGGAGCGAGGGCGCGGGCCAGACACGCGTGAGCTGCTTGAGATGCGCATGGCCCTTGCTGAGCGGTTGGGTGTTGACGTTCCACCCATCGATGAAGAGGGGTCCGATTGGGACAAAAAGGCCGAGAGGAGCCCGGGAGGGCGCAAGCTGGGGACGAAGCCGAGCTCTCCCCCCGAATACGAAGACGAACAGAAAGAGGGGGATTCTGCCGACATAGACCTTAAGGATGGAGGATTAACTGTTGCGGACAGTACGTCCGTCGATCAGCTGAACGGCGACGGTGTTGAAACAGGGAAAACGAACCAGAGTTCGACTTCCGAAATCATGACGACACCAAAGCGTGGCAAGAAGCGTAGCTCAGCTGACGACGATGAGGACAGTGACAATCTCGAGGATTCGAGCAAAAAGGTCAAATTTGTCCCAAAGTCGGAGCACAAAGTTCATGTCTTGGAGAGGGTGGGAGACGGCGACAACGATTCCAGCGATGAAGACTTCGTCGAGGGCGACTCGTCAGATGATGACAAAGCCGAGGGGAACGGACTTGTCATGGCATGATAAATTCTTCTGTGCTGCTTCCATGCTTCGATTTTGACGGGACGTTGCCTTTTTGGCGTATTTTTATTTGGGATGTGATAACATTGGATCATGTCTCTTGTCGATTCAGGCAAAAATCATGATTGGTACGAATCGCGAAGATTTAAATCAACCTCATAATTAATAATAAGAACCGTCTAACGAATCTTGCCACTGCGCGAACTTCACTGCTGTGAAACCTAACCCTTTCGTTTAGGCTGCAAAATGCAAGTTTGTTTCTTCAAAATTCCTACTCTAGTACGTACTAGTACGTAGAATATCTAAATACATCATGTACAGCTACTTATGAGGAGCTCGTACATGACAGTGCATGTGTATGTATCTAGATCGCGACATCAAGACCCCAACCCCGATGAGCGATGATGCGATGACGGACAAGGGATTACTCCAACCCCAACCCCAACCCCAACCCCAACCCCAACCACAACCACAACCACAACTCCTCCCCTCTCCACGATGAATGTACATTTACTTTTCTTCTCTATGATTGGGGCCTGGTTCGTAGGCATGTCAACGGCACTGGTGACCCAATCAAAGCAACCTAAAACTTTTGCCCGCAGATCCTTCTTCGCCATGGGACCTGCCGCCGTAGCTGCTGTGGTATCCCTCCCTCAACTCTTGGTTCCGCAGCAGGCCTTTGCTGCCTACATCGATCCAACCGAGGCTCCACCAAAGGTGACAATGCGCGTGTACATGGATGTCCAGATTGGGGACGAAAAGCCAGAGCGTGTGGTGATTGGACTGTTTGGAGAACTGATGCCCAAGACAGTTGATAACTTTGCATCCCTGGCCGGTGACGGAAAGTACGCCGGAACGACTTTTTACCGAGTCATCTCTGGTCTTTCTCTTCAAGGGGGGGCTATTGGCGATCCAATCAGGGGCCGTACCGGAAAATCAGCCTTCGGGAAGGAGGGCGCCCCATTCGAACCGGATAATTACACTATCAAACACAGCAAGGCGGGTATCGTCAGCACCGTCCGCGGTGTGGGCGGCTTGGTTGACTCGAGATTCTTTATTCAGACAAGTGATGATGGCGGATGGGCCGATGACCGTTACGCTGCCTTCGGCATTATTGTAAGTGAACAGATTGTGGATGAATGAATTCATTTCTTTTACCAGTTTCGGCGTTCAGTCTGATGGTCGTTGTGCGCTCCCCTAATTTATATTTCCCCAACTTTTCCTTTTTCATTCGCTTTCTTGTTCTTATTCACCACAGGAGGAGGGCTATAGCTGCATAGAAAAGATCGACAATGTCGAAGTTAAACCGCCCCAAAATGGGCCGGTGATTCCGGTAAAAATAATAGCGAGTGGGGTTGTGTAGCCAATCTTAGAGCTAGATTGAGCATCTAATGGAGACAGGAAAGAGCAAGCAATAATCAATTAGATTCAGCATTTTTCGGCGCGCTCGTGTTTATATCTGTAGCTAGAGGCTCTTAAATCGATATTGGGTCTCGGCATGCTCCCTCATAATCTCAAGAGTTGAACATGAATCGTACCAAGCAAACGAAGCCGCAATCAACGTAACAAAATTACCCACAAGTTGGACTGCAATGACAATCTCAGCAGCGTCGTCATCTTTTGAAGTTCTAGTGAAAAGCACCAACGATGACTGTACTAGCAAACCCAATAAGGCTCCAACAATTAGATTACGCTTCGTTTCGAGTTTATCAATGTATCGGACGGGAAACGTTGGTTCCCATCGTGGAGGTATTTTACTGCTTCGCGCGATGTAGGCGGCGTGCCTGTGGAGAAGAAACGACGCTATGGTATATACACCTGCGAATATAGACCACATATCTGACCGTTGGTCACTTTCTGGGCTCTGCTCAATTTTGTCTCCGCCAGCTGCTGCTCTTTGATTGCATTGAATACCATGGGCATCCGTACATTTAGCGCCGGATGCCCACTCCATTCCTTTGGATTGAGAATTAGCATATTTAAGCACCATCGGGACGACTGTCATCACAGAAGCTATGAGGCAGACGAAGCAAACACCAGTACACAGCCTGTTTGTTATAGCAATGCAGCGTCGTCGAAGCTCAAGAACAATTTTTTCCTGCTCTGCGTCATCGATTGGAACTGTATCATCAACAGAGGCGGAGGTTTCATTTTCGTCAGAAGATAGGGGATTCGATGGTCGGCGTCTCCTGATAGTGGTGCGCTCGCTTGCTGGCATCCTTTGACGCTTCCGAACCGAAAAAAAATGCTCCTTCCTTTACCAACAGTGATGGCTATGAGCCAAAAAAATGAGAAAAATAAGTTGGTTGACACAACTTTCTGGGGGTACTAGCTAGTACTATCTAGTATGCTTCGAAAGTGCGAGCTCGTATGGATATACTAATAGCTAGCTACGAGCTCGTACTAGAGTAGGTACTAAAAAATGTTCTGTGCTATACATACTTTCCATGCATACTAGCTAGTAGAATCTTTATTGCGCCATTTTTTACAGAGATCTACGTAATTACGTACAGCTTCACGTAGATCTTCTAGGTGGTAAAGTAAGAGTGGGAAATAAACTATGAACATGAGGCGCGTTGTGGTATCTTTCCGCTTTGAAGCTAACCAATAAGGCGAGGGGCACGATATCTTCGGCAGATAGTGATCACAAGGAGATGTATAAGCGTGGCATAGGTGCAGATGCAGCTTTCGACGTCGCTCTTCCTCCGCTTGCCATAACTCTCAATCGTCGGTTGCTACTCCTCTAGTATGATATGCAGTTTAAATCGACCAATGTGCTAGTAGTCTACTACTGTATATCATGTATGTGCTTTCATAATTTTTTTGCTTTATTCCCTAAAATAGTACAGTTTAACGGTACGACTTCTGGAAGCGAGCGCGAGCGGAACGGCCACCGTACTTCTTGGGCTCGCACCGACGGGGATCAGAGACAAGGAGATTGCGGTCGTACGCCATGAGAGTCTTTCGGAGCTCGTTCTTGCTGGACTCGTCAACGTACTTGGCGTGGTAGGCAACGATGGACTTAGCGATAGCAGCACGAATGGCGTAAATCTGAGCGGTCATACCACCACCCTTGACACGGATGCGGATGTCCAGGTTGGAGAACTTGTCCTGGCCAAGGATGAGGACAGGCTCGAAGGCCTTGAGGCGGAGGGACTCGGGCTCGATGAGCTCAATGGGTTGCCCATTGACCTTAATGAGGCCGCGGCCCTGCTTGGCGAAAGCGCAGGCAGTCGCCGTCTTCTTCCTGTTG
>Ga0099799_10372_pt1 | contig 12028 bp, 11 predicted proteins | sample Uncmet6_SortLC_1_FD_89033 | JGI IMG/M metagenome (GOLD analysis project Ga0099799, IMG submission 89033) | Marine eukaryotic communities from CALCOFI LINE 67, Pacific Ocean - CN11_C50_N6_SortLC_1 | ecosystem: Environmental > Aquatic > Marine > Oceanic | place: Pacific Ocean: Monterey Bay...
TTTATAAATAAATCATATGCTGTAGAGCCTGCAACTCTTCTCCAGACACCTGACCAGGTAAAGAGTTTATACGATGAAACACTCGATAATTTATATGACGGCGTTAAGTATACTATTGGATACATGGGTTCTGGTGTTAATTTTAAAAATGGCAAAGACATTGCTCTTGGTGCTAATTATTTCTTAAAAGCAAATAATAAATGTGATTCTGAAGAGTCACAACCAAAATGTCAAGGAAAACCAAAATATATTTATGTTCGAAACGTTCCAACCGGAACGATACCTCCACTCAATTTGAGTTTTTATAACGCAACCGGTTGTAATTTAACGGGTATTACCGAGGGGAGAGGTTTAGTCCCTGCATTATTTGAAGATATATATGATATAAATCCAATAGAAGTTACAAAAGGAATGTTAAATTATGGAAATTTGGGTAGCGATGTTTGTAAAGAAATGACACTTCCGGTAGGTAAAAATATTTATGATCAATCAAAAGAAAACAAAACTTGGAATTATGAAACAAAATGTACATCCAGCCACCATACAATGACAGAAAGTACAAATAAAGAATTAAATCAAAAAATAAGAGAGAAAAATCCTTTAATTGTAAACGCAAGATTACCAGGACCCCATCAATTGAGGGAAAATTTTATAAATGCAAATTCAAAAACAACATCTCAAATAATACTTTGTGCAATATTAGTCGGAATTTGTATTACTATTACTAACAGTTAAATAAATTATTATACTGGGTTGATTCACTCGAAAAAATAGGTTTCACATTATTCTCTGTATTTGAAGAAATTGTGTATTTTTGTGATGCATGTTTTTCATTTTTCTCCTCAATCATTTCAGTATTTACATAATTAAAATTAGAGTTAGAATCTGAATTCAAATTAGAATTTAAACCATTAAAATATATTTCTTCCAATTTATTACAAAATGCATATAATTCTTTTATACTTTTCGCATGTAACGTAATATGTGTTTTGAAAGAATCTTTTAATTGTTCAACCTCTGATTTAAGAGATTTAACTTGTTTATTGAGAGAATCCATTTTTCCTATTACTTCGATATTGTTCTTTTTAAAATTTAATCTATCTGAAGATTGCATATATATTAGGTTTTATTTTTTTTTAAAATATTAAGAATTTTTGGAACTTCATAAAAATTTCCAATTGCATCCGGTAATTTTATGAATAATCCATTATCTTTAGCATTTTTTAACATTTCATAAACATATATTTTTTTAATAACAGAATCTGATTTGTTATTTTCGGAAAATTTAATATTATTTAACGAATATTTATTTATAAAATATATTCCTACATGAATTTTATCTGTATAATATTTTTTTTCATAATTATTATTTACCTTTAACGGACCATTTTTCCAGTTTATACATGTTTTTTTATTAATTAATAAAATATTCTCACTAAAAATATTATCTTTATTTTTACTACTCTTATTCCAATTTAATGCAATATCATTTATTCCATTAATTATTTTTAACGAAAATGGTACACTAAATATTTTTAAATCAGCTTGTTCAATATAATATTTTTCAAATCCTTGAATATATTTTGTAAAAAATTCAATAATAAACTTTTCCCCGAACAAACTAGATTGTAATCCCAAAACTTTTTTTTCACAGAAGTTTTCATTATTTAGAATACATAGTGATTCTATAATTTCTCTTCTTTTTGAAAAAGATAAAAATTGTTTTAAATAATTTTTTATTTCGTGTAATTTTATATTTTCTAACTCTAATTCTGAATTTTCATTATAATTAGTAGTAGTAGTAACATGATTTAGAAAAACTTTTGGGTTTCTATTATTATACTTGTTTTTAATAATTTGTTTTGAGAATAGTAACATAAAAAATTTCATACTTTTATTATACTTTCAAATATATATATTATCATATATCACTTTTTTGTAGATAATATAATTTAGCTTTCAAAATGTAAATATTTGAAATAGTTAATTTAATTTTGCGTGTTCAAAATCAATTTATATTATATTTTCATTAATTAATTCATATTATGTTGATTCGAAATAAAGATGAAAGAAAACAAGAAGTTAAAATTATTATAAATAGTTTAACTAATTTGAAATTAACTCAAATATACAAACCTGTTAAAGAATTATTTATATTATTGAAAAATTATATTGATAATGAAAAAAGTATTAAAATTCATATTCCATTCACAGAAATTAATAAAACTATTATTGGATTTTTACCTATAGAAAAAGAAAAAAAATGTTATTTAAAATTGGAAAATAATAAAAGATTATAATAAAAGATTATAATTAAAAATTCCTTCTGCAGCTTTAGTATTCCGGACTTGGGACCCGGCATATTTATTAATATGGTAGCATTACTTTTTTTTTATTTTTTTATTTTTTATTTTTTATTTTTTATTTTTTATTTTAAGTTTTTTTTTATTATTATTTATCTCTGTAACAATGCGTCTAATGTTAAATTAGACATAGACATATTCCAATTATTGAGAGGTTGATTGTAAGATTTTGCACCATCAAACATACCAGCCATTGTCACATCATTAGACACATTCCAATTATTGAGAGGTTGATTAAATGCTTCTGTCTTATTAAACATAAGTATCATATTTGTGACATTGGATACATTCCAATTATTAAGAGGTTGATCAAAAGCTATTGTACAGCCAAACATACTGATCATATTTGTTACATTGGATACGTTCCAATTATTAAGAGGTTGATTAAAACAATTTGTACTATTAAACATAAAACCAATAGTTGTTACATTTGAAACATTCCAATTATTAAGAGATTGATTAAATTTTTTTGCATTATTAAACATACCCCACATATTTGTAACATTGGATACATTCCAATTGTTGAGAGGTTGATTGAATAATTCTGCATCGTCAAACATACTATTCATCTCTGTTACATTAGATACATTCCAATCATTAAGAGGTTGATTGAAAAATGTTGCAGATTGAAACATACAACTCATATCTGTGACATTGGATACATTCCAATTATTCAGAGGTTGGTTAAAATCTGTTGTATCACGAAACATATGATTCATATATGTTACATTGGATACATTCCAATTGTTGAGAGATTGATTGAATGAATATGCAACCTTAAACATTCCAGTCATATCTGTTACATTGGACACATCCCAATTACTAAGAGGTTGATTGAAAATTGGTACTTCTTGAAACATTGCATTCATATTAGTAACATTGGACACATTCCAATCATTAAGAGGTTGATTGAAAAATGTTGCAGATTGAAACATTCCAGTCATATCTGTTACATTGGACACATTCCAATTGTTAAGAGGTTGATTAAAAGAATAGGCATTATAAAACATATCTTCCATAGTTGTCACATTTGAAACATTCCAATTGTCAAGAGGTTGATTGAAAGATATTGTTGTATAAAACATAGCGGCCATATCTGTCACATTGGATACATCCCATCCAGAAATATCTACATTAAATGATGTTGATTCATTGAACATAGATTGCATATTTGTCACATTTGAAACATTCCAATTATTAAGAGGTTGATTAAAACAATTTGTTCTAAAAAACATAGCGGCCATATCTGTCACATTGGATACATCCCAATTATCAAGTGGTTGATTGAAAGATTCTGCGTTCATAAACATACGACTCATATTTGTAACATTGGGTACATTCCAATTGTTGAGAAGTTGATTGAAAGATTTCGCATAACTAAACATATAATTCATATCGATAACATTAAATACATTCCAATTATTGAGAGGTTGATTGAAAGATTTCGCATAACTAAACATATAATTCATATCGGTAACATTGGATACATTCCAACCAGAAATATCTTGATTAAATGCCATGGCACCACAAAACATCCCTTGCATATCGGTAACATTGGATACATTCCAACCAGAAATATCTTGATTAAATGTCAGGGCACCACAAAACAAACCATTCATATGTGTCACATTTGATACGTCCCAATTCGAGATATCTTCATTAAAATTTTCATAACTTGAAAATAACTTACTCATATCTGTCACATCATTGGACACATCCCAATTAGAAATATTACCGTATTGTGATTTTGTTTTGAAATTTAAATTAACATCCTCAGACAAATAATCTTTTACAACTTGACGTATGTTTTTGTCATTTAATTTAGGAATGTATACATCTATAAGACTTAGTATGTCTTTTGGTACTGTTTGATTATTTATATATTCTGGTATTATGTTTCCTAATTTTATACTCGACATTTTTAACATGATTGTAATTTTATAATTTAATGAAATTCAAGTTAAGTTATTAGTTTAATCATTTTTTTATCATTTTTTGTATCATTTTTTATATCATTTTTTACATTTTATATATCATTTTTTATTAAATAATTATTTTTAATTATTTTTTATAATTTATTTAGTTTAGAATAATAATGCTAATATGAATCTTTAATATTAAATATAAAAATGATTATATAAAGTCAATATAAGTAGTATCATATTAGAAATATGATAAATAATAATTATGTACTTTTGAATAATTTAAATATAGATGTTTTAAATTGTATAAATCAATATATATTAAATCCATATATTGAAATAAGAGAAACTGCTTTAAATAATTATGTTACAAATATTGAAAAATTATATGATAATTATGTACATTATTCAATGAGAAGAATTAATAACATGAGAAATACTTTAAAATATTCAAGAGATCCGGAAGGAAATAATGAAACTAGAGAAAATATTTCGGATATTTATTATGAAATGGAAACTATTACAGATTTTACTTTAATGAAAAATCAACCAAAAATAAACAAAACTGATATTATAACTCATATTAACAAAAGATTTACTAAATTAATAATATAAATACACAATTATTGCACACCGTTTATATATGAATAAAAAAATCCTTCTGCAGCTTTAGTATTCCGGACTTGAGACCCGACACATTATATTTTAATGTGGTGACATTACTTTTTTTTTATTTTTTATTTTTTTTTGTGTTTTTAGTTTTTTTCTAATATTCATTTGATCCATCATCTGATCCATATTCATGTTCAAAATACCATGGAGCATTTTCATATATATTAACAAAGTTTGCATCCTCAAACATAAAATCCATATTTATATTTGTTACATTGCATACATTCCAATTGTTAAGAGGTTGATTGAATTGCGTTGCACGAGAAAACATACCTTCCATAACTGTTACATTGGATATGTTCCAATTGTTCAGAGGTTGGTTAAAATTTTTTGTATCACCGAACATCCATCCCATATTTGTCACATTAGATACATTCCATTCATTAAGAGGTTGATTAAAAGATTTTGCATTATGAAACAACCATCCCATGTTATTAGCATTGGATACATTCCAATTATTTAGAGGTTGATTGAAAAGTTCTGCATCTTTAAACATACCATTCATAGCTTTTACATTTGACACATTCCAATTATTCAGAGGCTGATTAAATATTTTTGCATAGGCAAACATATAAATCATATCTACTACTTGTGATACATTCCAATTGTTCAGAGGTTGATTAAACTGTATTGCACTAAAAAACATACCATTCATAGTTTTTACATTTGACACATTCCAATTGTTAAGAGGTTGATTGAATGTATGTGCTCTATAAAACATACCATTCATATATACAACATTGGATACATCCCAATTGTTCAGAGGTTGATTGAATGATTTTGCATCTTCAAACATATCATGCATATCTGTTACATTAGATACATTCCACTCATTTAAAGATTGATTAAAATTTTCAGCACTAAACATATGATTCATATTTGTAACATTTGATACATTCCAATTATTGAGAGGCTGATTAAATAATTCAGCAGCACCAAACATAAGTGCCATAGTTGTTACTCGAGACACGTTCCAATTATTGAGAGGTTGATTAAATGAATGTGCACTACTGAACATACCTGTCATATCTGTCACATTGGATACATTCCAATTATTGAGAGGTTGATTAAAACTTACTGCAGCGCGAAACATTTCATGCATATTTGTCACTTGAGAAACATTCCACTTAGAAATATCTTCGTTAAACTCATTTCGAATGATGATGTTACCATCTATCAATGGTAACTTATAAAATAAATTTGACATATCGGTTACATGAGAAACGTCCCAATTACTTATTGATCCATAATTGTTAATTGTTTGTTTTACTTTATTTGGGTCATTAGATAAATAATCTTTTACAACTTGATGAATGTTTGTATCGTTTAATTTAGGAATATATTCATCTATAATAACTAGTACGTCTTTTGGTACTGACTGATTATGAATACTTTCCGGCAATAATTTTTCTATTTTTTTCAGCGTATCATTATTTGTGAATGACATTTTTGCTTGTTATTAATAATTTATTGAATTAAGATTTTTAGATTATTATTTTAATCATTTTTATTATAATTTATTTTTTGTGATGCTCTCATGTAGTTATTTGATATTTTTGAGCTTTTGAACATTGGTACAAATGAATACCTAATTTATTAATAACTTGTTTTTTATATTTCTTTTCTGTATTAGATAAATTTTCATCTGCAGTATTCATAATTTGTATTAAATCATTAATCTTCTCGCTATTTGTTCTATTATTAAATATACCATCATATTCGTCTCTTATTTCATCCATGAAATTTACTAAGTTACGAGTAAGCTCTTCCAGTGTTTCATCTTTATTATCTAAACTCCAACCATTAACACCATCTCTACGTTTTGTAAGTATTAATGGTTTTTGCATATTTGTCCATTTAATATTTTGAAATTCCGGTTTATTTGCATTGAAATGTACATATTCAAGTAAAGATCTTAAAGCCATATTCGGAGAATTCAAAATATCTCTTTTTTGTTTATCTTTAATATGAGATATTGATTCATTACCAAAATTCTCTATTTGAATATTTACTTGATTAGTTACAGTTGTATTATAATTATTAATTGTACCAATTGTACCAATATGTTTCTTATTTGCAATTGATTTTTCTAAAGTACTTATACGCTTCTGTAAATTAGTATAATTACTTTGTAATACTTTATTGCTTTCCTCTAAACGAGTATTGCTTTCTTCTAAACGAGTATTACTTTCCTCTAAACGAATATTACTTTCCTCTAAACGAATATTACTTTCCTCTAAACGAGTTATAATAAGCATTAACGAGTTTGTATTAATTGTTTTTTGTTTTTGAAATTCTTCTATAATTTTTTTATGTTTTGACGTTACAATATGTCTCTTATAATTGCTTTGATGAGGAGTACTATAATTACAACAAATACATGTATACATTTTTTCTATCTATATTATTTATATATATACAAAATTATCTTATAACTATATAATCCAGATATTAAATTTATTATAATAAGATATTAAATTTATTATAATAAGATATTAAATTTACTATAATATGAAAAATATTCGTATCAATGTCTGCATAGTAGTGTTACTTTGTGTTAGGTATCATTTGATTTTTTACAATAATTCTGAATAGTTTCTGCAGCCCACCATCTTTCTGCTTCCCTACTCCAATAATTCTCTCGTTCGTTTTCATCCTCGACGTATCTACACCATGTAAAATTTCCTCATGATAGAAGCGTCTCCATTTATTAAAACAATTTCTAAGAAATTTGATATGCTCCGGGTAAGACATTCTGTAAGAATATGAATTTCTTTTTGTCTTTGCTTGTTTAATGGAATTTTTAATTATTAATTAAAAATATAATGATTTTTTATATATATAATTTTTTAGAATAAAAAAAAATCCCTCTGCAGCTTTAAAATTCCAGACTTGGGATCCGGCACATTATTATAATGCGCACTGGTAATTTAGACAAATATAGAGTTAAAATTATTTGTTGTGCATAAAAATATGCAATTCAACAAACTCAAACAACATATAAATGAATTTATAATTAAGAAATACTCTAATATATGTCATTATTACATAATAAATACATATTTATGATCGTTTTTGATAAAAAACGATCATAAAATACTTTAATTTTTTGTCCCCTTTTTACCTAAAATTGGGTTATGTTAAACTATATTCAGATCGTTTTGATCGTTTTATATAACAAATTGTCTTGATAAAATCTTATTTTTAGTGACATTACACTAATTTAAAAACCAAAAACGATCTGAGAAATGATCGTTTTTTTAATAAATTAATAAAAAAAAAAAAAATTTCTTTTTTTTTTTTTTAATTTTTTCTTAATTTTTTCTAAATCGAATAATATCTATACATTTCTCTTATAATTGGATTATTAGAGTAACCAATACCTAATTTATATTAAGCATTTTTTCCAAAAAAAAAAACGAAATTTTTTTTTTTTTTTTATTAATTTATTAAAAACACGATCATTTCTCAGATCGTTTTTGAATTCAACACGTCCCTTTATTCTAATATATTAACTTAATTATCAGAGTAATTAAACACAAATTTTGATCAAAACGATCTGAAAATAATTAAAATACCCTCTTTTTTGGAAAAAAAGGGGTAAAAAAACAAAATTATTTTTGATCGTTTTTTATCAAAAACGATCAAAAATATGTATTTATTATGTAATAATGACATATATTAGAGTATTTCTTAATTATAAAATTTATTTATAAAAACTATTTTGAATCTTCCTTTGAATAAAAAAATCCTTCTGCAGATTTAGTATTCCTGACTTGGGACCAGGCACATTATAATATTAATGTGGTAGCATTATTTTTTTAGCACAGTTGGACCTGTATTTGAAAGAAGAGGACCTGAATTTATATCAAAAGGACCTGATTCTGTCAAATTAAATATTGATACGAACATTCCTATCAAAACAAATGGAAAAACTATAAGTGTTTGTACAATAGCACCTGAAAATGCCTCTTTTTTAATTTTTTTCTTCCATTTTTCAATATATTTTTTCTCAGAGTTTGTCATATTTTCTTCAGTCAATTTATGTTTTCGTTTATATTTTGTGATTCCGGATAAACTAAATCTACAACGCAAATAATAGTTAATGAAGTAATTTATATATAAGAAAACACTTAAAAATAATATATTTAGTATGATCGCTGTTTTGAATTGTATTTCAAAGATACTGAGTATAAATCTACATATTAAGACGTATAGAAAAAATAAAATAATGGTTGTAGTAAATTCTAAAACTACATTTAATATAATCATATTTACTTATAATTAAATATAAAAAACAAAATAAAGAGTTTGAGTTTTAAAAATAATTGCGAGCATCCAAAATATATACACGGTCACAAAATAAAAATGGTAGATAAATTTACTGTTATTCAAAAAAAAATAAAAATAAAAAAAATGATTTATTTTATTGTTTAAAATAGTATAAATGTCCTGATTATAACAATACACATACTTAATGTCTGCAAATTTGAATTTAATTGATAATTTGTTAAAAGTATTTCCTGAAAATATTAGTAATAAACCAGTACCAGTAGATGTAATACTACAGATAGTATCATATCTACCAGATCCATTGACTAATAAAAATATTTACAAAGTTGTAAATGATTATTTTTCATCTGACATAAATCTAAAAGAAAACGTTATTAAAAACTATGGAAACATAGATAGATGGGATGTTCGTAATGTGACAAATATGAGTAAATTATTTGAGGGATATGAAAATTTTAATGAAGATATTTCTAATTGGGATGTATCAAATGTGACAAATATGGAATCTATGTTTTATAGAGCATATATATTTAATCAATCTTTAGATAAATGGGATGTATCTAATGTGAAAAACATGACTCATATGTTTAAAAGTACAAATTCTTTCAATAAACCTCTCAATAATTGGAATGTGTCTAGTGTAAAAAATATGCAAGGTATGTTTGAAGGATCAAGAATTTTTAATCAATCTTTGAGTAAATGGAATGTATCTAATGTGACAAATATGTCATGTATGTTTTCGGATACAGACAATTACAATGAAACTCTAAACAATTGGAATGTGTCGAATGTAGTAAATATGGAAGCTATGTTTCAATATTCATTATCTTATAATCAACCTATGAATAATTGGAATACTCACAATGTCAAATATATGAGTAATATGTTTTGCGGAGCAATATCTTTCAATCAATCTATTTATAATTGGAGTGTATCTAATGTAACACAAATGAAATATATGTTTATGTATGCAAACTCCTTTAATCAACCTATAAATAGCTGGAATGTATCTAATGTGATGACTATGAGCCACATGTTTTATAGTACAAAGTCGTTTAACAAACCTCTTAATAATTGGGATGTTTCTAACGTCATAGATATGAAATATATGTTTTTTAACGCGTCATCTTTCAATAAACCTCTCAATAATTGGGATGTATCTAGTGTAATAGATATGAATAGTATGTTTGGTGGAGCAACATCTTTTAATCAATTTATAAATGATTGGAATGTATCCAATGTAATAAATATGACCTATATGTTCATGAATACACAGTACAGTCAACCTTTAAACAATTGGAATTCTACGAATGCAACTATGTTGAGAGGGACATGTCATATGTTTGATGGAAAAAAGTCTTTCAATATAGATGAAAATGCACCATATTCTCAGGGAATATATAAAAGAAGAAAAGTTACAAAGAAAACAAAAAATAAAAATAAAAAACAAAAAATATAAAAAATAAAAAATAAAGAAAAAAATAATACCACCACATTAATATAAAATTATGTGTCGGGTCCTAGGTCCGAAATAATAAAAAGCTGTAGAGGGTTTTTCTAAACAAAAATAAATAATTAATTTTTTAATTAAAATGTAAAAAAACTCCTCCACTCCACTTAAAACAATCGTGTATTTTATGTAGAAAAAAAAATGATTAGTTTTCACTTTTAAAAAGTATTAAATCTACATTTATGAAATAGTTGTAATTAAATACACAACACAACAGTTATGGCATCTACTACTAATGCCATTCGCAGACACGAACTTTGCCGCACAACAGCAACTCAAACAAGCCATTCACATGGTAAACGATTCAATTCACAAGAAGCTAACGAAATTCGTGCAAAGATTATGAAAGCATATTCTAACAAGTCGTTTCGTGGTCCCCCTTTTAGTCTTCCATCCGGTGAGATCGTTGTAGAAGATTTGTGGAAAGAGTCTCTTAATGCTAAGATTGATGAAATCATTGATCATAGATTTGATAATCTCAAAATCTTCGCGGATGAGAACGATGAACGTGGTTGGGTTCTCAACTGGCTGAAATACAAGGTTCAGAATGAAGGTAGTGATCAGCAGAAGGAGATTTACGACGAACTTCTTAAGAAAAAGACTTAGTAGTACCAACAAAAAAAACAAAAAAAAACAAAAAAAACAAAAAAAAAACAAGAAAACAAAAAAAAAATAATGTCACCATTGTATATTATGTAATTATATTATGTAATAATATACTCTGCCGGGTCCCAAGTCCGGAATACCAAAGCAACAGAGGGAAAAACTTAGTTTATATTGTTTTTTTTATAAAAATAATATAAACTAATGCTAACATTGTATATCAAATAATATACTTTGCTATGTACCAATTCCGGGGCGTTCTTTGGTCTTTTTCGTTAAAAGAAATAATTTAAATAATTTAAATAAAAATTATGACAAATTTTTATCATAATTATGTAATAAAAATGATTACATTTTTTAATTAAAAATTATAAATTATTAATTGTAAATTTAAAATGTTAATAAAAAATTTAGAAAAATTAGAAAAAACACTACCAAAATATATAAATAATCAAGTAATACCAAAAGACGTCCTAGGTATTATAGATGAATATATTCCTAAATTAAACGATAATAACATACATAAAGTTGTAAAATATTATTTATCTAAAAAGAAAAATATAAAAAATAAAAAACAACAAGTAATTCAATATTATGGACCAATATCTAAATGGGATGTATCTCAAGTAACAAATATGAGTAATTTATTCAAAGATCGTATAAAA
>Ga0099799_10373_pt1 | contig 12006 bp, 4 predicted proteins | sample Uncmet6_SortLC_1_FD_89033 | JGI IMG/M metagenome (GOLD analysis project Ga0099799, IMG submission 89033) | Marine eukaryotic communities from CALCOFI LINE 67, Pacific Ocean - CN11_C50_N6_SortLC_1 | ecosystem: Environmental > Aquatic > Marine > Oceanic | place: Pacific Ocean: Monterey Bay...
GGTACTTTGCCGAGTCAAACCCTCCCTCCTCATCAGTACTATAAGTGTAGCATCGGCTATCGTCGTCATCGAGGGGAGGATATTCCTGTGGTGGGCGATCATCACAATCTGCATTGCCCAGCAGCTTGCCGGTCTCGTCGTGATCTTGCTGTTCCCCGTCAGCAATGTTTTCCTCGCTCCCTCCGAAAGATGATCCTTGGTAATTCCCTTTGAGATTCGCAACGCCGTTAGTGTACAAAGACATGGTTCGATATCTCTACTATGCAGTGGAAGTCCGTGCTCACTGGCCCCGAAATTTCAGTGGTGGATTTCGTACGTGGTGGATTATGATGGATGATGGGTGATGGGTATAATGGGTGATGGTCAGGCCTTTGATGATAGGGAGCAGAATAACGATGATGTAGAATTCCGTTCAATCGCATGCCTTGGCGTGCATGTAGCAAGATTTGGGGTATCGACAGGTTCAGGGTCTGCGACACAATAGATATCTCTAGGTGCATGTAGTGAGGCGAGAGATGGGGGAGGTGAAAGCGGGGAGGAAGCAAACGCTGATGATTTTGTAGTTCTAGTGTGGTACTCAAAATAACAAACGTACATACGAAATCGGCCCTGACAGAAATTAAAAATAATTGAATCCCAGGCGTCAAAATGGCAAGTAAGGCTAGATCAACCTGACCCGGCTGGCGCGTGATTCCGCTGAGTTTCAGTCTCTGAGTGAGAGTGACGTACTTGTACAGTTACGCATAAACTGTGTAACAATGCGGAATGTTCTTCTATCCGGGTTGTGATAAATAGAAACTCTTACAGCAAACCTCCTTTTACTACTCTTTCTAGTATGGATAGTGTGCACATGACACTATATTACGCTCGTATATTACTTCTGTACGCTCGTAGTAGTATTATAATATCATACGTACTCTCCTACTAGTAGTAGTAGAGTATATTATGCAATATGCTATGCATACTACAGTAGCTAGAGTACTGACATGCGTGTGATCCTATGCATATATATATATAATGCTATATGCATACTAGCTAGAGTACAATCGACGTAGTACAAATGTATGGATTCTGGAATGCGTATGTGCATACTACAGTATGCATTGCATACTAATGCATAATAAGCCCCTCCTTCGCACACATTACGAGCTGTACATTTTACTATCTAACTACCGTCGCTGGCTACGCAGCTGCTATATGATAGAGTACTGGAAACTAGCGAGATTATGCAGACCAGGTATATGCCTAGAGTGTGCAGAGGATCTCGGGTCCAGGATGTTAGACCTCGATTTGATTGCATTACTTCCGACAAAATTGTAGGTTTCTTTCGCACTTCCTCGCAATGGATGACACCGTTATAATCCTTCACTAAGTCAAATAGTTTGTCAACCTTGCAAGATAATGTTTGCCAAAGCAACAACGGCGCCTGACCTGGCTTTAGCACCAAATATGAGTTCATAATTTCCAGTACATATTCGCAGAAACCCTTACGTCTCTGGCTCTGAGCGGCTCTCCAGAGCTCCCCACTGCCTTAGAATTTCATACATAACCACTGGCGCGCATGCGGCAATGTTGAGACTATTCTTTTTCCCAAACATGGGTATTTCGACAACCATGTCAAGCAGCGGAATCACTTCGGTGTCCACCCCGGTAACCTCGTTGCCGAGGAAAATAGCAGTGCCTGCCTCCATTGCCACAGAAGCACTATCTACACGATCACTTGCTTTACCGGGATATACCACCTCAGTGTAGCACGTGCTAAGCGCAGTCGTTTCCATTCCAACAAGCACGACATTCGGGTGCGCCTTACGAAAGTAATGAATCGCCTCGATTGTAGTCGTAAAGTGACGACTTGGAACAACAACTTCAGCACCTAGAGCAGATTTGGCCAGTTTTTCCGCCCCGCTACCTCTGGGATGCGGGGTAATGCCAGTGGTAATCACTTCGGCGCAAGCACACGCATCAGCCGTCCGAAAAATTGATCCGACGTTAAATGCAGACCTAACATTGTCCAGCACAACATAGAGGGGGAAAATATCTCGCTCGGAAACCTTTACAGACGGCCCCTCCTGCTTGTCTTCTCCAACGATTTCATTTGCGTCGTGATGCCTTACCCACTCTGCTTCGTGGCTCCGATGCCTCTTTGCAAGGAAGTCTATCTGACGGGCGCATCGTGCCGCGGCGACGGCGACATCCTCACTCTGCACAGCGCTTAATTTGCTGGGGCTGGGATTGACGTACGTCCGATATGCCTTGATGGCAGATTTTCCATATTGCTGGTCAAACCCTTCCGTTGTTGTGATGGACAGCATGGCTGCTGATTCCAAGTCGTCGGCGTTGATTCCAAGATTGCTGAGCTGTTGATGAAGTTTTTGGACACGGCGGTCGGTTATCGGGGTTTCGGCGTCACTTTTCGTCAACATGAATATGACTGGCGGAGAAGGTGGATGCTGCCGATATCGCACACGACGATTTCTATTGCTGCTCCAGTATAAACCAGTGACATATTGATCTCTCGAAACTAATCTTGAAATAGACCTACCAGTAGATCGAGTGGCAATGTGCCGCCCTCCGCACAGGTGGAGGAAGGCAGGCATCATGGTGACACCTGATGATGGAACTCCGCTGGCGATGGTCACCAACGCGGAAACGACCCAGGTTCGGTAACGTCGAGTTGGCTTCATATAATGCAGCTATGTCGCTCGCCAATAATAGGAACGAGTGGATAATTATAAAATGAAATGAGGGGTAAAGTATTATGCCGTAAAGCTGTATCCATACTTAAGAGGTTCGTAAGTACTCTAGCTCGTAGTATTTATTAGTGTAGGTACTGTACGCGGGTAGCGAGAGAATCGTATGCATTATACTAGCTAGTATGTTTTATTTTTTTGAGAAAGTCTCACCTGAGCTCTGTTCCACGGCATAAGTAGAGAAGAATGCGATTGCTTCGCACACTTCTTTTGGCGCTTCCCAAGGCAAGACGTTGGTGCCCTCTATTGATGTAAGAGTGCAATACTTCATTTCTGAGCCAAATTCTCTTCTTTTCTGTGCCCGTTTGTCGCCCGACCCGGACACTACCAGCACAGCCTGTTCGAGCTCTCTCAGTTCCTCTTCGTAGCTCCTGTGCTGGAGCAGCCCTGAATTGAACATCATGATTGGTGGCCTAGCTTCGACCGTTGTCGCATCCTTGCTCGTTGCCAGCTCTACCCACCTATCGTCGCACTCACTAAGGAAAAGAAAAAGATTGGAAAAGAGACGCACTGCCCAAGGCGACTCCAATACGGCGAAGGCTAAGCCACCCCATGTTTTTGACCTATAAAGTTGATAGTTCCGTTCAAGTTCAGATTCTGGTGTGGCGGTCGTCATATCATCCCAGGTTGGGGGTGAGGTCAGGACAAGCTTTGATACCACCGATTCGGGATTCCTGGCCGCGAGCAGAACACCGACCGGGGCGAGGCCTCCCTGGACGACGATGATGCATGAGATTGTGGTAGAAGCAGGTGTGATGACTTTCTCCTGAATCAGCGCCTCTATGGCCTTCGCCCAATCCAGTGGGACAGACATTCCCCGTACGTCTGGATCAAACCTATCGTTGCCATCCTCAAGGCCACAGCCAATTAGGTTGGGCGCCAGCACCGCTCCTCCTTTCCAACTAGCCATGAATTTTTCCCAGAACCACGATGACAGGCCGATGCCGACAGGATGGACAAGGACGAGAGGCTCGGCAGCTTCATATCCCGGAGAAGGTGGAATATATCTGTATGTCAATTTCCACCCGTTGTATTCATATTTCTCGACAGCTATCAGGCCATCTGCTTCAGATGCGTTCGCTGACTCGACCATGGACTTTAAAGAAATGGACGCGACCTCCCCCGATGACAGTACATGCCGGATTCCAAACGAGGCATGGGAAGAGGCAATCGGCGACACGAAAGCAGAGACAGCCCATGCATGGCCTTGCAGCAGCAGGCCCAGGCACAGGCACAGGCACAGGCACAGGCATAGGACGATGCCGTGGAACCGGCGGGAGTCTAGAACCGACGGGAGCATCGCGTTACTACGAATGTGATTTGAAAAGTGGGAAGCTGTCGAATTTCGAATCGGAGAAAGGAGGATTCCTCGGTTTCCTCTTCGTCGAGGATGAGCCGACGATCTGGGAAAAGATTTTCTACAGAACTACGAGCTCGTATTACAGCTGTATTTTGAATCTTATTTACCATGAGTTAGTAGATTCATACCACGAGCTCGTAGTAAGTACTAATATAATTTATTTGCAAAACCCTTCAGGATCAAGCAAGCCGGCCCCAGCCCTTTCCACCCAAGGTGTCAATTGGCTGCCTTTTCTCCGATCCTCCAGGGAGCCGGCCTCAGCCCCCCACGCCTGCCGACGGCTTTCATTCCCATCCTCGGTTGCAACACGCAGCAGAGTTACCTGCGTTTATCCAGAAACTACGCTAGTATTACAGACGTGATATTCATCATTATTTCTTATATTCGCATTTACGGTTATTTATATAGAATATATACTGGTACTACTTTGTAGAATGACATACTGCAAGGAACAACATATTTGGAGGCTCAAGTGTTTTTCGCTCGTGAACATCCTGGCACATGCCAACACATGCTTGAATTTTTTTTGCATCCCTCGGTGCGGACGTGCGAATCGACACGATATCTTGCTTTCTGCGGGAGTTGCTGTCTCGAACGCATTCCAATTCCTCTCGTAGAAGGTTCTCTCCCGTCAAACCGTTAAATTATCCACGACGGATGGGTACCACTGTGTTCCCACAGACGTCGGGTGCCGAGGAGAAGAATCGTGGCATCGACGACGCGAGTCCAAGCTCTTTCGTCCAAGATATGTCGCAATTGGGCTCCGTCGGCAGCCACGATGGCAGCGGGTCGCAGACATCGCGGACACCTCCGAAGGAGGCCCGCTTTAGAAGCCTTTCCTCAGATGGGTTCCGCTCCCACCGCCGATCATTCTCCGCGGAGGACCAGCGACAATTTTTGATGGCCCAGCAGCAAGTGCAAATGATGGCCCAGCCAAGAGCTAATACTGTCCCCCTTCATCGGGCTCGGGCCAATTCTGCCGAAGCGCCGGGAGTGGCGGAGCAGCTTCGAATCCAGAACCAGCAGATGCAGACCATGCAGCAACCATCGCAAGCGACCGGGCCTCCGGCGAGAATGCGCACGGAAAGTAGCGGTTCCGGAAGCGGCAGCTCTACTGGAGGACGACATAGCAGCAGGCAGAGATCAAGGAAAAGGGGGCAGGTTCGCCACCGTAATAGGCCCCGCGCCTATTCTGCCGACGTCGATATTATGGCGCAGCAGCTCGTTATCCAGGAACAGCAAATGCAGATGCAGGCCATGCAGCAACGGATGTATCAGATGCAGCAGATGATGCAGCAGCAGAGGCAACAGCAGGCAGGATACTCATCGCGACCTCCTACTTCAACAATTAGCGCGAGCCCGGGCATGCCACCCAGAACTCCGACCAAGCCACCATCGCCGCAAGAGTCGTCTCCCATCGCCTCCTCGCCGTCGACAGCGGACTACGTAACGCCACCGAGCAAGGAAAAACGCTCCCATCTAGAACCGTTCTTGAATGTTCCTCCTGTTGTCGACCTGTTTGGGGCGGCGTCGCTGCTGCGGTACGGCTCCATGGACTCTCGAGCTTCCCTTCGACCTCCGTCGCCTTCCTCCTCGCCTAAGCAGGGCGGTCCCATACCTCCCCAAACGACAGAAGGCTTCTCCCCTAGGCAGGAACTGCTCGCCCTTGCTGGGGCCGGTGGCCAGTCGCGTAGGCAATCGACACAGCCCAAGAGCCTGTCGCCGCAGCTGTCACCAGTCACGCATCGCCGTTCCCTTTCTTGGGGGGCACCAACCGCTGGTTACCCGCCTGCAGGCCATCTGACTCCCCTTCGTGACCCAAGAACTAACCTGAGCGAAGACATACAGGCCCAGTTACTTTCTCAATCTCCCTCTTTTGCGGCGCCAGCCCAGGATGGAGGGGGCGGAAGAGGAGTTTATTCTGTCCCTCATGACGACGCATCGCCTTCAGGAGAACGAGAATCTTTCTTTCCTCGTCATCACAAAAATCACCACCATCAGATGTCGCTCCGAAAGATGCACATGAGGCAGCAGTCCATTGATCTCTTCATGGGCAACGCTCGGGGAACCCAACAGACCCGCCGCTGTAGGGATGTATTTTTTGCTGCCCTGTTCTATCTGCATATCGCCGCCATGTTCTCTATCGGGATGAAGTACGGCCGCGAAGCTCTCCGCCCGGGTGCGGCAATATTTCTCGGGGACAGAACAGAGGAATTATACGACACGTACGATAATATCATTTTGGTCGCGAGTATGTGCGGTGCTTTTGCCGTTCTCACTTCGGGTCTTGCCCTTTTCGTGATGATGTTCATATCACGCTCCCTCGTTCAAGTTTGTCTCATCTTCTCGATTGGCATGTCGTTCGCATGGGGGACAATTGGCATTGGTCTAAGTCCGAAATCTTTTGTCCCCATCACTGGCATCATAGCTCTTGCTCTCAGCATTGGTTACACCTTTGTCGTGTACGATCGCATCCCTTTCGCAACCTCAAACCTTCGAACTGCCCTTGATGGGATCCGGTCCAACCTGGGTGTTGTCGCTGTAGCATTCTTTTTCCAGTTCTTGCTGCTAGTGTTGATCATTGCTTTCGCCTTTGCGGGTGTTGGTCTATTCGATGCAATGGTGTTTGGCGATGTCAATTTGGGTGGTAGAGCCCAGATTGTGGTCTCCGTTGGCATCGCCTTAGCCTACTACTGGACGTATCAAGTCTTGGTCCACGTCGTTCAGGCCACGGTTTCAGGGGTGATCGCAAATTGGTGGTTCAAACCCCATGGTTCCACAACGCCGTTCTGTTCAGAGGCATTGACCGCGTCGATTGTCAGATCCACTCTATTCTCGTTTGGCTCCATTTGCTACGGTAGCCTGCTGGTTGGCTTTGTTCAGACTCTGCGTCAATTCGCTGGACCGATCCGACCAAGCAGCGAAGAATCTGTCCTTTTATGCCTGCACGAATGTCTGGTCTGCTTCCAGGAATGCATCGTTTCGTGTGTTGACGGACTGTCTGATACATTCAATCCCTGGGCATTCACTTACGTCGGTATGTACTCGTACGGATTCCTCGAGGCTGGACGCCGATCCACTGACCTATTCCGAAGACGTGGTTGGAGTATGATCGTGACAGACGATTTGATTCCCAATGTGCTCTTCATGGTTAGCGTAGTGATAGGCGGTGTGACGGGTTGTTTCGCTGTGCTTGTACAGCCCTTGGATGAATTCCGCTTCTATTCTATTGAGCGGCCCAACTTGGCGGCATTTCTACTTGGCATTGCCATCGGCATTGTCCTTTCGAGCGTGTTACTTGGTCTCATCAGCAGCGCGGTCAATGCTGTAGTGGTCTGCTTCGCTGGAAGTCCCGTAGATTTTCAAAAGAACCATCCGAAGCTGAGCCACGAGATGAGGAGCGCATGGAGAGAGGTCTGGCCGGGATGCGTGGACATTATGGACATCAATGTTTCAATGGACGTTTAGGAGGCCAAGCCGTCGGATATGTTTCTAAATTCAAAAGAGAATGAGAAACTTTACCTGCTCGTGAACACACGAATCGGGTTAGTGTGATTGGTTCAAATATTTAGATGGGTATACCTTGCCCAAACTCTCCAACGTGCCCAGATAAAATGTGTATGTGCCGTGACAGAATGTAAATCTGCTTGCATTACTACTCGCTAGGAGTAGTGTTAGGAGTAGTACATACATACTCGTACTAAGAGCTCGTTGTACACATCTGTGAAAAAGATGAAAAAAGTTTCATGAAATATCCTTACTAAGATCTCGTACGTAAATGTATCAAGGAGCTATCTAGTTAGGAGCTCCTAGTAATGTCCCTGTACTTTTTAAGAAATTTTTCCTACGCATTACCGCAATTACTCTGGCCGCGTTCATGCGATTGTGCACCCTCACCAAATCATATTATTATACCTTAATTTTTTTAAGAGCATAACTGAAGGAATTTCAATGGCGAACACTGAGGGCATGTCCGATGACGCTCTTAAGGATCTTTTGTCAACCGACTCGTCGCCGGTCGTGGCCGCCGCCGCTGTAAGCAGTCGACGGCGCACGGGCGGAAGCCGTGCTGAGAGGCTTCGGAGAAGGGATGAAGCCATGAGAGCGCAGAGGGGACATAGGAGCGGTAGCAATGACCGCTTATCTACTGGTAGCGACGTAGTATCTGAGGAAGGGAAGGTCAATTCGTCGAATCGGCCAGAAAGATTTGGAGATAAACTGTCGGCTCCCCGCCTTCACCCTTCACGCGCGCAAATGATGGACGCTTGGAACGAGGCCTCGAGCGCACCATCGGCTACAGTGATTCGGTCGTCGCCACCGCCATCCATTGGCGCGCAAGGGGAGGAACGTGGATACCAGCAGAAGGCAGGGCAAATGCTGGAGCAAAACCATGGCGGAAATACGCCCTTGGATAAGCCAGATATCCCGCAGCCTCTCGAGATACCCACCAAATCTAACATGAAACCAGTCATCAAGTCAGGTTTGATTCAAGAACGTCCGAGGGCTTCACCTTCCATGTCAGCCTCCGAGAGCGGTAAGAAGCCATCAAAATTTCTCCAACGGAGGATGCAACAGAAAGCAGGCGCAACTGCCGGCGGCTTTCCATCTCTTGATGTTCCGATTGGTACCTTCTCCAGAAAGAAACGAATGAGTCGAGAAACCAGTACTGTGTCAAATCCAACCGCCCAACGGACGGGGGAAAAAGATTTCATTGCCCTTGGGAGGTCATCAAAGTTCATCGGCGCATCCAGTTTTGCCACCAGCCTAGATGTACCTCCCGATGGTGGTGGTGGTATTAGTACAGGCAGTACGGTGGATGGAATGACTCGATCAGAAATCATGGTTGGGGTCGCCGAGATCGAATCTGCTCTTTCCTCAAAATCCATTGCCTTCTTACGTGAAAGGGGACGAAAGAAACGAATAGATGAGGCGGCAAATAAGATGAAAGAGCAGGAAGTGTCCCAAATAGCTATGCGTCATCATTTGGTGCAGACTACAAACAAGGCTGCCAATGGGTCAGTGCGGAAAGTTGATAAAAATCAGGAGGCAGTTATGCTTGCCTCCATACAAACAGAGGACGACTTGGATCGTGCCTTTGCTATCGCAAATCCTGCTGCGACCTCTGTGCTGGAGTCTTCCGCCCCAGATGTGACTGTGAATGGTGGCATGATTTACGATTTAGAATCTGCGACAGCTCTGTTGCGGTCCACCTCTTATCGACAAAGTCTTCTTGCTGCTAAGACAACCTTTGAGATGATCAAGGGAAGGGCTAACGTGAGGTATGATTCCTGTGATGATCTTGGTGAATTGTCGCCTGCAAAAGCTGACGCATTTCCAGCCCTCTTGCCCGTAGCAGTAAGATGTCTATTGGATCGTCCTCAGCCTCGCAAACACCTTCAGCTTCGTTTATACGCACTTCAATCTATTCGATATCTCGCCGATTTGTTCGCTCACGCATCGCATAGAGTTTACACCAACACGAAAGACTTTGACCGGAATTCTGACTCCATGTACCAGCTTATGTATATGAAGGATGAAGTTCCTGCACCAAAGGCTAGTTCTTGTTATGAGGCACCACTTTCACAGTCTGAACCACGGGAGATGGACTCTCCAGTCGACGGTGCACTTTACGCAACGAACTCTTCGGCCGAAGGCGCGAATAGGGACGCTAAAGCGTTTTACTCCGATCCCCTTTGGACTCTGCTGACGAGAATGCGAATTATACCGTGTCTATCCCGGATCATTGTCCCAGTGGGTGGACTGGTCCATTTACTTCCAGATGAGATCGTATCGACGACCTGTAACATCCTTTCGATGCTTTCGCTTCGATCTCCAGGCGCAGCTTGCGCGATTGCGCAGCACAAGGATATTTTGCCAGCAATAGTGACCCTGGCACTTTCTCCTGGTTCATCCGAAGGTGGCTTTGTTGTCAACACAGTAATTGCTACGCCTTGTCTCATTCTGTTGTGCACTCTGGCCCGACAGTCCAGGTCGATTGCTTCGCAAACTGATATATATGCCTCTGTTGTGTCGTATCTGCATGCAATCCTTGGAATGCGTGCAGAAAATGAAGTAGAATTGACAACGCAGAAGTGGTCCCTTGTTCTTTGGCGGGAGCTTCTCCGCTATGGTCTAGCTATACCGCATCTTTCGACATTTCTGTCACTCGCCGCCCCTCACCTCAGCGTTGAAAGTGAACCTTCGTCTGACTATCTCGCGGCTTTTGCTAATATTTGCGAATGTGTTAAGGTCATCACCCAGTCGAAGTCGGACGTCGGCATCAAACTTACCAAAGAGCAAGCAAATACGCTTGCCACTGCCGGAGCTTGGCTCGCGCCGCATGTACAGAGCTGTGCTAACTTTCTTCGCGAAGAAGGACAATCTTCGTTTGGTAGTCATCCAGAACCCAACAACGTGAAGTTAGTCGCTGCTCGTCTGTGTTTCCTTCTCTCGTATTCTTCTGCTTCGGCACCAAAGGATGTACTGAAGTTCGCAACTGTTGACGAAAGCTCAAGAGAGGAAAAGGTTCAGACGCAAGTAGATACAAGCAGCTATATTTCTGTCATAAGTCGAAGTACATGTGTGTCTTCGTTGCATGCGGTTCTAAAAAGTGGCATTGTCAAGAGCGCACTAGATGATCTCGTGAAATATGCTCATGTGTGTGATTGGAAAGACGCAATACCTCAAAGCAGCGTATCTATTCAGAGGGAAGCCAGCTTCTGTGCGCTTCTCGTTGCTTTCGTCTCTCTACTGTCGCATGTTGCTAACAATGACGAGGGCTTTTCGGATTCCGAGGCCAATGAAATTGAACAGGTCCAGTCCCTCGTTGCCGACTTCATATTTGTGACGCAGGCATCTCTCAAAAACCGACAGTGTGTACCGAATCGTGACAAGCCCATTGCTCTTTCTCGTACGTGCTGGATTGATGCTGCGCAGTATTCACTGTGCAAATTTTTCCTAATCCATGATTTTGAAGATAAGATATGGATTGAGCTGCATGTCATTCGGGATATGGTATTCTCTCTCTTGGGAAGGTTAAAGGTTGGAGATGAGTCCATGGCCGCTGTGTTGTTGAGTCAAGATTCCCTCTTTGCCACAGAAGGTTTGGGCGGCGGAGACGCTCTTCCGATTCAAGCAATGCTTCTTCGAGAATTGTGCCACTCGACCCCGTCCCAAGTTCAGCTCGACCACAGCTTCAAATTACACCGAGGTCACGGGATTACGTCCACAGGAAAGGGTGCTTTTGGATTAGAGTCCCTTCGAAGCGTCGCGGACATTCACAGGCCACTGGAAAATCAGGAGGATGATAACTTTACACAGCCCTTGATTCCTTTGGGGAAAGTTTGGCTGTGGCAAGTCCTATCGAGCACAATCAATTCCTCACCCCAGACAAGCGCGGAACAGAGGTTTGTGCTCTTGAGCAGTGGTATGGCAGTCATTACTTCGTGTCTTGAACTTTTGTCTTCAATGGAGGAGTCTTGCAGCGCCTACTCAAGCCAGATACCCCAGGGGACCAAGCTGTATCATTTGTCTAATTGCTGCTTCTTCCCGGAAGAGATTCTTAGAAAAGAACAGTTTGACGTGCTGTTTTCTGGTCTTTTCACCAAATATGCTTCGATGGACCTGACCGGTACACACCACTCCATCGCCAATTCATTTATCTCAGCATGCTCGCTCCATTCTCAAACAAGTCGAAGGAATGGTAATAGTCCCAACGCAAAAGAGGAGGACGATGAGAAATTGCTGGACCTGTTCGTCACGAGCGGAGGCAACGCTTTCACCAAGCAGGAAACCATGGCTTTCATGGATTTTGTCGGTGATATGTGCACGGCCTACATGGAGTATGGAGCCCAATACAACGCCCTGAATTATGTTATGCGCTTCCTCCTTCGTCCT
>Ga0099799_10374_pt1 | contig 11939 bp, 12 predicted proteins | sample Uncmet6_SortLC_1_FD_89033 | JGI IMG/M metagenome (GOLD analysis project Ga0099799, IMG submission 89033) | Marine eukaryotic communities from CALCOFI LINE 67, Pacific Ocean - CN11_C50_N6_SortLC_1 | ecosystem: Environmental > Aquatic > Marine > Oceanic | place: Pacific Ocean: Monterey Bay...
CGAAGGTGGATTTTTCAAAAATGTAGAGGGGCGGCCGCGGCGGCTGCCCCAAAGGGTGCTCCGCGACGGCGGCGACGGGACCTCTTGCGCCGCGTGACGCTCCACCTGTGCTCGAAGGCGGGCGCGCTGTCCTACACTATCGTGCAGGACGGCTGGAGCAAGTTGTTGGTGCGGTTCGGCTTCGGCGTCAGCGGTTCGGCCGGGCAGCGTTCGGGGCGACGTCGGAGGCCGCGGTCATCGCCTTCACGTACCTCATGGCGCCGCCCAGACCCCGCGTTCCACTACGGTGGACGCCTCGTGGCCGTGGTTAGTTTCGCTGGGCCGATTAAAGGACCTTGCATGCCCCGAGACTTGGCCGTCGACGTCATACTCGGCACCCCGAATACCGGTGCTGTGCGATTGTGTCGATGGCCCGACTATCCCGAGCCCATCGTTGGGTCACATGGCCGCTCCCGAGGGCAAATTTGGGTCCAGCGCAGAGTTTTGGTAAGCAGCGCCCGACGCGCCGACGGGCCGCGTGCGCGCGCCTGCCACTACGGATACGCCTGACGCTCCCCCGCCCCACCGCCACAATAAGCAGCAGCATGTGCAACAATGCGACATCCCTATACTATACTCTACTCCCTCCGTTGCAGCTCGTTCGAACGGCCTCAAGCTGGCCAGCGCCGACGGATCTGCCGACGGCCTAAATTACCGGACATTACCCCCGGTAATGGACATTACCGACATTACCCGGACATTACCCGGCCCTATTTTCCTTTACCTGGGAATTTGACGGCCATACGCGTCAGAGTGGCGCAACATCGTGGTTTTCCGTCAATAGTCAATACGAGCGACATTAATCTACAGGACCGGCGCCCTGGTTGCGCGACGGCCGACGGTTTCGAATCTCTTCGAGCTGGAGCCAAGCTGCTCGCGACGCCGGCCGCCTGGCAGGCACGCTCGCACATCTAAGAACGCCGCACCGTACTCGGGGCACTTGTACGCCCATTCCGTGGGGCGCGGCAATGTCGTGTTATATCATATGGCACAATAAGTGTTTCCGTCGTCCTATAATATTATGCGTATATGGGCTCTGCATTTGGCTATTGGGGAATTGAACTTACGGCACTGCAATTGATGATTTAAAAAGTGGTGCGCTCCTGGTGGTGTGATAGCCTCCGGTGCTCGTCCAGCCACGGACATCGGAAGGTTTCAAACTGGAGGATGTGCGCGGCGCTGCGCTGAATAACATCGCCAGCTTGTTTTGCATATGGTGCGGCTTCATTCGCCGAGATGGTACACCATACCACTTGCATTCGAAGCTCTCGCACCTCCCGCTGCTTAGTGTATGAAGGTGCATAGAACGATTCAGCCAAGATGTGCGCAGCGATGGTGCGGTCGCCAATGTGCTTTGGTCCACGCGCATTTCTGGAAAGGCGGTCGTCAGTTGCCACATCGCTACATCTGGACTTAACAGCTCCGCGGGCCGGTTCTCCAATGAGCGCGCCGGTTCCCCGATCTAATATGATGCGTTCTGTGAAGAGGACTGTATCGCCGACCACAATGTCACCCGCAGCGTCCAGGGGAAATTGCTCGACTGCTCTTCGTGGAATTAGTGGTGGTAGCCGCATCGGAGTTGTCGCCTGAGTGAGAGCAGAAGGCAAGCTCGCGTGCCCAGCACCGTTGAGAGCACGCACCCGGAAGCGGTACGCAGCACGCGGCTGGAGCTCGCCGATACGGACGCTGTTCTCCCTACCCTCGTAGCAAACCTTCCACTCTGATGCGCATGCAACGAGCGAGCGCTGACGCGATACATGTGCAGTTGACTTGTGGTCATCTAGTGTATCCACGAATTGACACTCCAGGACATACTTGTCAGCTCCACTGGTGCCAGGGTACCACTTGAGGACAACAGCCTTGGACTCAGTACGGGCGATCGCAGGGGCTGTCGGCGTCATGGGCGAAGTCCAAACTTCAACGGCTGGTGAAAGACGTGAATGCGATCGGGGTGACATAAGTTGGAGAGTAAACTTGTAGATCGTGTTTGCTTTGAGACCACGGACATCGGCGCGGCAACCGCGACCGCGGTACGCTGTGACGGGAGCAGGCGAGTGTACTGATATTATCGTAGAGCATGACTGGTTGCCCATGAAGACACCACGATCACGCTGCAGCACATTCGTGATTATATCTGAATTCCACCACTTCGCAAAATGCGCAGTCTTGACAGCACTTCGTGCAGCATCACGGAGCTCATCCCAGACCGCGCGCCTAGGTGGATTCAGTGTATTTAGTAATCGAACAATTCAAAATTTGGGGCGTCGGGTCGCATTTTTGCTGACTGGGTCGATTAATATTCAGAAACCATATTTTCTCTACTTCTATTTGAAACTTTGTCGAACGATCGTCCAAAACAAAACACTCCCAGCAGTATACTCAAAGCACGGCAGTGCACATTGCAGGTCCTTCGCTATAAGTGCGGTGTGCACCTAGGCGCGTGAGCACGTTTGGCAGCAGAGCGCCGTCAAAGAAGCCCTTGCGATCAAAGCAGCGAAGTACCGATTCGAGGCTCACAGCTCCATCATCCTCGCCCCCAACACCCACCCACTCAGCTAGAATTCGACCCGACGCCCCCGAAGCTCGCTGGTCCGTACTTGCGCACATCAGAGCACGGGGCCACGTGAGGGAGACCGATGTTGCTGACACGACAAAGCAACCATCGAAGCCTAGGCCCGCACTCGCAACTCTAGCTCCTGCTGTTGCAACTCTGCGCACAATCCGAGGCGCCGCCGGCGCCTCAAGCAGCGTATTGACCACGATGCTGCCACCAGGCGGAGCTGCATTTCCGTCTGCATTGACTGCTCTCACGCGAAACTGATGTGTTGCTCCTGCCTCTAGTCCGTTGACAGCAGCTTCGCCAAAGCGTGTGCGGAGGACCTCCTCCCACTCTCCCCTCGTCTCGTTCACGCAACGCTCGATGACATGCGTTGTTGGCGCCGCTAGTCGCTGGACTCGTCTTGCCTCCGCAGTCTTGACGCATCCTGCACGCGAAAACCCGTCGCTCGCGAGTGCGTTGCGAATGAGACGTGAAGCTTCGCCCGTTTCGATGGTGTCCCGCCGCACGCGGTTACTGGTGCGATCTCCGTCAGAATCCGTGGCCGCAGCAAGACGGTCGAGAATCCAAGCCCAGTCGATAACGTTGACATCTGCCGTTTCGAACAGATCAAGTAGACAAATATTGGAACGACCTTTCTCAACACCACCACTGAGGTATGTTATGGTTGCAGACGATGCGCGTGTGCGGCGGAGGAAGTCCACTGTCGACTGATATCGCTCATTGAGGACTCGTAGCCACTCGGCTCGCTGCACAATGACTTTTTTTTCCTCTGTGCCACCATGACCAGTGGTCAGTTTTCTGAAGCGTTGTACAATGGCGCCGCATGAGGCATCATTCTTGGCACATTCTTCGAATGCGCGTCGCAGGTCTATTGCCCGTGTGGCGAGAGTATCAGGCACGGCCCAGCGAAGCATCACAGTCCGAGCGCCAACGCGCACAGGAAGTGGTATACGGGGCCGAGCAGGTGGCGTCGTCAAGTGCCGCCAGACATAGGGCCCTGGCCCATGACTGTTAAACGCTCGAAGCCGAAATAAGTACGTTGTGTCCGGAGTGAGGCCCGAGACGACGTGTTGGAATGCAAATGCGTCGTCACACGCCGTGGGCGGGTCGCGGGCGATCTCGGCAAATCGGTTGTCACGTTGCGCGCGCGACCCCAGCGAGCCTGAGAACTCGAGTGAGAAGAAAGCGATGGTGCCATTCGTATCCGCCGAGGCCGGCCGCCATCTAAGCACGAGTCTTGTCAGCAACGTTTCCAGCTGCGCGCCCTCTACATGTAGCTCCTCGGGCGTTGCAGACCATAAGTCGGGCATGCCCGGCACTGCACCAGCTGCCAGCACCGTGCGGAGCCTTGCTTCACGTCGCGCCTCATCGCTGAGATCTAGGAGCGCATCGAGCGCTGTGCGTCGCGGTGCGCCCCATATCCCAAATGTTCGTACTTGAGACGTCGCTGGGATTGAAGACGACTCCGTGCTAAACCATGGTCGATAGACATCAATATTTATTGGCGCTCTGGCCAAAGTTGGCGCTGCGATGCTTCCATTGTCTGGTCCAAGTTCAGCCTCGAGATGATGGGGCAGCAAGCTCTGAAGCTCGCGCGGTAGAGGACATAGATCCTGAACATTGCGTGGGTCGAGCGAAACGCTCACGAGACCGAAGCGGCAAAGGAGTTCGACTCGTCGCAGCCGCTCTGGGTTGGCCCAGCGGCGACGGACCTCGCCATTCTGTAGCGTAATATCCGTCTCTTGTGGGCCTGGAGCCGCTCTTGTGGGATTGGCCGCCACGCGATATGCGTTTGGAAGTCCGGTCTCCGGACAGGTGACTTCAAAGTGCGTGAGGTCACGGAGAACACGCACCACATCTCCCGGCCGGCGTGATCTGTCTAGCAGCACCACGAGCTCGTCAAGCGGTGCTGCGCCTGCGCCGCGGTAGGCGTCGACACAGTCGACGAGAAGTCGTGCCTCGTCGACTGTGAGCATCAGACCGCCATCGCGGCAGCACCGACGGAAGTCTGCTACCGCCACCAAAGAGTTTCCCTCTTTGCCAGCCTTGATTCCCACGATACGCCGCTGACGCAGACGCTTCAGGGAATCAACCAGGTGTGACCTTGATGTCAGCACCTTCAGAAGGGCTGCACGCAGTGCACTAGTGCCCCCACAGGATGGTTGACGCGAAATATCGCAACCGCGAGGTGCCAACGCACACCATAGGGCCACAGCACTGGCAGCTGACGCCGGTACACCTAGTGGACGGGCCCACTCAAAGATGCTGCAGGTCGTGGATTTCACGGTAGTCAGACTTGAGCTGCCTGCTTCATTTCCTACGCCGAACGACCCGAGGTCTGCGTCCGACTGAAGACGCGACCACTCGATCCATTCGTAAAGCAGCGCGCCATCGACGGCTTTGAGCAAGCCTCCGACGCGCCGCCAGTATCGGACGGCTGCTGTGACCCCCCGTGTCACCGCGACATGTGCCGGAGATCGGAGAGCGTGGAGGCAGACAAGTGCACGTGCACGACCTTGCTTAGCTGTACTCCAGCGCTCAAACTCGCGCCTTGCGTTCGTCCGGCGCTTGCGTTCAGACTGGGCCCGTGACGCCGCATACCTGCAAAGGATGGGTGTTTTTTCACGAAAGCAATGTGAAGTCCAACACTGTCGCGCACTTGTCACGAATTGCCTCAAAATTGTCCTCGTTGAAGTCTGCGTCGGCAGCATCCCGTGCAGGATCAAAGTTTCCCCGGAGCACATGGCCGGATGAGAGAAGCTGACGCCGCGACCGCTCTAGATCACCATCCTGGCCACGAGCGCCACGCCCTAGCGCATGAACCTGCAGTGAAAAATTACCTACTGAAAAACAATACTTACAAAGACACGGTGCCATGCGCGTGTCATGCCCTGTCCACGCATAAGATCAAGTGTTGTCGCCGAAGCTCGCTCAATGCGTGGTCGTAGGGGAGCGCACGAACCGTGTGATAGATCGAATCGGGGTGGAGTTGCCACTGCCCGCACCGCCTCAGTGTGTGGGACGTAGAGTAGCTGACGATTCTTGCCTGCAAGTTTTGGACGTGCTGTGGCATTCACACGTTGGAATGAACGGAAACAGACGTCGGTACTGGCGCTTTATGAACCCAGCATGTGTCACACGCGCACGATCTTCTCGTGCCCGCTCCCGATCCTTGGCCGCCTGGCGCATGGCTTCGGCGTCTGCCTCCGCCCAAATCGCGAGCTGGCGGACCCCAAGCGCACGGAGACCAGCTGCCGTCGAGACCTTGCGGTCTTTGTCTGCGTGCACCACTGCGTGCGAGAGTATGTGGCCCAAGCGAATTCGCACTTCACGATGAGCCTCTCGCCAAGTCGCACGACATTGTCGGAGAAACAATGAATTCTGGTAGAGCTGGTCCGAGCTGAGCGGCTTAATCACAACTGAAGCTGCACGAGGTCGAGCTGGCCGTGTGTATCGAAGTGTTGGTAAGACTAATAAGCCGTCGTCGTTCCTTGACAGCTGCTGGATCAGTGCGTCGCTCAAGGAACGCTCGTCCGCCGCGGTTAGAACGACGTCCATAAATGCATGGTCACTAGTCGCTCGCCGTCGGAAGATGTGGTACATGGATCGAGTCGTGCCTCGTGCCCCGTCCACTGGGGGCGCAGTGTGTTTGCTCCCACCGCTATCGTCTCGTACATTAGAACTGAACTTTTGGTCGCCGCTGTCGCTTGGCAGTGACCCACCGTTGCCATCACGCAGGCTCCAATCTATGGCTGCAAGCGCTACGACAAGTTGCTGGAATTTTGCGACGTCATCCCAGCGCGACGCGTCCAACGAGTCGAGCAAACTGCATCCGCGCTCGAAGGTATCCTATAAAAATGCTAGTTACACCAAATTACCTCCTGTCTGACCTTAAAATTCACCCAATCTTCGAACTTGCAGTGCCTTCTCATCAACGGGTTCCCCGCCGCCTTGGCATAGCGCCCGCAAGCCATAGGCTTGCGGTGCCGCTCCATCCGGTCAACAGTTATCAGTTATCGGGTAACTGAAATTTACTGTATGGTTTATGTACATGTACATGTATGTACTCAAGTACATGTACATGTACATGTACATGTACATGTATGTACATACATGTACTGTACATGTATTTACCTACGTGCTTTGGACACTAAGGAATTATGTATAATAATCAAAGTTGGAGTTAGGTCAGCTAGGTTTTCCCCCCGCGCAATGCGAGGGAAATACCCCATCCCCCTAGGCACCCAGAGGGGGTCATAACATGGGTCATAATTGGTCAGCTCCCTAACCTTCGATTCATCAACTCCCATGAAAATCAGAAGTTGCACAATTTCCGCCACTGCTGGGAGGTACTGTTCGATAGGCTTATTAAATGTGATAGACTTTTATATGCTCAAATAGGGGCTGATATCGCTCTGGTTTCATTGAGTTTCGCATTCAACTTGTCGACTTGGTCTTGAATTGACATAATAGCTTGAGCTGCATTTCTATTGAGCAGAAGAGTCCTCAACCTGTCCTCATTTGCCATAGGGGGGCATAACCTGGAGCAGCGGGTTCTTCGTCTGTGCGAGAACCTCACTGGGCCATGGCAGGATCTTGATTATTCATTCGAGGCTCGAATCGAGCGCAGCCTGGCCTCCTGCGCTGTTTAAACAGCTGCGATGCCAGCTCGTGGCCCGTTTCGACGCATTCTTTCATACCATGTAGCAAAACAGTTGGCGGCGTCCTCCATCGGCCAGACAACCACGAGGTCCTGGATATAACCGACAGGGCGCCGCACATGCCGCGCTGTGCGAGAGGCATCTGCGAAACTCTAGAGTTTAACGTCGTACGACCGAACATCGCTGCGTCAGCACGAACTGGCCGCGGTGGCTGCTCCCCTGCCACTCGTCGCGCGCATCGCGGGGCAGCTCCCTGAAGGCCGAGTCGCTCACGATGAGCCCCATCCCGAGCAGCGCATTGCAAATGCGCTGCTAGGGCGCGCCGGCAGTTCCCTCCCTGGCTTGGTAGGTAGATAGTCACATTAAGTCTCGACATTAAGTCGCAGACTCGCAGTAGTGGCCACTTGGGGAAGTAGTCACAATGTGCGTAGAGGTCTGATAACGTGCAGAGATGGACTTTATGTGGACGGTGTTGAACAAGGATCGACTCTAGAGCTTGCGTGCAGTCTCGGACTCTCGGTCATGCCATTGAGGGTGCTAAATGACACTGGGACCCCCCCCCCCTCGCCCTTCAAGGCCACACGCCCTGTTCAAGACGTTCGCATAACATTGCTACATGTCGTTTTAGCTTATCAGTTGAAACTGGAAATGATGGTAAAAATACCGTTTGCTTCTCAGTGCTTGTTTTCATTGTGTTATGTAATTTAGAAGCAGATTTCTCGACTGAAATAGCTTGCCTTGATAATGTCGTTCTCAAGAAGTATGTTAATGCTGCATCGGCAGTTTCTTCCCATCCGGCGCCATCTACTAGGGAACTGTTCAGTTCCATCACGAATGGGCTCAGGTGGCAGCAAAGTATGTCGTAATTTTCAAGGGACAAACCAAAGCGAATACGCATCAACAAAAGTAGTAAGTGCGTTCCACACGCCAAGACGTGTCCAGAATGATCCCTTTTCTCCTGATTTAGGCACAAGCACGATACTAGGTGCAATAAATTGTCGTGTGTCTGGTAAAGAAGCAAGTCAAGTTTACTCATGGCAGCTGGGCGACTATCTTTGAAACGCACTAAGAGTCGTTTCTGAATTATTCGATATTGATGAGCGCAGTTATTCAATCTGGCTTCAGCAAGACGCACGGACTGGCGGCAATTATAATGCCGATCCAAGGCAGCAAAAAAGTCTGAAAGCGGAAGCTGTTCATCATAAGAAAATCGAACATCTCCATTTTGACGCCAGTGTGACGATATTCGATTAACAAGCTCGTCCAGAACAAGCCACATAGCAGGGAGAGAAGTTGACTGTACGCGGTATCGACCAGAGCCCTTCGAGGCTAAAACTGTTGCTGCCGCATTCAACTGTGTCTGGCGCCGTTGTTTCGACACATTCACCACCCTTGGAATCTTAATGGTGCACCCTTCTATATCATTAAACCAGTATCTGAAGGACAATGCAGTACACCCCTCACTGCCGTCAAATTTACCCTTTAGCACCAACATGTCCTTGAAAAGAGAACTCAACAGCACCTATATCAGGGACTTGAATCCTCTCAGCACCTTAAAAATCCCACGCACTAGTTCTCTGTTAGTTTGTATAGTCACTTTGTATGGTGTTTCTTCATCTGCGAGCTTCGTAAGTTCGCATGCCATGTGCATGGGCATCCGGAAGCCAGCTGAGGCACAATGGGGTTTTGTCGTTGTTGTTGTAAAAGTGGCAACTATTTTCACTTTCATGTCAGATGGAGGTATCATTGCCCGAGCACCCATGCTGCACTGCAAGGTAAGTGGGGCTTTTGTAGGACCTTGAATTGAAGCTGTCTTTATTTGCGATGTATAATTTTCGACCCAAGCTGGGGCAGTGATGGTCACAACTGCGCTTTTAAGTCGATCGATTCCCAGATAAGAGATAAAAATATGTGCAGTTGTTTTAGGTAAATTCTCAAATTGGTGCAGAAGACCTACGGGAAAAATCAAATAAATCCAACCACAGTGGCACAAACGTTACCACCATGGCGCCTTTCAAATGCTGAAGCAGGGGGGGGGCTGCACGAGCATTTCAAATGCTGAATCCGCCGGTGAGCGAGCTGAGCTGGAGTGCGTAGAAACCCCCAACGAAAGAGAACGAAGCTCTTGCATCATTTGAATAACTTCTTTTTGCGGAGTCTTCACTCTCTTTGACTGAAAAGTATCGTTTCTGTGTAGGGTATGAGTGCTGATAGAAAGTTCAGTACCAAGGTACCTAGATTACATTCAAACAATTGCTTGTTGCGCCCTCGCTCACTGCAGTGACAATCGACCCAAATTATCTAGTACCTAGTGTGCGTGCATAGGATATGAAGGAATTTTCGAACTCCAAACATACGACGATTGCCTGGCGAGGCGCATCTGAACTCCTATCAGCCACCTGTCATAATTCGTTCTAGAACCAAATGCCAACAAAACGCTGAAATGGCATTCAAAGTCGAAATTGCGAGTGCCCGACACTTATCGCCCTGAGCACCACATGCTGTCCATAAGAGCTGCATGCGACCAGAAAAAAAATTCAGGCGGGCATCGTCGGCTCCAATAATAAGACCATCACCGCAGTCTTCTCCACTCTCAGCTGACAAGCTCGCCTACGTGCAATTCCTCCACACGAACACAGAAAACATGTGTGCTACCGCCATTCTTGAGTCTGCCCTGCAACGCGAGTAGATGCAAAGGGCCATGGGGTGGAAGTCAAGCATTTTCGATGCCTTAAGCGAGCCATTTGAGGAAAGAACAAATATGGTGCGTTGGCCAAGTGCAAATACGTCACCTAGATTTGGGTTTTTATTTGATTAGCTTGGCTCTGCGAATTGCGATTTGCTATACAGTGCTCTCGTGGGGCGGATGCATCCAGTCTACCTGTCTCTAATGCGTGTATTTGCTCCCCTGAATTGAAACTCCAGTCCGCCATAACTGCCCTTTGTGAAATTATTCCAGTGCCACGTGGCACGCAATCTGCCTCCTCATTCACGTTGCTGGTGGATTCCCTTGATCCCCTGGAGCCCTCTGGCTTGTCTTCTTGTTGCTCTACGGAGGGAGACAATGCAGCTGCATCATCAGCCGATGCTGCAAGCATCTACGAAGAAGGACAGATGTTTGTTGCTTTTAACAAAGTGGTTTGCTTACCTGATATCTATAACATTTTATATATAATGATGAGGTACAGGTTACAAAAGCATCAATGTGGGGTATGTGCGTCAATGGACCGGGCAAGAGGCTATCTTGTAACCTTCGCGAGAATGCAACGGCCTAGGAAAAATGCAAGGAGTTTAGTTTAGGAAGGTTGGTCAACCTACATCAGAGTCATATATAAGAATGCGCCCATCAATGCTCTGCACGAGAGTAACGTCAGCGCCCTGTGCATCACCAAAGGGACCAAGACACATTGAGAGAGCGCTGAAGTGCTCTACCTCTTGATCAAAGCGATGGCTGTATTGTATGAATAACTCGTGATGATGAGATTCAGCCGAGCTAGGTGAACCAAGGGATACTGCGCGGGTTTGAATACTATAGACTGCGAGTTTCAGCGGGTGCAAAATAAAAAGACCATTCACATCTTTATCATTGTCTGTATTAAGACTTCCAACTTCAACTTGTAGTATTGGTGCATCGAATTGAACTTCCAACAAGCAAGCAGCAACAGTATCGCGAGACTCATTAGGTTCGTGGACTCGCAAGAGGCCCTCTAGCGACCCTGTAACAATTTGTGATGTGTCCCGATCACCTGTGAGCAAGCCCACCGCCAGGGCCCCATCACTAAAGGTTTCGCCAGTTCCGAATTTTACGGTCCACCATTCCTTCGCTAGGAAAAGAGACATCAGATGTAATGCTCCTCTCCTCAACACCGCGCGGGGTGCTTAAATTATCTACCAAGACTCAGTTCACTCTGAATACTTTTTGATATCAATTAATATATTATTGACGGTGAAAAGTACGGCACAGAACCCACCACCAAACACTCTATTCCGTGCTCTATCCTCAAAATCCAGAGCGTATTTAAAATTTAAATTAAAGGTGTTTAAAATTTAAATTAAAGGTGCGTCGGCTAATATCTATATCTATGTGTCTGTATTGTTGTGTGCACATCATCGTGGGCTCTAAAATGCACGCTACATTTTGGGGAAAATGTCCGCATCCTAACTTAAGGAAGGAGTTCATATTCCGCATCAAGGCCAGTTCGTGTTGCTAGGACGTCGGCGACAACGACAAGCTCTATCCTGCTAAACAGATGCCTCTCGCGCAGCGCGGCATATGCGGCGCCCTGTCGGAGATAGTGCTCCGCCGCGAGCGGAACTGGTGGCCCGTCGGCCGATGAAGGACGCCGCACATGCATTCTCTCATCTCGAGGTGCTACGGGCCTCTGGCCGTGTGTTTTGCCACCCACATAATTGTCCATTTTATATCAGTCAGTAAGAACTTCAACGATCTTGTCCATATTTCCTCATGACTTGAGTGCAGGCAAGAAAGCGAATTAATGTGACTGTTTTGTATCAAATAAGGGTAGCGTAAGACAGGGTCTTGGTTTCCAACAAAATTGCCAAGTTCCTTTTAGGTGAGACAGTCAGGACAAAAGGCATGCTAATTGACACATACCTTGACACATACTAAGAGGGCAGAGATTGCTTGATTTAAATTACGTTTCGGCAGCAAAGAAAAG